>JAEEGK010001666.1_pt1 | contig 55711 bp, 53 predicted proteins | sample 8958771 | NCBI WGS metagenome assembly JAEEGK01 (sample SAMN16246547, study PRJNA631951) | gut metagenome | biome: gut microbiome; feature: rumen; material: SC-attached | host: Bos | place: Iran: Karaj | collected 2018-10 | reverse complement strand
AATGGCACGCTCACCAGAATGTCCAAATGGAGGATTACCCATGTCGTGGGCAAGACAAGCAGCTGACACGATGTCGCCAATCTCGCTCAGGTGTGTGTGGATGAGGTCTGGATGACGTTCGAGAAGTCGGCGTGCAGAGTCGTCACCGAGTGAACGTCCCACGCTTGCCACCTCAAGAGAGTGGGTGAGTCGGTTGTGTACGAATATGCGTCCTGGCAATGGAAATACCTGTGTCTTGTTCTGAAGTCGTCTGAATGGAGCTGAGAAGATGAGACGGTCATAATCTCTCTTGAACTCTGTGCGTTCTTCTATGCGGTTCTGGTACTTGTGTTCCTGTCCCAGACGTTTATTTGATAGTAATTGTTCCCAATTCATGTCATGTATGTTTTTGTGCAAAAATAGTCATTTTTTTTGTTTTTATCCTTTGTTTGTCATTACAAATATGTTAAATCAGTTTATTTGGGAGTAATAATGAATCATCTATTGTGAATTATGAGGTGGCAAACGACTATTTATGAATGGTTTTTATTATCTTTGCGGAAAAATAATGACGAGAAGTTCCGCTCCGACGTTGCTTCCCTCGAAAGATAGAAATATAAACTGTATGAAAGTTCAGATAATTAACAAATCACATCATGCACTTCCTGAGTATGCCACTCCACAGAGTGCTGGCATGGACATCAGGGCTAACCTTGATGAACCTGTAACGCTTAATCCATTGGAGCGAAAACTCATCCCTACGGGTTTGTATATGGCTCTTCCTGCCGGATATGAGGCTCAGGTACGTCCTCGTTCAGGACTTGCAATAAAGAAGGGAATCACAGTACTCAATACTCCTGGTACAGTCGATGCTGACTACCGTGGTGAGGTGTGCGTTGTCCTTATCAACCTCTCAAACGAACCATTTGTGGTGAACGATGGTGAACGTATTGCTCAAATGGTTATTGCCAAGCACGAGCAACCAGAACTTATTGAGGTGGATGTGCTTGACGAGACAGAGCGTGGTGCTGGTGGATTCGGTCACACAGGAACGAAATAAATTAAAAGTTAAAAATTAAAAGTTAAGAGTTAAGATTTTGAGGGAGTATAGAACCTGACCAAGAACTAAAAAACTTAAAAACTCAAAAACTCACATAATGTCTCGCCCACTTATCCTCATATCTAACGACGATGGCTATTATGCCAAAGGAATCAACGACCTCGTAGAGATGGTTCGCGATTACGGTGACGTACTTGTCGTGGCTCCCGATGGAGCACGTTCGGGTGCTTCCCTCTCTATCACCAGCCGCGAACCTGTCCGCATCAGGAAAATCCATGAAGAAGATGGTCTGCAAATATACAGCTGCACAGGTTCGCCTTGCGACTGCGTGAAGATTGCTTTCGAGAAATTGATTGATGGGCGTCCCGACCTCATCCTCGCGGGAATCAATCATGGTGACAACGCCGCTGTGAATGCTCACTATTCGGGAACAATGGCTGTTGCCACCGAAGGAACGCTGAAACGTGTACCATCCATCGGACTCTCCAGCTGTAAGTTGGAAGCTGATGCCGATTTCTCCGCCATGCGCCCTTATGTCCGTTCTCTCGTGGAAGATGTACTTAACACAGGACTTCCCAAGGATGTTTGTCTGAACGTCAATTTTCCTGCACTCGAAGAATTCAAAGGCATGAAGATATGTCGAATGGGCACTGGCGACTGGGTGAACGAATGGGACGAGCGCATTGACCCTCGAGGAAGGAGTTACTTTTGGCTCACAGGTGATTTTGTGGGTTACGATGAAGAGGACGAATCCACAGACCGAGGTGCCATGAACAATGGATACGTGGCAATTACTCCTATCCAACTCGACTGCACAGCCTATTCCGTCATGGAAGAACTGAGGCAGAAGTTTGGGTTAGCATAGCCCTACTAGTATATAAGGAATGTTCTATGAAGTATTACTTAATAGTTGGTGAAGCATCGGGCGACTTGCACGCCTCGAACTTGATGAAAGCCTTGAAACGACACGATGCCGAGGCTGATTTCCGTTTCTACGGAGGCGATAAGATGGCAGCCGTAGGGGGAACTCTCGTCAAGCACTACAAGGAACTTGCTTACATGGGTTTTATTCCTGTCCTGCTCCATGCACGTACCATTCTCCGCAACATGGAAATCTGCAAACAGGACATCGTGCAGTGGAACCCCGACGTCGTTATCCTTGTAGATTACCCTGGCTTCAACCTCAAAATCGCCAAGTTTGTTCACCAGAATACTTCCATACCGGTTTATTATTACATTTCTCCAAAGATTTGGGCTTGGAAGGAATACCGCATCAAGAACATCAAGCGCGATGTGGATGAGCTTTTTTCCATCCTTCCTTTCGAAATCGACTTCTTCGAAAAGAAGCATCACTACCCTATCCACTACGTTGGCAATCCATGCGTTGATGCCATTCAAGAAGCCCCCTCAACTCCCCCAAAAGGGGGAGCTCCTATCCCCCAATCTATTGCCATTCTTGCAGGCAGTCGCAAACAGGAAATCAAGGATAATCTTGCCATTATGCTGCGTGCAGCATCTCAATTTCCTGAGTATCAACTCGTTTTGGCAGGTGCTCCAAACATTTCTCTTGAATTCTATCAACAGTATATTCCAAAAGACATTCAAGTGGATATTCAATTTGGCAAAACCTACGAAATCCTCAGACAATCCGCTGCCGCACTTGTCACGTCGGGTACTGCTACCCTCGAAACTGCCATTCTTCGCATTCCTCAAGTGGTGTGCTACTACACCCCTATGGGACGTTTCATATCCTTCCTCCGCAGTAAATTACTCAAAGTGAAATACATTTCCCTCGTCAATCTCATAGTGAATCGGGAAATCGTCCGCGAACTCGTTGCCGACACGATGAAGGAAGAAAACATTGTGAAGGAACTTCGTGACATCCTTCCTGGTGGCACCAAGCGCCAACAAATGCTTACCGACTACGAAGAAATGAACCGCATCCTCGGTCCGGCAGGAGCATCCGAACGTGCTGGAAAAACCATCGTGGAACTCCTTCGAAATAAAGTAAAAAGTAAAAATGAAAAATGAAAAATGAAAAATGAGAAAATGAAAAATATCTTCCAAACCGAATACCCACAAGAAACCATCGACGAACTCCTTGCATGGATTGATTCGAATCCTCAAGGAGAAATAGAATTAGGTCATGGCATCCACATCAACGACATCAGTCTTTTTGCCAAAAACATGCGCCACATCCTGCAAACCCAAAGCAAAAACTCCTGTTATGCAGGACAAATCGAAACTCTCCTCCGCGCAAAAATGGCATGGGATGCACAACAATCCAAGGGCTAATAAAAAACATGGTGTAAATGACATTGATTGTTTTCGGAAAGAAATTAGAATAATTACTCCAAAAATAGGTGTTGCTTTTAAAAAAAACATGTATTTCTGATAAAATATTTCTAATTATTCTAATTTCTTTCCAAAATATAACAAACAAAGTCTTTGGGGATCTTTACAAAAATCCGTGAAACTACTTCAATTTATCGAGCAAATCATTCTTCTCGATGGTCCAATCCTGACGCTTGGAGAGTTCACAATCTGGACCTTTGAACATTTTGGATGCATTCTTGTCACCCTTCAATTGCCAGTCGAGCCAAGCGAGGGCTACTACTGAGAATTCACCACCATGAGGCTGCGCGTATGTGCCACCATGCCCTACTGGGAAGTTTGCTGCACAAGCGGGAACATGGTCGATGCGATGGAAGTCGTCCATACCGTTGTTGTAAGCGATGTCTTTCTCACCACCAAGAATGTAGATGATGGACGAATGAATCTCTTTGAGTTTTGATTTTGGAGGCATAGGCATTCCACCCACAGCACTACCTGCATTCTGTTGGTTGAAGAGTCCACTGTTGCAAATCATCAAAGTCTTGATGCGCTTATCAGCACAATTGAAGAGCGTCTGAAGTCCTCCACATGACATACCTGCCACGCAGATATTCTTCACGTCTATCTTATTATAATAAGGAGAACTCTTGTCAGCATTTTGAGCAATCACCCAATCCATTGCCTCCAGCTGTTGTTCTGTTGTGGACATCGGACCTTGATAGCGTTCTCCTTCCTGAGGCATATAGCCTGTTGCCACCACGATATAACCATGAGAAGCTATTTCGTTGAGGAACTTATAGTGCTCAAAAGGTGAATTGTAGCAAGCGCCATTGCCCCATACGAGCACAGGAAGTGCATTTTTCTTGCCGAATACCGATAAGTCCTGTGGCACGAAGATAGTATGAGCATCGAGTGTTGGCTCTTCCTTCATAATTGCCTTGTAAGGACCTGTACCACCATCTTCCACTACGCGAGAAGTAGGCTTATCATCTGTTGTGAAACTCATGCTGATGACACCCCATGCCATCAAAGCAGTTACAGCTAATGCTGAACGAAGAAAACTAGTTACTTTCATAATAATATTGATTTTTAGAGAATTTTATGTTCTAAACTTTGCCCTTGAGCGTTATTTCACCTTCCAAATCTTCAGATTGATGGTGCCATCATTTCCACCGAAAGCAGGTTGGCAAACGAAAATGGCATTATTGAGCCAGGCATACTTGCTGTCGAAAGGTGCCTCAAATTGAGGTGTGGTGCGGAAATAGAACTGAGGATTTCCATTCTCGTCCTTGCCCGTGCAAATCAGTCCTTTGTTGCGAACATGAATATTCACGCCATCATCCGTTTTGATGCTGTAGATAGCCTCTACTTCTGTGCGTCCATGCTCATTGTCTTGCAACTGATAATCGGCTCCACCTGAAAGGATGGTACCTTTCATCTTGGGACCTTCAAAAGTACCGCCCACAATAGGAATAATGAAGCGATTGCCGTGGGAAGTCTGCCCCACTTGATAAGCACCTTCACACTTCACCTTCAATTCCACCACATACTCTAACTGGGGAGCGTTCTCTTGCGCTTTTATCCCAACGACAAAAGCCAAGAGCATCATAGCCATAAAAAATCTTTTCATTGTTAGTTTGATTTAAATTAGTATAGTAATCGCTGCAAAGTTAAGGTTTTATTTCGGAAATGAGAAAATAAGAGAATAAGAAAAAGTGAAAAAAAACAAGAACATTTGCTTTTCGTAACGATAAAAATTTAATTGAGATGATTATTTTCGGAAAGAAATTAGAATAATTAGAAGATTACCGTCCTTGGACGCTTGGGCAACGCAACCAAGAATTATATCAGAAATGATATGTTTATTTGTTTTAAACAACACCAAATTTTTGGAGTAATTATTCTAATTATTCTAATTTCTTTCCTAAGACAAGTGCTTCATCCACTCGGTTGGTGAGTTGAATGTATTCTTCTACGGAGAGTTGTTCTGGACGGAGATTGAAAACAGGGTCAGCAAGGAGAGGATGGTTCTTGCCAAGGATTTGTTTCATTCCGTTGCGCATCATCTTGCGACGCATGGTGAAGACGGTTTTCACGATACGACGGAAAAGTTTTTCATCGCAGCCCAATTCTTTCTTGCTATTTCGTGTGAGGCGAATCACAGCACTCTTCACTTTTGGAGGTGGGTTAAACACATTCTCATGCACCGTGAAGAGGTAATCCACATCGTACCAAGCCTGTATCAAAACACTCAAAACACCGTATGTCTTACTCCCTGGTTCAGCCGCCATTCGCTCAGCCACTTCCTTCTGAATCATACCCGTACAACAAGGTATTAATTCTTTGTTTTCCAACATCTTAAAGAAGATTTGTGAAGAAATATTGTAGGGATAGTTTCCCGTGAGAACAAAGGGCTTTCCGTCGAACACTTCTTCCAGATTCATTTGGAGGAAATCCGCCTCAATAATGTTATCTCCCAACGTAGGGAAATGCTCCTGCAAATAAGGCACCGACTCGCGGTCTATCTCCACCACTTTCAGAGGACGTGGTTTCTTCACAAGGAACTGAGTCATAACGCCCATACCTGGTCCCACTTCAAGCACAGGAATATCAGGACAAGCATCCACCGTATCAGCAATGTCACTGGCAATCTTGAGGTCGGTTAGGAAATGTTGACCCAAAAACTTTTTAGGTCGAACGGACCCACCCCCTTGCCCCTCCCTGCGAGTGAGGGGAGTAGTTACATTGCTCATGCTATTATTTAATTCTTTCTTCATTTGCTACGTTGCGCTTTGTTCTTTGTATTTTGTACTTAAAACTGAGGCATTGGCACTCAAAAAATTTTTTCGTTTTCAAATAAAACTTTATCTTTGCACCCGATTTTCTCTTGAGACGAGTGAATCGACACTGCAAAAATAGTGTAAATACACAATATCACCAAATTTTCGGAACGGAATTGACTGAAAACAAGAACATAAAACGCACCTTGAACATTGCCTTTCCTATCCTTTTAGGATTGGCAATTTTGTGGTGGATGTATCGGGAATTCGATTTTCATCGCATCTCTGAGACCTTGACCCATGGCATGAACTGGGGATGGATGTTGTTCTCTTTGGTTTTTGGTGTCACAGCACAGGTTTTCAGAGGTTTACGTTGGACGCAAACCTTGGAACCCATTGGTGAGAAGCCACGTAAAAGCACTTGTATTCATGCCATATTCCTCTCGTATGCTTCAAGCCTCATCATTCCGCGAATAGGTGAAGTGACTCGCTGCGGTGTGCTCACTCGCTACGAAGGCACTTCGTTTTCCAAATCCTTGGGAACGGTAGTGACGGAACGAATTATCGACACACTTCTCGTTCTGTTCATTGCAGGTGTGGTGTTCCTTTCCCAAGTGAGGATATTCATGGACTTTTTCGCCAAGACTGGCACGAATATCGGCACGTGGCTCAACACTTTCACTACCACGGGATGGATTGTTACGATTGCCTTAGGCATCATCACCCTTGTATTCCTTTGGTTTGCCATTCGTCGCTTTACTTTCATGGCAAAAATCAAATCGACTGTAGAAGGCATCAAAACTGGCATCACCTCACTAAAAGACGTGAAAAACATTTGGTTGTTCAGTGCCTACACCATCGGTATTTGGCTGAGCTATTTTCTTCACTACTATATCACTTTCTTCTGTTTTGATTTCACGAAAGACTTGGGTATCATTGTTGCATTGGTAAGTTTTATTGTGGGAAGCATCGCGGTCATTGTTCCAACGCCAAACGGTATGGGACCTTGGCACTTTGCGGTGAAGACAATCTTTGTGCTTTATGGCGTGAAAGACATCAATGCAGAAACTTTCGTGCTGATTGTCCACACTATCCAAACTGCACTGATTCCTGTGTTGGGCGTTTTCTCATTGATTATGCTGGGGAATAGGGAAAAGGCTGAGGCTTGAAGTAAATGGGGTTAATGGGGTTAATGGGGAGAATGGGGATAATAGGATAATTGGGAACTGGGGACAGAAGTAATCATTCATTTTTCTGAAGCGCTTTGGGGGATTGCCTGAAGCGCATGCGAGGATTTACCGAATCATTTTTGGGGATTTTCTGAAGTGTTTTTGAGGATTGACTGACACGCTCCTTTGGATTTAACTAGTTGCCGAGGGCTCGTTATCGAAATGACGAGCGCTCGGCGTTGCGATAACGAGGGCTCGCCGTGTTAACGTTGAGGGCTCGATGTTTCAGTAAAAGCGAAGGAAAGGTGCAGGAAATGCGTAGGAGAGCAACAAAACTTTTGAAGGAGAGCAGTAGAACAATTGATGGAGAGCTACAAAACTTTTGATGGAGAGCAATAGAACAATTGATGGAGAGCGCTGGCAAAAGAAAGAAAATTCAAGAAAAAACACAAAAAAAACAAGAAAAACAATGCCTAAAAGGAAAATTTTGCATAACTTTGTACGTCATATAAGTTCGCATGTATTTCGAGCGTGGAGCGTGGAGCGTGGAGCGTGGAGCGTGGAGCGTGGAGCGTGGAGCGTGGAGCGTGGAGCGTGGAGCGTGGAGCGTGGAGCGTGATGGAGGCGGCGACAGAATCGCCGCATACGGAGAAAGGAGCGCGAGGCGATGCGAAAGAGCAATGATTTGTTTTCAAAAAAGAGCAATAGTTTATTTTCAAAATAGTAATCTTTAATTCTTCAAATAAAAAAATCTTCAATCGAACATATCATGGAAATTTACGAACTGGAACCCAAAAACATGTGGCGCTGCTTTTATGAGTTGACCCGCATACCCCGTCCATCTGGACACACAGAACAAGTTGCAAACTATCTTGTGGATTTTGCCAAGAAGAATGGAGCAGAAGCTTTCATCGACGAAGCAGGCAATGTGGTGATGCGCAAGGGTGCAACTCCTGGCTATGAAGACCGCGAAACGGTGGTACTTCAAGCACACATGGACATGGTGCCACAGAAGGTGAAGGAAAGCAAGCATAATTTCGTTACCGACCCCATTGAGACCTATATCGATGGCGACTGGGTGAAGGCAAAAGGCACTACCCTCGGAAGCGATGACGGCATGGGCGTGGCAACTGCTATGGCTATCATCGAAGCAACAGACGTGGAACATGGTCCTCTCGAAGTGTTGATTACCAAGGATGAAGAGACGGGCATGTATGGTGCTTTCGGTTTGAAAGCAGGCATCCTCACAGGCAAATATCTGCTCAATCTCGACTCTGAGACAGACGGCGAAATCACGATTGGCTGTGCTGGTGGTATGGACGTGGTTTGTTCGATGGAATATCAGGAGCAAAACATCGAGCCTGAAAACATGGAAGCTTATCGCATCACGATGAAGGGATTGCGAGGCGGTCACTCGGGACTCGAAATCAATGAAGGACGTGCCAACGGAAACAAATTGATGGGGCGTCTGCTCTTTGCAGCAGTCAACCTGGAGTTGGCAAGAGTGTGCAGTTGGCATGGTGGAAACATGCGCAATGCCATCCCTCGCGAAGAGGATGTGGTGGTGGTTACTCCATCTGCAAAGGCTGCAGAACTGAAGGAACTCGTTGCAAAATGCAAGACACTCTTCAATGAGGAATATATAGAAATTGAACACGGAAACATCGAACTCAACATCGAACCATGCGACATGCCAGAGAAGGTGATTCCAGAAGACGTACAAGTGAATATCATCAATGCCATCATGGCTGCTCACGATGGTGTTCTCCGCTACATCCCTACCATTCCTCACATTGTGGAGACTTCTTCCAACCTGTCCATCATCGACATCGCTGACGGCGAAGCAGAAATCGACATTCTTGCCCGCAGTTCTCGCGACAGCATGAAAACATGGCTCTGCAACTCACTTTGTGCAGCTTTCTCGATGGCTGGCATGAAAGTGGAATTCGAAGGTGGATACAGCGGTTGGCAACCAAACACCTCGTCTCCGCTCGTGGCAGAAATGGCACAGGTTTACGAAAAGATGTATGGACAGAAGCCAAAAGTAGAGGTTTGTCATGCAGGACTCGAATGCGGTATCATTGGTGTGAACTATCCAGAAATGGACATGGCTTCCATCGGTCCTACTCTCCGTTCTCCTCACACTCCAGACGAACGCTGCTTCATTCCATCCGTTGGCAGATTCTATAATTACGTATTGGAGATTTTGAAAAATATTCCAAAGAAATAACTAATTCAAGATGGCTTTAAACCTCAATAAAGAACTTAAGCTCTACTACTCCATCAGCGAAGTAGCTAAGATGTTCGACGTGAGCGAATCCCTTCTCCGCTTTTGGGAGAAGGAGTTCCCTCAGATTAATCCTAAGAAAAGTGGACGTGGCGTTCGCCAATACACAAAGGACGACATCGAAGTGGTTCGCACAGTATATCACTATGTGAAAGAACGCGGTATGACGCTGGAAGGTGCACGCCAGATGATGAAGCGCGATAAAGGCAACGACAGCGCCAGCAAACAGATTGAAGTGATTGACCGTCTGAAAGCCATCCGCGACGAACTCCAAGCCATCAATAAGGAGTTTTCTTCACTGGTGTAGGCCCCCCTCCTGCTCCCCCGAGGGGGAGGGATGCCATCCGGATGTTTTTCCACTAAATTGAAACGGCGCTTGCGCCCTGAAACATCAAACAACAGTTCAGATTACAACCATGAAAGTTTCTCCACAAATCTCAGCCAAGTTGGCAACTCTCATCAAGGAAGCCATTGAGAAAGTCCAAAAACTCGAAAACGAGGAAGTCATCACCGACTTCCACATTCAGCCTAATGCCGAAACTGGCGAGGTGATTGTTTTTGACGACAACGATTTGGAACTGTCGAAAACAAGTGTGGAAGGATATGAGGAACTCGACAAAGACGAATTCTCGAAACTCATTTCCGAGGCTTTGATTCAAGAATTGAACAAGTTGAAAGGAGCAAAAGCATTCGACAACCTACAATTGTTCCGTCCGTTCTCCTTCGTGCTTGTTGATGACGACAAGGAAACCGTGAGAGATTTGCTCGTTGTGGATAGTGATACTGTGACGATGAGCGGAGATGAATTGCTGAAAGGGCTTGATGAGGAATTGGATGATTTCATCAACAAACTCTTGTCAGACTAAAACGAGAAAACAAATTGTAAACCTGTCTTTACAGTAAAGAATAAAACCAAACTTTTAGAAATATTTACTAACCTTTGAAGCACACAAAAAGAATATGACATTTCATTTTTCAATAGAGTATAAGACCCAATGGGGCGAAGAACTAAGGGTTATCATTAACGGGAAAGAATACGAGCTCAACACCTTCGATGGAGCTATCTGGGCAGCTGATATAGAACTGAAATCAGCTGAAATCGGAGATAAGCTTAGTTATCAATATGCCGTTTATCGCGACGGTCAACTGATCTGGACGGAATGGGAAATAGCTCCTCACACCTTATTACTCAATGGTGTTGTCAGCAATAAACGAATCAATGATGAAGCTCGCAGCTATATCCTTGCCGATTACTGGCGTCCTATTCCTGAAACACTTCCACTCTTCTCGAGTGCTTTCACGGATAGTGTGGCTTCTCACGGAGAAATCTTGGCTCAGGCTCTGCCAGCATTCAACAAGACCTTGCAACTGCGCATCGTTGAACCTCGCCTCATGAAAAACCAGCATTTGGCTATCTGTGGCAACTGTTCGCAATTAGGCAATTGGGATTCTCCTGTGAAGTTGAGCTTGATTGGTTTGCAAGAATGGGGCATCAATCTGGATGCTGAAGAAATCTACAAACCTATTGAATATAAGTATGTGATTGTCAATGACGAAGGTAATATTGAGCAATGGGAAGAGGGCACCAATCGCCTCATCAGTTCTCTGAAGCTTGAAAATGGACAGATGTGGGTGAAGTCAGATGTGGATGCACGCTTTTCTCTTCACAATTGGAAATGTGCAGGTGTTGTTATTCCTGTGTTCTCATTGCGTACCGAAAAGAGCTATGGCGTGGGCGACTTCGGAGACCTGAAACGTATGATTGGTTGGGCAGCCAGCGTGGGTATGCATGCCGTGCAAATTTTGCCTATCAACGATACGATGATGACAGGAACATGGCAAGACAGCTATCCTTACAACTCCATCAGTATTTATGCTTTCCATCCACTCTATTGTGACTTGAATGCACTTCCAAAGCTTGACGACAAGTTGCAGATGGAGACCTTCATGATGAAGCAGCAGGAACTGAATGGACTGACTCAGATAGATTACGAGCAAGTGATTCAGTTGAAAATGAAGTACTTGCGACTGGCTTACGAACAAGAAGGCAAAGCTGTATTTGCCACTAAGGATTACAAGCAATTCTTTGAAGCTAACAAGGAATGGTTGGTACCATACGCTGCTTTCTCACACTTGCGCGACACATACGGAACTCCAGAGTTTAGCACATGGCCTAAATATAGCAAGTTCGACAAGACAGAAATCTCCCGTCTTACATCCAATCGTGGAAAGAACTACCATAGTATCGCTCTCTACTATTATATTCAGTATCAACTTCATCTGCAGCTCACTGATGTGCATCAAACAGCAAAAAAAGCAGGTGTGATTATCAAGGGCGACATTCCTATTGGTATCTCACGAACCAGTGTGGAAGCATGGGCAGAACCTAAATACTTCAACCTCAACTCCCAGGCAGGTGCTCCACCTGATGATTTCAGTGTGAATGGTCAGAATTGGGGATTCCCAACTTACAACTGGGACGTGATGCTCAAGGACGGCTGTTCTTGGTGGGTGCGTCGCTTCAAAAAGATGGCTGAGTATTTCGATGCCTATCGCATTGACCATGTGCTCGGTTTCTTCCGCATTTGGGATATTCCTCTCGACTCCGTTCATGGATTGCTTGGACAATTCTCGCCATCTATGCCAATGAGTCAGAGCGAAATCGAAAGCTATGGTTTGCCTTTCAACAAGGAGTTGATGACGAAACCATACATCAACGACAATGTGCTCTACACCATCTTTGACTATAAGGCAGACCTCGTGAAGACCATCTATCTGGATGCCATCAATCAAAGTACAAGCGACCAGATTTACAATTCATTTAATGGTGTGAACGGTTTCTATAAACTGAAAGAGCAATACAACACTCAGAAGAAAATCCAAGCTGCTTTTGCAGACAAGACCGACCCAGAAGACCTTAGCTTGAGAGATGGACTTTATGCCCTTGTCAGCAATGTGCTTTTCGTGGTGGACCGTCACAACTCACAGATGTATCATCCGCGCATTAGTGCTCAGCTCGACCTCGTTTATCGTTACCTCACAGACCAAGAAAAGGCATCGTTCAATCGTCTTTACAACGATTATTACTATCGTCGCCACAATCAGTTCTGGTATGAGGAAGCAATGAAGAAACTGCCGCTTCTGACCCAATCCACTCGTATGTTGGTTTGTGCAGAAGACTTGGGTATGGTGCCAGACTGCGTGGCATGGGTGATGGAACAGTTGAAGATTCTCAGTTTGGAGATTCAGACCATGCCAAAGGCTGTTGGCTTGGAATTCGGTATTCTTCCAAACAATCCTTATCGCTCTGTCGCAACCATTTCCACACACGACATGCCAACGCTTCGTCAGTGGTGGGAAGAAGATTATGAGCGTGCTCAGCACTTCTATAACAATGCACTCCAGATTGATGGCAAGGCACCAGAGAGTCTGAGCGGCTGGCTTTGCGAAGAAATCGTGAACCGCCATCTGTACTGCCCATCCATGCTTTGCTTGCTTTCGTTCCAGGATTGGCTTTCGATTGATGAACGTCTTCGCAATCAGGATGCCTTTGCGGAAAGAATCAACATCCCTGCCAATCCACGTCATTACTGGCGATGGCGCATGCATCTCAGCATAGAAAAACTGGAGCAAAGCAAAGAACTGAATGAGCACATCCGTGCCATGATTGAACGTGCGGGAAGATGATAAAGGAATAAAACAGGATGCCACCAAAGAATAAAAATACATACAGTAAACCTAAATTTCTCATTGCTTTTGCAATAACAGTTGCTGTTTTAGCCTCTCTTCAAGCCATTTTCCAATTCGATGTCCCTCCCTACCCCATTGTCATGGAAGAAGCAATGGGGGATACGGACATTGTGGATTCTTTAGACTATGCGGAAGAGGTTATTGAAGAAGAACTCCTGGCTGAGCAAGCAACAACAATCCCAGAAGACACAAGAATTGAAGAGAAACAGGATAGTGTGAAAGAGGAGGAAATTGCCAAAGCTGACAGTATCAATGAACAAATTGATTCAACAGCAATAGATAGCAATGTTACTCAGCCTATCAAGAATATCCGTATTGGTTCTCATTTGTGGAGTTATCACGATTGTTTCCCCGACGTACAAGATGTGCAAATCATTGCAGCTCAGAAGAATGGCGTTCGTCCTGCTCGCAGCAGAGATGATGTGAAGAAATTGGTGAAGCGTCATAAATTGGTGGATATTACGCATTCACCTTATTATATAGTTGATGATTTAAGCCATTCTATGCCTTACCTCGTACCCAAGGCTCAACAATTGCTCAACACAATTTCCATCAACTTCATCGACAGCCTCATCAGCAAAGGGATGAAACCTTTTTTGCCAGTTATTTCATCCGTTCTTCGCAGTACGGACGACGTGTCAAGATTGCAACGCGGCAATCGCAATGCCACTTCCAACTCCTGCCACTGCTATGGAACGACTATCGACATTGCTTATCATCGCTTTATGCCATTAGATGCTTCCATTGAGGAATTGAGCAATAAGGATTTGGTCCGTTGGGATGACAACCTGAAGTTCGTATTGGGAGAGGTACTCAACGACCTCAGAGCACAAGGCAAATGCTATGTGAAATATGAAAGGAAACAAGCCTGTTTCCATTTGACAGTGCGCTAAGAGGACATTCTTTCTTAAGGCAAGTAACGATAAAAGCAGAAAAAAGGACAAAGGCTGAATATTTCAAGAAAAAACTCAAAGAAATATTTTGTCAGTTCGAGAAAAAGGCCTACCTTTGCACCGCATTTGGCAGAAAGGGCCACAGAAAGGCGGTCCGAACTGATTCAGCTAAAGCTTCCGGAAGGATGGGTGAGTGGCTGAAACCAGCAGTTTGCTAAACTGCCGTGCGGGTAACCGTACCGGGGGTTCGAATCCCCCTCCTTCCGCAGAAAACGTCAACTTTCACAAAGTTGGCGTTTTTTTTTTCAGATTTTATAGGAGGCAATCGAATCTTATACTTTTGAAAAAATACAGCCAAGATATTTGAATCGAAGATGAGTCTTTCATGTTGCATTTTTAGTCCAAACTCGGCTCTGATTTGAAGTATTCAAAGGTTACGAATTTGTAAACTTAGAGTTTGCAATTGTTCACAAAATGTATAAAAAGCTTTCACACAATCAAATTTTTAGTATTTTTTAACCTTGTTTCAATTACTCTCCCAAACATAGTTTGTAACTTTGCAAAGTATTAGCACTCGTCTCTCAAATCTACGAGGCAAATCTATGATTTGTGTACCTCTTGTGTAGATGTGGTTTCAAAAGACTAATTCCTTATGAATGCCTACTAAGAACCTTCTCCGTCTGGTTAGCCAAAGGTGAGGGGAAGGGAGGATGTAGTTAGCATTATAAGGACAAACAGGTAAGTTATTAGATATTGCATGGAAAAAGAAAACCAAAATCCGTGGTATGTGTTAAGAACACATTTCAGGGAACTAACCATTCGAGATGCCTTACAAGAAAAAGGCATAGATTGTTTTGTGCCTATGCAGTATCGAAACAACATCGGAGATATTGAAGACAGTGCTGAAATCAAAGACAAGGAACTCAAAGTAATCGTTCATGGATATGTTTTCGTGGAGAAAAGCAGAGATGAAGCGCAGATGAAGGAATTGTTCAACGAAATTAAAGAACCATTCCAGCCCATTCGACACGAAAACGGTAATTTGTATGAAGTATCGGCAAAGGATATGCGCGACTTCAGAATGCTTAGCGATCCCCACTACACTCATAGTATCTATGTGAGCGCTCAAAAAGCAGACAATCTCATTGGCAAATATGTGGAAATCACGCGTGGAAGATTTCGCGGCATTCAAGGTAAACTCACAAAAATCAAAGGTAAATATTTCTTCATTAAACATGTAGCAGGTTTAGGGGTAATGATACACATTTCCCGTTGGTATTGTCGTGTGTTAGAGCCATAAACATGTTTTGTTGAATGATGTTTTACTAATTGCTTTTCCCCATTAACAAAATAATGACACTCGATTCGTTTATATGTTAGAACGAATAAGCTTTATTATTAACCATTGACAAAAATTTTCGGAATATGAAACGTAATATCATCATCACAGGTGGCGCTGGATTTATAGGTAGCCATGTCGTTCGACTTTTCGTCACAAAATACCCTGATTATCACATCATCAATCTCGATAAACTGACCTACGCAGGCAATCTTGCCAATCTGAAGGACATCGAGAATGCACCAAACTACACTTTCGTGAAGGGTGACATCTGTGATTTTGAACTCATCCAGCAGCTCATGGAGAAATATCACGTAGATGGCATTATTCACTTGGCTGCAGAAAGCCATGTTGATCGTTCCATCAAAGATCCATTCACTTTTGCAAGAACCAACGTGATGGGTACCCTCACCCTACTCCAAGCAGCCAAACTATATTGGGAATCACTTCCTGAACGCTATGAGAACAAACGTTTCTACCACATTTCTACTGATGAAGTGTATGGCGCACTGAAGTTGACAAATCCAGAAGGTATCGAGTCACCATTCACGACAACTGCTTCTTCCGCAACTCACCATCATGCATACGGTAAGGACTTCTTCCTGGAAACGACCAAATACATGCCTCACTCTCCATATTCGGCAAGTAAGGCAAGCAGTGACCACTTTGTTCGTGCCTATCACGACACTTACGGTATGCCAACTATCGTGACCAACTGCTCTAACAACTATGGTCCTTATCAGTTCCCTGAGAAGTTGATTCCTCTTTTCATTAATAACATCCGCCATCGCAAGCCACTGCCTGTGTATGGTAAGGGTGAGAACGTGCGTGACTGGCTCTATGTCGTTGACCATGCTCGTGCCATTGACACCATTTTCCACAACGGTATCATTGCAGAAACTTACAACATCGGCGGTTTCAATGAATGGAAAAACATCGACATCATCAAGGTTGTCATCAAGACTGTTGACAAACTTCTTGGACGTCCAGAAGGAGCAGACCTTGACCTCATCACATACGTGACAGACCGCCTTGGTCATGATGCTCGCTATGCCATTGACTCTCGCAAGTTGAAAAACGAATTAGGCTGGGAGCCATCACTTCAATTCGAGGAAGGCATTGAGAAGACAGTCAAATGGTACCTAGACAATCAGGAATGGATGGACAACGTCACAAGCGGTGACTACCAGAAGTACTACGACAGTATGTACAAAAATAGATAATTGGTAATTCATTCCAAGTTGAGTACCTCTACGACTGTTAAAATTTCAAAGACCGAATACGATCCCTTCATTGATTTCTTGAAGGGTATCTGTATTCTTTTTGTCATCATCAACCACTGTATAGGAGAAAGCATCCACAAATCTATCTACTATTGCTTATGGGGTGATATGGCTGTGCCTTTGTTTTTGATAATCCAGACCTTCCATGCGTACAAAAAAGGATTAAGCACAAAAATAAAAATTGGGAAGATTTGGAGTAGGATGCTCAAAGACTTCTTTATTCTTCAAGCTTGTTTAATTATTATAGCTATTGCCAGAAATGAGCAATCTGTCAAGGACATTTTTGTCAACGCTTTACAACAAGGAGGGTTAGGGAGCGGTTCTTATTATGTTTGGATATATGTTCAATTTGCCGTTTTACTTCCTTTGTGTGCATACTTCATTGATAAATTCAAAAAGCCATTAACGCTGTTTATATTCTTTGCAGCCATTTGTGAGATTTTTGAGATTATTTTTAGTATCTATGGCATTGAATCTCACTTGTATCGATTACTTGCGATAAGATATTTATTTCTTATTCCAATAGGATATATGATAGCTGTGAAAGGCAAAGTTACAATCTCAACTACCAGTATAGTTTTATCACTCATCAGTTTATTAGCTATTGTCATCTTTTGCTATTCATCAATACCATTAGAGCCTTGGTTTTACCAACACTGTGACTGGAATTGGAGTATGTTTCATTGGATTTGTTTCTTTTTTGTTGGCTCATTATTCATCTGGTTTTTACATCTCATATATGGAACACTGCATAATAAAGTTAATACTTGGATTATGTATTTGGGGAAGCATTCCTATGAGATTTTTCTTATTCAGATGGGTTGGTATGCCTTATTTGGATATGGTACAATACAATGGTTGAACAATATTGGTAGCAATCAAACTTCAAGAATCATTTATATCATCCTTTCTCTAATCATAACTGTAACCATCTACCCAGTTTATGATTGGTTGAAACACAAGATACAAAATAACAGAATATGAAAGTAGTTCTTTTAGCTGGTGGTTTTGGCACTCGTATATCAGAAGAAAGCCAATTTAAACCAAAACCCATGATTGAAATTGGCGGTATGCCTATTCTTTGGCACATCATGAAAGAATACTCTTATTATGGACATAATGAGTTTATCATTTGTGGAGGTTACCGTCAAGAGTATATAAAAGAGTGGTTCGCCAACTACTTTCTCCACCAAAGTGATATTTCTTTCGACTATCGAGATGGGAAAAATGAGATGACTGTTCATGAAAGTCATTGCGAAAGTTGGAAAGTGACAGTCGTTGATACGGGATATAACACGATGACTGGCGGACGAATCAAAAGAATTCAAAAATATATTGGGGACGAACCGTTCTTCATGACCTACGGAGATGGCGTGTGTGATGTGGATATCAACGAACTTTTGAAGTTTCATCTCTCTCACGGAAAAATAGCGACGCTCACAGCCGTAAAAATGGCGCAAGATAAAGGCGTTTTAAATATCGGAGGCGACAACGCTGTGAAGTCTTTCAGAGAGAAAAACATCAAAGATGGTGCTCCTATCAATGCGGGCTATATGGTCTTGAATCCTGAAATTTTTAACTACTTGACCGATGACACGACTGTCTTTGAGAAAGAACCTCTGATGCAATTGGTGCAAGAAGGACAATTGATGTCGTACATTCATGAAGGATTCTGGCAATGCATGGACAACATACGAGAAAAAATGATGCTTGAAAAGCTTCTTGCAACCAATCAAGCAGCATGGAAGAAATGGGATAGTGAAGTTCCTAACATTATTCATTAATGACTATGGCTTACAATAATATATTCAACAAGAAAAAAGTCCTCATCACAGGCAATACCGGATTTAAAGGAAGTTGGCTCTGCACATGGCTAAATATGTTAGGAGCAGATGTTTATGGTTATTCCATCAACATTCCGACAAATCCATCCATGTATGAAGTCATACATTTGGATGAGAAAATACATCAGCACTATGGTGATGTCCGAAACAAGGAAGAACTCAATCAATATGTGCAAGAAGTAAAGCCTGATTTCATCATACATTTGGCAGCTCAGGCATTAGTATTAACTTCTTACCAGGAACCATTTGATACGATTACAACGAATGTCGTTGGAACAGCTGCTGTTTGTGAAGCCATTAAAAACATCACATGGGATTGCACATGTGTTCTGATTACAAGTGACAAAGCGTACGATAATGTAGAATGGATTTGGGGCTATCGTGAAACTGACAGACTTGGAGGAAAAGACATCTACTCTGGGTCTAAAGGGGCAGCTGAGCTTATCATCAAAAGTTATTGGCATTCATTCATCCAAAATATGCCAAATATCAAGTTTGGTGTGACACGTGCCGGAAATGTCATCGGAGGTGGAGATTGGGCAAAAGACCGTATTATTGTAGATTGTGTCAAAGCTTTTTCACAAGGAAAAACGGTGGAGGTCCGTAGTCCCAAAGCCACACGTCCATGGCAACATGTTTTAGAGCCATTGAGTGGCTATCTCACTTTGGCACAGTATCTAGCAGAAGGTAAAGTTGAAAATGGAGAAGCTTTCAACTTCGGTCCAAAGGCAGAGCAGACGAAAACCGTTTTTGAACTTGTGCAAGACTTAGCTGAACTTTGGGGGCTTGATAAAGAAAAAGCAGCCAAACTCACAGGCGATGTTCCTTTCAAAGAAGCAACACTTCTTAAACTCAATTGCGATAAGGCTTTAGCTTATCTTCATTGGCATTCCACTCTTCACTATGAAGAATGTGTTGGTTTTATTGCTGAATGGTATAAAGCTTTCTATGTTGAAAAAGCAAAGAACATGTATGAGTTGACGGTTTCTCAAATTGAGAGATATGTAAAAGAAGCACAGACTCAGCAAATTGAATGGAGCTTATAAAATGGAAGGAGTAACATTACATCCATTAAAACATATTCAGAATCCAAAAGGTGACTTATACCATGCGCTACGTTCTTTTGATGAAGGATATGTAGGGTTTGGAGAGGCGTATTTCACCCAAGTTCATCATGGTATTGCAAAGGGATGGAAACGCCATAATAGAATGACTTTGAATCTGGTTGTGGTTGTGGGGAAAGTCAAATTCGTTATTTATGACGATAGAGAAAACAGTCAAACATTTGGAAAATTTGAAGAGGTAATTCTGTCTCCTGAGGACAATTATCAGCGCCTTACTCTTGCTCCAGGCTTGTGGATGGCTTTTTATGGCGAAGGCGAAGGTACTTCAATGCTGATGGACATCATTCCAGAACCACATGATGATTCCGAAGGTGATAGAAAAGATATAGACGAAATCAAATATACCTTTTAACTCATGAGACTTTTATTAACAGGCATCACTGGTTTTGTTGGACAGAATCTTGTTCCAATGATAATCAAAGAATGTCCAGAAACAGATATTCTCACCCTCAATATTTCATCAGATTTAGACAAGGCAAATACACTTTATCCCTATAGTCAATGTAAGCATATTCTTACAACTGATTTAGAAGAAGTGAAAGCTTTCAATCCTGAAGTCGTTATGCATTTAGCAACAGTTACGACCCCCAGGAATGATACAGAAATTATTAAACCAATGCTTGCTGCTAATATAGAATTTGGTGTTTTGCTTTTAGATACATTGAGTCAGTGTGATGCACTTCGACTTTTCGTCAATACAGGATCATTTGCTGAATACAGGTTTGGACCGTCTAAAATAGACGATGCTTATTTATATACAGCTACAAAAAGTGCTTTCAGACATTTTTGCGACTATTACTCCAATCTTATAGGTTTTAAATATATAACCGTCGTTCCATATACTATTTATGGTGGAAAACCTACCGTTAAGAGACTTTTGGATTACATCATAGAGTCTATTGATAGTGAGAAGCCTGTTGACATGACCGCTGGAGAACAAATTCTTGATTTCACCCACGTGAGTGACCTTGCTTCGTTCTATGTCCACATTCTCAAGAATATCGACAAGTTCTTAAGTTTGGATAATGCAGAAGAATTCCATGTGGGTACAGGCAAAGGAATGTCTATCAAAGATTTAGTGACGATTGTCGAAAAAGTGTATGAAAAGAAATGCAACATCAATTGGGGAGGACGACCTTATCGTGATAGAGACACCATGCATGCAGTCGCTCCCATTGCTAAAAACATCAATCTCGTAGGTTGGGAAGCATCCATTGATGTGGAAAAAGGCATTTCTATGATGAAAGAGGGTATTTATTCTTTATGACAAATTATCAAACCATCATATTAGGTGCTGGTATTTCAGGACTTGGTGCAGGTTATTCTCTCCGAAAAAAGGGAGAGAATCCTATCATTTTAGAGAAAGACCAGGACTACGGAGGACTTTGTGGTAGTTTTGAAATCAAAGGATTTCGCTTTGATCGCTTTGTTCATCTTTCTTTTGCTAAAGATGAAAGGGTCAATGCTATTTTCAGAACGTCATCTCCAGAAATCATCACACATATTCCTAATCCTTACAATATTTATAAGGGAATTTGGATTAAGCACCCTGCACAAAACAACCTTTATCCACTGGCAGAAAACGAAAAGAAAAAAATAGTAGATGATTTTCTGGCTCGTCCCCAAAAGATTGAGAAAGTGGACAACTATGAGCAATGGCTCAGATTTCAATTCGGTAACTACTTTGCTGAACATTTTCCTTTAGTTTACACTAAGAAATACTGGATGAAGGAAGCAAAGAACTTGAGAACGGAATGGGTTGGGAATAGAATTTATCAGCCATCAGTAGATGAAGTGATAGAAGGTTGCAAAACTGCAGAAACGCCAGTCACTTATTATGCGAAAGAAATGCGTTATCCTTCAAAGGGAGGATTCAAAGGGTATTTAAAAGAACTTGCTAAAGACGCAGATATAAAGTATAATAGTACAGTAACTAACATTGACACAGTTAAGAAGATTGTAACAGTTAATTACAATACTACTTTCCATTATCAAAGGCTTATTAGTAGTATTCCGTTACCAGAAATCATTAAATGTCTTGACCAAGTACCTTCGCAAGTTGTAGATGCCTGCAATAAACTCGAATGTACATCTGGTTACCATATTTCAATTGCTTTAAAGACTAAAAACATACCACCATATTTGTGGTGGTATATCTATGATGAAGACATCTTGGCTGCTCGAGTCTATTCACCTTCGTTAAAATCTCCCGATAATGCACCAGAAGGATGTAGCAGCCTCCAAATGGAAGTTTATTGCAAAGAGAATGATTATACAGAACAGGAACTGCTTAATGGAACGGTTGGTAAACTCATAGAATTAGGGATTATTGAAAAAGAGGATATACTTTTCACCCATGTAGGTTTTGAGAAATATGCAAATGTCATTTTCTCTGAGCCTATCTATGAAAGTAGAAAAATAGTTCAAGACTATCTTAAGAGTTGCAATATTGAATTGATAGGTAGATTTGGAGAGTGGGATTATCTCTGGACTGACCAAAGTTTGTTATCAGGATTAAATGTGTAAATGGCAACAGAAGATTTAAAAAAGAAAACACTGAGTGGACTGTTTTGGCAATTTGCACAAAAAGTATTAGGTCAAGTCATTAGTTTCGGCATTTCAGTAGTGTTAGCACGTATTCTCATGCCTGAGGAATTTGGCGTAGTGGCACTTGCTGGAATGTTCATCGTTTTATTAGGTATTTTTGTAGATAGTGGTTTTGGAGCTGCTCTTATACAAAAAAAAGATGCAGATGATCTTGATTTTTGTACTATTTTTTGGACTCAAACAACTTTTGCATCTATCATCTATATCATTATATTCATATTAGCCCCTTGGTTTTCATCCATATTTCACACAGAACAATTAACAATTATTATTCGCGTTCTTGCATTAGGAATGATTTTAGGTACACTTGGAGGAATCCAATGTGTTATCGTCAGCAAGCAAATGGCGTTTAAGACCTATTTTTATAGGACTTTAATCGGAACAACCTCTTCTGGAGTTATAGGTATTTATCTGGCATATCAAGGATGGGGAGTATGGGCTTTGGTCGTTCAACATTTATCAGCAACTATACTGAACACATTAACAGTCTTTTTTCAAATTCGCTGGATTCCTCATTTTAGGTTTTCACTTGAACGTTTCAAATCTCTCTTTAATATTGGTTCAAAATTCATGCTTTCGTCTCTTATAGGGACTAGTTTCTATCAATTAAGAGGTTATTTGATAGGATGGAAATATCTACCAGCTGACCTTGCATACTACAATCGAGGTGAAGGTGTGCCACATATTTTCACAAGAAATATTGATGCGTCTATCAATTCCGTGCTCTTCCCTGTCATTTCGAAATTACAAGATGACAGATTGGCTGTAAAAAATGCGATAAGGCGTGCCATGAGAACGAGTTCTTACACATTAATGCCCATGTTATTAGGATTAGCTGCAATTGCAGATAAGTTGGTTATTATTCTTTATACTGAGAAATGGGCGCCCGCTATCCCATATATGCAAGTTTTTTGTTTTTCTGAATGCTTAGCCATTCTAAACACGGCAAATATGCAAGCACTTAAGGGTATAGGAGAGGCTGGAACTCTTTTAAAATTGGAAATTTACAAAAAACCAGTAATGGTAGCTATTTTAATAGTAGCGATGTTTATTAGTCCCTTTGCTATAGCAGCAGGCATGACTTTATATGGGGTTTATGCATTAATTATCAATGCTTATCCTAACAAAAAATTCATCAAATACAGTATTACTGAACAAATCAAGGACATTGGCGAAAATTTCATTGTAGCACTTATCATGGCTACAATTGTTTTTCTTATAGGCCGTATAGATTTGAACATCTATATACTAATTACGATTCAGATAATTGTGGGTATTTGCGTTTATATAGCTATTTCTGAAATAAAGCAAATAGAGAGTTGGATTTATATTAAAAACAACTTCCGATCGCTCTTAAAAAGAAAATGACAATAAAAAAAATAAGAAGTAAATTATATTGGATGTTTTATGCAAGACTCATGCAGTTTTGCATAAAAATATTCTATTATCTCCCTGTCAACAAACACAAAATAGTGATGCTACACGATTTTGGTTCAGGGTATGGAGATAGTGAAAAATACCTTGCTGAAGAAATAAAGAAACAACAGCTACCATACAAAATATCATGGATGGTAAATGATGAAAAGCTGGAAATACCATCTTTCATTAAAAAAGTTCGTTTATCAAGAATTCGCTCTATTTATGAATTCTCAACTGCAAAAGTAGTTTGCACAACTGGTAAAAACAGATTTAATGTAAAGAAAAAGGAATCACAATTCTTCATTTACATACCTCATGGACAAAGTGGAGCCAAGTACGTAGAAGCAGCTATGGCTAATGTCACTGAAAACTATAAAAGAAATAGTCAATGGCATTCTTCTGTTTGTAATCTATTTATCTCCAGTAGCAAACTTCAGACTCAAGAAATGAAAGATTATTTTTGGTATGATGGAGAAATTGCAGAATACGGACTTCCCAGAAATGACATCTTTTTTCATTATACCCAAGAAGATATTTCTTCTATTAAAAAGAAACTTGGAATTGATTGTCATACAAAAATAGCTCTATTTGCTCCAACATTTCGCGATAACGGGAATGATCAAGCATATGCTTTGGATTTAGAACGTATAATAAAAAAACTTGAATTAAAAACAAAAGAACAATGGGTGTTTTTAGTTCGTCTTCACCCTTGTTTTATTTGGTATAAAAAGCCTGCATTCCATTTCGGTTCAAAAATCATTGATGTCACAGCATATCCAGACATGCAGGAATTATTATTGGCATCAAATATTTTGATTTCTGATTACTCCAGTACAATGTTCGACTTCATGTTGATGAAACGTCCTGTGTTTTTATTCACAAAAGACATGGAGGATTATCAACGAATGAGAGGACTAAAAGATTGGTTTTCACAAGTTCCATTTCCTATTTGTTATGACAATGATGAGCTCATCCAGGCTATTAAAGATTTTGATGCTCAAAAATATCAAGATGACATAGAAAGATTCAATCATCTTTATGGTAGTTTGGAAAATGGAGAAGCCACCCAGAAGTTATTAGAACGGATAAAAAGTATCATGAAGTAATTTCAATGAATATTTCTATCATTATCCCCATATATAATGTTTCGCAATATGTTGAGAGGTGTCTAACCTCTGTTGTAAATCAAACAACCCAGGAAACTATCGAATGTATTTGTGTTGATGACTGCGGAACAGATAATAGTATGGAGATTGTGGAGAATTTTGTAAAAAACACAAATAGCAAAGTTATTAAATTTAAACTTTTATATCATAAAACAAATAAAGGATTATCTGGAGCCCGCAATACAGGAATAAAGAATGCAACGGGGAACTATATTTATCTATTAGATAGCGATGATGAAATAACCCCTACATGCATAGAAGATTTCTTGAAAATAATTCATCAACATCCACAGGTGGATTTGATTCAAGGATTGTTCATACAAGATTCACCTTATATGAATCAATTCAAAAACAAGAGAATTCCATCTTATACTGAAGACCGAAAATATATCAAAGAGGCTCTTTTAGATTATAATGCTATACCCATTTGTGCAGCCAACAAAATGGTTCGTCGCGAACTAATTGTTAAGCACAATCTATTTTTCAAAGAAGGAATTATCCACGAAGACAATTATTGGTCATTTTTTTTGGCAAAGCATGTTCAGTCATTTGCATGTAATGCAAAGAGTTGTTACATATATTTTGTGAATCCAAATTCAATAATGACTGCGATTAATGTCCAAAAAGAATCATTAGCATATAAAACAATTATTCAGGACTTTATTGCAAATTTGGACTCGTTTCTTCTCAACAAACAAAAGGAAACGATTTTTTACCTTTTACATAAAGCTATTGTTTCAAATTATATTAGTGATAAAAACGAGAAATATCAAATATTCAAATCTTTCTATACTAAATGCTCTATTATAGAGCAACTCGTATTACGTTTCTGGTTTTGCAAACCACAAAATGTCAAAAGAACTCATTTAGTAGTAAAAACATTTAATTTATGAAGCCAGAAATAAGTGTTATCATACCACTATATAATAAAGAAAAGATCATCCAACAATGCGTTGACAGTATTTTAACGCAATCGTTTCAAAATTTTGAATTAATTATTGTCAATGATGGTTCAACTGATAATAGCTCCAAGATAATAGAAGAAATCCTAGATTCAAGGATTCGCATCATCAATCAAGAAAATGGAGGACCGAGCAAAGCAAGAAATACTGGAATCAAAAACGCAAATGCAGATTGGCTTTATTTCATTGACGCAGATGATATGGCAACGCCTGGATGTTTACAACATTTCTATGAACTGATTCAATTGAATCCGCAAATTGAAATGTTTTGTGGGGAAGTTTTGATGTCAAATAATAAAAGGGAAAAGATTGCAAAAACTTACTCAGATGGCATTGTCAATAATCCTTTTAAGATATTTGTCCAAAACAAATTGTTTCAATGTTCAGGGAGTAGCATTTATAGCAAAAGCTTATGCATGAATCATCTTTACGACGAGCGTCTCAGAAGGTTTGAAGATTTGGATTGCCTATTTAGACGATATCATACTGCAAAATTATATCTTACTCATTTCGTTGTAGCCATTATAAATGTGAATTATGCATCAGCAAGTTCTGCACGGAAATTGATTGAAGAAGATTTTATTGGACATCTCAAATTCAAAGGAAAGTCCTTTTGGGAAAGGATGGCTTTATATAAATTATATTTAGAAGAACGAAATCGTTATTCCAAAGAAATAGACAAACTTTATCCTTTACTTAGAAAACGATATGATTATCTATTATTCTATAAACTGGCAAAGCTATAGAAAATGAATCTTATAAAGAATTTAAAAGAACATCTTCTCTATCTCTATAATAAACGCAGACTCAAGGGAATTGTGAAATTCACTTCTAAAACACATATTTCTCAAGACTCAGAATTTGAAGGAATGAATGCAGTTGGTAAGTTATGTAGTTTTAAAGGAAAGATGGGATTAGGAAGTTATATTGGTAATTATAACTACTTTAGTGCTAATATCGGTAGATTTTCATCTTTAGGTTCAAATATAAGACAGATTATTGAAAGCCATCCTTATCAGGAACCATTTGTCTCCACTTCTCCTATGTTTTATTCTTTAAAACAACAAAATGGACAGACTTTTGCAGACAAACAATATTTCCCCGAATACCGTTATTTAGATGCTCAATCAGAAATTGCATTTGAAATTGGAAACGATTGCTGGATTGGTAATTATGTGACCATAATAGGCGGTGTAAAGATTGGTGATGGTGCTGTTATTTTGAGTCATGCTGTTGTAACTAAGGACATTCCACCTTATGCCATAGCAGGTGGAGTTCCCGCAAAAATTATTCATTATAGATATGATCCAGAAACCATAAATTTTCTTCAAGAAATAAAATGGTGGAACAACTCTCCTGAATGGTTTGCAAAGAACTGGAGACTTCTTATTGATATTAACAAATTAAAGGATCATTATATTTCAAAAAAACAATAATAAGCAATATTTAAATATCTAGTATTATTGTAATTCACATTACAGCATCTATATTTAGCATTTTGATCATGCAATCTGGTTGCCTTTTTATGAAAATAAAAAACATCATATTAAAGACACTAAATTTACCACTTGCCATACGAACTAGATTCTATCCAATGTACAATCGATTTTTATTTAAACTAAATGATGTACACTACGGTAAGAATTTTAAGGTTTTCAACAAAATATATCTAATCGGTAAAGGGACAATTAAGATTGGAAATGATTTTATGTTTACAAGTGGTGATTGTATCAATCCTATAAGTAGAAATCTTCGAGGGTGTATCTACACAGAACCTCATTCAAAAATAACTATTGGAGACAGAGTGGGAATTAGTTCATCAAGTTTTTGGATTAGTAAGGAACTTACCATTGGGAATGATGTGAAAATCGGAGCTGATACTTTAGTCATTGATACAGACTCTCATCAGATTGATTATCGACTGAGAAAAATGATTCCACATAATTCTGAAGAGATAAAATATCTTAAGTCACGAATTCAGAGTAAAACCATAACCATAGAAGATGATGTTTGGATTGGTGCAAAATGTATCATTCTTAAAGGTGTTACTATTGGTGCTCGTTCTATTATTGGAGCTGGTAGTGTAGTTACCAAAAACATTCCCTCTGATTGCATCGCTGCGGGGAATCCCTGTAGAGTTATTAAACATCTATCAAAAGAATAGATATTTTTAATGTCTCTTGTCGCAACGAATAATGAAGACGGTTTTAGCAGTTTCTCCTTATCAACATCCCAATAGCATCAATTTCAAGAATGGTGCATTCGAAGCATGGAAAGAAATTGGTGGAAAAACAGCCAATGACCATTATCCTCTACGACTATTCCATAAATTCATCTTTAATCATCAACTTCCTTCTATCCGACATCATAAAAAAGAGGCAAGATTACGTTTTGTAGAACCTGTCAGTCTCAATTTTGACACATACCCTGATTATATCAAATACGAGATTATACCACTTGTTTGGGATTGTTGGCCTAAGTACTTCGAATTCACATGTCACTGGTTTATTAAAAATCGAGTACAAACGGCCATTTTCACATCATCTCAAAACGCAGAGTTGATGAAACAAGTCTTTCCACATTTAAATATTCTATTCATAACAGAAGGCATTGACACAGAACTCTACGATAAGGGAAAGGAACTTATAGACAGAAAGATAGATTTGCTTGAATATGGGAGAAGGAATAATAAGGTTTTCAAAGTGGAACTGCCACCAATAATCAATCATCTTTACAGCAAAAAAGGTGAGCGTCTATTTTCCACCAATGTAGAACTCTTTCAAGCCTTAGCTGATACAAGAATTACTGTTAATTTTCCACGATGTGACACACAACCCAGCATTGCAGGTAATATAGAGACACTTACTCAACGCTATTGGGAGAGCATGCTCTCACGTATAGTGATTATAGGAAGAGCGCCCAAAGAATTAATCGATTTGATAGGCTACAATCCTGTAATAGAAGTTGACAGAAGCAATCCTACTGAGCAAATACTTGATATTCTCCATCATATTGAAGATTATCAAGAATTAGTTGACAAGAACAGAGATACGGCATTGAAAATGGGTAGTTGGAGACTAAGGATGCAACAAATACAAGAGTGGTTAAAGAGTGTAAATTACCAAATATAGTTTACTCATGAAAATTGCACATATTGTTTGGTGTTTAGATACGGGGGGGGTTGAATCCATGCTTGTTAACATTATTAATGAGCAGGTGAAACATGAAAATGTTGAACTCTATATTATAAATGATAGAATATTTCCTCCTCTCCTAAATAAAATTTCAAAACTATGCAAGATTCATCAATGCAAAAGGGTTGAAGGCTCAAAACAGATTTTTCCTATCATAAATCTAAACATAGATATTTTCAAACAGAAACCAGACATCATTCATGTGCATTCAGCAGATCTTTCAAGACTTATTTTGGGCAATTACAAGATCGTAAGAACTATTCACAATACTCACAACCCTTGTAACGAATATCCAAAAATGGATGCTCTCTATGCGATTTCCAATTCTGTTAAAGATTATACTGCCAATCAAGGATTTCATAACGTAACGGTTGTTGAAAATGGTATTGATGCCAACTCTTTTAAAAAGAAAGAAGGATTCACACCTAAAGATGGCATCTATCATTTGATTCAGATTAGTAGACTTTACAAAGTTTCAAAAGGACAACACATCTTAATAGCGGCTCTTGCAAAATTAGTAAATGAAAGAAACATCAATAATTTTCACATGCATTTTATTGGTGACGGCCCTTCCAAAGACGAGTATATTCAGATGATTAAAGAATTGGGATTGACAGATTTCTTCACTTTTGAAGGAATCAAAACTCAAGATTATATAAAAGAACACCTTTGCGAGTTTGATTTGGGCATTCAACCATCAACACATGAAGGCTTTGGACTTACAGTAGCAGAAATTATTGCTGCAAAAGTGCCAGTCCTCGTTAGCAATATAGAAGGTCCTATGGAAATTATCGATTACGGTAAGTTTGGAATGTACTTCAAATCTAAAGATATTGATGACCTTGCTGACAAATTAGAAATTGTACTCAAAGGGAAATATGATTATTCAAAGGTTGACCAAGCTTATCAGCATGTATCAACCAACTATTCAGTTCAAAACACAGCTAACAAATACATAGAAGAATATAAAAAAGTAATAAATCGGTAAAATCATGATTAATTTCACAGTTGGTCCAGTCATGTCGAGTGACAAGGTACGTTCAATTGGAGCTGAACACGTTCCATATTTTCGCACTCCAGAGTTTTCCAAAATAATGTTGGAAAATGAGTCTTTGATCAAAAAATTTGCCAAAGCAAGTAATGATTCAAGAGTCGTTTTTATCACTGGTTCTGGAACGGCTTCTATGGAGGCAACAATTATGAATACGCTGACATCAAGCGATAAAGCCATCGTTATCAATGGAGGTAGTTTTGGTCATCGTTTTGTGGAATTATTAGAACTTCATGAAGTTCCATTCAGTGAAATTAAGCTTGATTATGGAAAAGCTTTAAAACCTGAGATGCTTCAAGAGTTTGACGGGAAAGGCTATACAGCTTTTGTTGTCAACTTGCATGAAACATCTACAGGAGTCCTTTATGACATCAATCTGATTAGTGAGTTCTGTAAAAGGAATAATATTTTCTTAATAGTCGATGCTATTAGTTGTTTCCTTGCAGATCCATTCGATATGGAAAAACATGGAATCGATGTCATGATAACAGGTTCTCAAAAAGCCTTGGCATGTCCTCCAGGAATATCAATCATTACATTATCCCCAAATGCTTTAGAACGTGTAGCCAAGAGTAAGACCAAATGCATGTATTTTGATTTGAAAGATGCTCTAAAAAATGGAGAACGAGGACAAACTCCTTTCACCCCAGCTGTCGGTACGTTATTACAAATCAATGCAAGACTTAAAGAGATAGAAGAACAAGGTGGAGTTGAGTCCGAAATCAAACGTATCGGAGATTTAGCAAGTTATTTCAGGACCTCCATCAAGGATTTACCTTTTGAGAGATTCACTGAATCGGAATCTAATGCAGTGACAGCACTTCATCCTACCACAGCCAATGCATACGATATTTTCTCCATTATTAAGGATGAATATAATATGTGGATTTGTCCTAACGGAGGAGATATGCGTGACAAAATATTTAGAGTAGGCCACATAGGGTATCTACATAAAAAGGACTATGATCTATTAAAAACAGCTTTTAAAGATTTACAACAAAGAGGAATTATCTAATCCATCCCTATTTATAAACTTATTTGTTTTGCATGAGAGAATTAACATTAGCAGAGCTTCAAAGTATATGCTTGGAAATACTTATAGATATAGATGATTTCTGCACTAAAAACAATATAAGATATTCATTAGCTCATGGAACTCTAATAGGTGCTATTAGGCATAAAGGATTTATTCCTTGGGATGACGACTTAGACATTAACATGCCTAGACCTGATTATGAAAAATTCAAAAAAACTTATAAATCAGACAAGTTTCAGTTTTTCTGTCATGAAAAAAAGAATGCATACATCTCATTTGGCAGAGTTTGTGACACAAAAAGAACTATCGCTCAATCTACAATCCCATGGACACCGACTGAAAGTGGTGTATGGGTAGATATTTTTCCATTAGACGGCATCGAGGATTCTAAATTAACAAAAAAAATCAAGTTTAAAATTCTTGGTTTTTTACAGGAGCTTCAACTTATCGTCAGAAAATCTCATTACAGAATTCCTAAGAGAATTACTTTTACTAAAAAATTTCACCATTTCTTAAAACTAATTATTGCTGGTACTATTAATATTAATCATTTGGTTGCTTTCCAAATGTATTTATGTAAACGCGTTCCTTTCGGAACAAATAACAAATGGGCTCATCTTACATGCGAAACAGATGAAAATAAGATGGTGAATAAACTGGAAGATTATCAAGAAATCATAAGAACTGAATTTGAAGGACATCAATTTTGTATTATGAATGGATATGATCACGTACTTCGCAATGAATATGGAGATTACATGCAATTGCCTCCCGAAGAGCAAAGAATACCTCAACAAAACTATATAAAGTTTTATTGGAAATAATCACTTTTTAAATCATTATAATATAATGAAAGACAATATTAAATTGTTCGAATCGTTAACTGATGAGTTAAAAAACGACATCATCAATCTTATCCATGAATCATTCGTGGAAAGAACGGAGGATAGTCTTTTCTTCAGCTGCAGTAATATCAGTAAACAAGAGATGGATTTATATTGTAAGAAGCGTAAATTATTTTGTTATATTTTAGAAAACAAAATTATTGGAATTATCTTTTTTTATACTAAAGACAAAAAATGCTATGAGGGAATTGTAGCTACACATCCCCAATATAAAAAAAATGGAATAGCAACCGCATTATTTCAAGAATTAGTAAAATATTGCAGAGAAAAAAATGTTGAATATATATTTGCGGATACAGCCATTAAGGCGAAATCCTCTGTGAGATGGCATGAAAAAATGGGGTTTAAAAAATTCAAAATGACTTCATTCCCATCTACAAATTACTATTCTTGGGAATTTGTAAAAGACATAAAGAATCCTAATAGGAACGTCATAAAAAGAAACATACACTTATTTTTATCTTCTATTATATGTCCTCTTTGTTGGGATAAAAATGGTAAACTCACCCGTATTGGAAAACTTATTTATTAATAACAGGTGATTTGATGAAAGAATTATCGCTTAAAGAGCTTCAAGAATTAAGTTTAAACATACTTTTAGACGTTCACAACTTCTGTGAGAAGAACGCGATAACTTACTCATTGATGTATGGAACGCTTATTGGAGCTATTCGACATAAAGGATTCATACCATGGGATGATGATATCGATATTGTGATGCCTCGTCCTGACTTTGATAGATTTATGAGTACATATCAATCCAAACAATTTGAATTGATTAGTCCTACAAATCCTAATAGCTATATACTTTTTGCCAGAGTTTGTGATTTAAAAAAAACAATAGTTAAGGGTTCTTATCCTTGGTGTAAAGTAGAAACTGGTGCTTGGATTGATATTTTTCCTCTTGACGGAGTAGAAGAATCCAAAACAGCTTTTAATCAGAGAATCAATGAACTCAGAAAATCTTGGTACAGACAACTTAAACTAAGAAGTACATTGGTACCTTTTTCAGAAGTTCATGGCATAGAAAAAATAAAATTATTACTCAAAAAACTTCTCTTCAGAGAGGATGTTAGACAGCATAACTTAAAGCATCTTACAAAAATGCAAGTAGTAAAGTTTGGAGAAAGTCCTTTTTGGACACAATTCTCATGCTTAGATGACAACAATAATACATATTTTGACCTCAATGATTTTAGTTCTACACAACTAACAGATTTTGAAGGGCATCAGTTTTATATTTTGAATGGATACGACCGTGTTTTAAGAAAATGCTTTGGAAATTATATGCAATTACCTCCAGAAAAGAATCGTATTCCAAAACAAACACACATGCATATTTATTGGAAATAAATAATTATATAATCCATTTAACTTAATATGGAGAGCGGCATAAAATTATGTGAAAGGTATTTATGTACAGGATGTATGTCCTGTAGACAAAGTTGTGCACATAATGCAATAGATATTACAACTATAGATGACTTTGATTATCCTTTCATAAATAATCAAGTGTGTGTACAATGTGGTCGTTGTATATCAGCATGCCCTATTATAAATAAAGAAAAGGAAGGTATAAAACACAAAGACAGCAATATTTGTTTTGCAGCTTGGCATAAAAATGATACTATCAGAAAAAACAGCTCATCAGGAGGGGTTTTTTCCGCATTCTGTTCTTATATCTTTTCTAAGGGTGGAGTTGTTTTTGGTGCTGCATGGGATGATATGAAGTTAAAACATATAGGTATTCAAGATGTTAAAGATTTGAGGAAAATACGTCGTTCCAAATACGTACAAAGTGATACATCTGTTTCATATATTGAAGTGAAAAAATCTTTATCTATAGGAAAAACTGTATTATTTAGTGGAACGCCTTGTCAAATAGCGGGTTTGTATGCTTTTTTAAATCATAAGAATTATCCTAATTTATTTACCATTGATGTTATTTGTCAAGGAGTACCATCTCCCCACCTCTTCAACCAATATATTAAAGAAATTGAAGAAAAATATAAGAAGAATGTTATAGATGTCAATTTTCGCAATAAAAAAAGAGGCTGGAGAACAAGTTCAAAAATGCTCGAAGTTTTTTTCCAAAAAGGGAAACATAGAATTAATAAGTTTTTGTTTTTACATAATAATAGTTATTATAGAGCGTTCTATAAAGAATATTTCATGAGACCCTCATGCTATGACTGTAGTTTTAAGAATTCAACAAGAGGGTATTATTCTGACATAACGATTGGGGATTTTTGGAGAATAGGCAACAAAATTCCATTTTATGACAAAGATAAAGAAAAGGGAGTGTCTGTTATACTTGTAAACACAGAAAAAGGCCAGTGCTTATTTGATAATTGCAAATCTAATATCGAATATCGAAATAGGACCTGGGAAGAATTTGCAACAAATGGAGGTATCTATTGTAGCAAACGTCCTACCACAAATAATGAAGCAAGGATTTTTCTAAAAGATCATTCTTGGGAACAAACTCAAAAAAAATATTTTCCTCTAAGTATTAAAGAAACTATCAAAGATTTGAGTATGATAATTCTTGGAGAAAAATACTATAATATTATTAAACAATGGAAAAGAAGAAATTAAGAATTCTTATTGTTACTTTAGTTTTTTATAATTTTGGAACAAAACTGCAGACATATGCTTTGTGCTTAACTCTTAAGAGATTAATGGACAAAGATACTGACATCCAGGTATTAAATACGACTTCTTCCTGGTTAGGTAATAGAGGAAAAACGAGCAAAATTTCATTTTTAATAAAATTATTTAAGAACTATAAATTACATTCTTTAAAAAAACTCCTTGAACAAAGAAAATGGAAAAAAGAATCATTAGAGATTAGAAATAATCAATCAAATAATGAGAGAACCAATAAAAGAAGAGAAAAATTTAAAGAAATAGACTCGATTATACCATACACAAAATATTACTCTCTTGAAGAAATACGGAACGATCAGTCCCTAACTAATTATGACATTTATATAGTTGGTAGTGATCAAGTATGGAATTATAACAAAGTTTTGGAACAAGACATATACACATTAGATTTCTTAGAGAAAAAAGAAAAAACATATATATCGTATGCAGCAAGTTTTGGCGTAAAAAGAATACCTTCATACTTAACATCTTTTTATAAAGAAAAACTTAAAAAATTTGATTCTATTCTTGTTAGGGAAGTTGAAGGGAAAAATATTATTTCTAATCTTAACCTTAAATCCAATTTAGTATTAGATCCGACTCTATTATTAGATTTGAAAGATTATGAAGAAATCACAAAAAAGGAACGTATAATAAAGGAGCCATATGTATTAGTATATTCACTGAATAAATCTTATAATATTTACGATGAAGCTCAAAAAATATGCAATAAATATAATTTAAAACTTATAGTAATAAAAAGATCTTTTTGTCCTCCAATCATTTCGGAGGGGAATGAATTATTTGAAATATCTCCCGAAGATTTTCTCACATTAATAAAGCAATCTGAAATTACAATAACAAACAGCTATCATGCTATAATTTTTTCGATTATATTTCATAAACTCTTCTTTGCGTTTTTAGATAATATGGACGATGAGAATAGTAGGATAACTACATTGTTAAACCTGCTTCATTTAGACAAACAAATATTATATGAAACAAATCACATAAAAGTTGATAATAAAACAATTAATTACAATTTGGTAGATGATATTTTAAAATCGGAGAAGGAAAAGTCTTTACATTTATTGAAAAAGTCTTTACATTTATGATTAAAGTAATAACATACGGTACATACGATTTACTTCATTACGGCCACATCAGACTTTTAGAAAGAGCAAAAGCTCTAGGTGATTATTTGATTGTTGGTATCACAGCAGATAGCTTTGATCGAGCACGCGGAAAAATCAATGTTCAACAATCATTGATAGAGCGTATTGAAGCAGTGAAAGCAACTGGTATTGCAGATGAAATCATTGTGGAAGAATACGAAGGGCAGAAAATCGATGACATAAAAAGATACAACATTGATATATTCACTGTAGGATCTGATTGGAAAGGCCATTTTGACTACCTCAATGAGTTTTGTAAAGTCATCTACCTTGATAGAACACAAGGTATTTCAAGTTCTGAACTGAGAGCAGAAAAGAGAGAACTCAAAATGGGGTTAATTGGTGAGTCTATCATTCTAAATAAATTTGAGAGAGAAAGCAAATTTGTCAATGGTGTGAAAATTGTGGGAGTATGCATGCAATATGACACAGACTTTTCTGAAAACATGCGAAATCTGCCATTAATCACCAATGATATCAATGAGTTGTTAGATGCAGTAGATGCTGTCTTTATCATATCCCACCCAACAAAACACTATCACCATATTCGCCAAGCTCTTGAAAAGGGGAAACATGTACTCTGTGAATCTCCAATAGTTATGACAGTAGAAGAATGGAATGAACTTGAAGAACTTGCTGAACATAAAGGATGTGTTTTGATGGAATCCATTAAAACTGCATACTCCATGGCGTACAGTCGATTACTTCTACTATTGAAAGGTGGTGTTATTGGTAAAGTCGTATCTGTAGATGCCACTTGTACAAGTATGTCGGAACTCATGATGAAAAAAGGACGTAACTTAACTGACACATGGAATTCTATTTGTTCTTGGGGACCCACAGCATTGCTTCCTATTCTTCAGATATTGGGAACTGAATATAATCAGATGCATATTTATTCACACATGAATGAGTCGGAAGATAATTTCGATTTATTTACGAAAATATCTTTTTCTTATCCACATGCTGTGGCATCTATTAAAGTTGGAATGGGTGTTAAATCTGAAGGAGAACTGATTATTTCGGGAACAGAAGGATACATATATGTGCCTGCTCCTTGGTGGAAAACAGATTACTTTGAGGTGCGCTATGAAAACCCAGCTAACAACAAACGATATTTCTATCAGTTAGAAGGCGAGGGAATCAGATATGAAATGGTATCTTTCCTTAAAACAATCGAGACACATAAAGATTTCTCATGTATTGAAACAACAGTAACCAAAGAAATCGTAAAGATAATTGAGGATTTCAACAAAAGGAAAAATTTCACGTTAATATAAACATGGCTAAGCAAACCATCTCTAGCGAAGAATTAAAAGAAATACAAATACAAATCTTACAAAGTATAACAGATTATTGCGAAAAAAACGATCTGCGATATTTTCTTGCATATGGTTCCCTGATAGGAGCTGTGCGACACAAGGGATTTATTCCATGGGATGATGATTTAGACATCATGATGCCAAGACCAGATTTTGAAAAATTCTGCGCACAATATAAAGACAAATATTATGAAATTTTATCACCTCAAACAGATGACAAATGTTTTATAAACTTTGCTAAAGTTCATGATATTAGAACTCGATATCAAGAATCATATAGTAAAGAGAATAATTATGGCATTTTTGTTGACATATTTCCCATAGATGGATACATCGATAATAACCAGAAGTGGAAATGCTACATTCTTTACAAATTAATACATTATAAGAGGTCTGTATGGAATCACTCCAATACATTCATCAAGAATCTTTTCTTATACATCATCAAGTTTTTCTTATTACCCATCAAAACAAAAACATTTGTTCATCAATTAATATCAGAATCTAAGAGATTAAAATACGAAGATGCAGAATTTGTATATTACTTTACAGAAAAATTTGCTCCTCTGAGAAAATCCATATTCGAAGAATACATATATGCAAGTTTTGAAAATAGAAAATACAGAATACCTAAGGATTTTGATGAATTATTAAAAATTCAATATGGGGACTATATGAAACTACCTCCAGAAAAAGATAGAATAAATGTTCATCATGCAAAAATATGGTGGAAATAAAATAATATGTAACAATTTACTAATGATGTCCAATCTTAAAAAATGAAACTAGTTTCTTTACGACAACATAGAACCAATTTAGTAAGTAAGTTTTTTACAGTCTTTTGGATTCTTTATATCCCAACATGTATTCTTTTTTATAGACGCTTACCCGACTATATTGATGAATTCATGTCACTGACCCTGATTTTATTTGCGCTTGCTAATTGGCAAATCAAACGTAATAACACAAAAATTAAAAATGAATTAAAAGCATATATAGGTATTATGATAGCCTATGTTCTTTATTCATTTCTTATTAAAATCAATACAACCGAAGCCATTTTTTATGATTTACAACAACAACTAAGACCATATTTGGTCTTCTATAGTACATATTTATTAGCACCAAAACTCAGCAAAAACCAATATAACAAAATTATTACAGTTGCACTTATAAGTAATATCTCATTTATTATTTTAATCTCCATAGGCATTAAAGTAGGAGATTTTGGTCTTTCCACACCTGTTATTGCTCAAGGTAGTTTACTTTGTGGCTTATTATATTACCTTAATAATGATATTCACAACAAACAAAAATCACGAATAGCATTGCTGATTTTATCATTAGGACTTGTTTGCGGTAAATCCAAATTTTTTGGAGAATATGTCGTATTTATTGCTGTCATCTTCTTTTTGCACAAAAAATTACAATTCAACTCTCTTAAGACAAATCTTCTCTTAACTCTTTTAGGTCTTGTCGTATTGTTTTTTACCTGGACAAAATTTGATGCATATTATATTAGTGGTTTTGAAGAAGAAAGCATATCAGATTTGGATGCAAGACCTGCATATTTTAGGACTGCTGTAAATATCTTATTTAAAGACTATGTGCCTTTTGGTAGTGGATTGGCGTCTTTTGCAACAGCAACCTGTGGTAAATATTATTCTCCTCTCTATTATAAATACGGTCTGGATACCATTTGGGGACTAACGCCACATAACCCAATGTTTATTGCTGATGCTTTTTATCCTACTCTTGCACAGTATGGATTAGTAGGGGTGTTTTTATTCTTCATATTTTGGAAACGTAGATTTAAAGAAATCTATGCCATATCAGAACTTAAATATTATAAGGTAGGATTTCTTTGTATGTTTGCTTTACTCTTGGAAAGCGTGGCTGACACCTCATATCTATCAGGAAAAGGAATGGGCTACTTTATGTTAATGGCAATGTGTATTCGTGAAGAATTCTATTTTAGAGAGTCCATGCAACAGCAAAGACAAATGGAAGCCATACAATCTGAACTAATTGAAGAACAAACGAACAAGATTGAAGAATCATAGTTAAAGAGTTTAGCTAAAAGTATGAAAATCCTTGTCATAGACAATGTTAATTTTATCAATTATCCCACAGGCGGAATTATGGCTTTTTATCGTACCTTACTGCCTGCATTTGGAAATGACATAAAATTGGCAGGAATATGCACAGACACATCATGTCCTACTGGCAAATGGATTAAGAAAAATATTTTTGATATTGAGTTTGATTTCTTTTCAATGGCTAATATTAAACCTTGTGCAAAAAAGCCATTGGTTCCAGAGAGGATTCAAAATTGTATTCATGTTAAAAAACACATTCAGAAAATCACAAAAGGAATAGACTTTGATGTCATTCTTACACAAACACCTGAGGTAACATATTTCATACCAACAAAACTGCTCAAGAAAACATGCTTTATTCTACCTGGCATAGAAAATCCTCTTTCTATATCAAGGTATTCATGGGCGAAAAACTTAGCAACTATTTACGATAAGTTTTTCTTAATGCCAAAAGCAAAAAAAGTAAGATGGCTCCTTGCTGCGGCTGATTATGAAGCAAGATGCAAGTTTTCAGAAAGAAGTAAAGGAATAATTAAAGCTGAAGATATTATACAATTCCCCACACGATTTGATGGCAGCATTTATTTTCCAAAACGAGATACAACGGAACAAGGAGTTTCCACTTCTAAAGAAAAGACCTTCGTTACAGTTGGACGTTTGGGATGGTTCAAAGGTTGGAAATTGATGATTGATGCATTCAGCATTGTTCAAGAAAAAGATCCTAATTCAAAATTGATATTCATAGGGGATGGTGAAGACGAGAAAAAGATTCGCAACTATATCAATGAGAAGAATTTGAATGATAAAATAGAACTCGTAGGTAAGAAGCATCCTGCAGAAATAGCTGAATATCTTAACAAATCGGATGTTTTCATTATGGGGTCAATGGTGGAAGGATGGTCCACAACATTGGTAGAAGCCTGTGCATGTGGCATTCCATGTGTCGTCACTCGTTTTAGTAGTGCAGAGGAAATGGTGAAAGAAGGAGAAAACGGGTTTATTGTCAAAAGTAGAGACGAACGAGAATTCGCTCAACGAATGCTTGACGCGCTTCAATTAGACAGAAATCATGTCATTGAATTCGACCAGCAATTTGAGAAATATGCGATTAGCCATCTAAAAGAGGACTTATTAAGAGTATTAGAAAACTAACGACGATGATTGGACTAATCAAAAAAGGACGAGATTGGTGGCTCAAAAACATTATCTGGCATCGATTCACTATTGGTAAAAGATTTCATTGTGGTCGTGGAGTCTTCCTTTGGGCTAAAAATGAAATAACAATTGGAGATGACTTCTATTTGGGCAAATACTCCATCATAGAAACCGATTGCAGAATTGGAAATGGTGTAATTTTCGCCAATAATGTTGGAGTCGTTGGACGTTATGATCATTATTATCAGCAAATTGGTACTCCTGTTCGCCTTGCTTCTCAAATCCGAGATGACAACTATGATTGGAAAGGAACCCATGAGATAACAACTATTGGTCACGATGTATGGGTTGGATATGGTAGCATTATACTAAGTGGGGTTCATATAGCAGAAGGATGTATCATTGCTGCAGGTAGCGTTGTAACAAAAGATACTGAACCTTATTCTATTTATGCTGGCGTTCCTGCAAAAAAAATTAGGAATCGATTTGATAACGAATTTGATTTACAAAATCATTTGGAGCTTCGTAAGAAAAACTTCGGTTACTAATTCGCAATATTGTAAAGTTTAAAAGATAGTGAACCATTTCATCCTCACACGATTCAACCTAAACCTTCACTGGAACAAAGACAAAGCAGGGAATGCAGTACGGACTGATGAATGGTTAGCTGATAGATTCCGACTCTTTGAGGAATATTGCTTACCGTCTGTTCTCAGTCAGAAATGCAAAAACTTTAAGTGGATTTGCCTCTTTGATGAAAACACACCTGAGCAATACAAGCAAAGAGTTCGTGGCTATCAACAGCTTTGGGATGGTTTCCTGCCTTTTTATTTGAACCAAAAGGAAACGGACAACTACCAACGATATTTCCAACTTAAAGTACTGACACTATCCAATCCCTCTGACCAAGAGGTGCTTACCACTTATCTTGATAACGACGATTGTCTGCGCGAAGACTACATTCTGAAAATTCAAGAGGCACCCATGCAGGTGGATTTTGGAACGATGTTTCTTTGCCGTTATGGTATTCAGTATTACGAAGACTTAAACATAGCGGTGAGGGTATCTTACCCGAACAATCACTATATGACTTATTATGAGAAATTATCCCCACAGTTAAAGACTGTTTGGGGATTCAGTCATTTCTACATTTATGATTACAAGAGATTGAACATTATCACCATTGAGAATAAAAGCAACCCCATTTGGATTGAAGTCATTCATGGCAAAAACATGGACAACGACGTAAAAATGACGCTCAACCAAAAATTAATAACAGATAATAAATATCTTCATCAATTTGGAATAAACAAAGATTTACTTGACACATCCAAAGCTAAAAGGGTCTATTGTTCCACCTTTTTACTTCGCTTTTTACAGCAAAGTTGGAGAAGATTCAAAAATAAATTGACCTAATCTCACATTCTTACTTATTTATAAATATTTACAAAGCATTTGAAAGAACCATATTAAACCTATTAATGGATAAAACAAATGGTTCAAAAACGACAAAAGAGATGTTTAAACTGAGCCAAGCTAAAATTTTAGAGCGCAAAGCTGATTTATCTAACATTCCAGAAGGTAAAAAGCTAATTAACACCATCAATGCCTATTCTTATAACATGGCATTAAAAGACGAATTGTTTGCAGAAGCGCTCAACAAAGGTGATGCACTGATTCCCGATGGAGGAAGCATTGTATGGACATGCCATCTTATCAAGTCTATTTCCAATCCTCAAGAACGATGTGCAGGATGGGATTTATTCGCTTATGAGATGAACAAACTCAACACAGAGAAAAAGACACCTGTAGAGGGAAGAACACGACCTGTAGTAATGTTTCTGGGAAGTTCAGAGAACGTACTTGCCTTGATTCGTAAAAATGCTGCCAAGGTATATCCAAATCTGGATGTTGTCACCTACTCACCCCCATACAAGCCTGAGTTTTCAGAAGAAGACAGTAAAGCAATGCTTGATGCCATCAACGCAGCTAATCCTGATTTGATGTGGATTGGAATGACCGCACCAAAACAAGAGAAGTGGACATTCTGTCATTGGAAGGAAATGAATATTCATTGCCATGTAGGTACTGTTGGAGCTGTTTTCGATTTCTTTGCAGGGACTGTAAAACGCGCTCCAAACTGGATGCAAAATAGTGGTTTGGAATGGCTATTTCGACTTATTCAACAACCTAAACGTATGTGGAGGCGTTATCTTATAGGGAATGTAGAATATATTTATAACATCATAAAATACGAATAATCATTTTCAATTTTCTAATATCTTCTCCAATTTCAATTCCTATTTATGCAAAAATTCTTCGAACTTCTGAAAATAGCGTTGGGTAATAAATCCCGTTTCGATGAGGTTCCGACAGAAGAGGAATGGAACACAATTCAGAAAACGGCTGTGGAACAAGGATTGGCTGGAATTCTTTATTGTGGAATTGAGCATTTGGATAAAGACCAACTTCCTTCCAAACGAACGGAAATTAAATGGTCTATATTAGGGATGAGAGTTGAAGATGAATGTAGAGTGCAAAACTCCCTCATTACATCCATTGAAAAACGATTTCAAGAGGACGGATATAGAACGACAGTCATCAAAGGGCAAGGTATCGGAACCCTTTACCCTCAACCTCTTCGACGTCAATGTGGTGATATTGACCTTTGGTTGGATGGAGAACGAGATCAAATTGTAGAATACGTTCGTACAATTGTTACCCCAAAACAAATAGTCTATCATCATGTGGATTTTGACCCCATAGAAGATGTGGAAATGGAACTTCACTTCATGCCATCATGGATGTATAACCCATTCAAAAATAAGAAATTGCAAAGATGGTTTAAAGTAAATAAAGAAGAGCAATTCACACATCAAGTAGAATTACCGGAAGGAGTTGGTGCCATCCACACTCCTACTCTTTATTTTAATGCCGTCTATATTCTACTTCACATCTATCGCCATCTTTTCTATGAAGGCATTGGTCTGAAACAAGTTTTAGACTATTACTTTATCTTGAAGCAAGAATCTATGCAGACCAAAGAAATGAGGGAGAAAGTGATTTCCACTCTGAAAGAATTTGGGATGATTAAGTTTTGTCATGCTATCATGTGGGTGTTGCAAGAAGTATTTGGAATGCAAGACCGCTATCTCATCATGGAACCAAACAAAAAGGATGGAGAATTCCTCCTTGAAGAAATCATGCTGGCTGGTGATTTAGGTGGGTATGACCCAAGAATGCAATTTAAAGAAAAAGATGGACGCTTTGCATTATTTATACGCCGAGAACGACGTTCTATACGCTTCCTGTTAGACTACCCAAGCGAAATCATCTGGCGTCCTCTTTTCATCATCTGGCACAACATTTGGAGAAAAAAGAAAGGCTATATATAAAACCATTATACTCATTAATAAAATTGAATTATCCACTTGTAAGTATTCTCATACCAATATATAATGTTGAAGAATACATTGAACAATGCGTTAGAAGTGTTTTCGGACAAACATATGAAAAGTTAGAAATCATCTTCGTCGATGATGCCAGCAAAGACAATAGTATTCAAATTGTTCAAAATCTTATAAAAGATTATCCTAATAGGCAATCACAATTAAAAATAATTACTCATTCCATCAATCAAGGTGTTGGTACTACTAAAAAAGATGGAATTCTTTCAGCCAACGGAGAATTCATTCTTGAAATTGATAGCGATGATTACATTGAAACCAATACGGTTGAGTTACTGATAGAAAAAGCGATTATTGAACAAGCTGATATTGTCGTTTATGGGTTAGATGAATTTTGCGATAACAAAGTTCTAAAATCATTTACTCCTCCTTCAACCATAGATAAAAATGATTTTATAAACAAAATCATTCGTGCAACAGTAGGTTATGGATATATAACTAACAAACTTATACGAAAGTCACTATTCAATGATAAAATAGTTGGAATTATTGATGGTGTTAATATGGCTGAAGACATTCTTATGACTTACAAGCTCATTTATTTTTCAAACAAGGTTACAAGTATTCCAGACATCTTATATCATTATAGACGATTCAGACCTGGATCTCTAACTAAAGACTGGAAGATTGATGATAATACTGCTAATGGATATTGTCGGATTTTAAGGGATATGGACTCTTTTTTTAAAACCTACAATATAGATAATCCAATCATTCATCAAGCATTATTATTTAGGAAAATACGAGATATGCTCGATATTATAAAAAGTAAACATTATCATTATCTTTATGACTATCGAGATGTTTTCAAGACTATCAATCTTGATATCATACAGAATGAACAAAACTTGAATAAAAAGCAAAAATATTTGCTTCGTTTGGGCAATAAATATGTAACGTCTAAATCACCATTAAAGTTTTTATATTCATTCGCATTATATTTGTTTACTCACTTTCACAAACCAAAAGATATCAATTAGTTGACGTCGATAACCAACATTATACAAGAAAGGCACCCCGCGGGGTGCCTTTTTACTTAATTGTCACACAACAAAGAATTGTTGCAGCTACTTTCAAACTTCAAAATCTTAAAGTATTTATAAAAGAGAGTTTCTAAAATTTCTCATTTTCAATACTTTACTCTTTCTTTATCCGAGGTAGCTCTTCAGCAATTTACTTCGACTATTGTTGCGAAGACGACGAATAGCCTTTTCCTTAATCTGGCGTACACGCTCGCGAGTGAGTCCGTAAGTATCACCGATTTCCTCAAGTGTCTTTTCCTGTCCACCGATACCGAAGAACATCTTAATGATCATCTTCTCGCGGTCAGAAAGCGTGTCGAGGGCACGGTCAATTTCTTTGGAGAGTGACTCGCTAACGAGGGTGCGGTCCGCCATAGGGCTGTCGTCATTTACCAACACATCCAGAAGTGAATTGTCTTCACCATCAACGAACGGAGCATCCACACTGATGTGGCGACCCTGTACTTTGAGCGTGTCGGCAATCTTATCTACTGGAAGTCCCAGTTCATCCGCAATTTCGTCAGCAGAAGGACGGCGTTCGTTCTCCTGCTCAAATTTTGAAAGTGCCTTGCTGATTTTGTTGAGTGAGCCAACTTGATTAAGTGGCAGACGAACGATGCGTGATTGCTCTGCGAGTGCCTGAAGAATGGATTGACGAATCCACCAAACAGCATAACTAATAAATTTGAAACCGCGTGTTTCATCAAATTTCTCGGCTGCCTTGATAAGGCCCAGATTTCCCTCGTTGATGAGGTCGGGCAAAGAGAGGCCCTGATTCTGGTACTGTTTTGCTACAGAAACAACGAAACGAAGGTTTGCCTTTGTAAGTTTCTCGAGAGCTCTACGGTCTCCCTTGCGGATACGTCCAGCAAGTTCGACTTCTTCTTCCACCGTGATTAAGTCTTCACGTCCGATTTCCTGCAAATACTTATCGAGCGAAGCAGATTCTCGGTTCGTGATACTTTTTGTAATCTTTAATTGTCTCATTCTTTCAAAAATACACAATTTTAAGCGTACAAATTTACGAATAAATATCGAAATGTCCGCAAAGAAAACGGCTTATTTTTCAAAATATTGCACGAGCACAATGAAAGTTTGTCTTCAATATGGCTGTTACCAAAGATTTTCGTAACTTCGCCATGAAAATTAAATGGAAAATGCTTTGATATATTCGTTCATTGCCCAAGCTCTTTCGCTAATAATCTCCACACCCAATGAAAAAACAAGAAACCTACAATAAACTGATTGCCTTCTTTGAGCAAAACATGCCAAACGTAGAGACCGAGTTGCAATACGAAAGTCCATTTCAACTGCTCGTGGCAGTAATTCTTTCTGCTCAATGCACAGACAAGCGGGTCAACATCATCACTCCCCCACTCTTTCTAGATTTTCCCACAGCAGAAGTAATGGCTGAAACCACCCCCGAGGTGATGTATGAATACGTGAAAAGCGTAAGCTATCCCAACAACAAGGCAAAGCACCTCGTCGGGATGGCAAAGATGCTCATGAAAGACTTTGGTGGTGAAGTTCCTGATAATTTGGACGACCTCGTAAAACTTCCTGGCGTGGGTCGAAAAACAGCCAATGTAATTCAAGCAGTGGTTTATCAGAAGGCTGCTTTTGCCGTTGACACTCATATTTTCCGGGTGAGTCATCGATTAGGACTCGTGACAGACAAAGACACAACCCCCTACGCTGTGGAGAAGGAACTTACCAAGCATTTCCCCGATGAAATCATCCCTAAAGCACACCATTGGTTACTGCTTCACGGACGCTACATTTGCCAAGCACGTGTTCCAAAATGTGAAAAATGTGGAATCAAGGAGCTTTGCAAATATTTCAAAAATCATTATCACCCAAAAAAAGCTTGATCCACACATAGTTTTTGCGTTTTTTTGCTTAACTTTGCAAGGTTTTTAGCACACTGCTCATTAGACACAAAACTCTCAATATTCATTTTTTAATATCAAAAAAACATGGAAATCAAAGATTACAAGTTTGCTGGCAAGAAAGCAATCGTTCGCGTTGACTTCAACGTGCCACTCGATGAGAACGGAAACATTACTGACGATACTCGTATCCGCGGTGCCCTCCCTACTTTGAAGAAGATTCTCGAAGATGGTGGTGCTCTCATCATCATGAGCCACATGGGTAAGCCAAAGGGCAAGGTGAATCCAAAACTCTCCCTCAAGCAGATTGTTCCTGCTGTTAGCAAGGCTCTTGGCGTTGACGTTCAGTTTGCTCCTGATTGCGCAAAAGCTGCTGACCAAGCTGCTGCTCTCAAGCCAGGCGAAGTACTGTTGCTTGAAAACCTCCGTTACTATCCTGAAGAGGAAGGCAAGCCAGTAGGTATCGACAAGGAAGACCCTGCTTACGACGCTGCTAAGAAGGCTATGAAGGAAAGCCAGAAGGAATTCGCAAAGACACTTGCTTCCTACGCTGACTGCTACGTGATGGATGCTTTCGGTACTGCTCACCGTCGTCACGCTTCTACTGCTGTTATCGCTGACTACTTCGATGCCGACAACAAAATGCTCGGTCTCCTCATGGAGAAGGAAGTGAACGCTGTTGATAACGTGCTCAGCAACATCAAGCGCCCATTCGTGGCTATCATGGGTGGTTCTAAGGTTTCTTCCAAGATTGGTATCATCGAGAACCTCCTTGGCAAAGTAGATAAGCTCATCCTCTGCGGTGGTATGACTTACACATTCGCTAAAGCTCACGGTGGCGAAATCGGTAACTCTATCGTTGAGCTCGATAAGCTCGATGTAGCTCTCGGTGTTGAGGAATTGGCTAAGAAGAACGGCGTAGAACTCGTTCTTGGCACTGACTCCGTGATTGCTGATTCTTTCTCTAACGATGCTCAGCAAAAGGTTTGTCCATCTAACGCAATTCCTGAAGGTTGGGAAGGACTCGATGCAGGTCCAGAGACTCGCAAGAAGTTCCAAGAAGCTATCAAGGGTGCAAAGACCATCCTTTGGAACGGTCCTGCAGGCGTATTCGAATTCGACAACTTCACAGCTGGTTCACGTGCTGTAGGTGAGGCTGTTGCTGAAGCTACTGCTGAAGGTGCTTTCTCCCTCGTAGGTGGTGGCGACTCTGTAGCTTGCGTTCACAAGTTTGGTCTTGAGGACAAGGTGAGCTACATCTCTACTGGTGGTGGTGCATTGCTCGAAGCTATCGAAGGCAAGATTCTTCCAGGCGTTGCTGCAATCAAGGGATAAAAACTCCATGTGAAGTGTGAAGAGTGAAGCGTTAAGCGAATGCTCTTTCACCCTTTCACTATCAAATCAAGGGCAACTGGGTCTCACCCTCAATCGTGAGACATAGTTGTCCTTTTTTCAAATACTTTTTTGATGAGAAAACTGTTTTACATCTTCGCTGCAATCGTGATAACTTCTTTTATCACGACTTCTTTTATTGCCTGCCAGAAGAAACAAAAAGTAGATACTGAAGGAATCGACTCTACCGCCTTGCGAATAGCAGTGCTTCCCACAATGGATTGTTTGCCTTTCTATGTGGCAAAAGAATGTGGTATCTTTGATTCCTTAGGAGTAAAAGTCAATCTCATCACCTTCCAAGCTGCGATGGATGCCGACACTGCCTTCTGCAATCATGTCGTAGATGGTAATGTCACCGACCTCGTAAAGGCATGCACATGGTTCAGCAAGAACGACAGCATCAAAATCATCTTTGCCAATGATTTGCAACTCTATCTCATCACAGCCAATCAAGCACGTATCCGCTCCGTAGAGAGCATCAAGGAGAAAATCATCGCCTTGACTCGTCACTCCTGTGTGGACTATGTAGCTGACCGCATCTTGGAATCCGTAAAACTTAGTTCACAAGAACTCAACAAACCACAAATCAACAACATCTCGCTCAGAGCGCAGATGACAATTCAGAACCAATACGATGGTGCAATCCTTCCTGAGCCTTATGCATCTGTAGTGGTTCAAAACGGAGGCTATTCAGTCACGAACACCAAAAAGCTCAAATCCGTAAATCCTTTGCTCTCTCTTGCATTCCATAAGCAGTTCATCAAAGAGCACAAGCAAGAGATTGGTCTTATAGTCAAAGCATACAACTATGCTATTGACTACATCAACAAGAATGCAAACAAGGATGCTCAGCGCTTCCTCAACTACATACCGACCCAAAACGAAATACCCGACTCCATCATCAACATTCCTCTTTTTCAACAAGCCAAACTCCCAACCGACTCCATCATCACAACAGTGAAAACATGGGCTAAAGGACGTTCTCTCATTAAAAATGATTTTCCTAACGGAGCTTTGATTGATTCCAGCTTTATAAAACATTAAGTTTAGAGTTCAAGTTTTAGTGAAATTCTCTCATTTCACTTCACTAATTAATTCTCATTCTCAATATATGAAACCCACTTTCCGCACCAACAATCTCATAGAAATGTTCAATTCATTGCAACCACTCGTGGAACAATCCCACAGTTATGAATTGAAAGAAGAACTTCAACAGGCTCAGCAAACATACGAAACGATGCTGCGCTATATGGTGCGAGGAGTGGACGATCCCAATTCCTCCAACATCTATTCTCAATTGAAACAGAAAGCATACTCCATTTCCGACCGTGCAAACCGTCTGATTCGTTTGGAGAAGATGTCCAGTGACCGTTATTCCATTACGCAAAAACTGTTGAAAGAGGAGTCATTGGATACTATCCTTATGGCATTGGAGACTCAGGATTCTGCCATCCATCGTTTGGAAAAGGAAACGGAACGCGAGAGCATCAAGGAACATGAATTGGCTGAATTGAGAAATAGCCGCGAGGCAACGCTCAGGTCTATGTTTGAGAAAGTCTGGACCAGCGGACTTTGGAGAAAAAGCAACTACGAATCTGCAACTGCCATCATCAATTCCGACAGCATTGCCATTCCAGGCAAGGCATTACTTATCAGTGCCGTTACGTTGGCTCTCTTGGAGATGTTCGACCAACGCAAAATGATGCTGCTTTTCGATGCTTACCTTTCTACAGAACTTGAACTCAGTCAGCGTGCCTTAGTCGGCATCGTTCTCTGTATGCGATTCTACGATGAACGTCTTTCTCAATTTCCTGAAATTGGTTCTCGTTTTTCCCTCTATACCGAAGACCCAAAGTTCGTTCAGGACTTTTTCCGCATTCTCATGCAGTTGCAATACAGCAAGATGACAGACACCATCGACTCTAAAATGCGCAACGACATCATCCCGTCTCTCTTGCAAAGCGGAAAATTCAAGCAGACTCAATATGGCATTCAGGAAATCGACGACTACATGACAAAGAATGGAGAGAATCCTGAATGGCATCACAATAAGAATGACGAAAAGGCACAAGAAAAAATTCAAGAGATGGCTGAATTGCAGATGGATGGTGCAGATGTCTATATGAGTTCTTTCGTTCACATGAAGAACTACCCTTTCTTCCAGCAAATCTTCCATTGGTTCATGCCTTTCGACGTCGAAAATCCACTCGTTGCTTCAAGCATGAAGAAGATTGCAGGAGGAAGCAGTTTCCTTTCTTCTTTAATCTACATTGCACCATTCTGCCATAGCGACCGCTACTCCCTCTGCTTCATGATGGAATCCATCGGTTCCATGGGCCAGGACTTGATGATGAAAAACCTCTCCAACGAGATGTCGGGTGAGGAAATGGACGAACACATGAAAGAACTCAAACAAAGAAAGGTGAAAGCAAAGGAAGTGAGTCGCAACTACATCTTCGACCTCTACCGTTTCTTCCATATATATCCTTACCGTCTTCAGTTCTACAATCCATTCAAAAAGGAAGAACCATCCTTCTCTCTCAACACTTCCGCCTTCAAGTCTCTCTTAAAATACGAAGATGAAGTGATTGCTTTGGCTGAATTCTTCATGCGCAAAGGACTCTATGAAGAGGCACTCAGCATGTTCAAGAATCTGGAACCTAAAGAACGTGAAGAATATGCTGACATTTGGCAAAAGATGGGATTCTGTGAACAAAAAATGCAGAACATGCCTGATGCGTTCAATGATTACAAAATAGCCTACAATCTGAATCCGAATTCGGATTGGACGCTCAAACATCTCGCTAATGCAGCATTTTTAATAGAGAATTACGAGGAGGCAGAAATCTACTACGACACTTTGCTCGATAACGATGCCGACAATCTCAAATTGATTGCCCGCAAAGTGGGTTGCCTCATGAAAATGCATCAGTACGAGTCAGCCATTCCTCTTCTTTACAAAACCAGCTACTTGGACGAGACATCCATTGAGGCAAAAAACAATTTGGCATTCTGCCAACTGATGTTAGGCAATACCGAAAAAGCAAAAGATATCTATCAAACGGTTCTTGAACAAAACCCTCAAAGCAACGAAGCCCTTTTCAATTTGGCAAACGTTCATTTCGTAACTGGCAATCTCACAGAAGCTTATCAACTTTATCGTCAAGCCTACCAAATTCTTTCTCAAAAAGGAGAAACAAAGTCTCTGAAAAAACAATTTGTTGACTTGGCAAAAGCACTCAAAGAACTCGACATCAACCCGAAACGTGTAGAAATGCTTTACGATGCCGTCGTCACTGGTGCCAACGAAATGGAAATTCTATAATCCTTTCCTCCCCATCACTCTTTTTCCCAATCATCTTCCCAACCACTTTCATGCAAAATTCCACTCTTCCCATCCAACGTCTCAAGTCTCTTCTCCAACTCGAATACGAGTCAGAGAAAGCTGAGTACAAACTTCAAACGGAGAAAATGGGAATTGGTAGTAAAATCAAACGTGGCATCTGCTGGTATCCACTAAACATAGGCAGAAGCTACTACAATTCGCTCAATCAGTTGGTGGTGGAAGTGTCACAAAAAGAGCCACAAGACATTGAGCACAACTTCGAATACGGTCGTCCTGTCATTTTCTTCTCCAGAAAGAGAACAGAAGAAAAAGACATGCCTTCGATAAAATCTCAAAACGAAGCTAACAGAATCAAGACTCGTTTCTTGCCCTTCAATTGTCAAGTTTCGTATGTGGACGACAATCGCATGGTTGTCACCCTTCCCTCTTCCCAAGCACTTATTGACATTCAGAATGCGGAAGATGTGGGTGTCCAACTTTATTTTGATGAAACATCCTATCGAACGATGTTTCATGCCTTGGACGATGTAATCAATGCCAAAAAGAATCGTCTTGCTGAACTCCGCGATATTTTTGCGGGACAAATCGCACCGCAAAAATACAAATTCAATCCTCTCACCTTCCCTTGGCTTAACCCAACACAAGAAAAAGCAGTCAACGAAGTTCTTTGGGCAAAAGATGTGGCGATTGTGCATGGCCCTCCAGGAACTGGAAAAACAACGACCCTCGTTGAAGCCATCTACGAAACACTCCATCGAGAAACACAAGTGATGGTGTGTGCCCAAAGCAATATGGCAGTCGATTGGATTAGTGAAAAACTGGTCGATCATGGCATCCCAGTTCTCCGCATTGGAAATCCTACACGTGTGAACGACAAAATGCTGTCCTTCACCTATGAGCGTAAATTCGAAAACCATCCTGATTATCCTGAACTTTGGAGTATTCGTAAGGCAATTCGAGAAATACGGGAAAGAAAAAAGAAGGGTGACAACACGCATCAGAAAATAGCGCGTCTTCGTGAACGTGCTACAGAGATAGAAATGCGTATCAATGCTTCGCTCTTCGACGAAGCACGTGTGGTGGCATGTACTTTAGTCGGTTCTGCTAACAAGATTTTGGTAGGACAGAAATTCCCTACTCTTTTCATTGACGAAGCAGCACAAGCACTCGAACCCGCCTGTTGGATTGCTATCCGTCGTGCGAATCGTGTCATCTTGGCTGGAGACCATCAACAACTCCCTCCTACCATCAAATGTTATGAGGCACAATTACAAGGTTTGGGAAAAACACTCATGGAACGCATCGTGGAAAATGTACCTTCGGCTGTCACATTGCTGAAACTCCAATACCGCATGCACGAACATATCATGAAATTCTCTTCTGATTGGTTCTATGAAGGTGCAGTACAGGCATCTCCAACCGTACAGCATCGTTCCATCTTGGATTACGATACGCCTATCATTTGGATTGACACTTCCGAACTTGCTGATTCTGAAGTTCTCAAGGAACAACTCACCAAGGAATTAAATGAGGAAGAGAAATTGGAGGCAAACATAGATCTGTCGTTCCATGAAGATTTCATTGGGGAGAATCATGGACGCATCAACAAAGCAGAAGCCGAACTTTCCCTCAAGACATTGGAAGATTATATCAATAAAATTGGAAAGGAACGTTTCCTCGAAGAACGCCTCGACATCGGTATCATCAGCCCCTATCGAGTGCAAACACAATATCTTCGTTCTCTCGTCAAAAAGCGAGAAGCATTTCGACCTTTCCGAAAAAGTATCTCCATCAACACCGTCGATGGTTTTCAAGGTCAAGAGCGTGACATCATCCTTATTTCCCTTGTCCGCAGCAACGAACACGGACAAATCGGCTTCCTCAACGACCTGCGCCGCATGAACGTTGCTATGACGCGTGCCCGCATGAAACTCATCATAATAGGTGATGCAACAACCTTGTCGCACCACCCATTCTATCGTAAGCTCAAAGAATACATCGAGAAACTATAGATTCGCCTATAGCATCCAACAAGTTTGAGTTTCCTGAATTCTAAAAACTTCCTGCTAATACTGGCTAATCCTTGCAATATATTTTCCAATAATATCAAATTCCAGATTCACTCTCGTGCCCACCTCAATAGCATGAAAGTTCGTATTCTCGTATGTATAAGGAATAATATTCACTTGGAAAGTATCATCCGTTGGATTGCAAACTGTCAAACTCACGCCATTCACCGTCACTGAGCCTTTATCCACCGTAATATATCCACGCTTTGCCATCTCCCTGTCACACTCATACTTAAACGTGTAAGTATAGCTTCCCTGCTGGTCAATCTTCTCAATACAAGTAGCCGTCTGGTCCACATGTCCCTGAACGATATGCCCATCCAAACGGCCATTCATCAGCATGGAGCGCTCCACATTCACGGCTGTACCCACCTGTAAATCACCTAAATTCGAACGATCCAGCGTTTCTTTCATTGCTGTCACCACGTAAGCATAAGCGGCATCCGACTTTGGCTCAACCTCCTTTCCATCCTTATCAAGAATCCTTACCACCGTGAGACACACGCCATTATGTGCCACACTTTGGTCTATCTTCAATTCTTTCACAAATGAACAAGTGAGCGTGAAATCCACATTCTCACGATCCTTTTCTATAGCAACAACAGTTGCAAATTCTTCTACAATTCCAGAAAACATAATAAACATTACTTAATGGCGATGATGACTATAATACCCCATAGCTGTCATCGCCTGATGAATATTTGGAATGAATTTCAATTCATATTCGGTATCAGAACCATAAACAATACTGATGGCATGCATCACCGAATCGAAATTCAAACGATAATACTTCTTATAAAGCATACCTGCACGATAGATATGAAACAATTTCCTCTTATCAATTGCAGTCAATGGATTGCTACCCGAACTTCTATCCCTTGTCTTCACTTCTATAAAATGAATCAAGTTATCTTTAAAGGCAATGATATCTAACTCATAGCTGTTCTTCAGCTTCCAGTTCCTATCCATAATGCGATACCCATTATTCATCAACCAATTAGCAGCAATCTCCTCTCCCACCTGCCCTAACAACAAATGGCGAGCCACTCCATTAGTTTTATGAGTATCCATTCCCTCCTGCATAACGATTCATTTATAATACTTCTTCATGCAAAATTAGCGATAAAAACCAATATCACAAACTTTTTCCAATTATTTCTCTCAATCCATTGAATATCTATGAAATCTACAGTTTCTATAAACACAAAAAAGGAAGCGCCAGCGAAAATGCTGATGCTTCCTTCAATAAAGACGGCGGCGACCTACTCTCCCGCATTGCGGTGCAGTACCATCGGCGCGCGTGGGCTTAACTTCTCTGTTCGGGATGGGAAGAGGTGGAACCCCACGGCTATAGCCACCTGATTTGTTTCTTTTCGCTAGGCTTACTCTGGAGTTTTTTGCCATGCGATATAGTGTTGACATGTCGTTGGAAAGAGAAACGAGCGTCTGTTGTCGTGCAGACTTTCATTTCATGCGTTTTGTCTTTATTCCATTCGTCTTACCCGTCTCTCATTTGAGAAGGGAAACCGAAGGCCGAAGGTCTGCGCCCGGCGCGGCAAAGCCGACGGGCTATTAGTATGGCTCGGCTTTGACGTCACCGCCTCTACACCTGCCACCTATCAACGTCATCGTCTATGACGACCCTGTGAGACCTCATCTTGCGGCCGGCTTCGCGCTTAGATGCATTCAGCGCTTATCCGATCCCGACTTGGCTACCCTGCGGTGCACCTGGCGGCACAACAGGCGGACCAGAGGTCGGTCAGGCACGGTCCTCTCGTACTAGTGCCCGAGCCGCGCAAGTCTCATGCGCCCACGATAGATAGAGACCGAACTGTCTCACGACGTTCTGAACCCAGCTCGCGTGCCACTTTAATCGGCGAACAGCCGAACCCTTGGGACCTTCTCCAGCCCCAGGATGTGACGAGCCGACATCGAGGTGCCAAA
>JAEEGK010001665.1_pt1 | contig 55727 bp, 46 predicted proteins | sample 8958771 | NCBI WGS metagenome assembly JAEEGK01 (sample SAMN16246547, study PRJNA631951) | gut metagenome | biome: gut microbiome; feature: rumen; material: SC-attached | host: Bos | place: Iran: Karaj | collected 2018-10 | reverse complement strand
GAAGCAGAGCGCTATAAACATACAGACCTCTGATGCCGTCTTCCTGCTGATTGCGCAGATGTTGCGATATGGCTTGTTCCTCAGCGCCTTTTACATCTGGACGTTTGCATTCGATTATGACCAGCGGGATGCCGTTTACAAACAGCACTATATCGGGGCGATAAGTGTCGTTCATTCCAGCTCGTGTGACCGCAAACTCTTCCGTAACGTGATACACGTTGTTTTCGGGATGCTCCCAGTCGATGTAGCGCATGGTGTAGCTTTTCTTGTCGCCGTCGATGCTCTGCTCGAAAGCTTTGCCGAGGGTGAGCATGTTATACACTGCCTCGTTGCCGTTGATATAGCCGCCTTCCATCGGCACGTTGCGCAGTGCTACGATGCCGTTTTCGATGTTCTGTTCCGAAAAACGTGCCTCGCTGTGACTGCCGATGCGGATGGAGTTCAGCTTGCGCAGTTGTTGTCGCAGCACCTCTTCGAGCAGCACGTTCGACGTCTTCTCGCCGCGCATCTCAAAAGCCTCCTCGGGTGAGATATACTTATATCCAAGCTTCTTCAACAGCTCTAGCGCCGGGATTTGGCTGATATCGTTTTCTTTGAAAGAGATTAGGGTCATGAGTTATTGATTTATATTAAATATAATACTTAAATGGTAATACACCAGATCTAATATCTTTACCTGCTGTGAGAATATCTCCTATTGAGTCGGCGAATTTTAATGTAACAGGTAGCCCGTCGCCATAGATACACGCATTATAGTTTAATTTTGTTAGACTTAATATGTCTTTGCATACTACTTCGATATCGGCGTCTCCTCTAGTTATTTGAATATCCAATGGATTAGGTGTCTCTAATCCAATTTGAGTTTCAAATCTTGGGATAAACCCTTTAGTCCATAAAAAAGCTCTATTGTCATCATATTGCAATATCATACCCCTAGGAACACAATATTGATAATGCCGATAAAGCTTAAAAGCAAGTTCATCTCTAATGCGAACTCCGATTATTTTACATTTTCCATCAGTTGCTTTTTCAAAGCCAGCCCATTCATCATCATTAAAATAAGTTTTGGCGTGAATAAATATTTCTTTAGGATATTTGTCGAATTTTTTGTAATATGATAGAATAGATTGCTCAATTATTTCCTTTGCATCTTTTGTTCGCAAATGAAATTCTTTTGTTTTAGGATTCCACCATGGGCCCACATTACCTCTAAAAACCATACCGTCTCCAGAGTCTAGAAACATTTGAGCTGCACAGCAAGCATTGTTGTTATTTTCGTTGGTCTTTTTATATACTAAACCAACATAACATACACCATCACGAACATCTCCCATCTTCCACGGAAGTCCACCGAGTTTATAGTATATTGCAGATGAAATATTCCATGCTTTTGCTGTTTTGATGAGTTCTTCTTGTTGTAACTGTCTTTCTGTGAATCCTTCTGTTGATATTTTTGACTCTCTGATAATTTGTGTAACAATTGCTTTTTCAAGCAATCTTGCTTTTAATTGGTTGTGAAAATCAACTTCAAATTGATATGCATATCGTACCTGTTCTGCTTCTTCTTGTATATCTTGAAATAAAAAAAGCGTAGAGTTATCTAAGAAATCTTTTGATGGTTTATATGATATCGTATCATCTGTTTTCTTTATTTTTGATTTAGGACGGGCATAAGTATATACACTTTCTGGAATGACAACCAACCATAATCCAACAGGTATTTCTTGTTCTTTAGAATACTCGCAAAGTTTATTTATGTATAAATTCACAAGTTCATGTACTCTAAGATTTGAGTTTGTTTGTTTTAATGCCTCATTTATACTATTTTGTGTTACGTCTAATTCAGGAATATTGTTAAAATTAACGAATATACCAAAAACAGACTCTATTCCTGGAAAATAAGGATGTTTTTTAGGGTCGGTATTTGAGGTAACGTTGTTGTGTATTTGCTTCAGATATGCAATCATTTTCTTTCTTAAATCTGAAGGTCCTATTATTCCAATGCTAGTCTGTCCTGTAATACGTTTTGAATCAAATGGACCATATAACATTAATCCGTCTCGTGGATCTAGAGCCTTTTGTCCGTGTGCAAATGTTAGCATAGGCTCATTGATGAATTTTATTTCCGGTTCAATCATTATACTTCCTCCTCATCATCGGGTGTATCAATACTATTGTTTTCTATAGAATCAAGATCCATCTTTTTAGAGGGGTCTTTATATCCATAATCGCTCCAATACCATTCTGGTCGATTGTTCATTATCAATCTGTCACCATTTTTTGTAACAATAATTTCAATGTTTCCTTGACTGTTAGCTAAAGAATAAATAAATGCAAGTAACAAATCGCGCCATTGTTCATTGAAAAAGTTTTTCCCTTTATTTCTTCTGTATGCATGTTGTTTTGACGAATTGGATTCAATATTATTTCCATCCGATGAAAACACCAAATGTGATTTTATTGATACTCCAACAACAGGAAATAATAATGTTTTTAAAGAGACTCCATAATGCCACGAACCTTTCTCTTTATATTTTCCACCTAATGTCTTTCTTTTAGTTTTAGACATTGTAGGAGCAGGATAATCAAACTTGATTTTAGGGAAACTGTAATCTCTTAGAGGATAATAATAAACTTTCTTTTTCCCCGACAGATCTGTTGATCTCATTCCACTTCTTAATAGTATTTTATAAATAACATATCTGATGAAATCTTTAAAATGAGTCTCAACATCCTTGTGAGTCGGAAAACGATCTGTATCGAAGCCAAAAAGAATATCTGATATACTATATTCATACACGTGTTGTGGAGGAACTTCGAAACAGTCATTATCACGTATTACTTGAAATGATAAATGATTGTCAAATGTTGATATAATATTTGAAAGCAAAGCTATTGGAATATCTTTGTTTGAATCATAAACAGCTTTAGCTTGTGCTTGTTTTTCAAACTGATACATGAAAAACTTATTTGGCATTTCTTTTATCATCCACCATGATGTATAATATACTTCTTTCTTTTGTTTTATTTGACAATTTGTAACATATGTACTTTCATACCAATTTGCAAAAGAAGAATTTATTTCTTCATCATATTTTATGCCATCTTTATCTAATTTCTGCTTTAATTGTTTAAGGCCTTCCGCCCAATTTTCATTGAAAGGTATATGGTTAATATTCGGAAGTCCTATTGCTAAATTATAGGGTGATTGGTCAATATGTAAAGGTATTATAAAATCTATATATCCATTTTGCGAGGCAATCGTTTTCGCATATTCAAGTTCATTTTCGATGCCCTGTTTGAGGATGCCGTTTTTCACAATGTTTGCAGAATAAACCAAAAGAACCTTTTTTGACTCATTAATGGCTTTTTGAATAGTTGCCCAGAAACGTTCTCCACCCAACAATCCTTCTTTATCTATCCATACTTGGTATCCAAGCATCTCTAACCGTGAAGCAAGCCAAATTGTAAATTCGTTGTCTTCTGGAGTAGCGTGACTTATAAAAATCTGGTCTTTCATATAGTTACCCTCCTTTTTCCCGTCAGCAGCACCTGCATCAGCCCTTTCTTTTGCTCCTGCAAGGCCGTCAGTTTTTGTTTTTGTATTTCGATTTCTTTGTCGGATTGTAACAAAACTGCCGAAATGGCTTTTTGTTCATCTATGTTTGGATATGGTATTTTGACGAAACAGAAATCATCGTAACTGATTTGTTTGCCGTCTCTAATGCCGATTACCGCAATCGCCAAATGTCCAATAAATTCCGAACTTTTGAAATAATAACGATAATAGGGCTTGTCAATCTCGACAATGGGTTTGAGTACCGTATATGCTGGACTTACAATACCTCTATGTTCGGAATATTCAAGTCCCCCTTGGAAAGAGCGAAGACTTATAACGAAGTCTCCTACTTCAACAAGCTTGAATGAATTAGTATCGCCTGTCGGCATAGTAACCCTGCCTTCTAATTGGTCACGAGGAATAACGCCGTATTCTTGCGTGGCGGATAACAATACTTCTGAACCGTTTCCTTTTACAGAAATGCTTTTGAAGATTTCTCCAGCTTTTATCCTTTTCCACTCCCCACTAAACCCTTTCAACCGCTTCTTCCCCGTGAGCAGTTGCTGCATGAGGCCGCGCTTGCGTAGGGTGAGTTGCTCAATCAGGGCGGTTTGCTTGGCTATGGCGGTGTCCCAAAGAGTTAGTAAGTTAGAAATACAGTTCTGCTCTTCTTCGCCGGGTACTAATATTGGAATCTTTTCGCAAACTTCTTGATTTAGCTTTGGTTGAGCCGTCCCGGTATTATATTTGTCATACGAAAGAGATTCAAGATAGTTGCAGATATAATATCTATTATAGCCTTTGTTTGTTTTCAAAACATGGGCGTGGTTGTTTATCCAGACTTTTCCACTGACGAGAAATGCAAGGGGTGTGCTTCTTGTGATGATGTTTGCTCCATCTTCGCCTAATAGAATTAAGTCGTCGTCAAATATATAATCGTTCACATAATCAATTATACCAGAAGCCCCATAATATGGGTATTGACCTTGCATCTTGCCTCTATCGGCATCTTTAATCGGTATTCGTTGACTATCAAGAAAAGTGCACACTTCCCCCAGCCTCTTCACTTCCCAGTCTTCGGGAATGATGCCGAGGGGCGAGGGCTTGTAACCGGAGGGGATATGTTGGTTGTTGTTTATCATTACGTATTACTGTGTCAATTATTGTTTGTTATAATTTTGGGCCATGGAGCGTAAAACCTTGAGTTTCAATAAACTGATTGATAAGGTTGCCGATTTTATTAATTATGTCTTCCTTGTCTTGGTCAGTAATAGATTCATTATAATGTAGATCCTTGTTGTATATCACAAATGCTGGCATAGACCATTTGTGATACAATATGGTTGTTTTATATAGAAACTGTTGTATTGTTAATTTGATCTGAATGCTAAAACTACTCTTAATCGTGCCAAACTCCTTAAGAAATTCAATATCAGCAAAACAGTTTCCCCTTGTTGTGTCATCATGATATTTCCCATTTGCAGGATTCCATTCAACCACAGTGAATATAGAATAAAACTCAAATAACTCTTCGTCTATTTTTCTCAATAAATTAGAAAACTCTTCTATTACACGTTCTTCTGTTTCTACGGTTACTTCTGGTTTATTGATTTGATTACGATACTTTGTTTTTAGATTCTTTTTCCAATCGTCAGCTTCTTCAATGCTTTCTCCTTTGGCTCCTTTGATACAAATCTCTAATGCGTTTATAAGGCATTTGCTCATGTATTCAACAAATGGCTTTATTTGTGACAATTCTGCATGTGCGCCATCGGATGGGACTGGACCAATGGCAATATCACATTTGTTAAGAGCAGTAAGATAATTATTCTTATCTTTGCTTTTGACAACAATCATTGGATAACCATGGCGATATAGAATGTAGTTCATTATCAATCGTGAGATTCTGCCATTACCATCTTCAAACGGATGGATTCTTATATAGCGATAATGGAACAATGTTGCCAATTCTATGGGGGTCATGGCTCCCTCTGTCTCGGCTTGGTTATACCATTGAAGCAAATCAGCCATCAAAGCGGGTGTTTCTTCAGGCGATGCATATTCAAAAGGCTCACCTGTGGCAGTAATCACAGAGTTTGGACGAGTTTTATACTGTCCTGCGTGTATGACATAAGAGGTGTTGGTCCCATCAGGAAGTTGCTTATATACAGTATAGTCCTCGCGAAGCAATGTCTTATGCAATGTTCTTATAAAATATTCAGTTAGAGGCTGCCCTTTATCTAAAGCCATCTCTTTCACCATCTTTAAACCAACGTTGGAAGCTTTCATTTCTTCCAAATCTTTCATATTAGCCTCGTCTACAACCTTCCCAAACATCAACAACATTTCCGTCTGGCCATAAGTGAGAGTGTTGCCTTCGATGTGGTTCGAATTGTAGTTGAATTCCAACATAAACTTTTGGTCGAGTCTCTGTTGATACTCTTCTTTAACAGGTTGCAATGCTTGCCACTCTCTGAATAATGTTTCAATTTTGTTCATATTCTTAATTGTATTTATTAATTATTTTCTTTCCTTTTTCCGTCACATACCAATATCCGGATTTGTCAGAGCCCTCGCGGACAATCAAAAAGAGTTTTGTCATTGTTTTTATATGACGAGCTATTGTTCTTCTTGAAATTTTTAAGACTTCCGACATTTCATCATACGTAATAGCCTCATTATTGCTGATAACTTTTAGAATGCGTTTTACAGTGTCATTTACAGTGTCATTTACACCGTCAAAATTAGTACTAACTATTTTATTATCAATAATATTTACAGTGCCATTTACAGTGCCATCTTCGCCATATAATCCTTTCCTGCGAGTAATGTAAACCGACATTCCACCCATTTCTTCTTTATAGACAGGTGCTTCAAGGCCGCTTCCGATAAATTTGGTCTTGATTTTGTTTATGCCACGTCCCCACGATTCGATAAAGCCAGCCAAATAAAATGCTCTGGCAATAAGTCGGTTGCGAGGACACGAGCTGTGAGCTCCCAGGAATTGTTCAAAAGTGATGCCTTCGGGCAAACCACCTGAGTTCCAAAGCCAAATCCTGTCGTCGTAAACTCGCATCTGTGTCGAATATCCAGGATACTCCTTGTGGATTATGGCATTGAAGATGATTTCACGCAAAGCTTCTTCTGGTATTTCCATCGGCTCGATGCGTTGAAGACCTTCATAATGGATGGGGCGAATCAGATATTTGTTGTCCAACACTTCCATCACTTTGTCGGCCATCTGAATGATGTTGCCGGTTATCATATCTTGATTGCGAAGGTCGGAATCAGTTTTGAAACGACCTATTTTGAACTCCACACAGGCGAAGAATCGCGACGGTCGCTTGCCGAAAAGCAAGATGGCGGCGTTGCGCAATCCGCCGTCTTCATCCATGAGATCAAGATTGCGGAGAATGGTTTCTGTTGAATCATCGGCAGCAGTTTCGGGTAGACGTCCAGCCTTTATGCCTTTGCGAACAAAATATGCAACAGCTTCGTCATCAATATGTTCCATTTTGGCACCTTCGCAGATTATTTCGTCCCACGAACGCCCCATCTTCTTCAGGATGAATTGTTGAAGAGCCGGACCTTTCAGCTCCTGTTTCGTGGCTCCTGAACGATAATAAAAAACTCCTTTAAATGAAATCGGCACATTACTTGGATTTACTATTATCTCCAAATAATCAAGACCGTCTTTCTGATGAAGATTCACATCGACAACTATGCCTAAAAAAGCCACGATTTTGTTTGGTATGTCTTCCATTTGGCGGTGCGAATCCTGCAATCCGCAAACGGTTTTGTCGTCATCTATACCAATAAAAATCTTGCCGCCTTGTGCATTGGCGAATCCGCACACCCATTTGAGGTATTCGTCGCTCCAGCTGCGCTTGTATTCTATGTTCTGGTTTTCGTCCTTCATGATACTAATATCCTAATTCTTTCAAATAATCTTTCATTTTTGCTTGAACTTCAATAAGTTCACTTTCTAATTGCTCAATCTCTTTCTGAACTACAGGGATGTCAATCTCCGCCTCCTCCTCGTATGTGTCAACATAACGAGGAATGTTGAGATTATAATCGTTTTCGCGAATGTCGTTAGGTGTTGCCACAAAAGCATATTTATCTTCCACAACGCCCGGTCTCAATTCGCCTTTGGTAAACTTGCGATATGTATTGACAATATGCTCGATATCTTGAGCTCGCAGTTTGTTCTGATTTTTACCATTCTCATATTCGCGACTTGCATCGATAAACAATACGTTTTCTGAGCTTCTGCCTTTGCGGAAGATGGCGATGGCTGCCGGAATGCCAGTGCCGTAGAAGAGATTTGCCGGCAACCCGATAACAGCTTCAAGTATGTGCTCGTTTTCAAGTATGTATTGGCGGATCTTGCCTTCGCTTCCGCCTCTGAAAAGCACTCCGTGGGGTATGATTACACCTACTTTGCCGGAATTTTCATCCGCAACTTCGAGCATATGACTGATAAATGCCCAGTCGCCCTTGCTCTTAGGTGGGATGCCTCGCCAAAAACGGTTGTATGGATCGTTAGCGGCTTCTTCTGCGCCCCATTTGTCGAGTGAAAATGGTGGATTTGCAACCACTGTATCAAATTTAATCAACTTGTCGTTTGTTTTCAACTTCGGGTTGCGCAAAGTGTCGCCCCAGCGGATGACAGCGTTGTCAAAGCCATGCAAAAACATGTTCATCATTGCTAAAGCCCAGGTGCTTCCATTAACTTCTTGGCCGTATAACGAGAAGTTGTTGTTTCCCACTTCTTTACCAGCCTTAATCAACAATGATCCTGAACCGCAAGTCACATCGCATATTCTCGCACCTGGATTGCTTTTTGTTAATTTTGCGAGTAGGGTAGAGACCTCAGCTGGTGTGAAAAAATCTCCTGCTTTCTTGCCAGCTTCACCTGCAAACGTTGAGACGAGATACATATAGGCATCGCCAATGATATCGTTGTTTCCCAGATGCGACTCATCCAGCTCCACGCCCCTAAAATCCTGAAGGAGGTTCCTTAGTCTTGCGTTTTTCTCCTTTGTCTCGCCCAAATTCGCACTGTTGAAACTGATGTTTCTGAAAATGCTACTTCCATCCTCGCTGCTCATCTTTTCACGGTTGGCATCTTCGATATTGGCGAGTGCTTCGTCAATCAATTCTCCGATGTTGGATGCATTTCTATGTTCGTAAAGATAGTAGTAAGAACTTTTCTCTGGCACAACAAACCTTTCGTGACGCATTGCTCTTTCTGCACGAGTCTCATCTCCTTCATATTTTTTTACATAATCCTGAAACTTAGACTTATAGACATCACTCACATATTTCAAAAATAGCATCGTAAGGATGTAGTCCTTATACTGGCTTGGGTCAATCACGCCTCTAAAAGTGTCGCATGCTTTCCAAACCGTGCGGTTGATGTCGTCTTGTGTTATCTTTTTTGTATCCATTTTATATGTTTAATTTATTTATAATCAATTGGTTGGTTAACTGTGTTTTCTTTTGTTGTATTAAACTGACAAGCTCGTTTTCTCGGTCTTGAAGTCTTGAAATCTCGATAATTTTTTCTTGAGTGTTTTTATCTGGTATAATAACTTCAAGATTCTCAATGACTTCTTTTCTTATCATTGGTGAGCCCGTTCCCATTTTCTCATTGTTAATTGCAGCTGCAATAGCGGGGTGATTCATGTACCAACAAACATACTCTGGAGTTGTGTTACTTGTGCGTAATCTTATTGAATATAATGTTGTTGATGCCACTGCAGGAATATCATAATCAAATACTTTGCATAGATATGTTGTGCCTTTGCATGCAAAAAGAATGTCGCCTTTTTTTAACAAGTATTTGTCAATCTTTTTGGTATAATTAGTTTTCGTTGCGGTAGTTTCAGGCGAATCCATCAACAAATCTTTTACCTGCAAGCATGAAACATCTCCATCTGATATACCTTTTATATATATACCAGATTGTATTTCTGCTATTTGGCAGAGCTTTCGTTTAGTAATATGGCTACTTTTATTATTCATGCTGCAAAGATACAAATTATTTTTAAACATGCAAGAAAAAAAGTAAAAAAAATCAAAGTAATATTATTACTAAATTTAATAAAGATACTAAAAAAAACAATCGCAGCACAAAACATGCCGCGATTGTTTGATTTTTTATTGTTAAAACCTTATTATTCTTCTTCAAATGTCAGTGGACCTTCGAAGTCTACTGAGAAGTTGATGCCGTGTTGTGTGTCAGGTGTTGCTTGGCCTTGTGACACAATCTTGTATTTCTCTCCAACTTTTGTGATGGTTACAGTGCCTGACATGCAGACCAGCATATCGGTGGTGCCGCCTTTCATTAACACACCACCGCATTGACCTTGATGTGGCTCTTCTCCAAAGTAGTAACTGAAAGTGCCGGTTGGTATTTCCTCATAATATGGAATGGCCAACACGTATGAGTTCGCGGTTTGAGCTGTACCGTCCGTCAAAGCAATGCCAACTACATTTGTCGCAATACTCTCGTCGTATGATACCGTGTACACACCGAGATGGATGGAATAAGTCTGGTCGCCGACAACAATAGTACCGTAGTTGCCTGTTGGAGGAGTAGGTGTCGGGGTGTCGCCGCCGCCACTGCTGCTGTTTGATGAACTGTCTTTCTTGCATCCTGTGAAAATCATAGCAAAGACTGCCAATGCCATGAAGAGAACTGAGCTCTTTCTGATAAGTCTGTTTGTTTTCATAGCTTCTAATTTTTAATTGAATAGTTAAATTTTTTGCAAAAATATGCTATAATATTTAAAAATCCAAGTTTTTTTGCAAAAATTTAAATTATATCCAAATCAATTTTAAATACTTTCTCTTTGTTGCTGCACTGGAAGATACATGTGTCGCAGCTTGAGAGCTCGCCTTTTAATCTGCGTTTTATCATGTCGTCGATGCTGTCGTGGACGCTTTCAATCTTTATGTGATTGCTTATCTCCGCTGCGAAAGCGTACATCAGAAGCATCCTCGCGTCCTCTTTCTTGATGCCGCGCTGACGCATGTAGAACATAGCGTCCTGGTCGAGCTGTCCTGTGCTTGTGCCGTGCGAGCATTTCACGTCGTCGGCATAAATCTCAAGGAACGGCATGGTGTTGATCTTCGCCTTGTCGGTCAGGATGATGTTGCTGTTGTTCTGATATGCGTTGGTTTTCTGAGCGTGCGGGGCTACCATCACGTGACCGTTGAACACCGCCGAGGCCTCGTCGTCCAAGATGCCCTTGAACTTCTCGTTGCTCGAGCAGTTCGGCACGTTGTGGTTGATTTTCATGAGGTTCTCGACATGCTGTCTCTTGTCGAGGAGGTACAATCCGTAGATCTGCAGGTCGGCACCCTCGCCGTTGAGGTCGACGTGAATGTTGTTCTGCACAAAACCAGTGTTGAACGTCACCAACACGAAATGCACGCTGCTGTTGCGCGCCTGCTGTATGTTGATGTGGGTGGTCAGATGGGTGTCGTCGTTGAGGTTCTGAATCCTGTACAGCTCGAGCGTGGAGTTTTCCTCCATCACGATGTCGCATCGCTCCTCATTCGACTGCAGATGACTGCTGTCGTCCAGGAGCACGAGCTGACGACTCTGATTCTTTCCGACCGTTATGTTGTTTTCAAGATAAGCCATGGCCGTAAGTGTTAGAGTTTCAGTTCTTTAACCCATTCGTAGCCCTTCTCTTCGAGCTCGAGCGCGAGTTTCTTGTCGCCCGACTTCACGATGCGGCCGTCGTACATCACATGGACGAAATCCGGCACGATATAATCCAGAAGTCGCTGATAGTGGGTGATTACCACAAAGGCGTTATGCTCGTTGTGAAGCTGGTTGACGCCGTTTGCCACGATACGCAGGGCGTCGATGTCGAGGCCTGAGTCGGTCTCGTCGAGGATTGAGAGCTCAGGTTCGAGCATCGCCATCTGGAATATCTCGTTTTTCTTCTTCTCGCCGCCTGAAAAGCCCACGTTGACATAGCGGTTCTGCAGCTTCTCGGTGATCTCCACCATCGCCTGCTTCTGCTTCATCATCTTTGTGAAGTCGATCATCGACATCGGCGGAAGACCCTGGTATTCACGTTTCGCGTTGACTGCTGTGCGCATGAAGTTCTGCATCGAGACGCCCGGAATCTCCACTGGATACTGGAAACTCAGGAAGATGCCGAGGTTTGCGCGCTCCTCAGGTGGCATCCCTACGATGTTCTGGCCTTTGTACCAGATCTCACCCTCGGTGATATCATAACCCTCGCGTCCTGTCACGGCGGCAGCCCATGTGCTCTTGCCGGTTCCGTTAGGACCCATGATGGCGTGAATCTCGCCCTCGTTGACTCCGAGGTTGAAGCCTTTTAATATTTCCTTGCCTCCTATTGAGACATGTAAATTCTTGATATTCAGTAACATATCTATAGTTTGTTTATTATTTTCATTTTGTTCGTCATTTCGAGTGAAGCGAAGCGGAATCGAGAAATCTCAATCAGTTGCAGGAGATTTCTCCACTCCCTGCGGTCGGTCGAAATGACGTGGGCTAACCAACACTTCCTTCCAATGTGATTGATAACAACTTTTGTGCTTCCACTGCAAACTCCATCGGCAGCTTGTTCAAGACATCTTTAGCGTATCCGTTGACAATCAAGCCTATAGCTTTCTCTGTCGGGATGCCGCGTTGGTTGCAGTAGAACAGCTGGTCTTCAGAGATCTTCGACGTGGTCGCCTCATGTTCGAGTATGCTGCTGTCGTTGCCGCATTCCACGTAAGGCCATGTGTGCGCGCCGCATTGGTCGCCCAACAGCAACGAGTCGCATTGCGAGAAGTTGCGGCAGTTGGTGGCTTCAGGCACCACCTTCACCAGTCCGCGGTAGCCGTTCTGGCTGTGGCCTGCCGAGATGCCTTTCGAGATGATGGTCGAGCGGCTGTTCTTGCCGATGTGTATCATCTTCGTGCCCGTGTCGGCCTGCTGCCAGTTGTTGGTGACAGCCACTGAATAGAACTCAGCGACCGTGTTGTCGCCTTTCAGTATGCAGCTCGGGTATTTCCAAGTGATGGCTGAGCCTGTCTCTACCTGTGTCCACGATATCTTGGCATTGTCGCCACGGCAGATACCGCGTTTTGTGACGAAGTTGTAGATGCCGCCCTTGCCGTCTTTGTCGCCCGGATACCAGTTCTGCACTGTCGAATATTTCACTTCTGCGTCTTTCTCGGAGATAATCTCGACGATAGCCGCATGTAACTGATTCTCATCACGTTGCGGAGCGGTGCAGCCTTCCATATAGCTCACGTAGGCTCCTTCGTCGGCAACGATAAGAGTGCGCTCAAACTGTCCTGTGTTTGCTGCGTTGATTCTGAAATATGTCGACAGCTCGATAGGGCAGCGCACGCCTTTCGGAACGTAGCAGAACGAGCCGTCGCTGAAGACTGCCGAGTTCAACGCCGCGAAATAATTGTCGGTGTAAGGCACCACTTTGCCGAGATATTTTTTCACCAAATCCGGGTGGTTTTTCACGGCTTCGCTGAACGACATGAAGATGATGCCATGCTTCGACAAGGTCTCTTGGAAAGTTGTCTTTACCGATGTCGAGTCCATCACCGCGTCGACGGCGACACCCGAGAGTTTTTTCTGTTCGTCGAGCGAGATGCCGAGCTTGTCGAAGGTCTCCAGAAGCTCCGGGTCCACTTCATCCAAACTCTTTGCCTTGCGCTGTTTTGGCGCCGCATAATATATAATGTCTTGATAATCAATGGGCGGAATGGTCAGATGTGCCCACGTCGGCTGCTTCAAGGTGAGCCAGTGACGATACGCCTTCAGACGAAAATCCAACAACCATGCAGGCTCTTTTTTCTTCTCGGAAATCAGTCGGATGATGTCCTCGCTCAAGCCTTTAGGTATCAATTCGGTCTCGATGTCGGTCACAAAACCGAATTCGTAGTCCTTATTGGTGACTTCTTCAATTATATTTTCCTTTGGATTTGACTCCATAACAAAAATTTTTCAAAAATATTAATTTGCAAAAATACAAAATTTTCATGAAATGGCGTTTTTTAATTAAAAATCTTTGGTATTTTGAGAAAAAAATACAAACACATTTCAAAAAATCATAATTTTGCAAAACAATTGTGAAAATGGCGAAAGGAAACTCAAATATTGATAAATGGATTGAAGGTATTCCTTATGAGATTGCCTTCTGGAATAACGTGTACCGTTGGAAACGTCCGTTTAACGGTCTGATGAAGTGGTCGCATTATGGAAATGTCATCGAACTTGAGTGTTTTAATGCCTCGCAATATCTTGAAAATCAATCGAATCCGACGGTTTTGGATGTGGGTGCGGGGATGAGTTACGCAACGGGAAATTTTGTTAAAAAAGGTGATGAGAAAAAACAGCTCGACATCCATTATGTTGACCCGTTAGCGCCGTTTTTCAATAAAATTTTGAAAAAATACAAAAAAAATCTGCCGGAAATCGATTTTGGCATGATGGAGTATCTCTCGGCGTTTTATCCAGAAAACACTGTCGATCTGGTGATAATACAGAATGCGCTGGACCATTCGTCGAATCCATTGAAAGGCATATTTGAAGCCATTGCCACTCTTAGAATCGGTGGCAAATTATACCTCAATCATCATCCCAATGAGGCAGAGACAGAGCATTATAAGGGCTTCCATCAGTTCAATATCTGCTCTGAAAACGAAAAACTGATTATTTGGAATAAAACGCAACGTTTTGATATTGAATCACTTGTGTGTGGTTTTGCTGGTGTTGAGACTGCCAGAGCCAAATCGGGACACGTTATCTCGGTGATAACCAAACATGCTGACGTTCCCGCTGAATTGGTCGGAGATAATGACGGCGGTTGTATGAACGAAGATGGTATGAAAGATTTGTATAAAAATCTTCCGTTTGGTAAACGATTGAAAATGAGATTTTTATATTTAAAATACAACTTTATCCAGTTCATGATCCAAGGCTTGCCATGGGATTTGAGGATGAGAATAAAACGTTTGATAAAACAGGCTTGATATTGCTATGTCGGAAAAGAAGTTTTGGAAAAAGATAAGAAACAACAGGTTTTACCTCGCCTTGACGGGAATAATCTGCGCTATCTTATTGTTTTTCTTGGTTTTATACCTCGCCGTGCCATCATATTCCTTCGCGGAAATAGAGCCGTTCAACGGCGAATTTGTTTACAATCCTTATTCTGAAATAAATCGTATAAATTATCTCGATTTTCGTTCTGAATCTATTGAAAATCAGGGAATTAAAGTCTATGAATACGGATATGCCCTTTCGGGAACGCGTTATCTCTGCTTGGGTTATGACAAAAAACGGAAAATTGACTATCCTTTCCTGCAAAGCGTTCATTATAAACAGTTTAACATCGATAAGCTGAATAAAAAATGTCGTTTGGTGGCACCTGCGAACCCTTCAAAAGGCTTTAAGAAAGGTGAGATGACGCGTCTCGACCATTATAGGGTGATGGAAGCTCTTTCACCGAACGCTAACTCATTGTATTACTGGGATATAGCCCTTTCAAACGGCCATCGTGTGAATATCATCGCTACCACTGGAAACGACTTTGATACAATAAAATATCTGACAGCCACGATAGGTGAAAATGATGCGGAAACGGTTTGCAAATCGCTTGAAACAGGCAACTCGTACGCTGTGGCATATCGGGGCAGTCTTATTGATGTGCCTGAGCTTCAAGAAGTTGCACTTAATAACGATACGTTGAAGGTCTCTATCTCTGATAAAGCGAAAGAGATTCGTTTCATAGGTCAGAATGCCATTGTAAAACAGACAGTTAGCAATGTTACAGAGGCTTGTTACGTGTTTAAAAACGATGACACTTATATCAGGACGGAAATCGAGTTTGACAATGGCAACACGTTGTATCTCAATCCGTTAGTGCGTCACCAATATCAGTATTTCTTTGATTTGGACAAGGCGAAGGTGATGAAAGGCCGCACTTATCTGATGTGGGCGGTTTATATCATCGTGGTTTTGGCATTTTTAAGATTGCTTTTTATATCACATTCTCCCCTCATTTCGACTGGACCTCGACCGAAGGGAGAGGGTAATGGAGACATCTCAAACAACACGAAAAATGAGAATTCAGGAGAATAAAATCGACAAATATATCCTCTGGCTGCTGATAATCAGTGCTTTAGTCCGTGGCTTCCTCGCCGCTTTCATCGAGTTCGGCAACGATGAAGTCTATTATTGGACTTACGCCATGTATCCCGACTGGAGCCATTTCGACCATCCTGGCATGGTGGGCTGGGTGATGCAGATTTTCAGTCTTAACTTGTTGTTTAGCAGTGAGTTCGCCTTGCGGTTGTCGTCGATAATCTTCATGACTGTCGATACCTATATTATATATAAGCTCGGCTGTCTGGTGAAAAACAAACTCGCCGGCTTCTATGCAGCCTTGCTTTACACCGCTTCGCTGTATTGCTTCATTATCACAGGCGTTTTCATCATGCCCGACACGCCGCTGATGATGTTCACACTGTTGGCAATATGGTGTTTTGTCAATGCAATGCGGGGTGATGTTGAGACGCACGGCCGTGCGTCTCTCCTATGGGGCGGCCTCTTCGCGGGTTTGGCGTTATTATCCAAATATTCCGCCATCTTCATCTGGTTCGGCGTGGGTCTTTACATACTGCTATTCGATCGTAAACAATTGAAAAACAAATATTTATATCTGTCGGCGCTGATTTCTGCCGTATGTATGCTCCCCGTCCTGATTTGGAATTTGCAAAACGATTTCATCAGCTTCACCTTCCATAGCGACCGTGTCAGCTTCTTCGGCAAGCTCCAGCCCCTCGACTTTTTGGCGGAGATCGCTGGCGAGCTGGGGTACAACAATCCTATCAATTATGTGCTGGTAATCATTGCCTTAGTGGCGTTTTTCAGGGGTGGAAAATATCTTGACAAGACCTGCGGGCGCCTCTTGCTGACGTTCGCGCTGCCGTTCATCGGCATGTTCTGGTTCTTCTCCCTGATGCGACCGATACTCCCACATTGGTCGGCGCCCGCGTTCTCGCTGCTTCTGTTGTTCCCGGCATCGTATCTCGCTGATAAACAACCAGATACGCTTTCGGAGAGAAAATTGCCAAAATCAATCATAGCCACAGTGTCGTTGCTCGTTTTTGTCTTGATTTTCGGCGTCTTGGAGATAAAAACCGGATTTGTCCCGCTGCGTTTCGGCGAACGCGCCAACTCGGTAAGATATTATGGCGAAGGCGATTTCACGACCACTATTTACGGCTGGCGTTCGATAAAAGATGATTTCCAAAAAATCCGTCAGGAAAAAATCGATGATGGGACGATGAAAGAGTCCGATGGCATGGTCGGGCTGCAATGGTTCCCGATGGCAAACTTTGATTATTATGTCGCTTATCCGTTGGGAATCAATATGTTCGGGCTGCGTGACATCGACAAAATCCATAAATATCACTGGATTAACGATTATCGCGGAGGCCTTCAGAAAGGCGCAGACTACTGGTTCCTGAACGAGAGCTCCGACTATTACGCCCCCGAACGTTATCTGGAAGACGAGTTTGAGGAGGTAATCCCATGCGACACTATCGTCGTCGACCGCTGCGGAACACCTGCAAAATATGTGTTTGTGTATATTTGCCGCAGCCTGAAATAACGCTTTTTTAACATTTGTTTCATTTTTGTGAAATTTGTGTTAAAAAGTGTTAAAATTCGAAAAGTTTTCGGATAATTTTATTGCCATCTTGTGTAATGGTGTTAATTTTGCAGACAAAGAACACCATTATGAAAGAAGAGTTTATATATTACCTTTGGGAGAACAGGTTGCTGTCGAATGACCTTGTCACAGTCGATGGGGAAGAAGTGAACATAATCTCCGTCGGAATCCGAAACCATGACTCGGGCCCCGATTATCTTGACACGCGAATAAAAATAGGTGACACCCTGTGGGTCGGGCATGTGGAGATGCACGTCAACACCTCTGATTGGTTCAGACATGGGCACCAAGACGATGAAGCCTATAATAACGTCGTGCTACATGTGGTGTATCATAATGATTGTGAACGACTTAACATCCCGACTGTCGAGATTGCCGGCAAGTTCGACGAAAACATCTTGGCGCGTTATGAAGGCTTCATGAGGTCGCGGCAATGGATTCCTTGTGAAAAAATTATTTCAAATGTCCAACAGTTTACCTGGCTCTCATGGCTCGAACGTCTTGTGGTAGAACGTCTCGAAACAGAGGTGAAAGATGTTTTCACATGTCTCGTCGAGAATAACTACGATTGGGAAGAGGCTGTGTATCAACGTGTTATGCGCTATCTCGGAATGAAGGTCAACAACGACGCCTGTGAGCGGCTCGCGAAGATTCTGCCCCTGAAAATTCTGCGGAAACACATCGACAACGCCCTGCAGGTCGAGGCGATGATATTCGGCTGCGCAGGTTTCCTCGAAGGCATGTTCGAAGAGCCGTATCCTGTTCTCCTTCAAAGAGAATTCAAGATTTTGAAATCGAAGTTCAACCTTTCTGTCATGCCTATGGCTTGCTGGAAGTTCCTGCGCATGCGACCGCCAAATTTCCCGACTGTACGTTTGGCGCAGACCGCCTCGCTGATATGCTCTTGCGATACGTTGTTTTCTAAAATATTGACAATCAACGATTTAAAGACAATACGCAATGTTTTTGATGTTAAGACCAATGATTATTGGGACACACACTTCATATTCGGGAAACCGTCGAAAAAGATGACAAAGACTTTCGGCACTACAGCAGTTGACATGTTGATTATCAACGCGATAGCACCTGTGTTGTTCTGTTACGGCATTTATCATGACAATGAGGCGCTGAAAGAGAAAAGTCTGGGATTTTTGGAAAAAATGAAGCCGGAAGACAATCTCGTCATCAGAAAATTTGAAAAAATGGGTGTGAATGTGTGCAATGCCCAGCAATCACAAGCAGTTTTGCATCTTTACAAATGCTATTGCAAGAAGCGTAAGTGCTTGAATTGCCGCGTTTTCAGTGCGTTATTTAAAAAAATGTAAAAAAAAGTTTGCGTGATACAAAAATTATTCTTAATTTTGTACCCAAATTCTAAAGCAAACTGTTAAAGGAAATGGCTGATTTAAGTATAAGACTTTCGGAAATCGAAGTGAAGATGAGGAAGCTCATATCGCTTAAAAATCAGCTTGTGGAGAGGAACAGTGAGCTTGTTCGACAGAATGAGGAGCTTCAAAGAAATATTGAGATTCTTCAGGCTGAGAACGGAGAATTGAAAGATAAATTAAATAAAACAACTATTGTTAACGCACTCGGAAACGAGAAGGAAATAGAAGAAAGTAGGCAGTTGATAAAAGCATTGGTGAAGGAGATTGACCAATGTATGACGATATTGAACGCTGAACAATAAATATAGACGGATATGAGCGAGAGTGATGAAATAAGGATTAACATCGTAGTTGCAGACCGCAATTACCGTCTGACTATTGACAAGGCTGATGAGGAGAAGGTGCGGAGAGCCGCTGACATGATTAACGAACGGGTCAATGAGTACAAGAGAATCTACACAGATAAAGACTACCTGTCACTGGTCTCTATGGTTTGCATCCAGTTCGCGACAAGCGTGGTGAAATATGAGAACGACGCCGCATTCAAGGACCAATATCTCGACAAACAACTTGACGCAATTGATGCTTTGTTGACTGAGAACCTATAGATTTATCTGTCTGCCCGACGCATGATGTAACCTTAACAATAACAACAAATAACAGGTTGACTCATGGGTACAAAAACAGGCCTCATCCTCGCAAGAGGAGCTTTAACGCCAGTGGACGTTTGCGTATCGTGGCAGCCATAAGCGTGATTTACAAGGGTTTACGATCCCTTTGGGTAGACAGATTTTTTTTCTTTTCGCTGACGGGTAAAATTATTTTAAAAAATGGTTTTACTATTTGGATCACAAATTATTTTCTACGCAGTGGCCGGTGTCGTGGGACTCGGATTGGGCGTCCTGCTGGCAACCACAATCATGCGTAACGCATTGACTAAGAAGAGTAATCAACTGCTTGAAGAAGCAAAGGAAAAAGGCGAAGTAATCAAGAAAGACAAGATTTTGCAGGCAAAAGAGAAATTCCTGCAGATGAAGTCGGACTATGAGAAAGAGACCAACGAGAAAAAACGTGAGTTGCAGAAAGTGGAGTCACGCGTGCAACAACAACAGCAGCAGGTCAACCAACGCAACGAAGAACTCAACCGCAAAGCCAACGAACTGAACAACCAACAGCAGAAACTCGAGAGTCAGAAAGAGAATCTCGCGAAGAAACAGGCCGAACTCGACAAGATTCACGATGAACAGAAGAAGATGCTCGAGTCAATCTCTGGCCTCACAGTGAGCGAAGCCAAAGAACAGCTGAAAGAAGCAGTGAAAGACGAAGCACGCGCCGAAGCAATGGTGCTCGCAAAAGAAATCGTCGAAGAAGCCAAGATGTCGGCTAACCAGGACGCTAAGAAAATCGTCCTCGAAACAATCCAGAGAACAGCATCAGAACACGCAATCGAGAACACAGTCTCGGTGTTTAACATCGAAAATGACGAGATAAAAGGCCGTATCATCGGCCGTGAAGGACGTAACATCCGCGCCCTCGAGTCACTCACAGGCGTCGAAATCATCATCGACGACAGCCCTGACGCCATCCTGCTCTCAGGCTTCGACCCGATACGCCGTGAGATAGCACGCCTCTCACTCCAGAAACTCGTCACCGACGGACGTATCCACCCGGCACGTATCGAAGAAGTGGTGAAGAAAGTTGAAAAACAGGTCGAACAAGAAATCATCGAGACAGGTAAACGCACCGTCATCGACCTCGGAATCCATAACCTCGCTCCGGAACTCATCAAGATGATAGGTCGTATGAAATACCGTTCGTCATACGGACAGAACCTGTTGCAGCACTCTATCGAGACAGCCAAACTCTGCGCCACCATGGCTGCCGAGCTCGGTCTGAACCCGAAAGTGGCTAAACGCGCAGGTCTGCTGCACGATATCGGTAAAGTGGCCGACAACGAGGAAGAGCTTCCACACGCAATACTCGGTATGAAGACAGCTGAGAAATTCAAAGAGAAACCGGATGTCTGCAACGCCATCGGCGCCCACCACGACGAGATAGAGATGGAATCACTCATCGCACCTATCGTTCAGGTGTGCGACGCCATCTCAGGCGCCCGCCCAGGCGCCCGCCGTGAAGTCGTCGAGGCTTACATCCAACGTCTGAACAAACTCGAGAAGATGGCAATGTCATACCCTGGCGTCGTCAAGACCTACGCTATCCAGGCAGGCCGTGAGCTCCGCGTCATCGTCGGAGCCGACAAGGTCAGCGACCAGGAGGCCGACAGCATCGCATACGACCTCTCACGTCAGATCCAGACCGAGATGACATATCCTGGCCAGATCAAAATCACTGTCATCAGAGAGACGCGAGCTGTGCAGTTTGCGAAGTAGTTTCACGCAGAAACAGCAGAAACAAAGGAAATTTGGGGACAAAAAGATTTGTCCCCATTTTTTTTCAAGCAGAGATATCAGTTTTTTTCATATCTTTGCACTTTAATATGCTGAAAATGAAAAGACTTTTACTATTTGTTGCGCTGATACTATTTGGACTCACTGCTTTTAGTCAAGGCACTTCACCTTTGAAAATTATTGGTTTCCATAAGATTTCTTCAGGGACTTTGGATTTGAAACCATTGAAAGACGAGATTGGCAGAGACAGCGATTTTGATGGTAATAAAGCTGCTTTGATAAGGGTGAAATCACAGGGCTTCAACGAGAAAACCATGCTTGATTTCACTTTGTTTTCGCGTCCGGGAATGGAAATAATCCACAAAAAATATCAGGATGGCGAGATGTCGCTGTATGTGTCGTCAAACTGTAAGGGTACGATAGTGATAAAGTATTTGGGCGAGTTTGAATTCAAATTGCCCAGCGAGTTGGAACCACAAAGCGTTTACATACTTATTCTTGGCATGGAGACAGCAACTTTGGTCATCAAAGCAGTACCCATCGAGGCGGATATATACGTCGATAATCAAAAAGTTGGCACCGGATATGCCAGCACAGCGGTCGCAATAGGTATGGAACACAGCTGGAAAGTGCAAAGTGATGATTATTGGCCTAAGGAAGGAAGTGCGTATTTCGATAAACAAGACGAGAGAACAATAAATGTTGAACTTGATCCTAAATTCGGCTACATAACAATAAACACTGTGCCAAGCGGAGCCGATGTTTACATTGATGATATAAAAGTGGGGACAACACCATACAACATGAAGAAAATAAAGATGGGACACCATGCGGTGGAGGTGAGAAAAGAAGGCTATGCGTCATTTGGAGATATAATAACTATCAAACCAGGCGACCAAAACAAACAGTTTGAAAACCTTACCCTTGAAAAATCGGAGATATTTGTCGAACAGAATGTCGCACAGTTGAATCCTACGGTAACACCAAGCAAAAAAAGCGGAGTGATTTCTGTTTCCGACACAAAAAAAGTGTATTTCTCCTGCGGTAACCTTCAATATCAGGCCTCAACAGGAACATGGCGGTTTGCCGAACACCCTTGGGATATAATGGGAGAAGACAATGATAACAGATCAGCAAGCTATAAAGGTTGGATAGACCTTTTCTATTGGGGTATGTATGACAATCCGACAAAAATAGAACCGAAAGATAACGTAACTGACGGTGAATGGAAAAACTACATTATAGCCAATGGCGGTGACGACAGCTGGCGGTTGTTGACCCTTGATGAATGGAATTATGTCTTTCAAATAAGAAAGACAGCAAGTGGCAAAAGATTTGCAAAAGCCATTGTTAACGGCATAAATGGAGTCGTATTGCTTCCTGACAACTGGAATGCCCAAAGCTACTACCTTAAAAGCACAGATATTATCGAAACGAAATACAATAGCAACATCATCTCGCTAAGCGACTGGACAAACAAACTGGAGGCTAACGGAGCGGTTTTCCTTCCTGCTGCAGGCAGTTATTCAGGGTCTTCTTTCTCAGTCGGCGCCGATGGCAACTATTGGACGACGTCACACGACAACTATGGCGTGATTAAATGGACTTTCAGCGATAAATTCATTGGCAGATCAAGTATAAATTACAAACCGGCTTTAAGTGTACGCTTAGTCTGCCCATACGAAAAATAATAAGTTTGATAATTTAGATTTTAAACATAATTATGAAGAAATTCGTTTTGCTTTTTTACCTGATGGCGCTGTCTCTCGTCACCTTCTCCCAGAACACATCGCCTTTGAAGATGATGGGTTTTCACAAGCTTCCTGATGAAACCGTTGACTTGAAAACATTGAAGGATGCGGTGGGCCGCGACAGCGACTTGGACGGCAATAAAGCCGCTTTGATAAGAGTGAAAGCACAAGGTTTCAATGAGAAAATCATGCTTGATTTCACCCCATTTTCGCGTCCGGGCATTGAAATAATTCACAAGAAGTATCAGGATGGCGAGATGTGGCTCTATGTGTCATCTAACTGCCAAGGTGCGGTGGTGATAAAATATATGGGCGAGTTTGAATTCAAACTACCGCAAAAGCTTGAGTCGAAAGGCGTTTACGAGCTTGTGATGGGAATGGAGACAGCAACGCTTGTAATCAGAGTCATTCCTGATGATGCCGAAATATTTATCGACGACGAGAAAGTGGGAATAGGCTATGTCAGCAAAGCTGTCGCGATAGGTTCAGAGCATCGCTGGAAGGTGCAGCGTGCCGAGTATGTGTCAAAAGAAGGTGTGAAACTCCTCACAGAAAGCGGTGAAGAAGTCATGGACGTTGAACTCGACCCAAGCTTTGGTTATATAACCGTTAATAGTGTTCCGGCTGGGGCCGATGTTTACATTGATGAGCAGAAACTGGGCACAACACCTTATAACCTGAAAAAAATAAGTATGGGAAGCCATGCGGTGGAATTGCGGAAATACGGCTATGTGTCAACAGGTGAAATCGTAATCATAAAGGCAGGCGAGCATAACAAGCATCTTGCAAATGTAACGCTTGAAAGAGATAAGAATATTATTTTACAGCAAGCCGGACAACCTGCAAAAACAACGAAGTAGGCTCCCGTTTAAGTTTTTTAATGAATTATAAAAATAACAATTATGAAAAAGTTTTTATTGTCTTTTGGCCTTATATTGTTGGTTCTAAGCGCCATATCACAGAACTCGGCTTCATCTATTAGAATGGTCAGCTTTAATAAGCTTCCTAACGAAATTGTCGATATGAGGACGTTGAAAGAGGAGGCAGGCCGTGACAGCGATTTCGAAGGCAACAAAGCCGCTTTGATAAGAGTGAAAGCCCAAGGGTTCAACGAACGGACGATGCAAGATTTCACCGTGTTTGCGCGTTCAGGTGTCGAGATTATTCATAAAAAATATCAGGATGGCGAGATGTGGCTCTATGTCTCATCGAACTGTCAGGGTACGATAGTCATAAAATATATGGGGGAATATGAATTGAAACTTCCTCAAAAACTCGAAGCAAAAAGCGTTTATGAACTCGTGCTCGGTATGGAGACGGCAACGCTCATAATTGTAGCAATGCCTAATAATGCCGATATTTATATAGACGGTGAAAAAGTAGGCTCGGGTTATGCCAGCAAGTCGGTTTCGATAGGCTCGGAGCATCACTGGAAAGTGGAATGCGCCGACTTCGTGACAAAAGAAGGTGTGAAACTGTTCCAGGATCGCGGAGAAGAACTCATCGACGTCGAACTTGCCCCCAATTTCGGATATATCACAGTGACAAGCGACCCGTCAGAGGCTGAAATCCACATCGATGGACAGAGCGTCGGCACGACACCGTATAGCATGAAAAAAATCAGCATAGGCAGCCATACTGTTGAATTGCGGCAATATGGCTATTTGACATTGAAAAATACTGTCATTGTCGACCCGGGTGCCCATAACCGTCAACTTGAAAACGTCACACTTGAAAGAGATGCCAATATCACTGAACGACAAATTGCAAATTATGTTTCAGGCCAAACATACACAAACGCCTTCTCAGTCAGCGAGACGGCAACAGTGTATTTTGCCAAAGGCAACCTGCAATATCAGGCTTCAACAAAAACATGGCGTTTCGCCGAACATCAATGGGATGCAATAGGCGAGGCCAACAAGAATGTTTCAAAAAGCTATAGCGGCTGGATAGACCATTTCGGCTGGGGCACAGGTAAAAAGCCAACAAACACTTCAAAGAAAAGCGCAGATTACAAATCATTCGATGAGTGGGGGAAAAATAAAATATCAAATGGCGGTGGCAAGACATGGCGCACTTTGACCCAAGATGAATGGGAGTATGTTTTAAAAAAAAGACATACAAATAATGACATAAGATATGCTAAAGCTATAGTGAACAACGTTAAAGGCATCATCTTGCTTCCCGACGACTGGGACAATTCATACTATAACCTGAACAACACCAACAGCAGCTGGGTTGCTTTTAGCAGCAACAACATATCCAAATCTGACTGGATAAACAAGTTGGAAGCTAATGGGGCGGTTTTCCTGCCTATTACGGGAGGCCGTTACGGAACAGATGTGCTTAATACAGATGTCAGCGGCTTTTATTGGTCGTCTGTAGGCTACGAAACTGAATATGCTTTCTATTTGTTGTTCACTGAAGATAAAGTTTGGCCGACTGACAGTGGCGGCAGAGCTGGTGCCATGAGTGTGCGTCTGGTCTGCCCGGCTGAATAATAATCTAAAATTTATAATGATATGAAGAAGTTTTTTGTTTTATCGATATTGCTACTGTTAACAGCTTGTTGCTATTCTCAGGATTACCGCAAAAACAGAAAAGAAGCTGAAAAATACAAAGCTGATGCAGGCTATTATTGTGGCGATAGTGGCGAATGTAAAAACCTGAAAAAGGCCGATGATGCGGCTCTTAACAGTCTTCTTGAGACTATATCGAATGACAAATCTTTGGAATATCTTTATTTTGTTGATTCCGACAGTGATGGTGACGAACAACGCGCCAAAGCACTTGTGACATTCAGAGATGATTTGAAAAAACAGTCCCAGGACCTGGTGTTAAACGACAGTGACGGAAGTGCACAAGTTCTTCGCTATATTTCGAAAGACAATTTCCAAAAATTATGTTCAAGAAGAGAAAAAACGATAACCGATTACATTGCTGACGGACAAACAGCTGAAGAACAGCTGCGATATGGAAACGCACTGCGTTATTACTATTGGGCGCTTATTTTGTGTTACTCGCATCCCGATGGCGGAAATCTGACATACCTATATGACGGCATGAACAGAGTGTCAACATATAAATGGCTGCAAAGGCATATTGATGATTTGTTGAATAGTATCGTAATACAACCTAAACGCCAAGAGAAAGCAGGTGATAACGAGTTTATTCTGTTCGTCACAAATGGCAGCGACAGACTTGAAGGCCTCGATTTTTCGTATAACAACGGCAACGGCAGCGCAAAAGGTTATACTACAAATGGATTGAGCTATATAAAACTGGTGGACGATGACATGAGCGAAGTGGTTATCTCAATAGAATTGGAAAACAAAACGATTGTCAAAGGCTTTGATGCCGATGTCTATAGAATAATCGACAAACTCGACGAACAAATTTATTTCCCTTCTGCAAGAAAAGTGGTGAATTTGGACAAAGCCAAGAAAATTAAAAATCTTGATGAAGTTAAGAAACACACGGGTTCTTCCACTATAGCGGCAGAATGTGAGCGTTCGGAAAGCTTTATGAGTTCCCTGTCATCGCCTCATGCCGAATATGCCAAAGTGATGGATGCAATTGACAAGATACTCGCTAAAAATAATAACAATAAAGCGGAAGAACTTAAAGAGTATTTCACCCCGGAAGGCATGGCACTGATGCGTAAGCTCCTCAGTTACGGCAAGGTGCATGTTGTCGGCAAACCATCATACAAATTCATCGATTTCAATGATGAAGTGATATGCCGCTCCATCCCAATGCAATTTGACTTCTCACACAATGTCAGTTTTATGAGAGATATAGTGTTTCGTTTTGACACTAAGACAAAAAAAGTAAAATCAATAGCGTTCCGTAACACCGACATCACAGAAAGTCAGATTTTGGGCAAGGAGTTGTGGTCAAAAGAGGCTCGCTTGACTCTAATCAACTTTATTGAAGATTATCAGACAGCTTACGCATTGCAACGTAAGGATTATCTTGAACAGATTTACTCGGAAGATGCCCTCATAATCGTGGGCTCAGTGCTGAAGGAAACAAAAAAAACTGATGATTTTCAGATGAAACAGGAGGTTAGGGTGAGATATGACACATTGTCGAAAAGCCAGTATCTTACCCGACTTAACAGAGTGTTTGATAATAACGAATTCGTTAACCTGAACTTTACAAACACAAAATTCAATACTGTTAACGGCAAACAAAATGTTGTCGGAGTTCAGCTTCGACAGGAATATTTTTCGAGTAGCTATAGCGATGTGGGATACCTTTTCCTAATGGTTGACCTTCGTGATGAGCTTCCGGTTATCCATGTGCGTACATGGCAACCTAACGAAACGCCGGTAGATGAGCTTATCGACAACACTTCGTTTATTTTAAGATAAGTTTAAAAGTTTTTGGGCTAATAGACCTTAAAAATAGACTTTGCAAAAATAAAAAAATAGAGACGGTCAGCTGACCGTCTCTACAACGTAAACAAAATCCTGTCAATCTTGTAAATCCCGTCTAAAAACTAAAAGAGACGAGCTTGCCTCGTCTCTTTATCTTCAAAAGCTAATAGCTAACGTCTAACGACTAGCGACTAGCGACTAACGACTAATTTACTGCTCTTCTCAACCTTCCCGTTCACCACGAGGCTGTAGAAATACACGCCGTCGGCGAGGTCGCTCACGTTGAGGCTGAGCTTGCCGCTCACGCCGCTGATGTCGCTGCGGAGCACTTCCTGTCCCATCATGTTGTAAACGGCAACCATGGCGTTGTTGACACCTTCATTGAAGCTGTAGTCGAAGTTGACGACATTGTTTGCAGGAACTGGATAAGCGTTGCTGAATGACTCGACATTGCTGATTTCTTCAGCTCCATCCAATGAATATTTGAAAGTGACGTTGATGACGAATACGTCTTCAGGATTTGCGGCATCCCATATCTCTAATTTTAAATGCTGCTCCTGACCGAGCACTGTCATGTAGTCGTCGGCAATGTAATGACCGCTTAAAGCCATAATGTCACCTTCATTGGCCGGAAGAGGGTCGATTTCCTGGACTCCGGTAGAAGGAGCAAGGCATAAGCCAAAGCAAATCCATGTGGATGTCCCTTCAACTAAGTTGGTAGGGGTCTTTCTGCCGGCGATTCTCATGTTCTCGTTGATGGTCACGTCAAACTCGATTTGCATCTCGCCACCTGGCTCGCCCCACACCTCAGAGCCGTCACCATAGATATAATATGATGCTCCGTTTTCAACGACATTGCCAGTCTCTTTTTCCTTTACTGTAAAACCCTGTGCCGATAATGCCATTACCGACAGAATCATTGTTAATGAAAGTAATAATTTTTTCATACGCGATTCATTTTTAAATTGTTAGTATTCATTTTTAGTTATTAGGTGCTTAACTATTAGCCATTAGGTCTTGACCCGCTAATGGCTAATAGCTAATGGCTTATTTAACGATTTCAGCAATCATCTTATCATCAGCGATGTTAGGCATCGTCACCTTCAGTCTCGGCTCGACCTCCATGGCGCGTCTGATGGCGAACATGGCTGGTTCGTTGCGGGCCCAGCTACGACGTGCGATACCGTTGTTCACATCCCAATGCAGCATGCAGTGCAGGCGTCTGTCAGCCTCTGGAGTGCCGTCGAGAACCATGCCGAAGCCTCCGTTGATGACCTCGCCCCAGCCTACGCCGCCGCCGTTGTGGATAGAGACCCATGTGGCGCCGCGGAATCCGTCGCCGATGACGTTCTGCACTGCCATGTCGGCGGTGAAGCTTGAGCCGTCGTAGATGTTGGATGTCTCGCGGAACGGTGAGTCGGTGCCCGACACGTCGTGGTGGTCACGGCCTAACACGACAGGAGCTGTCAGACGGCCGTCAGCGATGGCTTTGTTGAACTCGGCAGCGATCTTGGTGCGGCCTTCACAGTCAGCGTAGAGGATACGAGCCTGTGAGCCCACGACGAGGTGGTTGGCCTGTGCGCCTTTGATCCACTGTATGTTGTCGTGCATCTGCTGCTGAATCTCCTTCGGCGATGACTTGGCGATGTCTTCCAACACCTTGCATGCGATGTCGTCGGTGACCTGCAGATCCTCAGGCTTGCCTGAGGTGCAGACCCAACGGAACGGACCGAAGCCGTAGTCGAAATACATAGGTCCCATGATGTCCTGGACGTATGAAGGATAACGGAACTTGCCGTCTTCTTTCAAGATGTCTGCTCCGGCGCGGCTGCTCTCAAGCAAGAAAGCGTTGCCGTAGTCGAAGAAGTACATGCCCTTGGCTGTCAGTTTGTTGACAGCTGCCACATGACGGCGCAACGAGGCGTAGACAGCCTCTTTGAACTTGGCCGGCTCTTCAGCCATCATCTTCTTTGACTCCTCCAAAGAATAACCTACCGGATAATAGCCGCCAGCAAATGGGTTGTGCAACGATGTCTGGTCGGAGCCTAAGTCCACCTGGATGCCTTCGTTTGCCGCATATTCCCAGAGGTCGACGACGTTGCCCTGGTAGGCGAACGAACGGGCTATCTTCTTTGTGCGAGCCTCGTTGACTTTCTCAAACAGTTCGTCGAGGTTCTCGTGAATCTCATCGACCCAGCCCTGGTTGTAGCGTTTCTGTGCCGCTGCCGGGTTGATCTCAGCTGTGATTGACACCACGCCTGCGATGTTGCCTGCCTTCGGCTGAGCGCCCGACATGCCGCCGAGACCCGCTGTGATGAACAGCTTGCCCGCCGGTGTGCCGCCTTGCTTACGCGATGCGTTCAACACTGTGATGGTGGTGCCGTGGACGATACCCTGTGGTCCGATGTACATGTACGAACCTGCTGTCATCTGGCCGTATTGCGTCACGCCGAGTGCGTTGTAACGCTCCCAGTCGTCCGGCTTCGAATAGTTCGGAATCATCATGCCGTTGGTGACGATGACGCGCGGAGCCTCTTTGTGCGAAGGGAACAGTCCCATCGGATGGCCCGAATACATCACCAGAGTCTGCTCGTCAGTCATGTTGGCAAGATACTGCATCACGAGACGGTATTGTGCCCAGTTTTGGAAGATGGCACCGTTGCCACCGTAGATGATGAGCTCATGAGGATGCTGTGCCACCGCCGGGTCCAGGTTGTTCTGAATCATCAGCATGATGGCAGCGGCCTGACGGCATTTCGCCGGATACTCGTCGATAGGACGGGCATACATCTTGTACGAAGGACGGTAACGGTACATGTAAATGCGGCCGTATTTCTCCAACTCCTCGTAAAACTCAGGAGCGAGCTGTGCATGAAGCCTCTCCGGGAAATAACGGAGAGCGTTCTTCAACGCCAGTCTTTTCTCTTCTTTCGTCAAAATATCCTTGCGTTTCGGCGCATGGTTGATGTTTTTGTCATACTCCTTTACTTCTGGCAGCTGTTCAGGGATGCCAGCAAGTATCTCTTTTTGAAAATCATTCATTTAGCTATATTTTTTGTATTAATTTCCAAATATTTTAACCTGCAAATTTAATAAATTTATATCTTTGCAGCATCAAATTAACAAAAAAATGAATAAAAAATATTTTCACAAGGTAATAATCGCGCTTGTCGCAATACTGTTTTTGTCAAATGGATTGTTCGCTCAAACATTTGTAAATGAATCGTTTGCAAGAAAGATTGGCTCAAATTTCATCTCAAATAAGATGGGAAAAGCTGATATCAAGCTGAATCTTTTTCATACGGAAAACAACGCTGACGGACAGGCAAATCTTTACATCTATAACGTTGAAGGCGGCGGTTTTGTCATCGTGTCGGCTTCAAAATATGTAAAACCTGTTCTGGCGTATTCGTTGAGACATGCTTATGACGGAGAAATTCCTGAAACCGCCTGGTATTTCGTCAATAATTACAGTAAAAACATCGATTATTGCGAGAGACACGGCATTTTGATGGACGATGATGTTGAAAATGAATGGAAATCGTTGGAAAACAATGAGTTGCCGTCTGTACGCAATACAAATACAGTGGCGCCTCTGATTCAGACGTTGTGGAATCAGAATTATCCGTATAACTATTATGCTCCTGAATGCAACAATTATTGGAATGGCAACCATTGCTATGCCGGCTGTGTGGCTTGTGCCATGGCTCAGATCATGAAATATTGGGAGCATCCTATCCATGGTCACGGCTCACATTCGTATGTGCATGGCACTTACGGAGAGCTGTCTGCCAATTTCGGCGCTACTACATACGATTGGGACATGATGCCGCTAGAGCTTGGCTGGCAGGTCAGTGATGAGGCTAAAGCCGTGGCTTTGCTGATGTATCAGTGCGGCGTGAGTGTTAACATGAATTTCGGTGCCGAATCCAGCGGAGCCTATTCGAAAGATGTCGAGACTGCCATGCGTAAGTATTTCGGATATTGTGCGGCAGTTTATAAAGAACGCTCGCAATACTCTGAAGATGAATGGATTGCACTCTTGAAGAGTGAACTCGACAAGTCTCAGCCACTGTATTTCTCGGGTAGCAGCGACTCGGGTGGCGGTCATGCCATCGTTTGCGACGGCTACGATGAATATGATTATTTCAGCTTCAACCTCGGATGGAGCGGCTCCGGTAACGATTATTACAGCATCAATGATGTGGCAGGATACCATAACAATGAGGCTATAGTGATGAATATCAAGCCATTAGAGATAAATTCCGATGCCAATGGTATCATTTATGTCGCTGCCGACGGCACTGGCGACGGCTCCTCATGGGCTAACGCCACACAGTATCTCGAATATGCATCGGCTTTGTCAACTGATATCTTAACAAAGATTTGGGTGAAGTCTGGGACATATTACGGTGACGTGAACAATGACAAAGGAGCATTCATAATCTACAAACGCAACAGTATTTATGGCGGTTTTGCCGGCAACGAGACTCCTGATTTCAACCTCGACGACCGCGATTTTGAGGCCAATCCGACCATCCTTGACGGACAAAACCAACGATGCGTGCTTTATCAAGTTGACAACATCTCCAACACAGAGACTGCGGTTTGGGACGGATTCACCATACAGAACGGCTCTGCTGGCTCTGGTGGCGGTGCATGCATTGGAGGAAATACGCGTCTGTCGAACTGTAAGATATTGAATAACCATGCTGATGGCTTCGGCGGCGGCGTCTATATCATATCCGCTTATTACAACAACTCGTCGGTACGGCTCATCAACTGCCTGTTTGATGGCAACAGCAGCTCGATGGGTGGCGCACTTTGCGACATGATTGGAGCAACTGTGGAAAACTGCCGTTTCACCAACAACACAGCCCTCACCAAAGGCGGTGCGTACTATATTTATGCCAACAAAGACAGCAAATTGGTGAACACCATCTTCGACAACAACGAAGCTAAACTCGGTGGCGCCATTTATAATAAAGGTGAGATTACCATGATAAACTGCGATTTGGTGAACAATAGAGTGACGGAAAACGGCGGCGCGATGTACAATGAGACGCATAACAGCAAGATTTACAACAGCATCTTCTGGGGAAATAACAAAAACGGCACTCCGAGCCAGATCATGGGATTGTCGGATTACAGCTATTGCGCCATCCAAGGTGGCTACAACGGGGAAAACATTATTAATCTCGCGACAGAGAATGACGGCACTGATTCGGGCAATTATCCGCGTTTTGCCAACCCTGATGCAGGCGATTTCGCAATCGAAAGGACATCAGTCTGCGTCAACGCCGGCGATAATACGGTTCAAGGCATCGTCAACCCCGATTACCTCGGAAATCCTCGTATTGTCGATGGCAGAATCGACATCGGAGCTATCGAAAACCAGTATTACGACATGGCTGGTGAGGTCCTTGAAAATGAGTTTGAGGTATATCCTAATCCTATTGATAATCAATTGATTATTGTAAAAGAAGGAAGTCTTAAGGTAGAGATTTTCAATTCTTTAGGTCAGAAAATCATATCCACAGAGATGCAAAACGAGATGATTCTGAACACCTCCGAATGGAGCAGAGGCATCTATTTCGTGAAAGTGAACGGCGTTACACGCAAAGTGGTGAAGTAACCGATTGGAAATCACCAGTTTTTTGGCTTTGAGAATGTGTTTCTGATGCCCAACAAAGTGGTGAAAAGCGTGAAAAATAAGTCGTAAACCGGTGTGAAGAATAATCCTAAGTTCTTCTCTCCCAATTGTTTAGCTGATTTTATGTAAATCCAGTCCATGCTGATGCCATGCAGAAGCATGAGCGCGCCTATTGCCACATAATACAGTGGGCATCCTGTGTTGCATACGAATGCTTCGGGAAGGCAGAACAGCGCTATGGCAGATGCATAATAGAACAGACGGCTCGACAGCAACATGCCCAAGATGATGTTTGTGGAGCGTTTGTACATATTGGCGGTGGAGTAGTGGCGGCGTTTCTGTCTGATCCAGCTGCCAAAAGTGTGTTTCGGCTCCGACTCCATGCGGCAACTCGGGTCGATGAAGATGCGTGTGTTGTGTTTGTTGGCCACCTGGCTCACGAAGATGTCGTCGTCACCTGACGGTATAGTGTAATGCGAGGTGAATCCTTTGTTTTTGTAGAAAAGCTCGCGGCGATACGACAGATTTCGACCCACCCCCATGTACGGCCTCTTTGCCAATGCCATAGAGAGATATTGGATGGCGGTGTAGAGCGTGTCGAAACGTATCAGCTTGTTTAACAAACCCTTACGTGTGAAATACGGACTGTATCCGAGCACCACCTCGGTGCCGTTTTTGTATGCGCCCACCATGCCTTTTATCCATTGGTCGTTTTCCGGCAGACAGTCGGCATCGGTGAGTAGCAAAAGGTCGTGTTTTGCCGATTTTATGCCCATGCTCAGAGGGAATTTCTTGCCATGGAAGAAGTTGAGGCTCTGAGTGAGCGACACCACGTTGATGTCGGGACGCTGGTCGACAAGCGCCTTCAGATAGTCGGTGGTCTCGTCGGTGGAGCAGTCGTTGACAATAACGAGCTCAAAATCAGGGTAATCCTGCGACAAAATCCTCGGCACGAGCTCGATGAGATACTCGTAAGCGTCCTTGGCACAGACGATTACCGATACTGGCTCGTATTGGGGCTTGTCGTTGTCGTATTTTTTCTTCTTGAAAAACGCCAGACGGCTGAAAAGACCCCAAAAGTAGCACATCTGAATCAGCCACATCAGGCCAAATATGCATAAAATAATAAAACTCAATGAGTTATAGTTAAAAGAAATCTCCATGGTATTCAATATTTACAATTTGCAAAGATACAAAAAAGCCGTTAGCTATTAGCCAATAGCCATTAGTTTTTTTTCGTTATTTTGACCGAAGCCGATAGGATTAATTCAGCAAATAAATTGATAGGAGATTTATTCACCAGAGGTGAATGCTTTCGCAAGCTCAGGTCTCCATTCCGTTCCATTTCATTACACTTCAGTCGAAATGACACTTGAGAATAAAATTCTTTTAACTTTTATCTTTTAACTTTTAACTAAATTCGTATTTTTGCACAAAATTTGGAAATGAAGTACAGTTTAGTCAAAAACGATGCGAAAAGCGATGCGCGTGCAGGTGTCCTAACCACTGACCATGGTGACATCGAGACCCCTATTTTCATGCCTGTGGGTACTGTGGGAAGCGTCAAAGCCACGCATATCCGTGATTTGGAAGAGGAGATAAAGGCCCAGATAATATTGGGAAACACGTATCATCTCTATCTGCGTCCGGGCTTGGATGTGCTGCACGAATGCGGAGGCCTGCATCAGTTTAACGGCTGGCATCATCCTATACTTACCGACAGCGGCGGCTTCCAGGTCTTCTCGCTGACGGATATCCGAAAGATGAAAGAGGAAGGCGTGGAGTTCCGCTCGCATATCGACGGCTCAAAGCATCTTTTCACCCCAGAGAGAGTGATGGATATCGAACGCACCATAGGAGCCGACATCATAATGGCTTTCGACGAATGCGCGCCGGGCACTTCCGACTACAAATATGCCAAGGAGGCGATGGGACGCACGCACCGCTGGCTCGACCGCTGTGTGAAACGTTTCAACGAGACGGAGCCGCAATACGGTTATTATCAGTCGCTGTTTCCCATTGTGCAAGGCTGCACTTACCGTGATCTGCGTGAGGAATCGGCGGAGTTTATCGCATCGAAAGACTGCGACGGCCATGCCATCGGCGGATTGGCGGTGGGAGAGCCTACCGAGGTGATGTACGAGATGATTGAGGTGGTGAACGCCATCTTGCCGAAAGACAAGCCCCGTTATCTGATGGGCGTGGGCACTCCGGCGAATATTCTCGAGGCCATCTCGCGCGGCGTGGACATGTTCGACTGCGTGATGCCTACAAGAAACGGCCGTAACGGCATGCTTTTCACTTCGGAAGGCATAATAAACATCAAAAACGAGCGTTGGAAATATGATTTTTCGCCTCTTGACGAGAATGGCACGGTTTTTGTTGACAAACACTATTCGAAGGCATATCTGCGCCACCTGATAATCTCGAAAGAGATACTCGGCCCTATGATTGCCACGGTGCATAACCTCGGATTCTACCTCTGGCTGGTGAAAGAGGCACGCAGACATATCTTAGAGGGCGACTTCACTGAATGGCGTGACATGATGCTTCCGAAGGTGACGAATCGTATATCGTAGATTTATAAAATATTGACAATGAACAAGTTGGACTGGTATATTTTTAAAAAATTCATTGGCACGTTCTTCTTTGCCATCAGTCTGCTTATTGTCGTGGTGATAGTGTTCGACGTGTCGGAAAACGTCGACAGCTTTATCAAAAACAACGCCTCGTTATATGAGGTGGTGTTTCATTTCTACATCCCGTTTATACCTTATTTTATTAATCTGTTTATCTACCTGTTCACGTTCATCTCGGTGATTTTCTTCACTTCGAAGATGGCGGGACATACCGAAATCATCGCAATCCTCAGCAGTGGCATCAGTTTCCGAAGGTTTTTGTGGCCATATATTATGGGAGCCCTGCTTCTTGCCGGAGGCTCGTTCTACCTCGGTAACTTTCTGATTCCCAGGATGGATACGGTGCGTAGGACGTTTAAAAACCAGTACATGGAAAACCTGACGAAGAGCTCGGGCTCTAACATACATGTGCAAATCGAAAAAGGCACCTACGCCTATATGTCGAGCTACGATATGAAGAGAATGACGGGTTATAAATTCACTTTGGAAAAGTTTGATAATCATGAACTTGAGTACAAACTGAGCTCTGATAAAATCGTTTACGACACTGTGCGAGACAGATGGACTGTTTTCAATTACGTGGAGCACCGCTTCAAGCCGGAGGAGAGTCTGGCTAAGGGCAAGATTATGGACACCACCCTGAACATGAAGCCTTCGTATTTTTATTTTGTCAAGGAGGATTTTGAGGAGATGAACCTCATAGAGCTGAATCGGTATATCGACGAGCAACATGCGAAAGGCGCCGACAACATCTTGCCTTACGAGATTGAGAAACACAAGCGTTTGGCGTCGCCGGCGGCCATCATCATCCTCACGATTATCGGGGCGGCGCTGTCGAGCCGTAAGACGAGGGGCGGCATGGGACTGAACCTCGGAATAGGCATCACGATAGCGTTCGCGTACATACTATTTCTGGAATTCTTCAGGGTTTTTGCCATCTCCGGCGTCATCTCGCCATTCATGGCAGGGTGGCTCCCCAATATCATTTTCGCGACAATAGGAAGCTATTTCTTGGCGAATGCGCCTAAATAGAGTCTCTCGCAGATTTCACAGATTACACAGATTAAGTCTTCCACATTTTTCTTCCACAGGATTTAGTTCGCTGACGCTCACGGATTTCGCAGAGAAGGACAACAATGATGTCATTTCGAGCGAAACAATCATATCCCTCCGTCATTTCGACTGAAGCGAAGCGTAGTGGAGAAATCTAATAAAAAATTTGTTTTTTCCAAAATAAGTATTTAATTTTGCAAAATAATATTTGTAAAATGAAGAGATTTATAGTTTTACTTTCAGCTATATTATTGTCACTTAATGTGTTGGCGCAAATAGAGGTTAAGCCCGGCTCGTTCAAAGAGGTTCCGGGATTCGTGAATGTCAATCCTGACCCGAACTACCAGACCGACGATAACGAGCTTCCTTTTGCCATCATTAAGGTGAGAACCGAAAATATCACCGACAAACAGAGGCGTGACTTGCGTTTTGAAGGCAATGCGGGCACTTTCATAGTTCTCGAATACAAAGTTGGCGAAGTGTGGGTCTATCTCACCGCAAAATATGCCGATTATCTGAAGATATCACACCCTGATTTCAGCTCCATTGAGTTTACACTGCCTTACGACTTGAAGCCGAAATGCTGCTACGAGTTGACACTTGTCAACAAATGGAACAATCCAGAGGAAGAGATTGTTGAGTATAACTATTTGATTGTCAAAGCCGACCAGCTAAATGCCTTGATTTATCTCGACGACGCCTTCGTTGGCGAAAAAGAAGTATCCAAGTCGTATCCGACAGGCGAGACACATAGCTGGCGCATCGAATGCGACTATTATCACACGGAAAGCGGCGTGGCAGAAATTCTGATTGGCGAACCTATTGTGATTGATAAAAAACTGAGACCCGCATTCGGTTATATCAATGTGACGAGCGAGCCCGAAAGCGGTGCAATGGTTTTTATTGACGGCAATAAAGTGGGTGTAACTCCTTATAAATCAGACAGAATGAAAAGCGGAAGCTACACTGTGAAAATTGTGAAAGAGATGTACAACACCATGGTGCAGACAGTGACGGTTACCGACGGCAACACCACCAACGCATCTATAAAAATGACAGCCAATTTTGTTGATGTAAATGTTACAACTGATTCACAATCAGATATTTACATTGATAATGAAAGAGTTGGCAGAGGCAGCTGGAAAGGCAGGCTCTCCGATGGGACGCACATCTTCGAAGCGAAGAAAGAATCACATAAAACATCGTCAAAAAATGTGACTTTGGTTCTCGGCAAGAGCGAAAACATCGTAATTCCCGATCCGACGCCAATTTATGGTATCCTCGATGTGAACTCGACACCTATGGGCGCGACAATTTTTATCGATGGCAAGAAAAGCGGCACCACACCGAGAGTTATCACCGACATTTTGATTGGAAAACACACAATTCGTATCGAAAAAGACGGATATAACGCCGATACTAAAGAAGTTACTATTATTGAGAAAAAGAAAACCGACTTGAACGTGACGTTAAGTATCGGAAAAGAAATCACAATTGAAACCAACGGCTCGGGCGACCATATTTATATAGATGGGAAAGAAGCCGGAGTCTCACCTTTGAAAACAGTGCTTTCGTATGGAAAACACACAATTTCGGCTTATAACGGAAACAAATCGGCAATGAAAGATGTAGTGATTGAAAAACAAGGCGGTTCCGACAGATTTTATCTTGTTCTGAAAAAAGAAACCTTGGCAAGCTATGCCGAGGCCGGATATAAATTCCTGACACTCAATGCCTCAATGAACCAATACAACAAATTGTCGTATGGTTTGACATTGGGCAGCATGAAACGTTTCGGGTGGTTTGTAAGCGCGACGACGAATTTCAGTTTCGCCACCAATTTTGATTACGAATGCGATGCCGACCATTACGTTACAGTGGATGACAACACATATTACCCCGAATACACTGGCACAGAGCGATATTCCTCGCTGTCGATTATGGGCGGAGTGTTGATGAGGCTTGGAGGACCTGTGGCGTTGCGTGTTGGAGCCGGATATGGCGCAAGAACTATAAGATACGAAACGAACAACGGCTATTGGGTTAAAAACTCTGCGATAAGTGTCAATGGCATTGACGCCTCATTAGGCTTGCAATGCAATTTTAGAGGTTTTATTGTCTCAATTGACTGTGTTACAACGAGTTTCAAAACCTATGAGGCAAAAATAGGATTAGGCTACGGACTTAAAAACAAATAATTATGAAAAGAACAAAATACATATTACTCCCATTCGTCATATTGGTCTTATTTGTCCTATCTTCTTGCAAAAAGGACGAACTTAAGATATACAAGCTTGAAATTTCAAGCGAAACGGTAGTTAAAAGCCGTACATCTGCGACAATAACAGTAAACTACACATATCCGACAAACCTCAAAAGTGTTGATGCTTACCTGAGTTTGACCAGCGATATGACTGTCGTTGATAAATACACAGCAACGGTAAACAATAAGATTTTGACTATTGTATTTGATAATTTGCAAGTAAACACGACATATTATTATATGTATGAGTATTCCAATGGTATTGATATTATACAAACGGATGTAAAATCTTTCACTACAAATGATTATAGTTTGCCAATAGTTACAATCGATGGAATTACTAACATTACTGATAATTCTGCTATTTGTGGTGGGAATGTGACAGACGATGGCGGCTTAACAATAACAGATAGAGGTGTTTGTTGGAGCACTTCGCAAAACCCGACAATAAATGATCCTCACACTTCTGAGGAAGCAGGTAGTGGAGCGTTTACATGTGCCCTAAGTGGTTTGAATGCTAATACTATTTATTATGTTAGGGCATATGCCACAAATAGTTTGGGAACACAATATGGGGAACAGAAATTTGTAAAAACTATGTTTCAAGGTGTCATAAATGGACGGTTTTCAGTTAGTGCGACAAAACAGGTTTATTTTGCCAAAGGTAATTTACAATATCAGGCTTCCACAAATATATGGAGATTTGCTGAAAACCAGTGGGATTATATTGGTGATGACAATGTCAACATTTCTTCAACTTATAGTGGATGGATAGACTTGTTTGGTTGGGGTACAAGTGGTTACAATAGTAGTTGTCCATACAATAGCTGGAGTACAGAAACTGACACATACGGACCAGCGTATGGCAATATTGAAGGGACTAATTATGACTGGGGTGTGTACTGTAAAATTGAAAATGGTGGTAATACAACAAACCAATGGCGTACAATGACAAATTCAGAGTTTTATTATTTGTTTCAATATCGTCAAAATGCGAACAATCTTTACTCAAAAGCAACTGTTGCTGGCGTACATGGTATGGTGCTTTTACCAGATGCGTGGGTGTTGCCACAAGGAAATTCTTTCTCACCTCAACAGGCAGATTGGACATCTAACATTTACACTACTACGCAATGGCAAGTGATGGAAGCCAATGGGGCGATTTTCTTTCCAGCTTCTGGTATGAGGATGTTTAAATACATGTCAAATGGTGTAGAAGTCGGCGGAGAAATTCGACATTTAGAAGAAGAGGGTTGGTATTGGGTTACAACTCGTTATGAGAGTTCACCTTATTTATTTCATTTCAAGAGCAATTATTCTTCTCCTGTTTATGGAAACATAACAGCTGTAGAATTTGGAGGATCTGTACGTCTCATACGCGACGCTTAGTAACTAACGTGAGTTCGATATAAGATGATTCATTGAAAAAGAATAACATAACGATATTTTTTGTATTTTTGTAGTGCAAAAAAATAAAAACACAAATCGCTATGTTATCCGACGACAAAATTACATAAATTTATTATATGGCAGACGACTTCTGCAAATTTTTCAACGAACTGACTCTCTTTTAGTTGCTTATATCGAACTCACGTTAATTATTTATTCTCGCAAGGTCAACGGCTTTTTGTTTGCGCAGTGTGGGGCGGCGCGCACTGAAGCGCGAGTTTTTACAACGATATTTGTTGGAGCAATACCTAAGAAATGGAATTGGGAAAAGAGCTCATCTTGTAAATTTTGTTAACCCTGTCAGGCAATTGAAACTACAGCAGCCGCTTTAAATGGCTTAAGACGCACTCAAGTGTCACCAATTTCTAATAAAATCAGGGAATAAAAAAACCTTGTCGCTCTTTTTGAAATCGAACAGCAGATGCTCAAAATGACAATGCCGAATGAAGGCTTATATATGAGGGGCTATATATCTTATTTGCAATAAGTAGCTGAAAATCAGGAATTTGTTTGCACTCGGAAAATGTGTAATACTCGTTGTCCCTAAATTCCAAATAATTCATGTTTTTTATTTCTATTTTGCTGCAAAAATACATCATTTAGGAAATAAAAGCAAGAAAAATTTGAAATTTTTATAAAGCATTGCAGTATAACAGATTTTAGGCATTTTAACAATTTCTGCTTGAAAAATAAAAAATATTATCTGCCTAATTGAAAAATTTCGTATTTTAGCGAAAAATTTGGTTTACTATGCATATTGCTATAGCTGGAAACATCGGCTCTGGTAAGACGACGTTAACTCGTTTGTTATCAAAGCATTTCGGATGGAAGCCTCATTTCGAGGAGGTCGACAACAATCCGTATCTGGAGAGTTTTTATGAAGATATGAAGCGCTGGTCGTTCAACCTGCAGATATATTTCCTTAACAGCCGTTTCCGTCAGGTGATGGAGATACGCAAGAGCGGCGACAATATCATCCAGGACCGAACTATCTACGAAGATGCTTATATTTTCGCGGCTAACTTGTATGATATGGGTCTGATGGAGACACGCGACTACGAGAATTATCAGGCACTTTTCGAGCTTATGAGCTCGTTCCTCCAGGCTCCGGACCTTCTGATATATCTGCGTGCCAGCGTCCCCACATTGGTGCGTCAGATTCAGAAACGCAACCGCGACTACGAGCAGTCGATACGTCTGGATTATCTGAAAGCCCTGAACAAACGCTACGAGAACTGGATCGCCAACTATAACAAGGGAAAACTTTTGATCATCGAGAGCGACAACATCGATTTGGAAAAACCTGAGGATTTGAGTCTCGTGATTGACGACATTAACGCATCATTAAACGGATTGTTCTGATTATGAAGATATTAGGTATCATACCGGCACGATACGGCTCGACCCGTTTTGAGGGCAAGCCCCTGGCACTCATCAACGGAAAGATGATGATTCAGAGAGTATATGAGCAGGCAAAAAAGGCTGATAAACTTGCGGAAGTTGTCGTGGCTACTGACGATGAGCGTATATTCAACGCCGTGCTCGGGTTCGGTGGCAAGGCGGTGATGACGTCGACAAATCATAAGAGCGGCACCGACAGATGTCGCGAGGTGGTTGACAAAATTGGCGCAGGCTTTGATGCGGTGATTAACATTCAAGGCGATGAGCCATATATCAACCCATTGCAAATCAATCAGATAGCGGATCTGATTTCCGATAAGGACACGCCATTGGCATCGTTGTGCAAGCCAGTTCATGATGATGATGAGCTGAAGAGCCCTAATGCAGTGAAAGTGGTGTTCGACAAAAACGGTAAAGCGTTGTATTTCAGCAGGTTTGCCATACCTTATCTGAGAAATCAGGTGGAACGCACCTTTTACAAGCACATTGGCATTTATGCGTATAAGACTGATGTCTTGAAAGAGGTCTCAGCGCTTCCGCAGTCGGGGCTGGAGCTTGCGGAGTCGCTGGAGCAGCTGCGCTGGCTTGAAAACGGATACACCGTTAGGATGGGAGTGACTGAATTTGAGAGCTATTCGGTGGATGTGCCCGAGGATATTGTAAAAATTGAAAAAATATTTACAGAATGATAATTAAGTGTTTATCGGAATTATTGCTTGACCACGAATGTGTCATTGTGCCTGAGCTGGGGGCGTTTATCACGAAGGAGATGCCCGCCATGCTCGATTATGTCACCGGCAGGCTGACACCGCCTTCGAAGGAGGTGGCATTCAACGGACAGATTGTCACCGACGACGGACTGTTTATCGGCTATCTGGCGGAGCGTATGGACATCACGACGACGAAAGCTGCCGTGATGGTGCACGAATTCGCCATGCATAGCCTCGCAGTGCTGGAAGTCAGCGGCGCACTGCGCCTCGACGGAATGGGTGTGTTGACACGAGTGTCTGACAGAAATTATATCATCCAGTTTGATGACGACACCAATCTCTTGGGTGACTCGTTCGGCTTGAGCACAATCAAGGCGCAGCCAGTCTACAGAAAAGAGACATATCATAATCTTGCCAATAAGATTGCGGCAGAACAGAAGGCTAAAAACACTCTGATAACAGTGCAAGAGGAGACCAGCGAGCCGCAGCCACATCGCGTGAACCGTCATAACTACAAGTGGTTCCGCGCAGCAGCTTATTCCATGATGATTGCCATGATTTTGGTGCTTCTCGGATGGGGAACCGACAAAAAAGACTCCAACTTCGCATCATGGAACCCGTTCTTCTATTCATCACCTAATGAATACATTGCCAAGCATTTAGGCGAGGCCATCGGTAACAGAGAGTTCGTGGAAGTTGACGTCCTGGTGTCTATCAAAGCCTCGGTAATTGATTGCGATTGTGATGTGAAATATATCGAACCGCTTAATTATCAGCAAGTTAAGCCTGTTGATAGCCGAGTCTATTACATAGTCGGCAGCTCTTTGACAAACGATGCCGATGCACAAAGATGCATTGAGAAGTTCAAGAAACAAGGTTTCGACGACGCAGTGGCACTTCCGAGGAACAAAAAAGGCAACATCCGTGTCGCATACGAGACGGTGATGGGCTATGACATCGCTCTTAAACGATTGGAAATCATAAAGAAAGAATATAACGAAGCCGCTTGGCTGTTGCGTAAAATATAATTGTCGTGGGAAAGAAAAACAAACTCGAGCGTTTTGCCGAATGCAAGACTTTTGACAATCTTTTTGAGTATTCATTCGAGCGCATCAAGGAGGAGGGTTTCCCTCTGAAAGGCCGTTGGCATGAGTTTTTCGGCAACGACAACCCCATTGTGCTTGAGTTGGGCTGCGGAAAAGGTGAGTATACCATCGGTTTGGCGAAGGCACATCCCGACATCAATTACATCGGGGTGGACATCAAAGGCGCGAGGATGTGGGTCGGACTGAAGCAAGGCATAGCTGAAGGTCTGAAAAACGTGGCATTTGTGCGCACCCGCATCGAGCTGATAGAGCATTTCTTCGGCGAGAACGAGGTCGACGAGATATGGATAACCTTCCCTGACCCGCAGATTCTGAAGGCACGCAAACGTCTGACAGCACCGATATATCTTGAAAGATATAAGACGTTCTTGAAAAACGACAGCTATATCAACCTCAAAACCGACAGCGACCTGCTATACGACTTTACCTTGGATGTCGTGAAAGAGGCAGGTTATCCTATAGTTTACAACTATACCGACCTTTACGCCAACGACGACGAGCTCGAGGTGAAGAATATCCGCACCTATTACGAGTCGATGTGGCTGAAACAGGGGTTGACCATCAAATACTTAAAATTCAAGGTAAAATAACCTTACTCTTGATGTAACTTCTTATAACTTAAAACATTCTAGTCGTTCCCTATATTTTTCAGCATCGGGACAAATTTGCAGTCGCCGAACTCCTCGCGTTTCAGCGTGCCGTCGTTTAGTTTGGTGAGTCGCAGCATCTTCTCGTTGAGTGGTATCACCATGATGCCGCCTGTTTTCAGTTGATTTACAAGGTCTTGCGGTATCTCTGGCGCTCCAGCGGTGATGATTATCCTGTCGAAAGGGCTGTAGGTGGGCAAGCCTTTGTATCCGTCGCCTAAAAATGTGTTGATACGGTAAGGAAACTCCGCGAGCAGATGTTTCGTCTTGAAATACAGGTTACGTTGGCGTTCTATTGTGAACACCTTTGCGCCCATGTGGCCGAGGATACAAGACTGGTAGCCCGAGCCGGTACCGATTTCGAGCACTTTCATGCCGCGGCTGACGTTGAGCAGCTGGCTCTGCATCGCCACAGTGAGCGGCTGTGAGATCGTCTGGCCCGAGCCTATGGGGAAAGCCTGGTCCTGGTAGGCGAACTCCACAAACGACGAGTCGAGGAAGACATGACGTGGCACCGCACCTATCGCATTAAGTACGTTGGCATCGGTAATGCCTTTATTCTCAAGCTCTTGCACCAAATGTTGGCGCATGCCTTTGTGTCTGAAATTGTCTTCCTGCATATTAAAAATTTATGTTACAAAAATACAAAAATTTACTATCTTTGCAAAAATTTTGTCTATGTTAAAAATCGGAGTTTTAGGTGCAGGACATCTCGGAAAAATCCATATCAACTGCATCAAGCAAATAGAAAAATATGAGCTGGTCGGCTTTTACGATCAGGATGAGAACACCGCGAAGAGAGTGGCTGATGAGGCTGGCGTGAAAAACTATAAATCTATTGACGAACTTATTGATTCTGTTGATGTTGTAGATATTGTAACTCCTACAATAGCACATTTTGAGTGTGCGTCGAAAGCCATAGCCAAAGGCAAGAACGTGTTTATCGAGAAGCCTATTGTGGCGACGGTGGAGGAGGCCAACAAGCTCATCGACATGGCAAGGAAGGCCAAGGTGAAGGTGCAGGTGGGTCATGTGGAGCGTTTCAACCCCGCGTTTATCGCCGCCGAGCCGCACATCCAAGACCCGGTGTTCATCGAAGTGCATCGTCTGGCATTGTACAACCCGCGTGGCTGCGACGTGCCGGTGGTGCTCGACCTCACGGTGCACGACATCGACATACTTATCACCATTGTGAAATCGCCAATAAAGTCTATCAATGCCAACGGAGTGTCGATAGTGAGTCCGACGCCAGATATCATCAATGCGAGAATCGAGTTTGAAAATGGAGCCATAGCCAACCTCACCACGAGCCGTATCTCGTTGAAAAACATGCGTAAATTCCGTATCTTCCAGCAGGGAGCATACATCACAATGGATTTCATGGAGAAAAAAGCCGAGGTCGTGAGAGTGGAAGATGTGCAAGGTGTGCCTGGCCCGTTCGACATGACAATCGACTTGCCTGATGGCTCAAGCAAGAAAATTTCAGTCGAGGAATTGGAAATCAATCAGATAAACGCGATAAAGACCGAGCTCGAGCGTTTCCACGATGCCATCGTGACCGACACCGAACCGCCTGTCACCATTGAGGATGGCGTGAAAGTGCTGAAGACAGCCTACATGATTCTCGACGAGATAAAAAAACATGAAGGCCAGATGAAAAAACATTTGAGATAATACAATAAATTGTATTAAATGACGTTTGGGTTAAAAAATAGCAGCCTATGAAAATTTTTCGCTATTTGTCGGTTTGTATAATCGTTTTGGTCCTATTCTCTTGTAATAAATTCAAAGGAAGTCAGGAGATACCGGCGTATCTGCGTGTGGAGCCGTGGACTTTTACCACCAATTATCTCATTTACGGTGCCGCCACACATGCAATTACCGACGCTTGGGTGTATGTTGACGGCAACTTGTTGGGCTGCTATGAGATACAGCCACATTCTGATGGAGATTATGTCATGGTGCCGATTTTGGCGAAAGACACACATAGGCTTCAGATTTATCCGGGCATAAAGTTGAACGGCATGTCGTCCACAAGAGTTGAGTATCCGTTTTACAAGCCATACGTTATAACAAGGACGCTGACACCTGGAACTGTCGATACCGTAAGGCCATCGACGGTTTATTACAGTATTGACAGCACACAGCTGCGTTTCAAACGTGAGGCTATGGAAGATTTTGAGGATGTCAACAATATCAAGCTTGACAGCACCGTACACAGCAAGACGAAAATCAAACAGATAAGTCATAGGAATAACCCGAATGCATGGCTTGACCCGAATGACACGTTGAATCATTACAGGTCGGGACGTGTTCAACTTACTGACAGTATCAATATGTTTGATATTGCGAGCAAAGAGCTCAGAAACCTGCCAGCAGTGGGAAACTATGTCATGCTTGAGATGGATTACAAATGCGACAAAGATTTCCTGGTCGGCATGTATATTAATTCACCGCAGAGCGGCATCATGGACAAAGAACTGTATTACTTGAAAGCGACAGACGCCTGGAAAAAGGTTTATATTAACTTCAGCCCTACAATCACTGAGAATTTCAATGCGGAATATGTGAAGTTCTATTTCAGAGGTTACCAGGGCGAAGCTGATACCACGAATTTCTATTTCGACAATTTGAAACTGATTTATCTTGACAATTAAAACTGATTTATCTTGAGTAGGAAGATTAATAAGAAAAAGCAGACTTTTAAATATGTCTTGTGGGATTGGATCGCATCTGTTGTGACCTGGTTGATCTTCTTCTGCTTCAGGAAGACGATGGAGCCAGATGGTTTTCATGCTAATTTCAATGTGATTTTTGACGATAAGAACTTCTGGGTCGGCATCATCGTGATTCCGCTGGCATGGCTGCTGCTTTATATGCTCGCAGGCTCTTATCAGAAAGTGTATTTCAAATCGCGTGTTCGTGAGCTGGGGCAGACTTTCCTGACGACACTGATTGGCGCGATAGTGCTGTTTTTTGCAATCATTCTTGACGATCACATCACCAATTACAAGATTTATTATACCTTATTCTCGATATTGTTCCTGTTGCAGTTTATGCTGACATACATCGGACGACTTGCCATAACCTCTGTCACGGCCAATAAGATACACCATGGTGAGATTGGTTATAACACTTTGATTATCGGTAGCAACGGCAACGCCTGTAAGATTTATAAGGAGATAACAGGACAGAGGTTCTCGTCGGGAAATATCATTGTGGGTTTTGTCAATGTATTTGATAAAGATGTCTATAAAGTCGAAAAGTATATTCCGCATCTTGGCAACTACAAAGACATGGTTCAGGTCATCAAAGACCATGATATTGAAGAGGTTATCATTGCCATTGAGCGTTCTGAGACCGAGACTATCGACCGTCTTTTGGTGATGCTTGAGAACATTGATGTGACGGTGAAAATCATACCGTTGATGCACGAGTTCGTGTTCGGTGCGGTGAAGCAGGAGGGTATCTGGCACGCCTCGTTGATTCAGATCACGCCGGAGCCTATGCCTGTATGGCAGCAGGTTACAAAACGAGTGTTCGATGTTGTGGTGTCGTTGCTCGTAATCATTTTACTATCACCGATTTACATCTTTACAGCCATCATGGTGAAACGCTCGTCTCCAGGTCCTATTTTCTACAAACAGGAGCGTATCGGCCAGCATGGCGAGCCGTTTAACATGTTGAAATTCAGGAGTATGTATGTCAACGCGGAGGATATGGGGCCGCAGCTCTCGAAAGACGATGACCCGCGTATCACCAAGTGGGGCAAATTCATGAGAAAGGTGCGCTTGGATGAGATTCCTCAGTTCTTCACAGTCCTTGGCGGCAAGATGTCGATAGTGGGCTATCGTCCTGAGCGTCAGTATTATATCGACCAGATTGTGCAAAAGGCTCCGCATTACAGGATGCTTCTCAAGATAAAACCTGGCATCACAAGCTGGGGTGAGGTGAAGTTCGGTTATGCCTCAACCGTCGATGAGATGGTGGAGCGACTGAAATACGATATCCTTTACATCGAAAACATGAACCTCGCTGTGGATCTCAAGATCTTGATTTACACGGCGTTGATTGTGATTCAAGGAAGAGGAAAGTAAAGTTTTAAGACTCCAAAACCATGCAAAAAGCCGCAGGCTTATTATCAGCTTAACGCAAGGCCTGCTATTTTTTGCATGGTTTTTCCGTCTTATACGTTTAGTTCGTTAATTTTCGATTTCTCGAATTTTTCTTTGGCGTAGTTGAGGTCGACTACGAGTTCTTTGTTGCCTGATGACGGCATCTCGAACATAGCATCGTTGAGGATGGCTTCAAGGATGGAGCGCAGTCCGCGGGCGCCGAGTTTGAATTCGATGCTCTTGTCGACGATAAAATCCAACACTTCGTCTTTGATAATCAATGTGATATCATCCATGCCGAACAGCTTGGTGAACTGTTTGGTGATGGCGTTTTTCGGCTCGGTGAGGATACGTTTGAGGGTGTCGCGGTCGAGTGGGTTGAGGTATGTCAAGATCGGGAAACGACCGATAATCTCGGGGATGAGACCGAATTTCTTCAGGTCGCTCGGGGCGATATACTGAAGCATATTGTCGCGGTCGATTTGTTTCTTGAGGTCGGAGCCGTAGCCTATGGCGTTGGTGCCCACGCGGTTGGCGATTATCTTGTCGATGCCGTCGAAGGCACCACCGGCGATGAAGAGGATGTCCTTGGTGTTGACCTGTATCATCTTCTGTTCCGGGTGTTTTCTTCCGCCTTGTGGTGGCACGTTGACGACGGTGCCTTCGAGCAGCTTAAGCATAGCTTGCTGCACGCCCTCGCCCGACACGTCGCGTGTGATGCTTGGGTTGTCGCCTTTACGAGCTATTTTGTCTATTTCATCTATGAAGACGATGCCTTTCTCGGCTGCCGCCACGTCGTAGTCGGCGGCTTGGAGCAGTTTCACGAGGATGTTTTCGACGTCTTCGCCAACGTAGCCGGCTTCGGTGAGCACTGTGGCGTCGGCGATGGCGAACGGCACATGTAACATGCGAGCTATCGTCTTGGCTAACAAGGTCTTACCTGTTCCTGTCTCGCCTACGAGCACTATGTTCGATTTCTCGATCTCGACCTCGTCGGCGGTCTCTTTCTGGTTGAGACGTTTGTAATGGTTGTATACGGCAACCGAAAGCACACGTTTTGCGGCATCCTGTCCGATGACGTACTGGTCGAGGAAATTCTTGATTTCCAATGGCTTGAGTAGTTTAAAATCGGGGACTGCTGCTTGGGCGCGGTGAGCGAACTCGGTGGTCAGCATCTCATGGGCGCGATCCACGCAGTCGTTGCAGATGTAGCCGTCGACACCCGCCAGAAGGAGCTGCACTTGGCTCTCCGGGCGGCCGCAGAAGGAACAGTGGTTTTCTTGTTTCTTGGACATTGTGTGGTATATCTTTTATTAAATGAGTTTCCTCGCTTCGCTCGGAATGACAACATCTTTTGGGAAACAATTTGGCGCGGCTTTAAAGTGGCATTGTGTGAAAATGTTTCCTTTTAGCCGCGCCATATCGAAACTATTTTAGTTTGTCATTCCGAGCCCCGGAGGGGCGAGGAATCTTATTTGTTTTTAATGAGAACCTCATCGACCATTCCATACGCCTTGGCTTCTTCTGCTGTCATCCAGTAGTCGCGGTCGCTGTCGGCCCACACCTTGTCGTAAGGCTGCTTGGTGTGCTGGGCGATGATTTCGTAGAGTTCTTTCTTTATCTTCTGAATCTCGCGTGCGGTGATCTCGATGTCTGATGCCTGTCCTTGCATTCCGCCCATTGGCTGATGTATCATGATGCGTGAGTGCTTGAGGGCTGAGCGTTTGCCGTCGGCGCCGGCGCAGAGCAACACTGCCGCCATCGAGGCTGCCATGCCTGTGCAGATGGTCGCCACGTCAGGCTGGATGAACTGCATGGTGTCGTAGATGCCGAGACCAGCATACACTGAGCCGCCAGGGGAGTTCAGATAGATCTGGATGTCACGTTTCGGGTCGGCTGACTCGAGGAAGAGCAGCTGGGCCTGTATGATGTTAGCGACATAGTCGTCGATCTGGTCGCCCAGGAAGATGATACGGTCCATCATCAGACGTGAGAAGACATCCATCTGCGCCACGTTGAGCTGACGTTCCTCGATGATGGTCGGGGAGATGTAGCTCGTGATGGTGTTGGCATATTTCTCAAGGCCTAAACCATTGATGCCGCGGTGCTTGGTGGCGTACTTGTAAAATTCTGAATTGTTATTCATCGTCATGCGTTTTTTGAGACGTGATGAATCGCGTCATTACAGTTATTCTTTGTCAGTTTTTGCTGACTTCTTTGTTGTCTTCTTTGCAGCAGGCTTTTTCTCTGTCTCAGCCTCTTCTTTCTTCACCTCTTCTTTCTTTGCTGCGGCTTTCTTGGCAGGTTTTTTAGCCTCTTTAGCCTCTTTTGGAAGCACTGCGTCTACGAAGCCTTCGTAGTCGGTGTCGACGACCTTCACCTTCATGGCTTTCTTCAGGAAAGCTGTGAGTTTGTTGTCGGCCACCTGGTTCTGGATGTTCTGACGCTGGTTCTCGTCTTTCAGCACTGAATCGACGATGCCGTCAAGACGTTTCTTCATGTCGTCGTCCATGCCTGCGAGGTCGAGATGGCCAAAGTACATCTTGGTGACGAACTCACGGAGTTCTTCTTCTTTGAGGACGAGTTCCGGGTTGGCTTTCACAATGCTTTCCTCGATGAGCTGCCAGCGGAATGACTTCGAATACTGGCTGTCGTAGTTCTGCTCGGCGTCTTCAGCGGTGATTTTGCCTTCGCTGTTGGCGACGATCCAGCGTTTCAGGAAGCTGTCAGGCATGTCGAACTTCACCTCTTCGACGAGTTTGTCGACGGCGTTGTTGAAGAACATGCGTTCTGCCTCGACCACATACTGGCGTTCCATCTCGGCTGCCACTTCCTTACGGAAAGACTCTACGTCCTTGATGTCCTTGTTAGGGAAGATGAGTTTGAAGAGTTCTTCGTTGAGCTCTGCCGGTTTGTCGTCCTTCTTGTTGCCTTCCTGGATACGTGCTATAGTGGCATCGATTTCCTTGTCGGAAGCCTTGATGTTATAGTCGTTGATTGCGATCTTTGCAAGGTCAACTTTCACTTCCGGTTTCAGGCCGACTTCAAAGAAGAAGCTCTTTGTCTCGTCGGTCATCGGGTCGATAGGCTGCTGTTTCTCGGCGTCATTGAGCGGATAGCCCATGATGTCGAGCTTGTTTTCGACGATATGGTTGTTGAGAGCTTCGGAGACCTTCTTGTTGAGCTGGTCGAAAGACACTGATGCGCCGTACATCTTTTCCACCATTCCGAACGGCACTTTACCCTGACGGAAGCCGGGAAGCACTGCTTTGTGCTGATAGTTTTTCAATTCTTTTTTAACATCTTCTGCGTAGTCGGCTTTGTCGATGTCGATCTGGATTGTGGCGAGAAGGTCGCCCTTTGCTGTCTGTATTGTCTTCATTATCAATAATTTATTTAACTTATCTGTGCGGATGAAGGGACTCGAACCCATACTCCTTACGGAACCAGATCCTAAGTCTGGCGCGGCTACCAATTACGCCACATCCGCATGGATTTTTTTGAGGGTGCAAAATTACAAAAAATTTTTATACCTTATATAATTAATGAAAAATATTATTTTTTGACGTTGAGAGCCTCACGCAGGGCGTTACCCATGAGCATGAAGGCGAGGACGAGCAGCATGATGGCGATGCCGGGGAGAATGGCTAAGTATGCGTCGTTCAATATGATATATGCGTAGTTTTCCTTTATCATAGAGCCCCACGACGGCATCGGAGGCTGCACGCCGATTCCCAAGAAACTCAGACCTGCCTCAAGAAGTATCGCCGTGGCGAAATTCGCTGCCGAGATAACGATGATAGGGTTGAGGATGTTCGGTATGATATGACGGATGATGATTCTTGCATTTTTGAACCCTAAGGCACGGCCTGCCTCTACAAAGGTGGTCTCTCTAATTGAAAGGATTTGTCCTCTGGTGATGCGCGCCACTTCGACCCACATGGTGAGGCCGACAGCGATGAACACCTGCACCACTCCCTTGCCGAGAGCGAAGGTTATCGCTATGACTATCAACAAAGTAGGCAGCGACCACACCACGTTGATAAGCCACATGGTGACATCGTCGACACGTCCGCGGAAGAAGCCGCCGAGGCCTCCTATGAAGAGGCCGATGACCACCGAGAGAAGCACTGCTATGAAGCCCACGCTGAAGCTTATGCGGGTGCCGAGGACGAGGCGGCTCAGGAAGTCGCGCCCGAACTGGTCGGTGCCAAGGTAGTATTTGCGGTGAACCACAGGATTTTCAGGCAATAAGCTGTTGTCAATGACTTCCTCTTGCACCGCGCCTTCGTGTTCGGGGTTGAAGATGTAGGCGATGGTTGTTTTTCCGCCAAATTTCACGGAATCAACAGGGATTTGTCGGTATGGCGAGGGCTGTCCGCTCCACAGTTTCTTGAAAAACCCGACTTTCTCCACCTTTGTAGGTTTGTTGACAAGCAGAATGTCGACTTCGAAGCCCGGTTTCTGGGTAGAAATCTCCAGAATCTGGGTGTTTGCATCGGGGGTGTTATCAGGGATGATGAAGTAGGCGAAAATCGCCATCAGCGCGCATAAGATGATGAAAACCAACGATATCATCCCGGCGATGTTGCTTTTGTAGCGACGCCAGGCAATTTGTCCGGGGGAAAGAAATTCGTTGTTTTTCATTATTTAATTTTTTGCAAAGTTAAGAATTTTTAAACTTCATATATTTTATTCGCCCATAAATCTGAAAGAAATTCGCGAACTGGTATTATTTCGATGTTGTCTTTACGACGACGATATTTGTCTAAAGACACTACAATCAAACGGGCTTGTGGATAGTCTTCACCAAACGAGCGAAGACCTTTCAATTGGTTGTCTCTCACTTCAGTGCTTGATTTTATTTCAATTCCGACTTGGGCGTCGCCTAAAACAGCATCAACTTCATATCCATATCCTGTGCGCCAATAGCTCAAATCTTTTTGGCGTCCATGATAGCCAAGATAGGCGATTATTTCCTGAATTATAAGATGTTCGAAGGCGTGTCCGTATTCTGGGGAACCCTGACGCAAGGATGAGCGATGCAGCAAATAGTTTGTCACTCCGACATCAAACATATAGAATTTAGGTGCTTGTACAAGTTTCCGTTTGACTACTTTGGTGTAAGCCGGTATCAGATAACCGAATAAAGTGTCAACTAAGATCTCAAAATAAGCCTTTATTGTAACGGCGCTGACACCGCAATCGGATGCGACGTTGGTGTAAACAAGCATCTCGCCGCTTGTGAGGGCTGCGGCTTCAAGAAAACGGTTGAATGATGGCAGGTTTCTTACCAAGGCCTCCTCGATAATCTCCGTTTGCAGATAAGTACCGATATAACCGCTTAGTCGTTTGCTTGCGTCAGCAATGAGATAATGTCTTGGTATCATACCATTGTTAACAGCGTGATCCAGGTCGAAGTCTTCGAGTTCTGCACTTACCAACGGATAGAAATTGTTCAGCAAAGCCCTGCCTCCTAACAAGTTTGCACCGCTACGTCTCAGTTTTCTGGCGCTTGAACCGGTGAGGATGAAACGGAGTTCCTTATTTGTCATCAGCCAATGTACTTCATCGAGTAATATTGGCAGTTTTTGGATCTCGTCTATGATAACAAGCTCGCCTTTGGGATAGTCTTGCAACTCTTCGCGCAAAAGATATGGTCGGCGGCTAAGCCGTTCAAACTCATCGCTTTTGAGCAAGTCGTAATATCTGGCCATAGGAAACAGTTGTTTCAGCAGAGTTGTTTTTCCCGTTTGGCGTGCCCCGAAGAAAAATACGCTGTCTTCCTTGGCATCTTCAAGTTTAAAATATCGTGTTATCATAAAGTTGTACTTTATTTTATCCGAATATTACAAAGTATCGGTTTGCAAAAATACAAATTTTATAAATATGTGTAGTGAAAAAATTAAAAATTTTGCTTTTAATTTGAAAAATATGTAATTTTGCAACGCTTGATTAAAAATTACAAGAAAAAATATGAAGAAATTAGTGTTTGGACTTATACTTGTGCTATCGGCATGTTGCGTCAAAGCACAAGATGTGATTGTTAAAAAAGACAATTCTACCATTTTAAGTAAGGTTACAAAGGTTTCACAAATAGAAATCGAGTACAAAAAATGGTCAAATCTTGATGGACCAATATATATAGTACCAATCTCAGAGGTTTTGAGAATTAATTATGAAAATGGAGAGTATGATGAGTTTGTTGGTGAACAAATGGAAGCGAACAATGAATCATTAGATGGTGATGTGTTTTTATCTGTTGAAGAAAATCCAGAGTTCCCTGGTGGCCCAGCTAAGCTTCTTGAGTATATACAGAAAAACCTTGAATATCCTGAAGCGGCTCGAGAAAACGAGATTCAGGGTCGAGTATTTGTTGGGTTTATTGTTGAAGAAGATGGATCTGTTTCCAATGTAAAAATTCTTCGTGGTATTGGTTATGGCTGTGATGAAGAGGCAATACGTTTGGTCAATAGTTTGCCAAAGTTTAAACCTGGTAAACAACGTGGCAAGCCTATAAGGGTTCAATACACTTTACCTATCGTGTTTAAGTTAAAATAACAAATCATATAAACATTATGAACTCGATGAAGAACATCATAGAAAAAGCATGGGACGACCGCTCGCTGTTGGCGAAAAACGAGACACGAGAGGCGATTCGTGAAGTTGTAAGACTCTTGGATAAAGGCGAGATTCGTATCGCTGAAAAGCTTGACAATCAATGGGTTGTGAACGAGTGGCTGAAGAAGGCGGTCATCATGTTTTTCCCGATAAACGACATGGAGGTGTCGAAGAGCGGCATCTTCGAATATTACGACAAAATCCCGTTGAAAGGCGGCTTCGAACAGGCTGGAGTGCGCGTGGTGCCACCGGCGACGGTGCGTTATGGCGCGTTTATCAACAAAGGCGCGGTGCTGATGCCCTCCTATATTAATATAGGTGCATACGTCGACAGCGGTACGATGGTCGACACCTGGGCGACGGTCGGTTCGTGCGCTCAGATAGGCAAAAACGTGCATCTCAGCGGCGGCGTGGGCATTGGCGGAGTGCTCGAGCCAGTGCAGGCAGCACCCGTAATCATCGAAGACAACTGCTTCATCGGGTCGCGTTGCATAGTGGTGGAAGGCGTGAGAATTGAAGAAGAGGCGGTGCTCGGCGCAAACACAGTCATCACTCAATCGACGAAGATTATCGACGTGACCGGAAGTGAGCCAATCGAGTACAAAGGCGTGGTGCCGGCACGCTCGGTAGTCGTTCCCGGCTCATACACCAAGCATTTCCCAGCTGGCGACTATAATGTGGCTTGTGCGTTGATTATCAAGAAGAGAAACGAGTCGACAGATAAAAAAACATCTCTCAACGAAGCGTTAAGAGATGTTCAAGTTTGAGGGTAGAAGGTGGGATTCGAACCCACGACCCACGGAACCACAATCCGGTACTCTAACCAGCTGAGCTACATCTACCATC
>JAEEGK010001663.1_pt1 | contig 55745 bp, 53 predicted proteins | sample 8958771 | NCBI WGS metagenome assembly JAEEGK01 (sample SAMN16246547, study PRJNA631951) | gut metagenome | biome: gut microbiome; feature: rumen; material: SC-attached | host: Bos | place: Iran: Karaj | collected 2018-10 | reverse complement strand
GGAAGCTGGTAGCCTGAGAAATCAGCATCGGTATAACCGTCAAGGAAGATGTTGATGTAGCTGCCGTTCTTCTTGGGGGTTCCGGTCAGCTGTACATACTCGATGGGGATGCAATTCTCAACGCTGGAGCTCTTGCCCTTAATAGACTCTATGAGAGCAGCAAGGGCCGCCTTGTCGAGCACCTTGGGGGTAGGATAAGTTACGGTACCGCTGCCCTCGGATACTTTCTCCTCGAGGATGAACCCGTCCTTTCCGTCGCAGCTCATCTGCAGACCGAAGTTGTAGTGGCCGAACTCATCGATAATCTCGATCTCGTCGCCGAGCTTGTAATTCTCGGGCTTGAACTTGGAGCCGTAGTAGGCAAGGAATGCGCCGGTCTCGTCGGCAAGGATATAACCGCGCTTGCAAATGGCCATGATACGGCCCTTGACGTGGCCGTAACCGGCCTTGACGCCGTCGGCGATGCTGCTGAGGTCAGGAGCATTGGCGCCCTGCTTGACAGTAACGTCCATTGCGGTTGAACCGTCGGCATTCTCGGAGCTGATGGTTACAACTCCGGTACGAGGCTTGACGCTCTCATTGGGAGCCACGCGGAGTTTCACTACTGCAGTATCAGCCGGGTTGGGCTCAATCTTGGAAGGAGTACCCTTGACATAATCCATCGATTCAAGCGAGATCCAGTCCGCTTTAGGATTAACGAAGGTACCGTTGCCCTTGTAAGCGGCCTTTACGGTGATAACCTCGCCCTCCTTGGACACCTCGAAGGCATCTTTATCAAGTTTGAGAAGAGCCTTGACAAGATCGAGAACGGTAACGTTTACAAGCTCGATCTTTTCGCCATAAGTCGTTTTGGGACCCTGGACGGTGATAACGTCACCGTTCTCGATTCCGAGGCTGGCGAAGTTCTTCTCCTTGCCGTCCTTGTCGAGAGTTCCGTAGATGTACACTAAGCCGGTGCCGTCATCCAGCCACCAGTTACCGTATGTGGTATTCTCGATGTTGGTAACAGTTCCGGTCACGGTGAAAGTCTTACCGTCGGCGCCGGCTATTACCTCGGCGCAAGTGGCCTCGACTGCAGCAAGGGAGCCCTGGCGCACAAGCAGATACTGGGTTACCTGGCTTTCGCCGGTGCCCACAAGGATGTGGAGTTCCTGCTCGCGGCCGCCGTCGATAGCGTCGGCGTGGAAGGTGATTTTGCTTTCACCGGCACCGCCGGAGATGGCGGAAGCGGTAAGCCAGGCGGGAAGTTCTCCGTAAACTTTGTTAGCCTTGTCAAGAAGGATATCCTTAGCCAGAGACCAAGGCTGCGAGGCTTTGATATTGAGGACTGCATCGCCGCCGGTGGCGGGAATGGACAGATATGTTTTGTCCAGCTGGATGCTTTCAAGAGAAGTGGCACCTTCCTTTTCGCAAGCTGCGAATACAAACACGAAAGATGCAAGGGCGATGAATAAATTCTTGAGTTTCATATTGCCTGTACTTCTTGATTAGTTGAACATGTATTTAATACCGACGGAAGCATACCAGCACTGGCCGATCGAATAAACAGGAAGCCAGGTTTCGGTGCTGCCGGAGACGGCGGAAGGAGTGGAGAAGGTGGCGTAGCCCTCGGCATCGGCACCTTCGAACTTAAGGATACGGCCGTCATTGAGCTTGGAGTTCAGGCTCTTGGACACGCCCCAGCTGTCGTTGAACAGGTTGAGGATGTTCTTGATGTCGGCGCTGAGCTGAAGCACATTGGTGCTGTTGCCGATCTTGACTTTGAAGTCATGCTTGTAAGCAAAATCCAGACGGTGTACCCAAGGTGAGAACAGAGAGTAAGGCTCGGCGTACTGGCCCTTGTGGGAACTCAGATAAGAATCTTTGTTGACAAAGTCGATGAAACGGTCGCGGTCGGCGTCCGACACGAAGCGGAACTCACGGTTTGCAATCTGCTGGTCGGTAGGGATATAAAGAGCGTCGTACTGATAGCCGTCGCCGTTCATATCGTTAGCAAGCATGTAGGAGTAGTTGTAGCCGCCCCTCCAGGCCTCGTAGATGAGGCTGAAGTGATTGCCGCTGTGGTCGTTGTGGGTTGCGGATGCAATCACACGGTCCGGAGTCACATACTGAGAGCTGTGAAGCTTGATGTAGTTGGGACCATTGACGGTAGGCACATAGGTGAATGCCGACTCGGCATCGGAACCGGGCATACCGGTAACCTCGTAACGGGCTACGTGGGTGTAGGCTGCGTAGAGATCGATCTCGGGGATGGGCTGCATCTTCACGGACACGTTGCCGCTCCAGCCGTAACCAAGGGCGGTGTTACTCAGCACGAATGCCTTGGTGGTGCTGCGGAAGTCAGAAGGATAGACGGGACGGTTGTCGGCGCCGTTGAACCTGGCGAAGCTCTCGACGGGCCTCATGCTCCAGTCAGCCATGGTCACGTCGTTGACGGTCTTGTTGAACATACCCTCCACAGATATGCTGAACGGGAAGGATGTGGGGAAGCTGTAGTCGATGGCGAGCGAAGTCTTCCACTCCTGAGGCATCCTGAACTTAGGATCCACTGCGGAGATGGAAGAAGGTACGGTGCCGGACTCGGGAGTAGCGGTAGCAGGGAATCCTAAACCGATAAGCTTTTTGTAAAGCTCTTCCCTGGTGAGCACTCCACCCTTGAACTGAGTCATATCCACATATTTGTTTCCATTGTCGTCGGTGGTGAACTCTCCGGTATAGCCTGCGGGGACCTTGGTCTTTGAGTTAAGAGCGGCCCTGTACTGCACCAGACCGCCGTTGGTAGGCATGTTGGTGAAGAACACCAGAGGAATACGGCCGGAGAACAGACCGGTACCGCCGCGGACCTTCAGGCTCTTGTCGCCAAGGACATCCCAGCTGAAGCCGATACGGGGCGATATGGTAAGGTTGGCGGTAGGCCACACACCGGTGTCGATGTGCTGCAGGGAATGGCCGTAAGTCAGAGGATAGTAGTCAAGATTCTTGATGGCGGCGTTGGTCATCAGGTCGTTGTTGTCGAAGAACAGGCCGTCCAGACGGATGCCGGCGGTAATCTTGAAGCGCTCGGTAGCGGCCCACTCATCCTGGATGTAAATGCCGGGCCTGTGGAACTGCACGCGGGCTGCAGGAGCGAACTCGGGAACGTCGGTACCATCCTTGACGTAGCCGTAGGTAAGAGCCACGACCTCAGGGGTAGCGCCTTTGATGAAATCGTCCACGCTGCCGTAACGGTAGTAACCGGTACCGTTACGCATGTACTGGTTGTCAGCCATCTGGTACTCGTAGCTCACGCCTGCGGTAACCTTGTGGTTGCCGGAATACCAGACGATATCGTCCTTGACGTTGGCAACGGTGTTGTGCACGGCGTTGTTCCAGGTAAAGAGCTCATAACCGAGCGACATGTACTGGACATTGTTGCCAGTGCCGTCCTGGATGTCGATGAACGGGAAGTCGGCGGAGTTGGAACCGCGCACGTCGTCGAGCTTGGAGAAGGTGGCCAGGAACTGGTTGCTCAGATTGTCGCCCAGACGGCTGTTAAGGTCGATGGATCCGGTGTGGACGCGGTTGTTCATGGAGTACATCGAGTTGGCGAAAGCCATGGAGTACAGGGATGTACGGGCATAAGGAGAACGGGTGCCGCCGTCCATGGAAGAGGCGTTGGGGCCGTTCCATATAAGGTTGTTGGTGTAGTTGTAACGAAGAGCAAGGTGATGCTTGTCGTTGATGTTCCAGTCAATACGGGCAAGGGCCTTCATATTGTTCTGGTCGGCAGGGAAATCGGTATAAGAACCAGTGTCGTAATTATACTTGCTCGCCATGTGCTCCTGAACCCTTGCAAGGTCGTCCAGCGTACAGTAGGAGATATTCAGGGCCTCGACACCCTGGCCATCCTTGGAGCCTCTCCAGCGGACTGCCACCGAAGGAGTCTTGGAATACTCGAAGTTGACGAAGAAGAACAGTTTGTTCTTGATGATGGGGCCGCCGAGAGTCATACCATAGGTGGTGTTGCGGTCGGTGTCGCGGGCGCCGGAGAGTTCCACTCCGTTGACCGTGTTACCGCGCATGTTCTCGTTGCGGTGATACACGTAAGCGGTACCCTTGAAAGTGTTGGTACCACTCTTGGTGATGGCGTTCACGCCGCCGCCCTTGAAGTTGGTCTGGCGCACATCGTAAGGGGAAATAACAACCTGGAGTTCCTCGAGAGCGTCGATGGAAATAGGATTGCCGCCGCCGGGAAGACCGGAAGAAAGACCGAAGTTGTTGTTGAAGTTAGCACCGTCGACGGTGAAGTTTGCGGTACGTCCGTCAGTACCGGCGAAGCTCATTCCGTTGCCGCCGTAAGGAGACAGGCGGGTGATATCGGTAATGCTACGGTTGACCGTAGGCATACTCATCATTTCGCGGTTGCTGATGTTGGTAGCGGCTCCCGTCTTTTCGGTGGGGAACTTGGACGATGCCGTAGAAATCACGATTGCCTCGCTGAGAAGCTCAGCGTCGTCCTTAAGAGCGGCGTCAAGGGCGAAAACTTCAGCAAGCTGAAGGGTGACATCGGTGAAATTGACCTTGTGATAACCAAGGCAGGACACCTCTACGGTGTAAGGGCCGCCGGTACGCATACCGGTAATGCTGTAACGGCCTTCGTTGTTGGTCATCGCATAGTACTGTGAACCGGAGGGGGTGTGGACGGCCACGATGGTGGCGCCGGGGATAGCCCCCCCCTCGGCATCGGTGACTCGGCCACCGAGAGAAGCAGTCGTGACCTGTGCGTAAGCAGACACGACAAAGAACATTGCCGCCAGAGACAGCAACAGTGCTTTGAATGATTTTTTCATAAAATAAAAAATAACGTTTTGTTTTTATTTTTATGGTGCAAAGGTAGTTCAAGAAAAAATCTCTTACAACTAAGATTTTGACAAATTGTTAACATTTTTTATCTATCTTTGCGCCCAATAACCTGCGAGGACAGATTTGCCTGCTTGCAACCTCGCTCTAAAAAATGCTAAAAATGAATTATCTGTTTACATCGGAGTCAGTCTCCGAGGGCCACCCCGACAAAGTGGCCGATCAAATTTCCGACGCCATCCTGGACGAATTCCTCTCCCAGGACCCCGATTCCAAAGTTGCCTGCGAGACTTTCTGCACCGCCGGACTGGTGGTTGTAGGAGGCGAGGTCCGCTCCGACAATGCCTACGTGGATATCCACGAGACGGTTCGGCGCACCATCGCCCGCATAGGCTACACCAAGGCCGAATACGGTTTCGACGCTTCCAGCTGCGGCATCATCAGCACCATCCACGAGCAGAGCGCCGACATCAACCGCGGCGTAGTACGTTCCGTTGAGGAGGAGCAGGGCGCCGGCGACCAGGGCATGATGTTCGGCTACGCCAGCCGTGACACCGAAGACTACATGCCCCTCGCCCTTTCGCTCTCCCACCGCCTGTTGCAGGTCCTGTCGGATATACGCCACAACGAGCCGGAGGTGATGCCGTACCTGAGGCCGGACGCCAAGGCGCAGTTCACCGTCGAGTTCTCCTCGCACCATCATCCGGTGCGTGTACATACCATTGTAGTGAGCACCCAGCACGACGAGTTCGGAACCGACGAGCAGATGCACCAGAGGATCGAAGCCGACATTCGCAACATAGTGATACCAAGGCTCATAGCCTCTCTGCCGGAGCGCACTGCGGCTCTGTTCAAGGGTGACTGGATACTGCACGTCAACCCCACCGGAAAGTTCGTCATAGGCGGGCCCGCCGGAGATACCGGCCTCACCGGGCGCAAGATTATAGTAGATACCTACGGGGGCCGCGGAGCCCACGGCGGCGGCGCATTCTCCGGCAAAGACTCTTCCAAGGTTGACCGCAGCGGAGCCTATGCAGCACGCCACATCGCCAAGAACCTTGTCGCCGCCGGAGTGTGTGACGAATGCCTTGTGCAGATTGCCTATGCGATAGGCGTGGCCGAGCCCGTGAGCGTGTTTGTCGAGACATACGGCAGCTCGCACGTAGAAGGCGGAGACGGCTTCATAGCCTCAAAGGTCCGCGAACTCTTCGACCTTCACCCTGCCGCCATCGTGCGCAGGTTCGGGCTCAAGAACCCCATATTCTCCCCCACCGCCGCCTACGGCCATGTGGGGCGCAAGCCTTACCGCGCAAAGGTCAAGATCATGGGCGAGGAGAAAGAAGTACAGTTCTTCGGATGGGAGTTGCTGGACCGCGTAGATGATGTCAAACGCGCCTTCGGCCTATGAGTTCCCGTAAAGAAAAACAGCACCGCGTGCAGATAAGCAACAAGCGGGCATCGTACGACTACGAGTTTCTGGAGCAGTACGACGCCGGCATTGTGCTGGTAGGCACGGAAATCAAGTCGCTGAGAGCCGGAAAAGCCTCTCTGGCCGACGCCTGGTGCTACTTTTACGGCGGCGAGCTCTACGTCAAAGGGATGAATATCTCCACCTATTTCTGGGCATCGAAATGGGGCAGCCACGAGCCGGCTAGAGACCGCAAGCTGCTGCTCACCAAGCGTGAGCTCAGGCACCTGGAGCAAGCCACCAAGACCAAAGGCCTCACCATAGTGGCAGTGCGCGCCTACATAGCCGAAAACGGCTTCGCCAAGCTGCACATAGCCCTTGCCCGCGGCAAAAAAGAGTACGACAAACGCGCCACCATACGCGAAAAAGACATCCGGCGCGAGATGGAATGCAGTTAGGTATGTTTGTTCAGTAAGCTATACTACACAAAAGGGCATTAGAAACGAGTTGGTGCCGTAATCCATTGGTTTTGTCCGGGGGATTACAGCACCAACTAGCTTTTACAGGTGATTACTGCTTTATTGCTTACTGAAACAACATCCAATCAAAGTAGTTTAAACAAGTCCTCTTTTTTGAGATACAGTGCTTTTGCAAGGCTCTCCGACTTGACTCCCGATCCCTCCTTCAGCATTTTTGCCGCCACTTTTATTCTTTCTTCAAAGCAAGCCGCTTTGAGATACTTACCAAAATAGCTGTTACATAGTTTGTTACCTCTGTTACGCAGTTCCTCGAGATTTCTTTCTTGAATATATCTAGAGCTGAATTGCATCTTCATTTGCTGCTCGTCTTCTTTCCTGACGAACAAAAATGCCAGAAAAGCACGTGGTGTAATGAATAATCGTTCAACTTCTTCATAATCCACAAAGCACTTTGGCAACAGCATCCCGTCCTGGTTATACTCCCAATCTTGAGGCAAAACCTCATATGTATGTAACATTGCCATCTGCGAGCGTCTCGAGAGGTCTCCGATGCGTAATCCTGAAGGCAAATCAGAGCGTTCACAAAAGTATAAGTTACCCACGCCCCATTTATAATTCCAGGGAGCCTTCCGATAAAAATCCAGGCAGTTCCTAAAAGTATAGATTATTTTTTGAAGCAACTCATCCCGGTCGCTAATAGGATCACAGGCAAGAAATAATTCCTTTCCTAAGTGTTCTTTCAAACCGAACTTTGAATAATGACAGCATATTCTTATTGTAAGTTTGGCACGAAACTTTTGTGCCGCCTCGGGACTTGCACGGATAACTACATGTAAGTGGGTTTCGTTTATATCATAGCATAAAACAACGGCGCCCACTTGGAAAGCCACTATAGCTATCGAGTTAACAGCAAAGACTTTAAGTTCATCGGTACCGAAGGGGATATCGGCCTTTTTGCCGTCAGAATAAATGTGAAAGTAAGATTGGTCGTTTTTCATAGTTGTTTTTTTCAAATATAAGGCTTTTTTTGATATGTCGCATTAACTGAATAACAAGTCACTCAGTAAGCTATACTGCACAAAAGGGCATTAGAAACGAGTTAGTGCCGTAATCCAATGGTTTTGTCCGGGGGATTACAGCACCAACTAGCTTGTACAGATGATTATTGCTTTATTACTAACTGAAAAAACTTAGCGGAACAGGGCTTTTACAAGTTCGGGGACGTCAGCTACTTTAATCACTTTGATTCCAGCCGCGGCGGGAGCATCCTGGGCTGAGTAAGAACTTACGAATATCTTTTTGAAGCCAAGGCGGGCCGCTTCTCCTATACGGCGGTCGGTCTGACCTACAGGACGTATCTCTCCGCTCAGGCCGACTTCGCCGGCAAAGCAGCAGTCAAGCGGCAGGGCGTAGTCGAAGTTTGACGAGAGTACGGCGGCAATCACCGCAAGGTCGCAGGCAGGGTCGCTGACCTTGAGGCCTCCGGCCATGTTGAGGAACACATCTTTGGCGCTGAGGTGGAAGCCCGCCCTCTTTTCGAGCACCGCCAGAAGCATGTTCAGGCGCCTGACATCAAAACCAGTAGCACTGCGCTGCGCGGTCCCATAGGCAGCCGAAGACACAAGGGCCTGCACCTCGAAAAGAAGCGGCCTGGTACCGTCAAGCATTGCCGAGATGGCCGTTCCGCTCAAGCCCTCCTCGTGCATGGGGATTAGCATCTCGGAAGGGTTAGGGACCTCCCTCAGGCCCTTCCCGGTCATTTCGAAAACCGCCAGTTCGGAAGTGCTGCCGAAACGGTTCTTGATGCTGCGGAGAAGACGGTACGAGCCCCTGTTCTCACCTTCGAATTGCAGCACTACGTCAACTATATGCTCCAGAATCTTGGGGCCGGCAATGTATCCGTCCTTGGTGATGTGGCCGATAAGAATCACCGGCACGCCGCTGTCTTTGGCAAAGCGCAGCAGAAGGGCCGCCACCTCCTTAATCTGGCTCACCGAGCCGGGGGTAGAATCAAGCGTGTCGGTGTACATGGTCTGCACCGAATCTACTATCATCAAGTCGGGCTTGAGTTCGCGGGCCTGGGCAAGCACGGCCTCTATCTGCGTCTCGCAGTAGATAAGGCAGCTTTCCGGAATGCCGCCCGGCGAAAGACGCTCGGCACGCATGCGCACCTGCCTCTCGCTCTCTTCACCTGTCACATAGAGGGTAAGCAGCGACGGGCAGCCCAGAGGCACCTGAAGGCTGAGGGTAGATTTGCCAATACCGGGCTCGCCACCGATAAGGATAAGCGACCCGGGAACCACTCCCCCTCCAAGCAGCCGGTCAAGCTCGGCCACGCCAAGCACCAGGCGGGGTTCGGACGACAGATCTATCTCTCCCAGCCTGCGGGGTTTACGGTCACTGGAGGCAACTCTTTGCGAGCCCTTGCCTCCGGAAGATTTGGCAGCTTCGACAGGAGCCTCCACCATGGTGTTCCACTCCCCGCAAGCGGGGCACCGTCCCATCCACTTGGGGCTCTCGTTTCCACAACTGGTACAGTACCAGAGGGTCTTCGCCTTAGTCGCCATCTTGAGGGAAGTAATAAGGGCTCTTAACAATAGACTTTATGCCCTTGCCGCAATCGACATTGCCGAGGACACGGGTAGCGCCCACCACCTCACGGCCGTATTCGGTAAGAGTGTTGATTCGCACCTTCTGCGACGAATGGACTATCTTGCCGTCTCCGATGTACAATGCTACGTGGGTGACTTTCAACGGCTTCTTGCTTCCGAAGAAAAGCAGGTCGCCGGGCTGCCACTCGCCGTCCTTGACGCTCTGTCCGGTTTTAATCTGCTGGCTGCCGTTGCGGGGCAGGATTATGCCGTTCATAAAGTAGCAGAACTTGACGAGGCCGCTGCAGTCGAAATGCTTGATACTGTTGCCGCCCCACATATAAGGGGTACCCACAAAACTGCAGGCCAGCGATGTAATTTCACGGGCGCAGAAAGCGCGGCCCACCTCGTCCGAGGTATTCAGACCGCTGCGGCTCTCGGCCCAGGCGCGGAAATCCATCACCTGATGCGAAAGCACCCAGCCCTTACGGCCGTCGGGGAGCAACACCTCGACCCAGCCGTTTTTCCAGCCGCCGGTCTTTCGCACGATGTCCCCCATCGTGAAATCACACAACGGCATACTGCGCTCCGAGGGTTGCTCGCGGATGCGCGCATACTCATCGATACATATCCATTTGGCGGCCTTCAGGTATGCATCCTTTTCGGCGTCGGAGAGGGTCTGGAGGCTCATTTCGGTAACCCATCCAGTGTAATCCTCGGCCGTTACCTTAACCCAGTAACGGTTAGTCTCGCCTGTGGTCTGCACCAGGGCGCCCATAAGCATCTGGTTCTCAAGAGGGGCCTCATAATCAGGGCTCTGCCTCATAAATGCGGACGAGAGAGTCACTACCGCCCACGTCAAAATCGAAGTCAGTATCATAACTGCAAATTTAAAAAAATTACCCATGTTTTTTATATCTTTGGGGAAAGATTGGACCGACAGAGCGGCGCAGTATTTGTTATTATCCGCTTGACCATATAGTTATGTGCGTATGAAACCGTTGTATAAAATCTTGATTGTCATGTCTTTAGGCATCATCGGAAGCACCTGCTTCGCGCAGGCACCCAAAGGCAAACTGACCTATTGCAGTTATTCCAAATCCGGGGCGGCCGGACTGGGCAAAGATTATTGCGAGCTGATTGCCGATCCAGGACAAGCACCCAAGGTTGTAGTCGCCCTGAACCTGGGAAACAGATTCGGCGATCCCGAAATCCATGCAGAGTATCCTGTAGGGGAAGATGTCGTCGCCAAGCTAAGCGAAATGCTCGCTGACGCCAAGGTCTATACACTTAACGGATATAGCGTAGAAGAGCATATGAACGGAGGCACTACATACCGCATTTATCAGGAATACGATTCCGGAGAGAAGATCAACGCCCATTGGTACGGTCACGATATCAAGCCCGAAGCCCGGTCCGCCTACCATATGATAGAATCATTCTTCCAGCCCTGGCGGACTCAGGCGCTGCGCGAGAACGACCCGGCCGTGGTGTTCGAAATCTCCGCCAGGCGCGCAGGCGGCCTGGGGACCGACCATTTCCTCCTGCTTGCCGAAAATGGTTTCGTACCGCGTGTCATTTATGACCTCAACGTAGACAGCCGCCTCAAGGAGGATGAGGAAGTCCACGAGCAGTTCAATATTGAGTCCGAGCAAGACCGGGAGAGGGTAAAGCAGCTACAAAAGGACCTCATCAGTCTGGGCGCCATTTCTCTGGGCGACTACAATAAAGATGACGCTCTGGATGGCGGGACGATCTATAGCGTAAGCCTGACTTATGCTTCCGGAGCCAAACAGAAGCTTTATTGGCACAGCCACGACGTGGATCCCAAGGCCCTGGCCGTCTACAACCGCATACGTGCCTTCTTCGAGCCTTGGGTCAAATAACGGTGTTCTCCGGGAAACAATAATTCCATCGATATGAAAAAAGTAGTTTACCTGGTCGTTGCGGAGCTGCTGGCGGCTGTCGCAATGCCCGCAAGCGCGCTGGCACACGATTTCAAAGTGGGGGATCTTTACTATAGCAAAGTCCCTTACAAGACTGGAGTCGTTATGGTTACGTACAAAGGGGAAGGGTATCCCAAAAAGAGCTCCTACCCCAAGCTCCAAGCCGTCAACATTCCGCAGACTATCACTGTCAAGGGCAAGACTTACAAAGTAACGGGGATTGATGACAATGCCTTTAAAGATAGCGAAAACCTTATCTACGTAGGATTGAGCGAGGGTTTGGAATTCATAGGCAACAATGCTTTTGAGAATTGCAAATCCATGAAGCGGATTGAGCTGCCTGATTCCATGCACTCAATAGGGAACTTTGCATTTTCGAAATCCGGCCTGGAAAAAATCGCCATTCCTGCTGATGCTGCCTCTCTCGGGACGGGCATTTTCGCTAATTGCCGTGACCTTAGAGAAGTGGAATTCAAGTGGAAATCCGGGAAAGACAATCGTATCACAGTCCGCGATTCAATGTTTCTTGGATGCAGCAAGCTCAACAATCTCAACACGAACGAAAGGAAGGTAAGGGAGATTTGCGACAAGGCTTTTTATGAATGTGACTCTCTTTTAGTCTTGACTTTAGGTGAAGAATTGTTTAAGGAATGCACCAAGATTGGCGACTATGCTTTTTATGGGTGCGATAGTTTTATTCACCTGGAATGGAGTAATGCGCTGACAGAAATCGGAAACAGCGCATTTGCAAATTGCCCCGGAATCAAGAGGGCATTTATTCCCAAGAGCGTTACAAAGGTGGGGAGGGAGGCTTTCAAGGGCTGCAGCGGTCTCAAAGAGATATGGCTGTCGTACAAGACAGCCGTGGCCGGAACCACTCTTTCCGGGGATTTTTCTTCTGTAGGAAAGAGCGCTTGGATAGATGGTATAAAGGCGCACCTCTATGAGGACGTTACAGTGGCCAATGGCAACGACGGCAAGATGCTGAAAGAGATTTGCCGGCTACATTACAAGCAACGGTATGGCAAAGACGCCGAAGACGTTATAGTGTGCATATTTCCCAACGCGTCCGTATGCGCGTATTTAGCAAACAGTATCACCCAGGCGGTAGACGTCATTACTTACGATTATGTTCCTTCTTCAAACAGGGTCCATCTCTACGATGAAGATGAAAATGTCTCGCTCCGCATTACCCCCGACTCTTTCAAGATTTCGTATGGTCCTTTTGACGAGTTGTATTCGGCCACGGATGAGATGAGTGAGAGAAACAAGGCGGCAATCAAGAAGATAGCAAGTTTCTTCTCGTTCAAGGAGTCCGAAGATCCCGAAGACGACTGGTTGGATTGGTTATTTTAAGTAGTTGATTTGGAATTCAACCTTTGTCCGCCGCGATGAAAAAGCAGAACCAAAAACAGAAGACCCGGCTGAAAGGTCCTTCGGAGGTACCCTCCGCACAAACATTTCAAGAAATAACGTATCGCGAGATTTTCCTGGCTGATCATAGAGACGAGGAGCACCACGAGTATACCAAATTGACCCTGTGTTTCTCGGATAAGGGCCCCCACCTACTGGAGGACGTCTTTACCCCGGGATGGTCTGCCGGCAACTACGGAGGCGGGACTGTCCGTACCGACCTGCCCGAAGGATTCTACATTGGCCAGACAACGGAGACCTTCGCAGAGCATTTCGGAGAACGCTTCCGGGAACAGATCCGGCAGAATGCCGAACTTGCCGCCTTCCTCGACGAAGCCAACCGCCGGCACAAGCGTTGAGCTTGCTTTGCCCCGAATTAATTCAGAAAGACATGAATCTTAGAGACATCATTTGACAATTAATATGTTACGCAAATCATTACTGGCCGCATCCTTCCTGATAGGAGTCGTTGCATGTTCCTCCAACCGGACATGCACCATTACAGGTTCTGTCAGTCCGCAACCAGACAGTGTATATCTGGTAGATAACGCGGGAAAACGTCTGGATGCCACCGCTGTTCAAGATGGTGCATTCACCCTGACCTGCGAAAGGAATCCCCAGTACGGAGTCTCCGTCATCACCGTGCCGAAGGGCGACCCTGTCAGCCTGATCCCAGACAGCAAGGAAATCAATGTCACGATAAAAGACGGGATGGTTACCGTAGGAGGCAGTCCGCTTTCGGAAGAGCTCCAGGAACTCCAGCAATGGATAATGAATCATTTCTTGGACTATAACGACAAGGCAACGGCGCTGGCGGAGAGCGGGGACGAAGCAGGCTCCGAAGCCCTCTTTGAAGAAATGCACAAAGCCATAGCCGACCACTGCAAGGAGGTTTACCTGAACCATTTGCAGGATCCTATCGGGGTGCAGGCCATGTCCATACTGGCATTTGACGCAACAGATGAAGAATTCATCAGTTTATACGAACAGGGTGGAGAGTGCATCCACGCCGACGCTAAGATTGCCGGCCGCTACGAGTCTCTTACAGCCACCAAAAAAACAGTTATCCAATTGAATCCTTCCGGGGATGATTTCATCGAATCCAATGGGAATCTGTCTGACTTTATCGGGCAAGGGGCCTATGTCCTGGTGGATTTCTGGGCTTCCTGGTGCGGTCCCTGCCGGGATGAGACGCCGTTTGTCATCAAAGCCTACAACGACTATAAAGACAAAGGCCTTATCGTCCTGGGAATTCCGGTACAGGATAAACAGGATGCAACAAAAGAGGCAATGAAACAACTGGGCATCCATTATCCGCAGTTGCTGGATCCGGGAGCCGCTACACTTGCCGAGGAATATGGAGTGAACGGCATTCCCCATCTTTTCCTCTTCGGGCCTGACGGAAAAGTCCTTCAGGACGGAATGCGTGGCGAAGGAATCGATGCCGCCCTTAAACCGATATTTCAAAAATAATCACTATCTTTGCGCTGAATTAATTCAGAACGATATGAATCTTAGAGACATCAAGAAAGACATTACAAAATTATAATGATTGATGTCAGATTATAACGAAACAGGCCGCGATTCCGCGGCCTGTTGTTTTATTGTTCGTCCGGTTTTGGGAAAGGCAATTCTTCAGGGGATTTGATATAGTCTATGGCCTTTTCCTGTGAGCATCAACATTTTTACAAATATAATCCATTTGTTCTGCGAGTGCAAGTCTGTTTTTATGCTTTCCAACCACTTTATTTTGTTGAATTAGGCAGAATAATAGGAAAAGTAAATCTTTTTCCGCTACTTAGCGTCTTGTTATCGGATGCATCCTTAAAACCATTCAAACGAAATGCAAAAAGACAAGACTCAATCCCGACTGAAGGACCTGGAAAACCTGGTCCTGAGTCAGCAGGACAGGCTCTTCGCCCTTGCATATATTCGAATAGGTAACCGTACGGATGCGGAAGATATTTTACAGGATGTTTTTCTGAAATTGTTCCGTTCCGAAGAGAACCTGAGGCATGTCAACCGTCTGGAGCACTATCTGATACGCACCGTCTGCAACAAATGCAGGGACTATCAGCGCAAGAAGCAGTACAACCTTTTGCCTATTGATGCAGCTGCCCGGGTTGCGATTCCTGAAGAGGATAACGCCATACACGAGGAATACCTGAGAATAAGCAAGTTGCTGGATGGCCTTTCCGAAGAACAACAGGAAGTGGTAAGGCTCAAGTGCACGGATGGATTGAAGTTCCGGGAGATAGCAAAGATCCTGGATATCCCCGAGGCGACAGCCAAATCCCGGTATCGTTATGCCATAGAGCACATTCAAAACATCTTAAACATTTAGAACAATGAAACAGAACAATATCAAGGAAATAGAACGTCAGCTCACCTCAAAAAGCGAGTTCAGCGTTTCGAAAGATTTTGCAAACAGGGTTCTGCAGTCGGCGGCCTTGCAGACCAGAGAGCGGGAAACGGCGCCTGCATTCAGGTGGAAGAAAGTATTCGCGCCAATCGCGGCCGTAGCGGCCTGCATGGCCCTCTTTATCGTGGTAAAACCTGTGGGAACTCCCGCGATAGCCGCGGAAAAGTTTTTCGCCAGAGCGGCTGATTTCTTCAATACGGTGAGCGGATACCGCGTCGAGTTCGGCGTACGCACATACTCCAATGAAAACTTCTCCTATACCAATCCGGCCAAGGGTTTCGTCGACCACACGATGACAGTGGCTTCCGACGGCCGCTGGAAACTGGACAAAGGGGGGAGAGTTGCGGAAAACGACGGATCCAATATATATGTATGGTTCCCTGAAAAGGAGTGGGGCTGGAAGTTCGATCCGGACCAGACCGGCGCCATCTCTCCCTTTGAAAACCTTCTGGACCTTGGCGGCCTGATGCGATGGCTGGAAGGATATGTAGCGCTTACCAAGGGTGCTGATTGTCGCAAGGTGGAAGACGCACGGACCGTCAAACTCATCCTCAAGGTCCCTGCCCAGGGGGATTATGGCAACGATTACTTGAAATTCTCCGCCATCGACGAAAATGATACAAAACAGACCTATGTCTTCAGCAAGGAAGATGGCCGCCTTTTGTCTGCCGAAATCGATGCAAAAGTGTTCGGGTTTTCGCGGACCATCCTTCGAGCGAGGGCTATTGATTACGATATTACAATTCCAGCATTATCCTTCGCCATTCCAGAAAACATAGAGTGGCTGGATGAAACCAGTGAATCAGTCGCTGTGCGGATGGACGAACTGCCTGTAAGTGAATTTGTTGGCATCGGCGTCGATGAGGCGACGGATAAACTCTTCAAAGCATTGAACGAGTGGGATGAGCCCAGGCTCAAGGTTATCTTCCGCGCCTATCCCCTCAAGCGCATCGAAGCCGGTGGCTTCAAAGGATGTAAACTGATAAGCCAGGGGAATACCTTTAAGTCCGGCACCTACGGTGGCATCTTCGTCCCATGTCAAGTGCAACTCGCTACGGGAGAAATAAAGAAGATGAAACTCGCCTTCCGCAACGACAATCAGTGGCAATCCTGGGAAGTGGACGGAGGTATTTAGCAAGTGCATAATTCAATTAAATTCACTATCTTTGCCCTGAATTTATTCAGAACGATATGAATCTTAGAGACATCAAAAAAGGTCATAAAGAATGGTTACCATCCAATTTTTGATGTTCTAAGACGCAACTAATTCAACACAATTACACTTCCAGAAATACTGACGTATGAAATGTCACTTCCCATTCCGCGTTTTATGCCTGGCGATGTCCGCCTTGCTGCTATGCGCATGTCCCGATATAGGCACGCAGACGGGGCCGGATGACCCCGATGCCCCCGGTCCGGAAACTCCGGCCGGACCGTATTTCAACCTGCTCTCAACCTCCAATTCGTCCCCTCTTCCTCCGGATTATACGGTAGTATATAACCGGGATGCCACAGGGAGCACTTTCCTGGTAAGGACCAATATCGAGAACTGGAAGGCCGTCCCTTCAGCCTCCTGGTGTACAGCCCATAAAGATGAGCAGGGGAACCTCGTTGTGCTGGTTGAGGACTATGGCGACCTTGCGACGCATGAGACCCTCCCGCCAAGGATCTGCAAGGTCGGAGTTGAAGCCGGTGACGTTTTCAAACAGGATATAGTGGTCGTGCAGCAGAGCTGGACTTTCATAAACATCTATCCTGAGCCGGGGGCGGTAACGAATCCGCGTCCAGTTCAGATACCTCCTACAGGAGGCTCCAGGGACATAACCATCCTAACCAATGCATACCAATGGGTATGCTCATCCAATGCGGACTGGCTCAAACCCGAGTGCATCGACAACGCCACGTTGCGCATTACCGCAGAACCGAGAGCCGCTTCCGAAACCACGTCCAGACACGCGACCGTCACGGTTACCGTCAAGTCCGACGAATTCATCTTCGCCTCTTTCGAGGTGGTGGACGCTGACGCAGTGCTGGAAGGCGGAAGCTATGAATACGGCGATTCCACCGATTGGGACTAAGACGCATCAAAGTTTGAAAGGCCATGAAAAAGTACACAATACTCGCGATAACGCTTCTGGCGGCCATTTCCTGCGCCAAAGAGACCCCGATGGACTTGGAGGACTCCTCAAACAGCCTGCATGCCGTCATTCTGGACCATTCTCCCGCCACCAGGACCGTCCTCAAGGATAATCCGGGCCTTGCCATAGTCAGCCAATGGCAGGCCGGGGATGCCATCGGCGTCTTTGGCGGCTCCGTAAACCAGCAGTTCATCCTTGAAGCCGGGACGATTTCTCAGGACGGGCGATCTGCCAGTTTCGTCTCCGGCACGGGGACTCCATCCGGTAATTTATTCTCGTACAGTCCGTTCCAGCAAGGGGCGTCCGGGACGGATGACCGTGTCGTCCTTACATTCCCTGAGTTGCAGGACGGCATTTCCCCGGAGACTGTCAATCCTGTTCCCGACCCGGCCGCCAATATCCTTGTGGCTACAGGTTCCCGGCAGAACGGCCTGTCTTTCAGGAGCGTAGTGTCAATCTTGAAAATCGGCCAGTCGTTCGAAAGGCAGACCACTCTGTCACGTGTGGAATTCCGCGACCTTTCGGACGCCCCGGTCTGTGGGGAGATGACAATCTCACGGCAGGAGGTTCCCGCAGCGAAGATCACAGGCAGCGGCAAAATCCTGACACTCCGTCTTGGGAACGGACTGCAGATCAAGGCCGGTGCCGTGATACCCATCTATATGATCGTGCCTGCCAGGCAATATCCGAAGGGATTCGAGCTCGCCTTCATCAGCCAGGACGGGACGAGGACGGTGAAAACGGTCGGTACCAGGATGGGCAAAGAGCTGATGAGCGGAGCCGTTTATCCCATAGGAGACATCTCCGCCTACGAATATCTCCCGAACGTAGTGTGCAAACTGAATTCCGGCGCACAGGTCATCACCCCGGAGAAGGCCGATTTGGTCAAGATTCTCAACATCAGTTCGGGGCCCTTGGATGATATTGACGGAACCCCTATCCGTGACAACGGCAACGTTGTTTTCCGTCCGACCCTGGACCTGTTGGTGCACGACGATATGGCACCGGCTCCCGGCCAATGGTACATCTTTGAATATGGCGGGGACCTCTTGTCAGAAGGCGGCGTATTCAAAATCAAAAGCATTGAGCCCATGGGTGGCGGATACACGAGGGTATATGCCGTAACCGAGCCGAATGTAGCTGCGCCCTACGAGGAACTGAAAGTGGGTCAGGAGATGTTCGATGCTGAAGGCAATGAGATTGAAGGGGCCGGAGTTGAATTGGACGTGGCGAGCTACCTCAAGGAGATTATTGACGACGAAGGGAACACCGTACCCTTCTCCGTAAGCGAAAACGGCCAGCTGCTTTTCGAGGGGGATGCGGCCGCACGGATCGCCGGTGTCCAGACGAAGGCGGCGCGCTCGTTCAAGATTAATCTCCCGCAACTCTCGGTCAATATGAAGCAGGATTATGCGGAGGCGGCACTGAGTGCACAGATGAGCGTGGATTTCAAGGTAGCCCTCGGCATGGTCCACGGCGAGCTCCAATATGCCCATTTTACAGCCCATCCATCCCTGAACCTGCAGGCCGACTTCTCACTGAAGGCCGAAATTTTCAAATGGGAAAAGAAGGAGCACCTCTATACCCTTCCCTTTGCCCCCATCCCGGTAGCACCGGGAATCCTGCTGTTCCCTGAACTGGCTTTTTACGGAACGGTAGGCGTGGCGGGCGAAATCCGTTTCACGGCTTCCGTCAAATATACCTATGACATGGGGACTTACGGCATGTCATACAACCACGGTGACGGGTTCACGGTTCGGCACAAGCCGACCGACCCGGGAAAAGAGGAGGGCTTCCAGCCGGAAATCGGAGGGTTTTCCGGCAGCCTGAATGCTTACGGCACGCTTACGCTCAGGCCTTATGTCCATATCGTCAAACTGTTTGGTTTAGGCGTCGAAAGCAACTTCACCCTGTCGTTTGGCATTGAGACCAAGAGTGGCGGGGAAGGGACCAAACTGGCATTGACGCCTTCCGTTGAACTGGTCCCCATCGTCATCACATTAGGCGGGTACTACACGAAAACCCTGAAACAGTTGTCCGTATCCAAGACGTTCGACCCTCTTTGGGAAAGATACCTCGTTCCTGCCATTACCTCATCCAGACTGACGGTGCACGGGCATTGGACCGACGAATACTATACTTGGACGAAGAATGACACCGGGAAGCCCGAGGAACTTGTGTCACATCTATTTGTTCCCGACGACCAAATTGATTACCAGCTGAAATTGAAGGGCCGGATGCTGAAAGAAATCCAGTACGGAGTGGTTGTCACCAGAGGTAATAGGTCCGATTTGAAGATAAGCAGCGATGACCCCGGATTATTCAACTGGCTTTCCGTAGGGGTTCCGCCGTACATCGTTCCGGGTTTCATGGACTGGACTTTCGATGCCAGCGCCATCGCCACTTTCCCCGTGGAGGCGGTCAAGACGCTGGGAGTCTATGGCGCCCAGGCGGAAGAAGAGGCTGTGATTTCCAAAACTGCTCCTTTCCATTTTGAAGACGGAGTCCCCTATCAACTGATTCCGGTTTATTTCGACGCTGACGGACAGTATCACCGTTTCAACAAAGGTTCGACGGCCCTCGTATGCTGGCCTAACGACTGGAATGGCAATCCCTACATCAAGCTCGGTTCCGGACAGTAGGCTGCCGACAGGTTACCGAGCGTGCGAATGTCCTTCACATACCTTACTGAATGGTGAAAGCTAATGAAACTGATAATAATTGAATATTAATTGCTATCTTTGTACCCGTAAAAAACAAAGAAAGATATGAATCTTAGAGACATCAAAAAAGACATCGACTACGTACTGAGCGCTTTCATCGAGGACTGCTCCATCGTGGCTGCAGTAAACACCAAAGTATCCGAAGACGAGGCTTCCGGCCTTATGGAAGAAGCTATCGATCTGTATAATGAACTCCGCGACAAGGTGGCCAAGGTAGAAGGCCCCGCCAAGGTGTACTACAACGCCCTCCGCAAAGAGGTGCTCGAGCGCACCGACGCACTCTACGAGAAGCTGAGCGCGGCCGTCAGAAAAGAGGCTTGAAGCGCATAGCCCTATTATTCGCGGCGCTGACCCTGCTGTACTTTGTACCGGCCGGGGGCGCTACCCGCAACACAGAAACGCAGAAGCTCGTTTCGGACTATTCCCGGAAAGAGCCTCTGCGTTCCGGTATATTCGGGATTCTGGCCGTACGGGGCTCCGATACCCTGGCCCAGTACAACCGCAGGCTCAAGATGGTGCCGGCTTCGAATGTAAAGCTCATCACCACGGGCCTGGCACTTAAGCAGTTAGGTTCCTCCTGGCGCTTTTCCACCACTCTTGCCTACAGCGGCAGTGTCAAAGACGGCGTACTCCACGGCGACCTGTACATAGTGGGTGGAGGAGATCCCACCACGGGATCACGCTCTTCGTGTGCCGACTCTCTGCTAAAGACATTCAGAGCATGGAAAGACTTGCTCGACAAAGCCGGGATAAAAGAAATCACCGGCCATGTGGTGGGCGACGGACGCTACTTCAAGCGCCCCCTTCAAAGTATGACCTGGCAGGCCGAGGACATGGGTTTCAACTACGGCGCAGGGCCCTCGGGGCTCAATTTCTTCGAAAACGCCCAGGCATTCTCGGTAAAGCCTTCGGCTCCCGGCAAATCGCCGCTCGTGGAGCCGCTCTATCCCGAGACTCCCTGGATGAGTTTTGTGAACTCGGCACGCACCGGAGAGGCCAAAAGCGCCAACACCATCTACTACATCAACTCCGAGTACGCCCCCGTGGGAGAGTTTCAGGGAAGCTTTCCCTCCGACCGCAAGTCTTTCAAGCTCGAGGCTTCCAATTACTACGGGCCGTACACCTGTGCGTACTATTTCTACCGCTACCTGCTGTCGGGAGGAATGAAAGTGCACGGCGCTTACGCCGACGTATCTCCCCAGGGACTGCTGCGCACCGACCTGCTGTTCTCCGACATAGGCCGCAAAGCCGCTGCGCCAGAGTCTCTTACGGCGCTTGGCAAGGGCTGGTCGCCTACGCTCAGGCAGATTGTGCGGGACACCAACTTCGAGAGCGATAATTTTTACGCCGAAACGCTTTTCAACATACTCCCGATGAGCCTCTACGGCCAGACCGGGCGCGAACTCTCCGAAAAAGCAGTATATGAACTGCTGGCCTCAATGGGCCTCAAGGCCGACGGCGCCTGCCAGATGGTTGACGGCAGCGGACTGTCAAGGAAGGACTATATCTCACCCGATTTCTTCGTGCGCTTCCTCCGCAAAATGTTCTGGAGCCCCGAGAAAGACGCCTACATTGCCTCTCTTCCCTACCCCGGCAGTAAAAGCACCCTTCTGAACCGTATGCCCGACGCGCCCGTCGAGGTCAAGGAAAGGATAAAGATGAAGAGCGGCTCGATGAACGGAGTACGCAGTTTCAGCGGGTACATACTTCCCGCCGACGGCAACGACTCCAAGACCATCTTCTTCTCCATCATCACCAACAACATCACAGCGCCGACCTACAAAGTGGCGCAAATCCTGGACGAGATAATACTCAGCCTCGCCCAGGAGCCTTAAGATCCGAAATCAGAATATACGGACGATATTCTGTCCCCTTGCTTCAGTTCCGCCGAGCGAGAAGCCGATTCCGAGGACGAACTGCATCCTTTGGATAGGAATCCTGTAGTCCTCGAACACGTACTTATTCTCAATGTCATTGCCATCTACGGCATTAGGCCTTGCTATATTGGCCTTGCCGTAGAAGCCCTGGATACCGGCGCGCACACTGATGTTGAATACCGGGATACGGGTGTTGAGTTCAAGCCCGGCGAACACATCGTGGCCCGACATATGGGTAAATGTGACCAAAGAAGAAATGTCGGGATACCATGCGTAGGTGGCGAGCATATTGATATCGATATTCTGAGTAATGGCTCCGCCCATACGGAATTCATCGTTGAGGAACAGCAATGTAATGGCCGGAATCAGCCTGATGTCTTTATAGCCGTCGTCGCCCGGGGTCAGCCCCATCTTGCCGGAGCTGTTGGATGGGTAGATAATGCTGCCTCCCTGCTCCCAGAACAGCGCCGCCTTGGCAAGGCTGGTTGAGAATCCGGGGAACAGTTTGAACTTGACCAGGTTAACATCAGCCAGGCGGGAGTAGGATTTGTTCATATTGCTGAACTGAAGCGCCGGATCGGGAGGGATGGCATACCACTGGCCGGACAAGATTATCGGATTGTTCGCCCACGTGAGGATTTGCTTATGGTCGTGCCTGGGATCGGAGAAATAGAGGTTGCCCCTGAACGCCTTGCGGCGGTCGCTGCGCAGAAGCTCGATACGGTATGGCTTCTTGCTCAAAGGAAGGTACACCTCGCAAGGGGTCTTGGACTTATTGGGCGACACAAAGATCTCCTTGCCTCCGGAGCGGGTTATGCGCACTCCCAGACTGTCTTTATCGCTGGAAATAGTCAAGGGGTAAGCCCTTTCCAGCTCGAGTGGCAAATCGTGCGAAAGAGCGGAAAAGTCGGTAATAATGTACTTAGTCAGAGGATAATAGCCCGTCTTTTCAAGACGCACTTCGTGCTTTCCGTCAAGCAGCACCAGCTTGATGGGGGTCGACCCAACAGGCTTGCCGTCCAGAGTCACTTTGCAGTACAACGGTTCGGAAGTAAGGTTATAAATGCTGCAAGGCTGCATCGACACATTCAATGCCGTGCTCTGGTCCTCATTTATAACAACCTGATACTCTTCAGCTTCAGATATCAGCCCTTCTTTAACCACTTTAACCTTATGATTGCCTATCATAAGCGCCAGGTCGGACACAGGGACGGTTCCCACCTCCTTGCCGTCCACAAAGACCTGGGCGCCGGCGGCATTCTCGGCGTCGCTTACCGTCAAGGTACCGCAGACCGGCTCGAGAACGAATTTGACCACCTCGTTGCACCCCCTCTCGACGGTAATGCTCTTGGCAGAAGGCTTGAAGCCCGCGCTTCCTGCCTTAACCATATACTGACCCGGGTGGAGAGGGATAAGGTTGTCCTCATAGAGGTTGTAATAGCTAAGTTCCTGATCGACATTGAAGCTCTTGACCACTTCAGGGTTAAGGTCCACCTCGTTGCCGCTCACGTCAAGGGTAGCAGGCGACTTGAAACTGAATCCCTCGGCGGGCTCTATCTGGACTGTTAGGGTTGAGAAAGTCGGGGTCAGCTTGACCAGGCAGGTCATGCCCTCGGCATTCTCGGGAGTGACCACCAAGGTAGTATCTTTGCGTACGAAGCCGCTTTTTTCTATCACCACCTTGTGGCGTCCTTCTCCGAGCACAAAGTTTTCGGTAAGCATGCCGGGGTTTTTATCCACATATATAACGGCGCGGCCAGGCACGGTCTGAATGCGCACAGGGCAGTTGATGTTGAGCTTTTTATCCTGAGTTACAAGAATATAGGCTGTGCGTTCCTTGGCCATTGTAACTTCAATCAAGCCCTTGCGGCTCTCGTTGGTCTCGTTGGGCTGGGCGTCCAGATAGATGGTTCCCGCGTCGTTCCAGGTCTTGCACCATTCGGGGAACGAGGTCACCTCCCAGGACTTGCCGGCAGTAACGAACACGCTGTCCTTCTGGCCTATGCCGGGGAAAGCTATTGACTCTTTAGAGAGATTAAGGTCGGCCAACTTCTGCTTCGATGCCTGGCACTGCTTTATGAGCCTTGTTGCCTGAGCCACCTGGGCTTTGGTTACGCCGGAAGTCTTCTTGGCTGTCTCGAGCACCTTGATTGCCTTATCGAACTGCTTCTGGGTGTAATACTCTACGGCCTCGTTGTATCGCGCGTCGAAGGTATTCTGCGCAAAAGCGGCAAAGGACGAAAGCATTGCCAGGAGCAATAGAACCAGTATTCTTTTCATTATTCGATTGATTATAGTTTTACTTATTCGGGGACTATGATATGGTGGTTGCCGAGGGGGCTTCCGAGGCAGTAGCGCCTAAGGTCGGAAGATCCTTTGACTTGCACCTGGGTACGGCACAGATTGGGGCCGTAGGGGTTGTCGATAATTTCAATGGGAGCGTCTATGCAATGCTCCAGGTCGGCGCCTATCTTGAAGAGGCGCGCCTTGCCGGCGGGCAGGATGCCGTGAACAGCAACGCCTATGCCCGATTCGAAATGAGTGTCGTAACAATAGTCAGACACCATATCGAGGGGCACAGTGCAATGTGCGAACAGGAATTTGTTCCCTTCGATGCGGGAGAGGTTGGCCTGGAAGCCCGATACTCCGCGGCGCTTGCGGACCACGGCCATCGACAGCATGGCGGGTATGTCTCCCTCGCAGGTAGCGATGTATCCCTCGGCGTTCAGGCGGGCAAGGGCAAGGCACCCGGTGTTGTGGAGGGCCGAGAGCAGGTCGAAGCAGCGGACGGTCAGGCCGTCCAGTTTATATTTTGCAATTATCTGCTTAAGTCCTTGATAGATACGCTCCGAGCCCTCGAAATCTTGGTCAGTGAGTTCCCGTCCATAGGGTCCTCCGCCGCCGACTGTGGGGTTGGCAGAACCGTAGCCGCCCGTGGCTGCGTGAACGGGACAGTCGGCGGCGGCGGCCAGGGCGACGAGCTCCTGAATAGGAATGTCGACGAGAGTGGCGCCCAGCAGTTCACGCGCCTTCTCGTAATCGACAGCGCTGCTTATCAGCCAGTCAGACGGCTTGCCCACTACGCCGTAACGCTTACCTTCAAGCACCCCGGGATCGACGAACGGATGAATCAGGTGCGAAGAAATATGCCCCACCGGAGGATAATACTTGAGCAGATCGGAAGCGATTTCCTTGACGGAACCGTGAATGATCTCTCCGCCGAGCCCCTGCTGATTGAGCCAGCTGACGATTTCCATCGATGCGGCAAGCGAGTTGCTCTGCCCGCTTGTAAGTAGGCGGACTCGCGCTCCTTCGTGACCCTCAAACAGTTGACGGAAAATGCCCTCCGTACCTCCAGTGCGGACATAAATTATGTCCCCGATTGCCCCGAAATCGGAAAAATCCGCCTCCCGATAATCGAAGGTAGTGCCAATGGCTGCCTCTATATCTTTAATAAACTGTTCGTTATGGGCGCTCTTGGCAAGTTCGCCGTGAAGATCCGAGGTGAGGGTATAAAGTCGCATAGCCACAAATATAGTTAATTTAAAGGAAAATTAGCATATTTGTATTCGGTATGGAATTATTCTATAGTAATCAGATTGAGGGCGATACGCTGCTGCTCGACACCGAGGAGTCGGGGCACTGCGTGAGGGTGCTGCGGCACCGCGCGGGAGACGAAATAACGGTAATCGACGGAGAGGGTACGCTTTACCGCTGCACCCTTCTGGATGCAGACCAGCGAGGAGCCACAGCGCATATCGACGGGAGCGAGAGAGGCTTCGGGGCGCATCATTACTCTCTCACCATGGCAGTGTGCCCCACCAAAAATATCGACCGGTACGAGTGGTTTGTGGAGAAGGCTACCGAAATTGGAATCGATGTGATCGCTCCGGTCATCGGTGAACGCTCGGAGCGCAAGGTGCTGAAGACCGAGAGGCTGGAGAGGCTGGTCAAATCGGCCGCCAAGCAGTCGCTTAAGGGAGCCATACCTAAGGTTAATGAGCCTCAGAGTGTGCGGGACTTTATTCTTTCCGTGCCGGAAGGAGCGGTGAAAATGATTTGCTACTGTTTCGAAGGTGACAAGCACAGTATCCCGGAGCTCCTGTCCCTCCCCGGTGCCCCTGGGGCGGGAAACCGTAGCCGCCCGTGGCTACGCGAACGGGAGGGGCCCGCGCCTGCCGGCGTGGAAGGGATGAGCGAAGCGAAGTTTCTGGCCCCTGGGGCACCGGGGATGGACGCCGAACTGCCGGACATATATATCCTGATAGGGCCGGAAGGAGACTTCTCGCCTGCGGAAGCAGAACTGGCCCTCAGCCGCGGCTGGATGAGCGTATCACTGGGAAGCAGCCGCCTCCGCACCGAAACGGCCGCCCTGGTAGCCGTAACACAGGTATATACCTGCCTTGGAGAATAAAAAAAAGGCGCGGGATAATCCTGCGTCTTCTCTTTTCCGGAGCGTTGAGCTAAAATTACTCAGCTTTCTGGCATTCGTCGGCCTTCTCGCAATTCTCGCAAGCGCCTTCTTCCTTGCAGTTCTCGCACTCCTGGCCCTCTGCGCACTCACCGCAGCAAGCCTTGGTGGTATCGGCCACGGCCTCGACAGCCTCAGCCTCACCCTCTGCAGCCTTCTTGGTGCCGTTGTTGTTGCCACAAGAGCAGAAGCACAGAGCAGCAATAGCAAGAGAAATGATAACCTTCTTCATGATGCTTTGTATTAAAATTGGTTTAACATTAAAAACTAGCCTGCAAAGTTAGAACTATTTTTCGGAAGTTCAAATACTTCCATGTCTTTTAATTCGCCATTTTCGATTTTAAACCTCAAAGCGGTGCGCACCAGCTGCCATCCCTGGAGGCCGGCAGCCCCCGGATTGATGTACAAAAGATTGTACTTCGAGTCCCTCATAACCTTAAGGATATGCGAATGCCCGCAGATAAAAACATCCGGCTTATGCTCCTTGATCAAAGCGTCCGCGACCGGGTAATAATGCCCGGGCGAGCCTCCTATATGAGTAATTAACACCTTGAGGCCCTGCAACTTAAGCAATTGCGAAGCAGGATACATATAACGTATCGACGCCCCGTCGCAATTGCCGTGCACTCCCACCACAGGCTTGAAAGCGGCAATGCTCTCGGCAAATGCGGCGTCGCCTCCCCAGTCTCCTGCATGCCAGATTACGTCAACGGGAGCGAAAAATTCTTTAAAGGGCTCGCTGAAAGTCCCGTGAGTATCGGAAATAAGGCCGATATACATAATTATGGACGAATTATCTCCACTTCGCCGCGGAGCCCGAGCTTAATAATCTGCGATGCCCGCCCGGTAGCTCCTGCCTCAAAACGGCGCGGCGCACACCACTGGACTGCAGAAAGAATCTCCGGAGCGATGTCTTTATAACTTCCCGGAGCAGGTTCCCCGGAAATATTGGCGGAAGTCGACACCAGAGGCACGCGAAGGCGCCTGAGGAGCTCGGTGCAGAACTCGTGATTCGGGATACGTATGCCCACCGAACCGTCTTCTGCCACAACCTCGGGAGCAAGCCCCTGCGCCCCTGGATAGACGATAGTCATGGGCGCATCATTCACCTCCACCAAGTCAATGGCTATAGACGGTATCTGCCTGATATAGCGCGCCACCATATCAAGGTCGGCGGCAAGCAGCACCAGCGACTTGGCCTCGCTACGGTGCTTGATCTCGAACACCTTGCGCACCGCCTCGGAGTTGGTCGCATCGCAGCCCAGGCCCCATACGGTATCGGTCGGATAAAGAATCACTCCCCCGCCGCGCAGCACCCGCACGGCCTCGTCAATTACCTCTTTCATATTCTGTCCTGCTCAAAAAGAACGCCCCTGCGGCGCCACCACTTAATCATCAGCCAGCCGATAAGCATGCCGCCCAAGTGTGCGAAATGCGCCACTCCGTCGGCAAATCCCACCACACCCGTAAAGAGCTCGATGACGGCAAAAATAATCACCATCCATTTGGCGCTCAATGTGACAGGAGGAAAAATGAGGGTCAGCTTCGACTGCGGGAACAGCACGGCGTAGCCCATAAGCACGCCGTAGATAGCTCCCGATGCGCCCACGGTAGGGGTGGTCTTGAGAGCCACTATCGAATCGAGGGCGGTCTGCGAAGCGGAATTGAGGAACATCTGCATCTCCAGATACTGAGTACCGATATGCAATCCGGCAGCGCCCAGCCCGCACACAAAATAGAACAACAAGAACTTTTTGCTTCCGAGGATACGCTCAACCACCACGCCGAAGATGTACAGGGTGTACATATTGAAGAATATGTGCCAGATGCCACCGTGCATAAACATGTGCGTAATGATCTGCCACCAGCGGAAATAGGGAGATGTGGGATAGAAGAGCCCGAAAGTCCCTATCATGAAGTTCTCGTTGACAAGAGTTGCTATAAATATGACCAGGTTGATCAGGATAAGATTCCTGGTCACCGGCGGTATGGACGAAAAGAAACCGCCACGTCTTTCCTGATAATAATACGACATCTAAAACCTTTTTTCTATCTCATCGGTTCCCAGGATCGATACGATCCGGCGCCCGTTTGAAGTAAACTCTGAATTGCTGCAAGCAAAAAGCATATCCAGCAAATGGTGAACGGCCACGGGAGAGTCAGGCACGCGGGCGTTGACCGAGCCGAGCATGGCAAACTTGGAGGCAGTCTTTTGCTGCATCACCTCCTGGAGGGCAGTGCCCGAATCGGAGAGAATAAGCAGCAGATCCCCTATCATACGCTCCACACCGGCCGAGTCGCAGTTGTACCCCTCGGGCACTCCGCCCACCACTATACTGTCAGGGCCCGCGGCGCTTATGTCAAAGCCCAGGCTGGACAGCAGCGAGGCGTTCTCCTCGAGCAGCATCCGCTCCTGCACCCCCACGTTAATCTGCACCGGGAAGAGAGCCGTCTGCGACACCACATCTCCATCCGTAAGGGCGCCGAGGGCACGTTCATACAATATCCTTTCCCAAGCACGGCGGATATTAACGATCATAAGTCCCGAAGCGCTGCGTGTAACCACATACCGCCCGTCCACCACCAGAGCATCCTGCTCCGCCACGGAAGGCTGGAAGAGTTTCCCGTAATCTTGCTTGTTTGCGCTCAGGCCGCCCTGGCTATATGATGAAGGCCTCGAGGGCGCAGCGTCGGCAGAGCTACCGGGGATGAAAGGATTGTAGGCGGGATCAATCGAAGGCAGGGGCGAAAGGTTCTGCCCCTTGTATTCGTCAAGTCCCTTGCCGGTCTGCGGAAATTCCACGGCCACCTCACGGTCGAAGTCAAGGCTCGCTCCGAAGCTGTTGCGCCCCAGAGCTTCACGCACACAGGCGCTCAGCACCTGAAAGATAAGGTTGTCGTCTTCGAACTTGATCTCCGTCTTGGTGGGATGAATGTTAACATCCACCGAATGCGGATCAACGTCAAGGAAAATGAAGTAGCTGGGAGTCAGTCCCTCGGTAATGAACTCATCGTAAGCCTTCATTACCGCTTTGTGCAGATAAGGACTGCGGAAATAGCGCCCTCCCACAAAGAAATACTGGTTCCCGAGCGCTTTACGGGCACTCTCGGGACGGCCCACGAATCCGCTTATCTTAACCACCGACGTGTCGGCGAGGATGTCAACCACGTCCCCTACCACACCGCGGCCGATTACGTCTTGAATGCGGAATTTGAGCGACTTGGCCTTACGGAGGCCCAGCACCTCCCGGCCATTGTGAGAGAGCGTGAATGCTATGTCGGGGCGGGGAATGGCCACACGGGTGAATTCTTCCACTATGTGCTTGAATTCCACATTGTCGCTCTTCAGGAACTTACGGCGGGCGGGAGTGTTGTAAAAAAGATTGCGGACCGCAAAGTTGGAGCCCACAGGCGCCGACACGGTGGAAGTCTTGACTCCGGAGCCCCCGTCTATCACCACCTGTGTTGCGGTTTCATCTTCCGCGCGGCGGGTACGGAGAGTAACTTCCGATACTGCGGCGATACTGGCCAGAGCCTCACCGCGGAAACCGTAGGTGAGGATGTTTTCCAGATCGGCCGGCGTGCTTATTTTGGAAGTTGCGTGACGCTCGAAGCAGAGCACGGCATCGGAGGGACTCATCCCGCTGCCGTCGTCGATAACCTGGATGAGTGTGCGTCCGGCGTCGGTGATTACTACATCCACCTGGGTGGCACCGGCATCCACGGCGTTCTCAAGAAGTTCCTTGACAACGGACGCAGGCCTCTGGACCACCTCGCCGGCGGCTATCATGTTCGACAAACGGGCAGACAGTACTTTCAGGCGTCCCATCCTACAGCATCGAATAGAATTTGAGGATGAAGAACAGCACGGCAGCTATAAGCAGCAGTGTCACAATGCCTATGATGGTCTGCACCTTGCCCATATGGCCGCGGCGGCGGCTGTAATTGCCGTCCCGCAGCGAGCCCTTGATGTACGAGCCCGGCACGTAGGTGCCTTTGGCTTTTTCCTTGTCGGCCGTACCGTCCACGGCTCCGAACATTTGCTTGCGCTTTTCCTCTTCGGGGTCGTAATAGATAGGCTTGTAGTTAAAAACCCGGTGCTCGCTTTCTCCGAAAAAACTGAACATTCCCATAAGTTTACAAAATTAATGATATTTTTGTAAAGTAATTAGTAACGCGATGAGAAAACTGAATCTTTGGATAATACCGGCGGTGTTTTTCGCTTTGTGCTGCGTGCTTAATCTTGCGGGCTGTGCTTGGAGCGAAACTCTCGAAAGGATCATCAAGCCATCCCTGATGCCGCTCCTCTCCTTGGCCACATTTACCTATCTGCTCGAAGCCGCATGCCGGCGCCCCGGAGCGCTGGAGAGTCGCTCCGCGACCCCTCCCACTGCGTGGGCCCCTCCCTCTTCCGGTGCCGAGGGCGGCACGTCACCAGCATTCCGGGGCGCCGGCCTGCTGATGCTGGGCCAGATGTTCGGTTTTGCAGGAGACACCATGCTGCTCGGCAAGGGATTCCCCTTCTTTGCAGGAGGCATAGGCCTATTCCTCATCGGCCACATATGCTATATCTGCCTCTTTGGCGGCCGGAGCTGGAAAGGCCTCAAAGCATGGCACTGGGCCGTAGCGATGGTCATTTGCTGCGCAATGGGCGCCTGCCTGATAGGAGCCATTGGCATCAACGGAGCAATGCTCATCCCCATGGCGGTGTACGGATTCGTACTCACCCTGCTGATGTTCAGCACCCTCGCCGGAGCCCTTCGCTTTGGCGGCCTCACCTGGTGGATGCTTTTTGCCGGAGCGGTGCTCTTCACCTTCTCTGACGCCCTCATCGCGGTGCATAACTTCCACCCCCTCAGCCCTTTCATGAGAGGTCCGGTGGTTATGGCAACTTATCTGGCAGCCCAGACACTTCTGGCCGTGGGCGGAGTGAGGCTGCTACTCTCTACTCGTCCTTAGGGTAAGCTTCAGGATCAAGAGTCCCGCGGTAACTGATATCGTCACGGTTCCGGCAATTCACGTGGATGTCGGCAGTGCCGTTGTCAAAAACAGTCACGGTATAGACCAGCAAGTCCTCCCCATTATTGGTAGAGAACTGAATGATGCGCCGGTCGGCACGGGAGAAATCCTCCACGTACGAGTCGATGTCATCTTCGAACACCAGCCCCTTCCCGCCGCCGTAAGGCACGCTGCGGGCAGTCCCGAAATAAGGAAGGTGCGAATCGACCTTATTTCCGTCCACAGTCAGCGAGTACGAGTCGGTAATGGCCCGTCCCCTGCCGCGCAGAGGAATCATATAGTCAACATAGATTCTGAAACGGCGGGCATTGAGCCGCTCAGACACCAAGGCCGCAATGCGCTCCTGCTCGGCACGCTTTTGCTCCGGGCTCTGCCGGAGGGCGCCGCAGCCGGCAACCAGTAGCACGGCTGCTATTAATAGGAGTTTCTTCATATTCAGTTACTATTTTGGAAGACCGAAAGTTACAGTAAGTTCTCTGAGCTGGGCATCCGACATTCCTTCGGGCTCGAAGCCCATATTGCGGCCGGCGATGTAGATCTGGGCGGCCTTATTGAGCACATCGACCTGGTCGAAAGCATTGATGATATCGTTGTCCACCGCGAGCACGCCGTGCTTCTCCCACATCACCACGTCGTAACCTTCGGCAAGGGTGCTAAGGGTTGCCTCGGCAAGATCGACGCTGGAAGGTAGCATGTACGGCACCATACCCAGGCCCCTGGGGCAGAAGGCCTTGGTCTCGGGAATCATAGACCAGAGCATGTGCGTGGCAGCATCCTTCTCCATCCACTTGCGGCAGTGGGTAAGCGCCACAAGTTCAATGGGATGGGTGTGCAGGACAGCGCGGAACGACGAGCCGGTAGAGAGTAAGTAGTCGTGCACCGAAAGATGAGCGGGGAGCTCCGACGTGGGCCTCACCGGAGCATCCGCCACAATCTCGTAAGCGGCGCCGCCGTCAACGACACGTATCAAGGAGCCGTTCTCCATTGGGACACGGGAAAGGTCGCGCATTCGCTTGCCGGTGCCCTTGCAATAGAACCAGCAGCCGTTGATGTTGGGCAGCACCGTACCTATGGGCCTGGGGCCGTCTATCGCGGGCAGAGAGCACATCTGCTCATCAACCCACTGGGTAACGTTGATGGTGATATTGCCGCCGTTACGCTCCGCCCATCCTTTCTGCCACAGGTATCCGGCCACCTCGGCCACTTTGTCGATCTGGGCCTTAAGAGCAGGCCTGTTATCCAATATGCTTGCCATAACGCGCCTATCGTTTAGAAGTCACTTCCCGCTCGTAGCGCTCGATTTCGGGGATGAACGCCTCACCAACAGGAACGCCGTTCTTGAGATTGAAATAGTCGAACACAGCGCCGAACGGCATGGTCTTGGCCTCCTCGAGCAGCGCCAGACGCTGGAATCCCTTGCCCTCGTCTTCGTACTCGCGAAGCTTGGCAAGAGGCTCGAGCAAAGCGCTCAGCAGGCACTTCTGGGTGGCGCGTGTGCCGATAACGTAAGCGCCGATGCGGTTGATTGCAGCGTCGAAGTAATCGAGGCCAATGTGGCTGCGGTTCAGGGCGCCTGCACGCACTATTTCTTTGAACAGGTCGAGAGTCTGGTCGTTCATGATGGTCACGTGGTCCGAATCCCAGCGGATGGGACGGCTCACGTGGAGCATCAGCTCCGGCACGAAGAGCAGGAGCGACGCCACCATATCCGACACATTCTCCGTCATCTCATAGTGCCCGGTATCGAGTGTGTACATCAACTTACGGGTGGCGCAGTAACCGGCCACAAAGTCATGTGAGCCAACGGTATAGCTCTCCAGTCCTATGCCAAAGAGCTTGGCCTCAAGGCAGGTCTTCATACCGGGGAGATCTTCTTTAAGGATCTCGTCCAGCGAGGCTGCGAAAATCTCGCGGTAGCGCTTGCGCTCGACAGTCTGGTCTTTGCTTCCGTCGTGTACCCAGATATTCATTATGCAAGGGTCACCCTGCGCCTTGCCCATGGCGTCGGCGATGCGGCGGCAGCGCTTGGTGTGCTCAATCCAGAATTCCCGGATAGCCGGATCGGGATTGGAGAGCGAAAGGTCGCCGCTCTTGGGGTGCCCGAACGAAGTGGAATTGAAATCGAGTTTCAGTCCGTTCTCGGCCGCCCACTCTATCCAGCTCTGGAAGTGCTTGACTTCCACTTTGTCGCGGTCCACGAATTCGCCCTTGAAATCGCCGTAGATCTCGTGCAGGTTGAGGCGGTGATGCCCTGCTATGAGGCTCTTGGCAAAAAGCACGTCGGCGCGGACCTCGTCGATATTGCGGGCACGGCCGGGGTAATTGCCCGTGGTCTGTATGCCTCCGGACAAGCCGCCCTTGCTCTCGAAGCCTATCACGTCGTCGGTCTGCCAGCAATGCAGGGATATAGGAGTCTTTTCAAGGGTTTCAATCGCCTTGTCGGTATCAACGCCTATCGCGGCATAGCGCTCGCGGGCAATTTGGTAGGCATTCAGGATTTGTGGTTCTTTCATTGAATATGTGTTTTAATTAGGGGTAAATGTCTTTACAGGGAAGGCCGAAGCAATGAGGCGCCGCATCTCCCAGCGGTCGGCAACAAGTCCGGCAGCCTTGGCCTGAATCATTATGTTGCCTATGGCGGTGGCCTCAGTGGGGCCGGCGAGCACAGGGATGCCCAGCGCATCGGCAGTCCACTGGTTCAGTAAGGCATTGGCGCTGCCTCCGCCTATGATGTGAAGCTTGTCGATGCTGAACGGCGCAAACAGGCGCAGCATCCCAAGCACCTCCTTGTAGCGGGCGGCAAGCGAATGGTAGATACAGCTAACTATCTGAGCATCAGAAGCTCTGCCAATCTTTTCCGTAATGGCGGCGGTCATGCTCTGAGGCGACGCAAAGCAAGGGTCGTCAGGATTGATGCGCCCCGCGAACGCCGCCTCCGAGAGCGCCATATCCTGGAGTTCCGCGTAGCTGTAGTCCTTGCCCGCGGCCTTCCATTCTTTGCGACATTGCTCAAGCAGCCACATGCCGGTGATATTCTTCAGGAAGCGCGTTGTGCCCTCGATTCCCCCTTCGTTGGTAAAGTTCATCGCGGATGACTGCCCGTTGATGATGGGCGCATTGACTTCTATTCCCATGAGGCTCCAGGTGCCGCTGGAGAGATAGGCAAAATGCTCGTCGGCGGCAGGCACGGCGGCAATGGCCGAGGCCGTATCGTGCCCTGCCACGGCTATCACCTTAACAGGGCCAAGCCCCGTTAAATCAGCGAGTTCGGGCTTAAGCTCACCCACCACCGTGCCGGGCTGCACTATGGGCAGCAGCACATCGTCCCTTATACCGAGTTCGCGGAGCAGCTCCGTGTTGAACTGGCGCGAGACCTGGTCCATCATACCCGAGGTGGAAGCATCGGTGTACTCGCACACTTTGCCACCAGTAAGCAGGTACGACAGCAGGTCTGGCATAAAAAGAATGCAATCGGCGCTCTGCAGCGAAGGGTCGCCGGAGCGGGTCTGCGCGTACAGCTGGAAGATGGTATTGAAATTCATTATTTGAATTCCCGTGCGCGCGTAGAGTTGCTCACGCGGGATGAGCCCGAACACCTCTTCGGGAACGCCTGTGGTGTAAGGGTCGCGGTAACAGCGGGGCTGCCCGTCAAGAGCGCCGTCTTTGCCCACGCAGCCAAAGTCAACTCCCCAGGTGTCGATACCTATTGAATCAAGATGCACCCCCTGGGCTCCCAACTGCTTAAGGCAGGATACAAGATGCCCGTACATTGCCTCCGCATCCCAATACATTCGGCCGTCTTTGTGTATGATTTCCGACGGAAAACGGTAAACCTCCTCCATTGAGAACGCTCCGCCGGTGAAGCGAGCGAGAATACCGCGGCCCGAAGTTGCGCCGCAGTCAAAAGCAAGGAAAGTTTTGTCGGACATAGGCGATTTTTAGCAAATATAACAAGAATTTGCATATATTTAGCATGTGAAACCCGACGTTCCATACATTGAAGCCAAGTTTCAAGAGTTTAACTCACTGATGTTTGACAACGCCCTGCCGGCAGTCCCCGTGGCGCTGAGCAAAGCATCGTCGTACGTCGGCCTCTGCACCTTCAAAACACGCAGGCACCTGTTCGGCAAGGTAGAGCATTACGACTTCCGGCTGCGCTTCAGCACCCGCCTCGACCTGCCCGAAGCGGAGGTGGAAGACACAATCATCCACGAGATGATTCACTATTACATCCGCCTTAACAGGATCAAAGACACATCGGCGCACGGCAAGGTTTTCCGGCAGATGATGAATGAGCTTAACAGCCACTTCGGAAGGCACATTACCATATCGCACCGCACCACCAAGGAGCAGCGGGAGGCCGCCCTCGACAAGAGGCCGCGGCAAAGGGTGGTAGCGATAGTAAGTTTCAAAGACGGGCGTGAAGGGCTCAAGCTCCTGCCATGCAAGCAAGACAAGGTAGCGGCATATCGCAGGGCTCTTATGAGGAGCGGAAAGGTAGCGGACATCAGTTTCTGGGTCGAGTCGGACCCGTGGTTCAACCGCTTCCCAACCTCATCAGCGTTCAACGTCATCTTCGCCCCGATGGAAGAAGTGCGAGCTCACTTAAGCAAAACAAAGCACCCCGCATCTCTCGACGCAGGGTGCTTGCAATTCTAACCTAAAATTCAATCCCTTGCCGTTTTCTTAAAAATCGTTTTGCGAAGTATATACGAAACTTTTGCAAAAGAATCATCATTGAAAACGAGAAAAAAGATGGATAACCATAATTCTTCAAGTAACAATTAATGTGTACCATTTTGGTACTTATTTTGAAAATACATATATTTGCAGAAACTAAAGATTATCAAATATGGTTGTAGTAAGCAGCAGAGAGTTCAGGGCCAACCAGAGGAAGTACTTCAATCTGGCCCGTACAAATGATGTCGTGATTACCTCAAGGGCTCACGGCAGCTACCGCCTTATTCCCGTTTCGCCGGACGATACCCTTATTGACGCTGCCACTCTTGAGGCAAAGATTCGTCAGGGTATCGCCGATTACGAAGCAGGAAAGGTATATCGTATGAATGAAGGAGAGAGTTCCGAGGAGTTTCTCGGCAGGATGTTAAGTGAAGATTGATATGTATACCATTGTTTTCTCAGAAGATGCCAGAAAGGACTTGAAGGAACTTCAGAAGAAAGCGCCCCATGCCTTAACTAAACTATCTAAACTTCTGGACGAACTTCGCGAGCACCCGCGTACAGGAACCGGTCAGGTTGAAGCTTTGAAGGGTTATGACGGCTCAGTATATTCCCGAAGGATTACCCAGGAGCATCGTCTGGTATATAGGATTTACGAAGATGTTGTGGAAGTTCTTGTGCTATCAGCATTCGGGCATTACAAATAACGAAGCACCACAAATATTGACCAAAAAACAACGCACCGCGCATCTCTCGACGCGGGGCGTTTGCAATTCCAACCATCATACGTAATGTAGTGTGTACCAGTTATAGGAGAAACTTGTCAACGTTTGAAGGGTTAACGATCATAAAGGATGCTTTAGGATAGGCTTCGGCAAACGCTCCCTCCCTGTTGGTAGTCGTTAAAACCGCCAGGAATAGGACACTCTCACCTTTGATGGTACACTTATACCATCAACTTTAGCCGGGACCCATCGTGGACAACTTTTCAATAACTGATGTGCCAGGTGTTCACCCAATAACTGGTCATAGGAATTAATGACAGTTGCTTTAGACACCCATCCATTGGCAGATATGATAAGTTCGATTTCTGATTCGCCATCTCCAAATCCTATCATTTCCGTGACATCCTGGATATTACTCTTGATCCACTGATTAAGATTGATAGATTCATCCTCCAGATGAGCTATCTCGTCAATAGCTATGTCGGAAGCTATCTGGTAATCAGGAATAGCTTTACTTTGTGCCCTTTCAGGACTATCTAACCACATTTGATTGCTCAAACTATGGAAATAAAAGGAACTGTACTGCCTAATGATGAGCATCCCTTTCCCTTTGACAAAATCATCTGCTGAGATTTGTAAGCTAAACGGAGTACAATAACGTTTCCAGTAATGATACTCCGGCCTCCATTTAGGAGATTCCTTGATAATTGTTAATATACTTTCAGCCAAAGATGTCAGTTCTTCGTCAGACTTATCAGGATTCACACAGACATCCTTCACTAACCCATTACTGGATACAACAAAATCAATAGTAAGCCAAAAAGAATACTTCTTCCTGTTCCCGAGTATGTCAACTATCTTCTTTCCAAGCCAATTACAGAACTCAGAAGGATCCCCGCCATGAAATGAAGGCTCTCCATTAATTAACTGGAACGGAATGGGAATCCCGCCAACCATATATGAAGAGTCATCCTCATGAACAAACTTATAATCATCTTGTTCTAAGTTATACTCTGGATAATAATCGTTCCGGGTTAAATCGGTAGTATAAGAATAGTCTGTCTGGCTCAACTCAATCTTAAGAGCACCATGCTTGGGTATCTGCGCATGAATAATCATACAGAGACAAGAGAAGAGCAATATGGAATATAATTTTTTCATTTCTCCAGAACACTTATACGATGGAGTCCTATATAACAATTGGCCAGCAAAAACTAAACCAAAACAAAGCACCCCGCATCTCTCGACGCAGGGTGCTTGCAATTCTAACCTAAAATTTAACCTATGAAAAAACTATTCGGTTAAATTCAATTGCAAAGGGTGTGCCAAACTAGTTAAGATCGGGGTCAAGTTTAACAGAAATTATAAAAATCGGATTGGTCGGCAGGCCGCGCTCGTCGGCCTGGACGGATGCAATCTCGTCAACGACCTTGAGACCGTCGATGGTCTCGCCGAAAATGGTGTATTCCCCGTCGAGGTGGCGGCAGCCGTCCTCGCTCTGTACAATGTAGAACTGCGACCCGCTTGACTCCTTCATGGGGTTGGCGATATTACCCTTGCGGGCTGCCGCGAGAGCGCCTTTCTTGTGGTGATGGTTGGGAAGTATCTCAGCCTCAATCTGATAACCAGGCCCGCCGGTACCGAAGCTGGCTTTGTTTTCCATACTCTTGGTGAGAGGATCACCACCCTGGATCATAAAGTTCTTGATCACGCGGTGGAACTGCAGGCCGTCGTAGTAGCCGCTGAAAGCCAGACGGGCAAAGTTCTCGCGATGTTTGGGAGTGTCGGCGTAAAGACGCACCTTGATTGTGCCAAGGGAAGTGTTGATGTCGAACACAGGCTCCTCGGGCAAAGCAGCGATTTTATCCATTGTACTTTGATTTTTAGCGGCTTGGGTAAGAGAATCGGCAGCAGCTGCCGCAGCTTCGGCATCGGCTTCATTCTGCCCCTGACCGGAATTGTTATTGCCGCATCCAGCCAATAAGAGCAGGGATGCAAGACAAATAAGACTGATTACTTTTTTCATCTGATATTGTATTATGCGTTAATTACCGTTCCGCCCTCATTGGATTGGTGAGGAAGTCCTCGTATGCCAGCCGGATACCGTCTTCGAGCTCGGTCTTGTAAGTCCAGCCCAGCTTGGTAGCCTTGCTGACGTCAAGAAGCTTACGGGGCGTGCCGTTAGGACGGGTGGTATCCCACTCTATCCTTCCGGTATAGCCCACCACTTTGGCCACCAGCTCCGTCAAAGCCTTGATAGTAAGTTCCTTGCCGGTGCCGGCATTGACTGTCTCATCTCCGGAATAATTGTTCATCAAGAACACGCAGAGATTGGCAAGGTCATCGACATAAAGGAACTCGCGCAGCGGCGAGCCGTCGCCCCAGCAGGTCACGCTCGCCTTGCCTTCCACTTTGGCCTCGTGGAAACGGCGGATGAGCGCAGGCAGCACGTGGGAATGCTCCGGATGATAGTTGTCGTTGGGGCCATAGAGGTTGGTGGGCATCACGGAGATGTAATCGGTACCGTACTGCCTGTTAAGGAACTCGCAGTATTTTAGGCCCGAAATCTTGGCCAGAGCGTAAGCTTCATTGGTCTTCTCCAGGGCTCCGGTAAGCAGGCAACTCTCCGGCATAGGCTGGGGCGCCAGACGGGGATAAATGCACGACGATCCGAGGAATTCGAGCTTCTTGCACCCGTTCTTCCACGCAGCGTGAATGACATTCATCTCCAGGATCATATTGTCGTACATGAAGTCGGCCAGAGCGCTCTGGTTGGCTACTATGCCGCCCACCTTCGCCGCCGCAAGGAACACATATTCAGGTTTTTCCGCTTCGAAAAAAGCCTCCACATCGGCCTGGCGAGTCAGGTCAAGCTCCTTGTGCGTGCGGGTAATAATATTTGTATATCCTTGCCTGAGAAGTTCCCGCACGATTGCCGATCCCACCATGCCCCGGTGCCCGGCCACATATATCTTGCTGTTCTTTTCCATTTCGAATCGTAAAATTACTCAATTATTACGATATACCAAAAGGTCAACAAAAAAATGCGCCTGCTTGCGCAGACGCATTTTTTTGTTGAGATAGAAGGATTCGAACCCTCACTGACAGAGCCAGAATCTGTAGTGCTACCGTTACACCATATCTCAATATTGGGACTGCAAAGATACTACTCTTTTGATAATTTGCAAATAAGTTGGGCAAATTTTCTTACCTTTGCATATATGATCAAGCCCGAAAAGCCCGCCTGGTTTGCCGCCTCCATGCGCAACAAACAATGGAAGAAGATCTCTCTTCTTCTGGACGACCTGGGCATAGGGCACTACATTCCGCCTTCATACAACACCCTTCTGTTCATGCGCACGGTAAAGACAAGGGCCCTGTCGCTGGTAAATGCCGGAAGGCTCAACGCGCGCTTTTTCATCGACCACAGCACCCGCACCCTTCTGGAAGTCCCAGACAAGCAGATGGAGGACTTCATCAAGGTGATGGAAAACGTCCCGGACGCGGAATGCACGCAGGAATACAATCTGGCCAAAGGGGACAAGGTTGTAGTGACAAGCGGGCCTCTCAGCGGCGTAGAAGGCGAGATTGTAGAGGTCGACGGCGGCACCTCTTTAATTGTGCGCGTGCGCTCGCTACTGTGCGCAAAAGTCACAATATCGCGTCAAATCGTGCGTCCGAGCACAAAATAATTGCATAAATAAATTTTTTACCGTAAATTTGCTCGCTAAAGCGATAATAATGTAATTATCTAGATATGAAAAGACTAATTTTTGCTCTTGCTGCTGTATGCATGATTACTCCCGCCTTTGCGCAGGAAGTCAAACGCACGGAGGACGATAAGACCATCACTATCGTCGAAGAAACCCAGACCCCCGAGGGTAAAGTTGAGACTACCACCGTTATCCAGAAGGACCGCGTTTTCGTTAACAAGTTCTTGTACAATTGGGAGCTTATGGGTGGCCTTGGCACACAGCTCTATTACGGAGAGAATGACTGGAAAGTTGAGAACAAACTTCAAATGTTCGCCTTCCCTTCCATCGACCTTTACCTTACCAAGTGGGCATCCCCTTACTTTGGTGTCGGTATCGGAGCCAATGTAAGCAAATTCAAGGGACTTTATCAGAATAGAGGGGACAAACTATTCGCTACCCGGTTTAAGACCAACGACGCTTATACTGGGAAAATCAGCGCGGACTATGCCCCTCAGAATCTTACTTATCAGAAAGGCTATTACGGCAACGTTTTTGCCCTTGCCCACGCCGACCTTGGCAACATTTTCTGCGGATACAAAGCCGACCGTTTCTTCACGGTTGACGTTTATGCCGGTGGTGGTGTCATCTTTGGCATTACCGACAAGGCTATCGGCGCATCCTTCAATGCTGGTCTTACGCCTAAATTCCGCATCTCCGATCAGTTAAGCATCATGCTTAACATCCGCGGCGCCCTCGTCTCAGATGACTTTGAGGGTGAATCCAACCTGAATGAGCCTACTGAGGCCCACTTCCTCTCTAACAAGAAGCTGGATGGAATCGGAGGTGCCACCATCGGCCTGTCCTGGAAGCTCGGCAAGAAGAAGAGCCGCTGGGAGAATGCATCACGCACCAGCACCATCCACTACAACGATGCTGCCCTTGCAAGGCGTGATTCCATCAACAACGCTCTCACCAGAGATCTCATCAACGCCAACGCTACCATCCAGGATCTTAACGACAAGCTTGCAAACGCCAACAACACCCAGTACATCACCGAGGTTCCCGACCTGTGGTTCCACATCAACTTCATCGTCGACCGCTGGGATCTGCTCAACCGCGAGAAGGTCAACCTGCAGTCCGTTGCTGACGTTATCAAGAGCACTCCTAGCGTGAAGTACCTCCTCTGCGGCTACGCCGACAAGCAGACCGCTACTCCCGCTCACAACATGATGCTCTCCAAGAACCGTGTGGAGGCTGTGTACGATTACCTCACCAAAGAACTTGGCGTCGATCCCGACCAGCTCGTCACCGATTACAAGGGTGGTGTCGACTACATGTTCTACAACGAGAAGGAACTCAGCCGCTGCTGTATGATCACAGCCATCAAGGAGTAATTCTATGAAACAGAATCTTTTACAGAAGATTCAAGATAAATCCATCGTAGCCGGGGTCGTGGGCCTCGGCTACGTTGGTTTACCACTGGCCGTTGAGAAGGCCAAGGCCGGATTCCGTACCATCGGATTCGACGTGCAGAAGGACAAAGTGGATATGGTGAATGCCGGCCACAATTACATAGGAGACGTAGTTGACAGCGACCTTGCAGCTCTTGTAGCCGACGGCCGCCTCTCGGCCACCACCGACTTCAGCTTCATCGAAGGCGTTGACTTCGTGGCCATATGCGTTCCCACCCCGCTGGACGCTCACCAGCAGCCTGACATAAGCTATGTAGAGTCTTCGGCCCGCTCAATCGCCAAATACCTTCACAAAGGCATGATGGTGGTACTGGAGTCCACCACTTACCCCGGCACAACTGAAGAGCTCATCAAGCCCATCCTCGAGAGCTCGGGGCTCAAGTGCGGAGAGGACTTCTACCTGGGCTTCTCGCCCGAGAGAGTCGATCCGGGCAACCTGATTTACAAGACCAAGAACACCCCTAAGGTGGTAGGCGGCCTCGGCAAGGACGCCTCAGAGGTTATATCAGCCATGTACGAGGCGGTGCTCCAGAGCCCGGTGTTCCGGGCATCCACCCCCGCCGTGGCCGAAATGACCAAGATACTGGAGAATACCTACCGCAACATCAACATAGGCCTTATCAATGAGCTGGCAATACTATGCCACAAGATGAACATCGACCTTTGGGAGGTGATTGAGGCGGCCAAAACCAAGCCCTTCGGCTTTACCCCTTTCTACCCGGGTCCCGGCCTCGGCGGGCATTGCATACCGCTGGATCCGTACTACCTGAGCTGGAAAGCACGCGAGTACGGTTTCCACACGTCTATGATCGAATCATCGATGATGATCAACGACCGTATGCCCGAGTACTGCGTAGAGAGGATAGCCGACATGCTCAACCGCCGCTTCGCCAAAGCTCTTAACGGAGCAAAGATACTAGTACTCGGCGTAGCGTACAAACAAGACATCGACGACTACCGCGAGTCACCCGCCATCAGGGTGATAGACGGACTCCGCAGCGAAGGGGCCGATGTTGTATATTACGATCCTTTCGTTCGACATTACCGCCACAAGGGCGAGTGGTTTGACGGAGAGAGCGAGCTCACCGCCGAACTCATTGAGAACGCCGATGCCGTGGTAATTACTACGGCTCATACAAAAGTAGATTACAGCTTTGTGCAGCAGCATGCCAAAGCCATATTCGATACCAAGAATGCTATGAAGGCTGTCGCCGAGCGCGACAACATTGAAGTATTATAAATGCAAGACTGTTTCGTTCACGAGAGCAGCTACGTCGATGATGGGGTCATCATCGGCGCCGGCACCAAGATATGGCATTTCTGCCATGTCCAGAGGGGCGCTGTCATCGGGAACGACTGTTCGCTAGGGCAAAACGTGAACATTGGATGCAATGTCCGGATCGGTAACGGAGTCAGAATACAGAACAACGTCTCGGTATATGAAGGCGTTGAGCTGGAAGACAACGTTTTTTGCGGCCCTTCGTGCGTTTTTACTAACGTGAATACGCCCCGCTCGCACTTTCCGGTGCATGGAGTCTATTCGCGTACGCGCGTACGCGAGGGCGCGTCCCTGGGCGCGAACTGCACGGTGGTCTGCGGCCATACCATAGGCCGCAGCGCCCTCATAGCAGCGGGTGCCGTAGTCACCCGCGACGTAAAAGATTACGCTCTGATGGCCGGGGTCCCCGCCCGTCAGATCGGATGGGTCTGCGAATGCGGGAAACGGCTTGATGAAAGCCTTTCCTGCTCTTGCGGACGCAAATATAAACTCGAGGGCGACGCCCTCAAACCGGTCGGCGAATAACCGGCCGCCACAGACGCAGCAAACGCGTCATGCCCGACCCGATCGGGCATCTACCTCTTGCATCCTCTCTGGGGTTGCATTGGCGAAGCTTTACAGCAAACTCAGCAAAATGGAATTCAGAGACCTTAAACAGCAATACAGAGTCCTTCAGGCACAGATGGACAAGGCCATATTTGACGTAGTGGCAAGCGGTGCCTATATCATGGGCAAACCCGTCAAAGAGCTCGAAGCCAAACTCGCTGAATACGTGGGCGTTAAGCACTGCCTCACCTGCGCCAACGGCACCGACGCCCTTACCCTGGCCCTCAAGGCCTGGGGCATAGGCCCCGGTGATGCCGTGTTCGTGCCGGATTTCACTTTCTTCTCGTCGGCCGAGATCGTGCCCCTGGAAGGAGCCACACCGGTGTTTGTTGACGTGTGCGAAGATACGTTCAATGTTGACCCCGAAGATCTGGAACGCACAGTTCTCAAAGTGATAGCTGAAGGTAAATTGACGCCCAAAGTAGTGGTTGCCGTCGATCTCTTCGGCCTCCCGGCCAATTATCCTGAGATACGGAAGGTGGCCGACAAGTACGGCCTCCTGATACTCGAAGACGGTGCCCAAGGCTTCGGTGGCTCCATCATCATGCCCTGCTGCGACCGGCCATCCCGTGCCTGCAGCTTCGGCGACATTGCCACCACATCCTTCTTCCCCGCCAAGCCAGTAGGCTGCTACGGAGACGGAGGAGCAGTCTTCACCAACAACGACAACTGGGCCGCCCTCATCGAGTCTTACCGCGTGCACGGCAAGGGAGAGTTCAAGTACGACAACGTACGCATAGGCATGAATTCCCGCCTTGACACCGTTCAGGCAGCAGTTCTACAGGTCAAGCTCAAGGCATTTGCCGATTATGAGCTGGATGCAGTTAATTCTGCGGCAGAAAAGTACACAGCCCGCTTAAAGGACATCGTCGATACTCCGGTAATCCCCGAGGGTTTCCGTTCCAGCTGGGCCCAGTACACCATACGCCTGAAAGATACAGCGCAGAGAGATGCCCTACAAGCTGCTCTCAAAGAGCAAGGCATCCCCTCCATGGTCTACTACCCCAAGCCCATGCATCTGCAGACGGCGTTCAGCAACACCGTCATTCCCGGCTTGACCGGGCATCCCTGCCCAGTCGCCACCAGCCTCTGCTCCCGCGTCCTCTCCCTTCCCATGCACCCATACATCACCGAAGAAGCAATAAACACGGTGTGCAACGCCATCATAACCGCCTTTAAATGAGCATCTTCAAGCGCCGCAAACCCTGGGTATCACTCAGATACGAGGAGCAGTTCATACCAGAGAACTACTCCGAGCAGGGCGTAAAGCGAGGCGCAAAGTTCGAACGTAACCTTGTCACCAACCCCGACCTGAACGCCATTTTCAGGGCCACCAAGGACTTGGATATGGCTGGTATTGATGCCTGGCTGGACATCCACATGGAGCAGTTCGAAGACACCACTTTCATCGTAGATACTGACAGCGGAGCTTCGCTCGACGGGCTTAAGCCACATCATCCGGAACTGATAATCAACAAGATGGCCCTCACTCGGATACGGCATCTCAATACCTTCCTCAATAAGGCAAACGAGGTTCTGGAGGACGGCGGCTACCTTTGGGTGCATTCACGTACGGCCAGGCTAAAGCGAGAAGTTATCTTAAGGGCACACCCGGGATTTGGTGGCCGCGTAAGATACTATTTGCACTACTTGTGGCACCGTGTCTGCCCCAAACTCAAATTGACTAAATGGTTCTATTTCTGGGTCACTAAAGGCCAGAACCGAACATACCACCGTGTGGAACTACTGGGTCGTATGTACAGGGCGGGATTCGAGGTCATCGACGAGCGGTTCCACAACGGTGAGTACTACATTCTTGGCCGCAAGTTCCGCGCACCCATTTGGGACGACGACCCCACTTGCGGCCCGTTGGTCAAACTTAACCGTGTCGGCTATCACGGAAACATGATAGGCGTCTACAAATTCCGTTCGATGTACTCATATTCGGAGTATCTTCAGCCTTATATGCTTGAGCATGAGGGCCTCCAGGACGGTGGCAAGTTCGCTCACGATTACCGCGTAAACGGTTGGGGGAAGCTTCTGCGCAAAACTTGGCTTGACGAACTGCCCATGTTCATCAACGTTTTTAAGGGCCAGATGAAGTTGGTAGGAGTAAGGCCCCTGAGCCGGCAGTATTTCAGTCTCTACACCCCCGAGATGCAGGACCTTCACATCAGTGTCAAGCCCGGTCTCCTGCCGCCTTTCTATTACGACAAGCAATCTCCCGTTACCCTGGACGATGTCCAGGCCTCGGAGAAACGATATATCGACGCCTACCACTCTCACCCCTTCTCCACCGACTGGCGTTACTTCTGGGGCACGGTAGGCAACATTTTGTTTAAGCATAAAAGATCAAATTAAGATATGGCAGATGAGAAGACCTCTGTGCAGGAGGAAAAATGGGACATAGTTATCAAACCGAAGGACAAGCTGCTGTCTGTCGATTTCAAAGAACTGTGGCGCTACCGCGACCTGTGCGGTTTATTCGTCAAGCGGAATATCATCACCCGGTACAAGCAGACCATCCTTGGCCCCGCCTGGTTCGTGATCCAACCGGCCTTGACGGTGATTATGTACATGGTCGTGTTCGGCGGCATCGCAGGTATTCCCACCGATGGTGTGCCGAGACCTCTCTTCTATTTGGCGGGTACGGCGATGTGGAATTATTTCGCCAACTGTCTCACCAGCACGTCCAACACGTTCGTGGCCAATGCCGGAATTTTCGGCAAGGTTTACTTTCCGAGATTGGTCATGCCCATATCCACCGTCATCAGTAACCTGCTAACCTTGGCTATCCAGTTCGGATTCTTTGCAGTCGTGTATATTGCCTATATTATCTTTGATCCCAATTGTACGGCGCATCTGACTTGGTTCGCATTTATGCTGCCGCTGCTCGTATTGATGATGGCCGGATTGGCCCTTGGTTTCGGGACCCTTTTCTCCTCGTTGACTACCAAGTACAGGGATTTGCAAGTACTGCTTTCTTTTCTGGTTTCTCTCTGGATGTATGCCACACCTATCGTTTATCCACTTAGTCAAACGAACAGCAAGTTTTTCTTGGGTGTTCCTGTGCATACATTCATGTGCTTAAATCCGGTTACGCCCATTATTGAGACCTTCAAATACGGTTTCCTCGGCTGTGGTGAGTTTGTCGGTTGGAGATGGATTATTTATAGTTTTGTGTTCATGTGCATCTTACTTGGCCTCGGAATCTTGGTATTCAACAAGGTGCAGAAGAGTTTTATGGATACGGTCTAGGATGTCTAAAATAAAACAAATAACAGTCACTTCTCCACTACTTCCAAATCTTGAGGAGTTCAACACCCTACTAAAGGAAATCTGGGGCAGTAAGTGGATAACCAACAACGGTTCTTTCCACAAGCAGTTGGAAGCTGCTTTGTGTAATTACCTTAATGTTCCGTACATCAGCCTATTTACCAATGGTACGTTGCCGCTTTTGACAGCCTTACAGGCTTTGAGAATTACAGGCGAGGTCATTACGAGTCCCTATAGTTTTGTGGCCACTACCCATTCTATATGGTGGAACAACTGCAAGCCGGTTTTCGTTGATATTGACCCAACTACGGGGAATATTAATCCAGATCGCATCGAATCAGCCATAACCCCTAAGACGACCGCTATCATGCCGGTGCATGTGTATGGGAAACCGTGCGACACGAAGCGAATACAGGAGATAGCCGATAAATACGGGCTGAAAGTCATCTATGATGCAGCGCACGCTTTCGGAGTGGAGGTAGACGGAAAAAGCATCCTGAATGCCGGCGATATGTCCACCCTTAGTTTCCACGCGACCAAAGTGTTCAATACTATTGAGGGTGGAGCCATGATTATGCAGGATGCGGAGACCAAGAAACGAATAGATTATCTAAAGAACTTTGGCTTTGCCGGTGAAACTGAAGTTGTGGGGCCCGGCATTAATAGCAAAATGGATGAGGTTCGAAGTGCTTATGGATTGTTGAACTTGCAAAAGGTTGATGCTGCCATTGGGGCTCGCCATCGAGTCGCAATTCGGTATCGGGATGCACTGCGTGATGTTCCTGGAATCACATTCTTTAATGACATGCCCGGCGTGCGGCACAACTACTCCTATTTCCCCATATTCGTGGATTCGGAGCAATACGGCATGACGCGGGATGAGTTGTATATCAAGATGAAAGAGAATGGTGTTCTAGGTCGCCGGTATTTCTATCCTCTGATTAGTTCTTTCAGCACCTACCGCGGACTGCCGAGTGCCGCTCCCGAAAACCTGCCAGAGGCTAATAAGATGGCGAATACCGTAATCTGTTTGCCAATGCATCATGGGTTGATGGAAGAGGATTTGAATCGTGTGGTCTCAATTATTAAATCAGCATGAAACATCTATTGATTATTGGCGCAAGAGGCTTTGGGAGAGAGGTTTATTCGACCTTCATAAAAACCAACCAATATCTATCTCATCTTATTGATGTTAAGGGTTTTTTAGACGATAAGGCAGAAGCCTTGGACGGGCTGCCGGGTAACTGGCCGCCTATCATAGGGTCGGTTGAGGATTATGAATTAAAAGAAGACGACGTCTTTTTTTGTGCATTAGGAGACCCGTTCTGGCGGAAGCACTATTCTGATTTGATATCTGGGAAAGGAGGTCATTTTATCAGTATCGTTCATCCTACGGCACAGGTAAATCACGATGCAAAGTTAGGTGACGGTTGTTTTGTGGGTGCTTTTACCACAATTTCTCCCAATGTCAGAGTTGGAAAACATGTTACGATACTTGCCTTCGTGGATTTAGGGCATGATACTGTTGTTGGCGATTACACAACTGTGGAATCCTACGTGTTTCTTGGCGGTTATGCTTCCGTTGGGCAACTATCGGTTCTCCACACTAAATCAAGTATCCTTCCCCACAAATCGGTAGGGAATAATTGTGCCGTCGGAAATGGTAGTGTCGTGATTAAACATGTTAAAGACGGGTTACATGTATTTGGGAACCCTGCTGTAAAGATTGATTGCTAATTTTTATATTTTATGAAAACACTTGATGAATTTGTCGAGCTCTTCGCGGAGCTGTTTGATTTTACGGATCCTTCGACGATCACCTCTTCAACCATCTTCCATGATTTAGATGAGTGGTCTTCTCTCACAGGGCTATCTGTCATTGCCATGGTAGATGAAGAGTTTGATGTCGCCCTAAAGGGTGATGATGTGAAGGCATCCGTTACGGTAGAAGATTTGTACAATAAGGTTATTGCCAAGTCGTAATGGCGTTTCTCGAGTTTTGTAATGTTCGAATAGCCGGTATGGCTGCCGGTGTGCCAAGCAACACCATCCAGAACCTTTCTCTTAAACAAGGCGAGGACATATCTTCCGAGTACACACCAGAAGCTTTTGTTGAAACAACTGGCGTTAGAGAAAGAAGGAGTTCCGAAAGTCTTTGCACATCAGATCTCTGTTATGCGGCAGCAGAAAGGCTAATCGCTGATTTGAAGTGGGATAAGTCTGAAATTGAGGCTATTGTTTTCGTTTCTCAAACTGCAGATTTTCTCCTTCCGGCTACAGCTTGCATTTTACAGGATCGACTGGGTCTCAGCAAGGAGTGTTTTGCGGAGGATGTCGCTCTTGGTTGTTCCGGATGGGTATATGGATTATGCAATCTTGCTGCACTGATTTGCTCTGGCTCCATCAAGAAAGGACTCCTTTTGGCAGGAGATGCAAAGAAAAGAAGTTCAATGCGCCGAGATCCTCTCTTTGGAGATGCAGGAACTGCTACTGCTGTAGAGTTCGAAAAAGGAGGCGAGGGCTTTAAATTCCATTTGGGAACAGATGGCAGCGGTTTTGACGCCATAATTATTCCCGATGGTGGAAGTAGAAATCGAGTATCTCCAGAGTCCTTCTTTTTAGAGAATTACGAGGGCAGGTATATCCACCGGCTTCAAACCCGGATGAAGGGAATGGATGTATTCTCGTTTGGTATTACGACTGCACCGAAGTCTATTCGAAAATTAAGTGAGCGCTTCAATTTCGATTACCTCGACTACGATTATTTCGTCTTTCATCAGGCCAACATGAAGATGAATAAACAGATTGTCAAGAAACTTAAACTGTCGCCCGAAAAAGTCCCGTCTTGTATGTATCGGTTCGGGAACACATCCTCCGCGTCCATCCCTCTGACAATCGTGTCAGAATTATCAGGAGTTGTAGAAGATAAGGACACGAAGTTCATTTGTTGCGGTTTTGGTGTCGGACTATCGTGGGGGACTGTAGCATTTAAAACGCATAATGTCTACCTGGCACCACTTGTTGAAGTAGATGATAATCAATTCGACCATGAGCACAATATTTAATCCCTTTTCGCTTGAAGGAAAACGAATTCTTGTGACCGGAGCATCTTCTGGAATTGGACAGGAGACGGCCATTCAGTGTTCGAAACTCGGCGCTACCTTAATTATTGCAGGACGGAATATCGAGCGTCTAGAAGATACTTTCTCCAGATTGGAGGGTGATGGTCATTCCATGTCTGTATTCGACCAAATAGATGAGCAGCAGGTCAACGAGGCTATCTCGACGATGGAGGAGGTAGACGGAATCGTTCTTTGTGCGGGACGAGGCATGACAAAACCACTCGTTTTTTGTAAGTCGGAGACTTATGAAGAAGTGTTCAATACCAATTTCTTCTCGACTGTTAACATCCTGAGGCTTCTCGTCAAGCAGAAAAAAGTGCGTAAAAACGCGTCCATTGTCTTTGTGTCATCCATAGGAGGTGTTTATTCTTTCAATCCCGGGAATGGTGTATACGGAGCGTCAAAAGCTGCGCTGAATTCCGCGATGAAGTTTTTCGCGCGGGAATTAGCGTCTAAAACCATTCGGGTGAACAGTGTCAATCCTGGAATGGTAAAGACACCCTTTATCGGAAAGGGATCCATTACGGAAGAACAAATGCAACAAGACTGCGAGAAGTATCCACTGAAAAGATACGGTGAGCCCTCTGATATCGCGTTTGGAATCATTTATCTATTGTCTGACGCCAGTTCATGGATTACTGGCCAGTCCCTTGTCATTGATGGAGGAGTAACAATATAATGGAACGTCTTTTAGAGAATAAGATAGCTCTGGTTACTGGTGCAGGCGCCGGTATCGGAAAGTCCACCGCCCAACTCTTTGCCGAGGAAGGAGCAGTGGTATATGCATGGGATATCAAAGGACTAGAGTGGTCTGGCTCACAGTCACGAATAAAACCTGTTGAGATTGATATTTGTGATTTCACCACCGTGAAGAATGCGGTGATGGAGATTAAAAAAGAGTGCGGACGAATTGATGTATTGGCTAATATCGCTGGCATTGTTACTTATGAATTGATGTCGATGATTGATTATGAGAAGTTCAGAAAGATGTTGGAGGTTAATGTCGTTGCGCTAATTCATTTGATGTCTTTAGTGTCTCGCATCATGACTAGACAACAAAATGGTTCAATCATCAACATGGCTAGTATGGTAGGTGCTAAAGGAGCCCAAGGGCAGTTGTCATATTCAGCCACTAAAGGTGCAGTAATAGCAGCAACAAAATCTGCCGCAAAGGAACTGGCAAAGCATAAGATAAGGGTAAATGCAATTGCCCCGGGCATGGTGGGTTCAGAGCGGTTCAAGGCTGTGCTTGAAGCCAAATTCTCCAATAAAATAGAGAGTATTCCTTATGGCCGGTTGGCAGATCCTTCCGAAGTAGCCAATTTATGTTTGTTCCTTGCTTCCGATCATTCCTCATACATGACTGGTCAAATTATCGGAATTGACGGTGGCGCAATAATATAAGCCGAGTGTTTCTAAAAATTGAAAAGAAACCGAAAGACCGGATAGCAGTCATTGATGACAGCAGTACGTGCATTACTTACGGTGAGATTTGTGATTTCGCTCGGAGTTTTGCCGAATTCATTCCGAAGCGATCTTTCATCTTTATTATGGCAGAGAACAGAATCGGTTCGTTGCTGGGATATGTTGGTGCCTTATCCTCTGGGATCGTCCCTTTGATCATCAGCGCCACGACTGATAAGACGCTGTACAGAACCTTGAGGGACTTGTATTCCCCTGCGTATATTTGGACACCGGATGAGATGTTGCGCGAATTGGGCTATGAGTCAGCCGGTTTCTCGGAGTGGGGGTATTCTTTGGTGAAGACGGGTCTGCCTTCTCCCGAGATGTATGAGGATTTGGCGCTGTTGCTTCCTACTTCCGGAAGTACGGGAAGTCCTAAACTGGTCCGTCATTCTTATACGAATATCGAGGCCAATGCATTCAATGTGATGCGGTTGTTCGGCTTGACGGAGAATGAACGACCTATGGCGGCCTTGCCAATGCACTATACGATGGGTCTGTCGGTTATAACCAGCCATTTGCTGGCAGGCGCAACAATTATCCTTTCCGGACATTCTTTGTTGGATAAGGGTTTCTGGCAGATGATGCGTGAGCACCGCGTCACATCCTTTACGGGTGTTCCATATAGTTATGAGTTGCTTTCTAAGCTGCGATTCTTCCGGATGTATTTACCCGATCTGCATACTATCACGCAAGGAGGTGGAAAAATGACTGAGGAATTGTTCAAGGCCTGCGCCGATTATGCGGAACAGAAAGGGAAACGCTTCATAGCCACTTACGGACAAACCGAGTGTACTGCGCGAATGGCTTATCTCCCTTCCGAACTTGCGAAGACAAAAACTTGCAGTATTGGTATAGCCGAACCCGGCGGGCAACTTTCAATCATCAGCAAGGACGGACAAGAGACCTTTGAAGGGGAAGCAGAAGGAGAGTTGGTATATCGGGGGAAGAACGTAACCTTGGGATATGCTACGTGCGTTGAAGACTTACAGAAAGGCGATGAAAACCATGGAATTATGCATACTGGGGATCTCGCAAAGCGGGATTCGGACGGTTGTTATTTCATTTTAGGTCGGCGGAAGCGTTTCCTGAAGATTTTCGGCCTTCGCATCGGCTTGGATGAGGTTGAGCGCATGATCAAGTCGGAATTCGATACAGATTGCTACTGCAGTGGTACGGATGAATTCTTATGTGTCCGGGTCACAAATGCGTCCATCGTTGATAAAGTCGCGGCATTCTTGGAGGATAAGACACATCTCTTCCATAAGAACATTGAAGTGACATGGGTGCAAGCCATATTGAGAAATGAAGCTGGAAAAGTAATGATTCAATAAAAATATCGAATATGACAAACTTGGAGAAATACAATCACATTTTTGTAGATGTTTTTGGCGTTGATGCCTCGCAGTTGGGCCCTGACTTTGATAGTCAGACTGTAGATGGTTGGGATTCTGTGCGTCAGTTAAGTCTGACAACCGCAATGGAGGATGCGTTCGACATTATGTTAGATGCAGAAGATATCATTGACTTCAACTCCTACGAAAACGGGAAGGCGATTCTGGCGAAATACGAAATAGCATTCTGAATATGGCGTTTTGGACTATCAAGAACGTTTCCTTGCGCGGAGTAACAGGCACCGTGCCCAACAACCCGGTCAAGTCGGCGGAATTGCCCGTATTCTCGCAGGAGGACGCAGATACTTTTGACAGGACGGTGGGCATTCGGAACCGTTATATCGCTCCAGAGTACATTTGCGCTTCTGACCTTTGCCAAGATGCGGGAGAACGGTTGCTCGCAGCTTTGGGTTGGGAAAAATCAAGTGTTGATGTCCTGCTGTTCGTCTCCGTGACAGGGGATTATAAAACCCCACCTACATCCGCTATCCTGCAAGATCGCATGGGGTTGTCAAATGCGTGCTTTGTTCTGGATGTCCCGATGGGATGTTGTGGGTGCATGTATGGAATTACTATTGCTGGAAACCTTCTTTCTGGCGGTACGATAAAAAGGGCGTTGGTTTTGGTGGGTGATACGGGTTTGCGCATGGGATCCATGCAGGATAAGAGCCGTGTCCCGCTTTTTGGTGATAGCGGAACGGCCATGGCACTTGAGTTTGACCCTTCAGCGGAAGATATCATTGTAGAGATGAACACGCTCGGAGCGGGTTATAAGGCTTTGATGACGCCGCATGGAGGCTATCGGCATCCGGTAACGAAAGAGTCGTTTGAAGTCAAAGATTTTGGGAACGGTATCGTCCGTGCGCCCAAGGATGCGCTGATCAATGGAATGGATGTGTTCTCGTTTGCCATCTCCAAACCGCCCATCAGCGTAAAGAATATGATGGACCGTCTGGGCTTGGATAAGGACAAGGACATAGATTTCTTCCTGATTCACCAGGCTAACAAACTGATTGTAGACCGAATCGTGAAGAAGTTAAAACTGGACGAATCCAAGGTCCCGTATAACCTGCAGGAGTTCGGTAATTTGGGAGGGGCTTCTATTCCGATGCTGATGGCGACGAGTATAGCTGATGAGATTAGAACCCGCCCGTTAACGTTGCTGTGTTCGTCTTTTGGACTGGGGCTGACTTGGGGGACGATGGTCTTAAGGTCACATTCGATGACAGTAGCGCCACTTAATAAACTATAGTTATTTAGTTTTGTGATGAAGGACGGGAAAAGAGTCATACTTCATGTTACTTTTGATGGTATCTTATTCGATACTCTTTCAGCATCATTCAATCGATTAGATGAGTATACAAATAGATATATCATTCTCAGATCATATATTAATGATGGCATTAAGTATATTAGTGACCCGGGGCAACTCATTATCGCTGAAAGTCTTTATGAGTTAAAAGAGTGTCTTCGTCATCCTGATATCGACATTGTTTTCTTCCATGGTATTTGGCCTGAGTTTTATGATTGTTATGATTCCATCAGAGATGAAGTAATCACGATTTGGTACTGCTATGGAAAGGAATTGTATGAAATTGTTCCCGGGTATCCTGTCTTGTTGCGACAACGGTTATTTCGCCCTTATACTTTTTGGTCTTATTATAAAGACTACATAAAGAGATTCCATTTTATACGGTCTATAATTGGTCGTGTTCTGCCTTGTTATGATTTGTTGAGAGGTAATACAAATCGCAGGAAGTTGATTTCGAGAATGGATTATATTCAGACTCCTTTGAAGATTGAATATGAAATGCTAAAGCAACATTCTTTTTTTCGGGCAAAGCCTTTCAGAATGGAAGGAAAAGGCATTATACCTGACAAAGAAAAGCTTGTATTTCATAAAGAAGCCGGTGGTATCCTTATCAACCATAGTGCGGCATACACGAATAACCATTTAGATGTTTTGAGAGCATTATCTCATCTCCATATTAAAGAGAGAACATTGCTTTTCCCGATTGTATATGGATACAAGAAGGTTAAAGAAATTGTTAAAGAGTATAAGGGATTGGACGGGAACAAATCAGTTTTTATTGAAGATAGACTTCCGCTAGAAGAATATGAGGCGCTGATGGGATCATGTACGCATGCAATCTATGGCACTCTTAGGCAACAGGCATTGGGTAATATCTTTAATTGTTTCAGGACAGGGGTAAAGGTCTTTCTATACAAGAAAAGCATGAATTACCGCCAGTTTATTAAAGATGGTTTTTATGTGTATGCCATCGAGGAAATGAGTTTATCTGACCTTTCAACCCCCTTATCGAAAGAAGAAGCAATTCATAATAATACGCTCTTTTATGCATTGTATGCTGCACCACAAAACTACCTTCAGATGCAGTTAGATGCGTTGTATGAAAGGACAAATGATTAGTGGTGTGTATGTTTGATTTGGGCTCTTTTATCTCAAATAGCATTACTTTCAGGTCGAATAGTCTGTTCGAACAGGATATAATCGATAATATTGTCAAGCTCACCAAAGAAATTGAAAATAAAGCTATTTGTGTCATCGGGGGAGCGGGCAGTATCGGTTCTTCTTTTATCAAGGCCATTCTCCGTTTCCGCCCTGGTAAGCTTGTGGTTATTGACCTGAACGAAAATGGGCTGGTGGAATTGACCCGAGATTTGCGATCGACGGATGGACTGTAC
>JAEEGK010001661.1_pt1 | contig 55795 bp, 40 predicted proteins | sample 8958771 | NCBI WGS metagenome assembly JAEEGK01 (sample SAMN16246547, study PRJNA631951) | gut metagenome | biome: gut microbiome; feature: rumen; material: SC-attached | host: Bos | place: Iran: Karaj | collected 2018-10 | reverse complement strand
ATGCGCTGCCGCCACAATGGCACCTTCTGCTTCTGCGATGCCGATGGTAACATCTACACCGTGAAAGCCAAGGAAGTCAAAGCCCTGATGGAACAGGAATAATCTTCCAACATCACATAGAAAAACCAACCACGATTTGCAGTGTTTGCTGCGAATCGTGGTTTTTTCGTATCTTTGGCGCATTAAAACTCAGCTCCATGAAGAAAAAAGCATTTCTCCTCTTATTAATAAGCATTTTCTACGCGACCACCTTTGCCCAAACCGACCAACTCCCCGAAACCAACCCCGTCATTACCAACCGCATCAGCCAATGGCAGGACCTGAAATTCGGATTCATGATGCATTGGGGCATCTACGCCCAATGGGAAGTGGTGGAGTCGTGGTCCATCTGCAACGAGCCTTGGATCAACCGCAATGGTGCCGATTATTACCAATATAAGACTGATTACCAAAACCTTAATAAAACCTTCAACCCGCAATATTTCGATCCTTCAAAATGGGCCGAGGCCGCAAAAAATGCAGGCATGAAGTATGTCGTCTTTACCACGAAGCACCACGACGGCTTCTGCATGTTCGATACGAAAGAGACCTCATACTCCACAGTAGACCCGAGCTGTCCTTTCTCGAAAAACCCGAAGGCTGACATTACCGGCGAAGTGGTGAAAGCCTTCCGCGAAAAAGGCTTTTGGACTGGTCTCTACTTTTCGAAACCCGACTGGCACTGCGACGACTATTGGGCACATGAATGGGCCACCCCCGACCGCAACGTCAACTACGACCCCATGGCTATGCCCGAGCGTTTTGAAAAATACAAACAATTCACCCACAGACAGATCCGCGAACTCACCCACAACTACGGCGACATCGACATCCTTTGGCTCGACGGCGGTTGGGTGCGCCCCGAATGGAGCGTAAACGAAGAGACACGTCCGTGGCTCGGCTGCCAAGGCTACATCCAAGACATCGACATGCCCACGGTGGCCTCCATCGCCCGCGAGAACAACCCCGACCTCATCATCGTCGACCGCTCGGTAGGCGGCAAATACGAGAACTACCAGACCCCAGAGCAGCAGGTACCCGACTCGCTCCTGCCCTATCCTTGGGAAACCTGCATGTCGATGGGCAACTCATGGTCGTATGTCTCCACCGACACATATAAAAGCACCAACACACTCATCCACCTGCTTTGCGACATTGTGGCCAAAGGCGGCAACTTCCTCCTCAACGTGGGACCCGATGCAGACGGCAACCTGCCCGACACCGCCCTGCTCCACATGAAAGAAATCGGCGAATGGATGCAAGTGAATGGCGAAGCCATCTATGGTACGCGACCCATCTATCCCTTCACCTACGGCAAGTTCCGCTTCACGCAAAAAGGCGACAAGGTCTATGGCATTTTCCTTTTGGATGAGCAGGAAAGCCCCGTGCCCAACTTGTATTGGTTCGATTCCAAAGGAATGCCCGAATTAAAAACAGGAAAAATCAAGATTCTTGGAAGCAACAAAACAGCTACTTTGAGTCTCAAAAGCGGTTCAAAAGACCTAGACTATTACAGCCCCACTTATCAAATCGAAATCCCAAACGATTATCTGTTCGAGATGCCTCACGCGGTGGTGTTTGAAATGCGTCGTGGCAAAGCGGAAATCACCCCACAACGATATTAACGAGTTCGAAATTCCAAACGCGGTAGTGTTTGAGATGCAAGCAAAATAAAAACGGCACCATCTCACCTAATTAAAATGAAGTACAATCAAAAGGTACTCTGCTGACTGTTTCATTTTTGTCGCCAAACAATAGGAAAAGCCAGTACATGGACACTAACTGGTGTTAATGATGCCGTTGTGCCGTTTTCATCTTGGTTACAAAAATAGAGCTATTCCTACACAAATCAAGTAACGATTAGAACGAAATAATTATCATTTGGTCGGGTTATTGCAAACTATTTAGACAATTTTAACTATTTTTGTAGGCAAAACGTCCAAAAAATGACAAAACCGACAAACGAATTGGAGAAAATGAGAGAGCGAATCACCGAGCGTGGTTTGATGCTCTTTGACAATATCAGCCGAATGCCCATTTTCGAAAAGCCCTACACCTCACCTTTCATCGTCATCAGCATCAGCCATCGGGGCTGGATGAAAACCATATACGACATGAAACCAGTTGAATTCCGGTCGCATGACCTCGCTATGGTTCCCCCTGGGCATATCCTTTTTGCAAAAGAATCAAGCGAAGATTATCTTACTTCGTTATTAGTCATTTCACCTCTCTTCATTGAAAAGTTGAGCCATAACAACCATCATTTCACTGTAAACCCTTTTGAATATCAATACAATTCAACTTTTCATCTAAGCCAAGAGCAATACGAAGGAATGCTTGGAAATTTCAGAATGCTCAACTGCATTAGCCAATTAAATCATCCCGATCGCGATGAATTACTTGCCAACCAAATGGAAATCGGAACTCAATTGATGGAAATCTACCTTCAAGAAAAAGGCATCATTTCAACACAAGAGTTCCATTCCCCTCAACAGTTGCTCAACCGTTTCCTAAATGCTATTGTCAAGCATTTCCGAGAGAGCAAAGAGGTGCAATATTATGCCAACTTGCTTTGCTTGTCACCCAAATACTTTGGGAGCATCATTAAAGAAAGCACTGGCACTAGCGCTTCCGATTGGATTTCGCATTATGTCATCATCCAAGCAAAGTCCCTGCTTCGTCACAACAAGGACCTCAACATTCAGCAAATCAGCTACCAACTCGGATTTCATGACCCATCCGCATTCACCCGCTATTTCAAGGCCAACGCGGGACTATCGCCCAAGGAATACCGAGCACAACAATAAGAGACGTAGCGCGCTACGTCTCTACAAGTTGATTATCCTACCACGATATTCACAATCTTTTTCGGTACGTAAATGACCTTGCGTATCTGCTTACCCTCAATCCACTTGGCGGCTTCGGGGGCAGCGAACACGGCTGCCTGTACCTCGTCGGCATTCATTGTGACGGGCAACTCCATATTGAAGCGCATCTTGCCGTTGAAGCTGATGGGGTAGTTAAAGCTATTCTCCATCGTCTTGCTTTCATCGTAGACTGGGAACAAAGCGTTCACCACAGAAGTCTCATGACCTAGCAGGTGCCACAATTCTTCAGCGATATGCGGTGCGTAAGGCGAAATCATAATGGCCAAAGGTTCAAGGATTTCACGCTTGTTGCACTTGAGATCGGCCAGCTCGTTGACGCAAATCATGAAGGCTGAAACGACCGTGTTGAACGAGATGCTCTCGATGCCATCTTCTTCCTTCTTGATGAGCTTGTGTAGGCTCTTCAGCTCAGGCGCAGTAGCAGGCTCGTCGCTAATGCAGAACTCGTTGTTCTCGTTGTGGAACAGTCTCCAGAACTTGCGCACGAAGCGGAATGTACCTTCGATGCCTTGCGTGTCCCAAGGTTTGGATTGCTCCAAAGGGCCGAGGAACATCTCATAGAGACGGAGCGTGTCGGCGCCGTATTTCTCCACAAGGTCGTCGGGGTTCTGCACATTGTATTTAGACTTCGACATCTTCTCGACTTCGTTGCCGCAAACGTAAACTTCGTTGCCGTCCTTGTCCTTCTCCTTGATGAAGTGGGCATCCTTCAAGTCGTCGCGCCATTGGCGAAATACTGGAACATCAAGAATGTCGTTGCGTACCATATTGATATCGACATGTATCGGGTCACTGAACAACTCGCGATCAGGTATGTTTTTGGATACGAAGATAGGACCACGATTGTACTCTTCGCCTTCAACGAAAGCCGGGACTTGCTTACCCGCAATCAAATCCTTGATTTTCTGCTCAACGATATGGGTTCCAGCCCTATAATCATTCAAAACATCGATATTGGGCACCAAAAGTAGCTTGTAACCCTTCGATGCCGCATATTCCTCCCACGGTTCGGCCACCTTCTCAAGGTTGCCCATGCGGTTGATTTCGATGAGAATGCCTTTCTCGGGACAGAAGAAGTCGAACTGACGGCGACCATCCTTGTAGTTTCTGACAAATTCCACACCTAAACGCTTGTCCTTGATGATGTTCCAAACGTCGTATTCGCACAACTTCTCCAAATTGACACGATAGGCGAAGCTGGAACGGCCTTGAATCATGCCTTGGTTGATCATGCGCTGGAAAGGCTCATCCTTACATGACAAACCAATATCAAACAAGAACTTGCACCAGAAGCGGCTGTAAATCAAGTGGCCAGTGGCGTGTTCAGCACCACCAATATAGAGGTCGACGTTTTGCCAATAGTCGTTGGCTTCGCGGCTGAAGTATTCCTTGTCGTTGTGTGGGTCCTCATAGCGGAAATAGTAACCGCTGGAACCAGCAAAGCCCGGCATGGTGTTAGTCTCGATGGGATAGCCTTCCTCCGTGACCCAGTTCTTGGCGCGGGCCAAAGGCGGCTCACCCGTCTCGGTAGGCTTGTATTCGCTGATAGCAGGCAACTCTAACGGCAGTTTCGACTCATCCATGGCGTAAGGCATGCCGTCCTTGTAGTAGATTGGGAAAGGCTCGCCCCAATAACGCTGGCGGCTGAAGATGGCATCGCGCAGGCGGTAGTTGGTCTTGCCCGTGCCTACGCCGAGTTTCTCCAGTTCTTCAATCATGCGCTCAATGGCTTTTTTGACGGTCAGGCCATTGAGGAAGCCCGAGTTGACTAACTCGCCGTCCTTGGCATCGAAGCTCTCTTCCCATGTGGCAGGGTCAGTCGGCTCGGTGCCGGGTTTCTTCACCACTTGGATGATGGGCAGGTTGAAATGACGGGCAAAGGCAAAGTCGCGACCATCGTGGGCAGGCACGGCCATGATGGCACCGGTGCCGTAGCCCATCAACACGTAATCAGCAATCCAAATCGGCAGCTTAGCACCCGTGATGGGGTTGACGCCGTAGGCACCCGTGAAGGCGCCGCTCACCTTGCGCACCTCAGCCATACGCTCACGCTCGCTGCGGTTCTTGGTGCGGGTGATGTATTCCTCTACCTCGGCGCGCTGCTCGGGCGTTGTGATTTCGCTCACCAGCTCATGCTCGGGAGCCAGCACCATGAAGGTGGTACCAAATAAAGTATCCGCACGCGTCGTAAACACCTCTAAATCGATATCTTTACCGTCAACCTTAAAGATAACGGAAGCACCCATAGACTTGCCAATCCAGTTCCGTTGCAAATCCTTCACTGACTCGCTCCAATCCACGGTCTCAAGACCATGAAGCAGACGGTCGGCGTAGGCGGTGATACGGAGTTGCCATTGTTTCATCGACTTGCGTTCCACGGGGAAGCCGCCACGCACCGAGAGGCCATCTGCCACCTCATCGTTGGCGAGCACCGTACCCAATCCCGGGCACCAGTTCACCATGGCCTCAGCTTGATAGGCAAGACGGTAGTTCATAAGCACTTCTTGCTGTTCTTTTTCGCTCATTGCCTTCCATTCGGTTGCGGTGAAGCTCAGCGGCTTGCTCTCGACCACATTGAGGCCTTCGGTACCTTTTTCCTCGAAGCGGGCAATCAGTTTGCTGATGGGCTGGGCCTTCTGGCAACCGTTGCAGTAGAACGAGTTGAACAACTGAAGGAATGTCCATTGTGTCCACTTGTAGTAGCCTGGCTCGCAGGTGCGCACCTCGCGGTTCCAGTCGTAGCAAAAACCGATCTTATCCATCTGCTCGCGGTAGCGGTTGATGTTCTTCTCGGTCGTCACGGCGGGGTGTGTACCGGTTTGGATGGCATATTGCTCGGCGGGCAAGCCGTAGGCATCGTAGCCCATCGGATGCAGCACGTTGAAGCCCTTCAGCCTTTTATATCTTGCATAAATATCCGAGGCAATATAGCCTAATGGGTGTCCCACATGCAGGCCAGCTCCCGAGGGATATGGGAACATGTCCAAGACATAGAATTTCGGCTTATTGTGGTCAATATCAACCTTATAGATTTTGTTGTCGCGCCAATATTGCTGCCACTTTTTCTCGATTTCAGTAAAGTTATAGTCCATACAACGAGGTGTTTTTTGCTGTTTTTGAAAGAAACTGCAAAAATAGGGAAAATTTGCTTTAGGATTGATGACCTTAATAAAAACTGCAAATCAACCCACACTTTTTAAACAAGCAACAACTAAAACATTGATCAATTGCAATATATCCGACAGCAAACGCCAACAAATGACCACAGTCGACTACAAACGTTTAATCAACGGATAATTCTTGACAGATAACATAACTTTGCTGCGAAATAACTAAATGTAGTATCGTTATGGAAACTCCGAAACCCACTAAAGTTATCCCAAATGATGTGCAAACAGGAAACATCGAAAACATCAAGAGTGTAATTTATGAAATTCGCGGCCAAAAGGTAACGCTAGACCGCGACCTTGCCAGTATTTACGGGGTAGAGACACGAGCTCTCAACCAAGCAGTCAAACGAAATGCAGAGCGATTCCCCGAGGATTTCATGTTCAAATTGTCTAAAGAGGAATGGGTTGAAATTGAGCGAATTAGCAATATGTCGTCACAAAATGTGATGACATCACTACAATGACGCTCTCGACCAATTAAGGGAAACAAAAGCCCAACCTCGCAAGCGGATTGGTTACAAACCTGAAGAAGAAAATCTTAATCAAACAAACTCATCTCACCCGTAGGCTTAATCCTCGTCTTCCCCAAGTGCTTGTAGGCCAAATCGGTACACTCGCGGCCACGGGGGGTACGCATGAGGAAACCTTCTTGGATGAGGAAAGGCTCGCAGACTTCCTCGATGGTGCCAGGATCCTCGCCCACTGCGGTGGCAATGGTGTTCACGCCGACAGGACCGCCCTTGAACTTGTCGATAATAGTTGTGAGGATCCTGTTGTCCATATCGTCAAGGCCGTGTTCATCTACATTGAGAGCCTTCAAGCCGATTCGCGCGATGTCGATGGTGATAGTGCCATCGCCTTGGATCTGGGCAAAGTCGCGGACACGGCGCAGCAGCATATTGGCGATACGCGGCGTACCACGACTGCGTCGGGCAATTTCGAAAGCCGCGGTATCGTTGATGGGCACACGCATAATACCTGCCGAGCGTTTCACAATCTTTGACAACGTATGCGCATCATAGTATTCCAAACGCTGTTTGATACCAAAACGCTCACGCAGGGGTGCCGTCAGCATGCCACTGCGGGTGGTGGCGCCAATCAGGGTAAAGGGATTCAACGTGATTTGGATGCTACGTGCGCTGGGACCTGTCTCCAGCATGATGTCGATGCGGAAATCCTCCATGGCGGAATAAAGATACTCCTCCACCACGGGACTCAATCGGTGAATCTCGTCGATAAACAACACGTCGTTCGGCTCAAGGCTGGTGAGCAATCCCGCAAGGTTGCCCGGCTTGTCAAGCACAGGACCCGAAGTCATCTTCATGCCGACACCCAACTCATGGGCAATGATATATGACAAAGTGGTCTTGCCCAAGCCTGGAGGACCATACAATAAGGTATGGTCGAGGGCTTCGCCACGTTGGGCAGCGGCCTTCACGAAAACGCGCAGGTTATCAACCACTTGCTGCTGTCCCGCAAAGCTTTCAAACATGTCGGGACGCAAGGCGTTTTCGAAGTCTTTTTCGGCCTTCGAGAGATGGGAAGCGTTGGCATCGAGATTACTGTTCATAGGTTTGTTTTACGGCACAAAGATACAACTTTCGGCGGAAATTGGAATGTTGTCAAAAAAATGTATCTTTGCAGCCTAAAAGGAAAGCATCATGAAACGCATCATCTGCCTCTCGATATTGTTGACTTTGGCTACACTTGCCATAGCACAAAGTTCTGGCTCACTGAATGTTAACAAGGATAGCCGCATCGAAAGCCTCATTGCGAAGCAACGTCGGCTTTATGACCTCGACAGCTCTTTCAGCGGCTACCGCATCCACATTTTCATGGAAATCGGTAACGAGGCACTAAAACATGCCGAGCAGGTAAAACGCCAATTCCAGAACGCCTTCCCTGACATTCCGATTTATCTGACCTATTCGGAACCGTATTTCCGCCTGCGTGCTGGCGATTTTCGCAACCGCGTGGAAGCCGAGAAATGCCTACGCCGCATCAAGCCAAAATTCAAGGAGGCTTTCGTCACGGCGGATATGATTTATAGGCCAAAAATAAATTGAAAAATTCGTGGTCTTAGGCCACGAATTTTTCTACATTGTCCACAACGATACCTAAACGCAACAGGAACGCCTCCTCGGTGGCAAAACCGATATGCGGCAACATTATGAGATTCGGTGCGCCGAACAACGAATTATCCTGTTTCAGCGGCGGTTCCATGCCGTAGACATCAGCGGCGGCACCTGCAATCCGACCTTGTTTCAAAGCATTGGCCAAAGCCATCTCGTTCACGACAGGACCACGAGCCGTATTAATTAATAAGGAAGTCGGCTTCATCATGGCGAAATCCTTCTCCGTGATGAAATCGCGCGTCTCAACGTTGAGTGCGATATGCAAAGTGACGATGTCGGATTTTTTCAACAAAGTTTCCTTGTCAACGAAAGTCACGCCCTCGACTTGCTTTGGGGTACGGTTCCAGGCCAGCACCTTGCAGCCGAAGGCGTTCGCCAACTGCGCCACACGCTGCCCGATGTTGCCCATGCCGATGATGCCGATGGTCTTACCCCCGATTTCGCGCCCAGGCATGATGCCCTTGCGATTGCATTGTCGCGTAATCGTGTCGTTTTCAATCACTTTGCGATACAAATCAATCATCAGTGCGATGGCTAACTCGGCCACGGCCTCGGTGCTGTAGCCCGCTGCATTCTTTACTACGATGTCGCGACGCTGGCATTCCTCCGTGTCAATATGGTCCAAACCCGTAAACGCGATAGAAAGCATTTTCAGGTTGGGGCAAGCGTCAAAAAAGTCCTTGCGCAGCGGGATGTTGCTCTCGATGATGACCTCCGCGCCCTCAGCACGGCGTTTCAATTCATCAAGGTTCTCGTTGCGGTCGGGATAGATAATCACCTCATGACCAGCCCTTTTCAGGCCTTCACAAGCTGCCTCGATTTGCTGGACTTTCAGTCCAAGCGGCTCCAAAAAAACGATTTTCATTTCGCGGCAATCATTTCGATTTCGACCAAAGCCTTCTTGGGCAGTTCCTTCACGGCAAAGGCAGCGCGGGCAGGGCAGTCACTCTTGAAATACTTGGCATAGACCGTATTCATCTCGCCAAAGTAGCTCATATCAGCAAGATAGCAGGTCGACTTCACCACATTGTCGAAGGTACAACCCGCCTCGTTGAGGATGGCCTCAAGGTTTTTCATGCTCTGTTCGGTTTGTGCCGTTACGCCCTCAGGCATGACACCCGTTTCAGGATTGATGGGCAGTTGACCCGAAATGAAGACCATTCCGTTAGCTTCGATGGCTTGACTGTAAGGCCCGATGGCACCTGGAGCCTTGTTTGTTGCGATAGCTTTTTTCATGTTGATGAGTTTATTGAGTTATTATTGATAAATTTAATGCGATTCCGAGCGCAAAAATAAGAAAAATACTAATTTTGCAAACTGAAAAAATATCCGCCATGACATTCAGACAGATTCTCCGCAAGCTCAATAACCGCTATATCTACGCCACGATTATCTTTCTGGTGCTATTCCTACTCATCGACCAGTTCAACCTCTTCGAGCAAATCAGACTTCGACGCGCACTGAACGACCAAAAACAGCAGATTGAGTTTTACAAAAAAGAGATTTCGAAAAGCAAAGACTTACTCGACCGCTTAGAAAACGACACTGCCACCATGGAACGGGTTGCCCGTGAACAATACATGATGAAACGCGACAACGAAGTCCTTTATCTAATTGAGACTCAAGAATGAAGTCGAGAATTGGCATACTTTTCTTCCTTTTTTTGCTGTTTGTTTTGCCAGAGCGAACTCTTTTTGCGCAAAACCACGTCATCAACGGCAGAATCACCGATGCACAAAACCGACAACCATTGGCTTTTGTCAACATAATCGTCAATGATGGTCTGACGGGCACGATGAGCGACATCGACGGAAAATACGAAGTCACCGCTTCAGAACCCATTCAAAAAATCAAGTTCTCTTGCCTTGGCTATGAGACAAAAGAGGTTGACATCCAACCTGATGCAAAAAAATGCAACATTGCTTTGAAACCTGTCATCTTCGAATTGCAAGAAGTGACCATCGAAGCAGGTGAGAATCCTGCCCACCGCATCATCGACAGCCTACTAGCCCATCGCAAGGCCAACAATCCCAACTCGTTGGACAGCTACCGATACAAGATTTATGACCAAATGGTGCTCACCATCGACAGTAGTGACTTTGGTAAGGCCATGATAGAAACAGGCGGTGGAGGCACCTTGCAGATGTTTGACAATATCCTGAAAAAGAGCGACTTGATGGTGATGGAAACCGCCTCTGAAGTGCTTTTCAAAGCTCCCGACCGCAAACTGCAAAAAGTACTTGGCACTAAGGTTGCTGGCATGAAAGATCCCACCTTCATCTATTTGGTCAACAGCATGCAGAGCATCAGTTTTTACGATGAGAGCATCAACATCACTGGCACCAACTACGTGAATCCCATCAGCCGAGATAGTAAACGTCACTATTTCTTTACTTTAGAGTCTATCAGTCCGATAGGGCAAGGCGACTCGCTTTACGTGATTTCATTCCATCCGATGCGCGGCAGCACCTTCAACGGACTGCGCGGCACGATGACTGTCAACAGCGACGGTTGGGCCTTGCAGAGTGTGAAGGCCTCGCCTAACGAAACCGGCGGTGTTTACACGGCCAACATTCAACAGCTTTACCAAAAAATTGGGAACCAATGGTTTCCGAAACAACTGAATACCAATTTACGCTTTCCTGGTATCACTTTCGACATTGATGGCAACTCCTTCCCTTCTGTTGCCATTGGAAAGAGCTATCTCACCGACATCGAAATCAATCCCGACCTCAGCAAACAACGCTTTTCCGACTTGGAAATCGTAGTTGACCCTATCGCCGCCTACCGCGATGAAACATTTTGGAACGGCCACCGCATTGATTCATTAACCGAAAGAATCAGAGCCACTTACATTCTTGTTGATTCCCTCACTCAAGGCACCAACATTTTCGACCGCGTGCTCGGTTTCACCGATAAACTGATGAACGAAGACGCCATTCCCATCGGCCCCGTCAATCTAGACCTCAACGAAATCCTCAAACTATCCAGAAGCCGAGGTTGGCGCTTTGGCCTTGGCCTCATAACCAACGACCGCCTGTCGCGTCACATTCGCATTCATGGTTTCTTCGGCTATTGGACCAAAATGAAAGATTTTGATTACGGAGGTGGAATCAAATGGCTGATTGACAGGCAAAAACAAATGGAATTGGACGTAAAGTACAGCCACATGTCGGAAGCCTTGGGCGAGTTCTTTTTGCAGGAACATTACGGTTTGCTCACGGAGAACGACTACAAATATGGATTCTATGAAAATGTGAATGTGCGGAGCAACCGCCTCTCAGCCAGCTTCAGCACCCGTACAGCTCAGCATTTCAAGCTGTTTCTTAATCTCAGCGGTGCTGAAAAACGTTACCTCATGCCACCGTTCGACAGCCTTCCTGCCACCCGTTTCGCCACTGCCGAAGTCAAGTTGCGCTTTGCCTACAAGGAAAAGTTTTTGAGCAAACCTGATGGCATTCAATCGCTTGGCACAATTTACCCTGTTGTTTGGCTGTCATATATGCATTCATTCCCGAACATTTTCGGCAGCACTTATGAATTTGATCGCATCAAGCTTGAGGCATCGCAAAATTTCTACACGCATTACATGGGAGTCTCCAAAGTGCTGTTGCAGGCAGGCTATGCCACCCAAAGCTGCCCTATCATGGAGACGTTCAACATCTTGGGCTCTTACGAGCCTTTTGGCCTTTATTCGCCGGGTAGTTTCAGTACCATGCGTGAGGATGAGTTTTTCTGCGACCGTTTCGTGGCCCTCTACTTGAGCCACAATTTTAGTGGGATGCTATGGAAGACCGACTCGAAGTGGTTCAAGCCCGAACTCACTCTCGCCACCAATATCGGCTGGGGTGACATGCGTCATCGCGAAAGTCTCAACGAACTGAATCTCAAAACGATGAACAAAGGCTTCTTCGAAAGCGGCTTCGTCGTGAAAGGGCTGCTCAATGTGATGTGGGTTAAAATGGGCTTAGGTGCTTTTTATCGGTACGGTCCTTATGCCTTCGACAAGGTTTGGGATAACTTCGCTTTCAAGATGAGCATCACTTTTGATTTGTAGTTGGAAATTAGAAGTTAAAAGTCACTATTATGAGAAGGGTTTCCTTGTTGATGATTTGTTTGACGTTTCTTGCTTCATGCGGAAAACAGCCACAAAAAATCGTCCTACAAGGTCTGGCTCAAGGTTCCTATTATGCCATCACTTATTTTGATAAGCAAAACCGCAGTTTTCAACGTGAAATCGACTCAATTTTCCATGCTGTGGATATGTCGGTCAATCTTTGGGTGGATAGTTCCATCATCTCGAAAATCAATCGAAATGAGAAGGTTACGATCGACAGTATTTTCATCGACAACTTCAACATTGCGCAAGAAGCCGCTGTTTTGTCTGACGGCTATTTCGACCCGACCATCTCTCCCATCGTGGCAGCTTGGGGTTTTAGCTACAAAACCGGCGACAGCATTACACCCCAACTCATCGACAGCCTCAAACACTTGGTCGATTACCGCAACATCCGTATCGAGGATGGAAAAGTTGTCAAGGGAGCCCCTGACATGAAACTGGATTTCAACGCCATAGCACAAGGCTACACTTCGGATTTGATAGCCAAGTTTTTGGAGAGTCGCGGCATTAAGAGTTTCTTGGTCGACACGGGCGGCGAAATCATGGCACGAGGCGGCAAACCCAACGGCCAGCCATGGATTGTAGGCATTGAAAAGCCCGCCGAGAATTGGGACTCAGAACGCATCGTGCAGACCCGTATCGCCTTGCGTGACAAGGGTTTGGTTACCTCGGGCAGCACTAGAAAATATGTAGAGCGCAACGGCAAGCGCTATTCCCACTGCATCGACCCTAAGACAGGCTATCCTGTGGAGCATAACGTACTCAGTGTGACCGTATTGGCCGAAAATTCCGTCTGGGCCGACGCCCTCGCCTCTATCTGCATGGTGATGGGCATGGAGAAATCGCTGCCGCTCATAGAAAGCATGGATGGCGTGGAAGCTTATTACATTTTTGTCAACGAGCATGACGAATTGGGAACCTTCGCTACGGCGGGTTTTAAGGCATTGGTATTGGAATGAAAGAGACTTTTTCATCACTGCTTTGGTAGAAAACTTTGCAAAAACTTTCTACCGAATCCGTTGACACGGGGTTGACACGGGAGTGGGATTGAGGAAAAAAGAAAATCCCTAACTCGTTGATTTTCAAGTTAGGGATTTAAATTCTTGGTACTCCCGCAGGGGATCGAACCCTGGACACCCTGATTAAGAGTCAGGTGCTCTACCAACTGAGCTACGGAAGCATCATTTTCGGCCGCAAAATTACATACTTTTTCTGTTCCATCGACATTTTTAGGAAATTTTTTTTATTCGCTATCTTAACAAACAAATTATCAATTATTTACAACAAAAACCAAAAGTACTTAATGCTCCAAAAAACGCATTTTCAGCCCACAAACCAGTTCTTGAATTCGCTCACTTTAGCCTTGCTAACGATGATTCTTTCCGGAACATCGACACTCAGGTTGATGGCTATCTTATTGCCGAACCAAATAGAGATGTCTTTTATGGCGTTGCGAGCCACGATAAACTGGCGGTTGGCACGGAAGAAAAACTCAGGATCAATCTGGGCCATCAGGTCGTCCAAAGTCACATTCATGTAATAGTTCTTGTGGTCGTACGTGACCATCTTCACCGACTTGGTATCGATGTAAAAGTATGATATATCACTGATTGACAATGGAATAAGTTTATCACGTTCGGGCATCAGGAAGTACTTTTTGTATTTTTTTCGTTCCGTTCCCATTTGTGTCAGGAATTTCTGGAGTTGGTTCCGGCTTGTGGTGAGCATCTTGTATTTCCCCATAGCGCGTTTCAAGTCTTTCTTGTTGATGGGTTTCAGCAGGTAGTCAATACTGTTCACCTCAAAGGCGTTCAGCGCATATTCGTCATAGGCTGTGGTGAAGATAATAGGACAAGTAATTTCGACCTTCTCGAAGATATTGAACGCAGAGCCGTCAGCGAGATGGATGTCCATAAAAATCAAGTCGGGCATTTCGTTGTTTTCAAACCATTCGAGACTTTCCTCTATGGTTTCGAGTATGGCAAACACTTCTGTCTCGGGGCTGACTTCGCCAAGCAGCTTCTGTAAAGCCTTGGCAGCCAATACTTCGTCTTCTATGATAAGTGCTTTCATGTATAATGGATTATTGTTTTTCAATCAATGGAATGGTGACCCTGAAATACTTTCCGTCGTCGCGAATTTCCACTTCCTTGTTCCATTGCAGCCGATAACGATCAGCAAGGTTGGCCAACCCGATGCCGCTGTCTTCCTCCTCTTTGATTTTTGGCTGGATGGCATTGCTGATTTCCAATTGGCCATTTTCGGTGGTAACAATTTGTATTACAAGTGGTTGTTTAGCAGAAATCACGTTATGCTTGATGGCGTTTTCCACCAAGCCTTGCACCGATAATGGCAACACCTTGGCCTTGTTGTATTTCTTGTCGATTTGGAAGTCAAACTCCAGATTGTCGCCGTAGCGAATTTGCATCATGCTGCAATAGGCCTCCACGCAGTTCATCTCGTCGGCAAGGGCCACCACTTCCTTATTTTGCAAGGTGTAGCGCAGCACCGATGAAAGTTGTTGCACATAGTCAGTGGCCTTTTCCGCGTCGATTTCGATGAGTGACTGCAACGTGTTCATCGAATTGAAAAGGAAATGCGGGTCGAGCTGGCTCTTCAAGGCTTCGTAGTGCGTACGGATATTCTCCGTTTTAAGTTCCTCATTCTCAACAGCTATCATCCTTTGACGATAAAGTGCACGCATCAAGTAGCATGACATGATGACAACAGCCATTAAAAAATAATCGCGTACAAGGTAGTCACGAATGATACTGAACAGAAATGGTGGGACAAACTTATGAGGACCTAAGGCCAAAACCAGATAGGAGAAAGATATGCTTAATACCGTGGTTATCAGCGTGGAACCTAAAATAACAAAAAAGATTTCATGCCACTTTTTCAAGAAGTCAATGCCCATCATTTTACGGTTGTATAGAAACAACACAAAAACAAGCACAAAACTGAGGAAAATGTGAACTAACATCTTGTCAAACCTGAACTTCTTTGGATTTTCCTTCATGTCGCCAAAGCCTCGTGGAGCTTTTTGATGAACTAGTCCAAATTCCTGATTCTCATCGATTTGAAGCGTATCAGAGGATAAAGATGGAGACATCCTTTGCGAGACATACCTTTGCTCGGATGGCGACTTCTCAAAGCCAACAAACAACGATTCGCCAAAGAAAAATGCCAGCATGTACAAAACATGAAAGCCACCGCTGAAGACGAGCGACAAAATGGCCATGCGCCTCAATGAGAGGTATGGTTTTGCGATTTTTTTAGCCTTTCCTTCCATCTTTCAATCGGTTTTGAGGAACTATTCGTATCGCAAAGCGTTAATCGGATCGGTTTGCGAGGCCTTCAACGCAGGGAAGAAACCAGCGATAAGGCCCAACACGGCGCACGACACGAAGGAAATCACCATCCACAACGGATTGATGACGAACGGCAACGACATCACCAAGGCCACCACATACGACAGTAAGAGACCCAATAAAAGGCCAATCACGCCACCGATGAGGCTCAAAATGATGCTCTCGGTAAGGAATTGCAGCAAAATCGCCGAGTTTTTGGCACCAATCGACATGCGCAGGCCAATTTCCTTGGTGCGCTCCGTCACGGTGACGTACATGATGTTCATAATGCCGATACAGCCTACCAACAAGGAAATCAGCGCAATAGCGACCAAAACGGTGGTAATCATGCCCGTCATGGACGACATCATTTCCAGCATTTCCTGTTGGGTACGCACCTCGAAATCGTCCTCACCCCCCTCGGGAATCTTGTGCGATGCGCGCAAAAGGGTCTCAATCTCCTCCACGGCGGCCTCGGCCACGTTTTCGGAGGCGGCAGAGCACACAATCTGCTGGATATAGTCCACGCCCAACATGCGCTTCTGCACCGTGGAATAAGGCATCACGACGAGATCGTCCTGGTCCATGCCCATGCTGTTCTCTCCTTTTTCCTTCAAGGTTCCGATGACCTTGAAGGGCATGTTGCCCACGCGGATGGTCTTGCCGATGGGGTCTTCGCTGTCGTCGAAAAGCTCCTCCACGATGGTGTGGCCAATCAAGCCCACCTTGGCGTATTTTTTCACGTCGTCGTCAGTAAAATTGACGCCCGTCGCAATTTCGTACTTCTTGATTTCCAAATAGTCTGGCGACCCGCCATACACTGTTCCCGACCAGTTTTTGGAGCCGTTCACCAACTGTCCGCCACTGTTCACCACGGGGCTGACCATCGTGACATTCTTGGCGTTCTTGGCAATCAGCTCGCAGTCGTGCACCTTGAGTGACTGCACGTTGGATGACCCCATACTGACGCCGCCACGCCTTTGGTTGGCGCGCATCACCATGATGAGGTTGGTGCCCATGTCGGAAAGCTGATTGGCGGTGCTCTGCTTCAGTCCCTCGCCCAAATTGACCACCGCGATGACGGCGGCAATGCCAATCACGATGCCGAGCATAGAAAGGGCCGAGCGGGTCTTGTTGCGCAGCAGGGCTTTCGCCGAGATTCGTATGAGGTTCAGAATATCCATTTCAATAATCGTTTTCCACTGGCAAGGCTTTCAAGGCCTCAATCGCCGATTTGGTCGCAACGGGTTCGTCACGGAGGATGTGACCGTCACGGAGGAATATCGTTCTGCTCGTAAACACCGCAATGTCAGACTCGTGCGTCACAAAAGCGATGGTCTTGCCTTGCTCGTGCAGGCTTTGGAAGAGGCTCATGATTTCGTAGGACGTGCGCGTGTCGAGGTTGCCCGTGGCTTCGTCGGCCAACACAATCACCGGGTCGTTGACCAAGGCGCGGGCAATGGCCACACGCTGCTGCTGGCCGCCCGAAAGTTGGTTGGGCATGTGTTCCATGCGGTCTTTCAGGCCGACGAGTTCCAAGGCGTGTCGTGCCCTTTCGTGGCGTTCGCGGTGCGAGACATCGGGGTTATAGACCAAAGGCAGCTCCACGTTTTCCAAGGCCGATGTTCGCGGCAAGAGGTTGTATGACTGGAACACGAAGCCAATTTTACGGTTGCGGATTTCGGACAGCTCGTTTTTGGTGCGTTCACGAACAGAAATGCCGTCGATGAGGTACTCGCCCGATGTGGGCTGGTCGAGGCAACCGAGGATGTTCAGCAAGGTCGACTTGCCACTTCCCGACGACCCCATAATGCTCACAAACTCGCCTTGGCAAATGTCGAAAGAAACGCCTTTGAGGGCGTGAACTTCCTCACTGCCAACGACAAATGTCCGCTTGAGGTTCTCAACCTTGATGATGGAATTTTGCGCACCCATAGTGATTATCTCGGCGGACCGCTTGGTGCGCTACCGCCCTTGTTGTTGTTTTTGTTCCTACCGGGAGGGCCTGGCATGAAGGGGTTCTCGCCCGTCTTCTTGGCCTTGGTCTTCTCGACATATTGCGCCGAGAGCACCACGGAATCACCCGCTTGCACCCCTTGCTCGATGATTCTGTAAGCACCGTCACTCATGCCCGCCTTCACGGGACGCGGCATCACTTCGTCGCCTTTCTTCACCCAAACCATGGTTGGGCGGCTGCCTTCCGGCATCTGTGGACGCTCGCCCATGGGCATTTCGCCTTGCGGACGCTGACCCTCAGGCTTTTCATGGTTCTTGTGCATGGCTTTCAGCACCTGCTCATCGGGCGTGAAGTTGAACGCCTCGGCGGGAACGGCCAAACCTGTCTGTTCCTCCGTGACGATGGTCACGCTGGCGGTCATGCCAGGGAAGAGTTTTTGGTCGGGGTTCGGCGCCTCGATGATGACGGTATAGGTCACCACATTACTCGTGGTGGTTGGTTTCATTCGGATTTGGCTCACCGTGCCTTCAAAACTCTCATCCATATAGGCATCCACGGTAAAGGTAACACGCTGATCCACTTTCACTTGCCCGATGTCAGCTTCGTCCACGTCGGCCTCTACTTGCATTTTGGTCAGGTCGTTGGCGAGGGTGAACAAGGTCGGCGTGCTGAACGAAGCCGCCACGGTTTGGCCCACCTCCACGGCGCGGTCGAGCACGATGCCGTCGATGGGCGAATAGATTTCGGCGTAGCTCAAGTCCACCAAAGCCTGGTCGTAAGCGGCTTGAGCGTTTTTCTTGTTCATTTGCGCCTGCGTGTAGGTGTTTTGGGCTTCCTGAAAAGAGGCGAGTGTGGCTGCATTAGACTCAAAAAGTTGTTTAGTACGATCATAAGTGAGTTTTGCATAATTAAGTTGGCTCTCGGCAGAGGTCAAACTCGCCTTGGCCCGACTAACGCTCTGGTTGAGTGTTAGTTTGTCTAATTCAGCCAGCAACTCGCCTTTCTTGACCACATCGTTGAAATCGACGTATATCTTTTCCACTTTTCCGGAAACTTGCGTGCCTACCTCAACGGTCTCCACCGGCTCGATGGTGCCCGTTGCAGTGACGGTGTTCTCCACCGTGTATTCGGTCACCACATGCGTGCGGATGACCAATTCCTTGTTCGCTGATTTTCTTGCCTTTACAATCATCATCACCGCGATTGCCGCCACCACAATCCCAAGAATAATCAGCCATATTTTCGTTTTCTTTTTCATATCTTTTCAAAATTTCAAATTCAAAGATTCAAAAATTCAATATTCATTATTCCACATTCAGCATTTACAACGTAATCGGTTTGCCCATATAAACGTCCAAGATTTTGCGTTTCATAACCAAGGAATACTTGTTCTGAATGTAGTTGTTCAGCGCGTTGAGGTAATTGTTCTGTTGTTGTAGCAAATCCACCGTCGTGATGCTACCATATTGATATTGAAGATTATACGCACTAAAACTTTTGCTGTAGGCGTTTTCGCGTACCTGCGCGACTTTGTAGGCGTTGTAGGCCGAAACCACGTTGCGATAGGCCTGGACAACCGTCTGCCGCACGGTCAGGACGGACTGCTCATAGTCCAATTCAGCCTGTTCGAGGGCGATGCGGCTTTTCTTCACGTTAGCCTTGGTTTGGCCTCGGCTGTAGATGGGGATGCTCATCGACACGCCCACCGACTCGGTCGGCTTGCCGTACCACTGGCTGTTGCCGTTTTGGTCGAATGACAACAAACCCATGCCCACATCGGCGTTCGCACTGATGGACGGGAAATAGTTGCCCCGCGCCATGTCCACGCTTTTTTCGGCGATGCGGATGTCGTAGTCACTCATGCGTAGTTCAGGCATGTAGTCCATCGCGAGGCTAATGGCTTCTTCCTCGGTCGGGAGCGTTTCCTTCAGATTGTCAAGGTTCTCCGTGTCGGGAGAAATGATCCCCAACTCGTCCGTCGGGTCCATCGAAAGCAGCACTTTCAGGTCGAGCAAGTTGTTGTTGATGTTGATCCGTGTATCGACCACGTTATTCGAGTCGCTGTAGTATTGCGCCTCAAGAAGCAGCAAATCGCTCTCCAAAATGGAACCAACCTTGTAGCGGACCTGTCCCTGCTTCATCTGCTCGCGGCTGGTATTCAGCACCTCAAGCTGATAATTCAGCAATTCCTGGTTGCCGAGGATGGTCAGGAAACTTTGCAGGATTTGGATGGCAAGCTGGTCGTCGTAACGCTCCAACTGCACCTCGTTGCGCTCTACGTTGAGGCGGCTTTGCTCTATCGTGTTGTTGATGTTGCCGCCTTGGTAAATCGTCACCGAGGAACCCACGCCTACGTTGCCCGACACCGACCAACCGTTGGCGTTGTTTGAGAAATTCTCTCCAAGTGAGGCACTTACATTGGGTAGACGTTGCAGCTTCGACTGCTCGTAGGTGGTTTCCAACGATTGTCCCGTCAACTCCATCGACTTGCGCTCATAACTATTGGCCACGGCAAAACGAAGGCAATCCTCCAAAGAGAACTGGTAGCTCCTGCTCTCCTGCCCAAAAACCGAGCAAACAAACAAGAAAACGAATACCGATGTGATGGCTTTTTTCATACCGCAAAAATAAAAAATTACAAAATATAAACAACAATTATTCAATTTTGAAACGACCCAAACCCAAACTGAATCGGTCATTTCATCAGTTTGGACAGTGCTTACAATCTTCTCCGCCCTTTCCACCGCAAACGCAATGGGCCGTCCCTTCGTTCTCGCAACGCCGCTCAAAACGCCCGTCCTTCTTAATAAACATCTTGATGCCGATGGCAGCAAAGGCCAGAATTAATATTAATAAGGTAAACACAAAAACCGTCCAAAACATAGGCGAAAAAGTTTTGCGCAAAAGTAAGAAATATCGCCGAATGACGAATGGTTTTCTTATTTTTGCAAACTGTATCCAACACTGACAGCTTTATGTATCTTGTTGATACCCATACACATGTCTACGACCATCAATTTGACCTCGACCTCGCCAAAGCCATGAAACGCGCTTTGGATGCGGGTGTCGGGATGATGTTACTGCCGAACGTGGACACCTCCACCATCGCTCCGATGCTCAAGTTGCACAAGGAGTTTCCCGACTGCACTCGCGTGATGATGGGCCTGCAACCCGAGGAAGTCCACGAGGACTACAAGACGGTTTTGGATCAGATGGAGAAGGAGTTGGAGCGCAATATTTATATAGGTGTAGGCGAGATCGGCCTCGATTTCTATTGGGACGCGACCTTCGAGAAGCAGCAAACCGACGCTTTCGAAACCCAACTGCAATGGGCCAAACAGCTCGGGCTACCGCTTTCCATCCACTGCCGCAACGCTTTCGACAAGATGACGAAGTTCTTGGAGAAACATCAAGACGGTGGTTTGCGCGGTATCATGCACTGCTTTACGGGTACCGAAGACGAAGCGAAAGCCTATCTCGGCCTCGGTTTCCATCTCGGTTTGGGTGGCGTGACCACCTACAAGAACTGCGGCGTGAAGAACTTTTTGCCCCATCTGCCCTTAGACCGCATCGTTTTGGAAACCGACGCGCCCTATCTTGCGCCCGTTCCCTATCGCGGCAAGCGCAACGAACCCGCCTTTATGGTAGCCACGGCACAGAAAATCGCTGAAATACTGGATATTCCATTGGATGAAATCGCCACAACAACCACAAATAATGCAACAAAACTATTCCAAATAGCCCCGTAAGGGCGACAGCCAATAAGCAGACGGCGTAAGCCCCTGCCAACTGATAACTGATAACTGATAACTAACAAAATATGACACAAAAAGAAGAAACCACCATCCTCGTGCTCTACACCGGTGGCACCATTGGCATGATGCAAGACCCCAAGACAGGCGCCCTCGTGCCGTTCGATTTCGACAACATCTACGCCCACCTTCCCGTATTGCGGAACTTTGGCTACCAAATCGACTTCTACAGTTTCGACCCGCTGATTGACTCCTCGAATATGTCGCCCGATTTCTGGATTCGTCTCGCGACCAAAATCGGCGAGGAATACGAGCATTACGACGGCTTCGTGGTGCTACACGGCTCCGACACGATGGCCTACACCGCCTCGGCCCTCAGCTTCATGCTCGAAAACCTCAACAAGCCCGTCGTGCTGACAGGGTCACAACTGCCGATGGGTGTGGTGCGCACCGACGGACGCGAGAACTTCCTCGCCGCTATCGAAATTGCCGCCGCCAAGGAGGACGACACCGCCATCGTGCCCGAAGTATGCATCTTCTTCCAAGACCAACTGTTACGTGGCAACCGCGCCACCAAGTTCAACGCCGAGAACTTCAACGCCTTCGCCTCGACCAACTATCCCAACCTCGCCGACGTGGGCGTACACATCAAATACAACACCGACCGCATCCTGAAGCCCAACTTCAAAAAGTTGAAAGTCCACACCAACCTCGACCGTAACGTGGGCATTCTCAAGCTATTCCCGGGCATTTCGGAAGATTTTGTCTGCCACGCCTTGCAAACGCCGGGCTTGGAAGCCCTAGTGCTGGAGACCTTTGGCTCGGGCAACGCCACCACCGCGCCGTGGTTCCTGGACGCGCTAAAACAAGCCATCGACCAAGGCCTCATCATCCTCAACATCACCCAATGCAAGGGCGGAAGCGTGGAGATGGGACGCTATGAAACCAGCCTCGACATGGCCCGCATCGGGGTGGTCAGCGGACACGACATGACCACCGAAGCTGCCGTCGCAAAACTGATGTATCTCGTCGGAGAAGGCCTCCCGAAAGCAAAAATCACAGAATTGCTGCAACTTTCCATACGAGGAGAGATGACCGTTTGAGCCTATATTTCAGCCATTTGAGAAATAATTTGAATAAAAAATTCAAAATGTTTGGTTTTCCAATTGAAAAAATATGTACTTTTGGCAACGATTTCGAGAGGTAGGCAGAGGAGAAGCCAAAGGAGAGATGTCCGAGTGGTTTAAGGAGCACGCCTGGAAAGTGTGTGTACTCCAAAAGGGTACCGCGGGTTCGAATCCCGCTCTCTCCGCAATAGCAAACAACGCAAGAGAAACAAGTTTTCAAAGTTATAATCAAAATCATTTAATCACACTATGAAAAAATTAATTGCTTTCCTCATGATTGCTGGTTTTATGACCTTTGGTATCAGCAATCTCGTCGTTGCTCAAGAAGAGCAAGCGCAAACCGAGCAGACTGAACAAGTTGCTGCTCCTCAAGAAGCTACACCAGTTGTTGATGAGACGGTTCCCGCCACTCAACCTGCTGAAGAAGCTCCTGTCACCTTCCGCGAATCCATCAAGAAGCAGTTCATCGACGGTGGTCCTTCATTCATGGGCATCGTGTTGGTCATCCTCTTGATTGGTATGGCTATCTCCATCGAGAGAATCATTTATCTGACCTTGGCCACCGCCAATTCTGAAAAGCTCTTGAAAGGCATTGAAGCCAAGATGAAGAACGGCGACGTTGAAGGCGCCAAGCAGCTCTGCAAGGACACCCGAGGCCCTGTGGCCAGTATCTTCACCCAAGGCCTCATCCGTTATCAAGATGGCCAGTCACTTGACGAAGTCGAAAAGAGCATCGTCTCCTACGGTTCGGTTGCAGGCGGCAAGCTCGAAAGCGGCCTGAGCTGGATCGGCCTCTGCATCAGCCTGGCTCCTATGTTCGGATTCATGGGTACCGTTATCGGTATGATCAAGGCTTTTGACGACATCGCCGCCGCTGGCGACATGAGCCCCACCATCGTGGCCTCTGGTATGAAGGTCGCTCTGTTGACCACCGTGTTCGGTCTGATCGCAGCCATCATCCTTCAGATTTTCTTCAACTTCATCGCATCCAAGATCGAAAGCATCGTCAACGACATGGAGAACGCCTCCATCTCGTTCATGGACATCCTTGCTAAGTACAACAACAAAAAATAAAGTATAATCATGAACGGTAAGCTTTCAAATATTTCAAAATGGGTGTTTGGCCTGTTGGCTTTGATTACCGTGGCTATGGCAGTGTATTTCTACCTCGGCCTCAAGGACGAAGCCCGCACCAACATGCTCTTGAATTGGGGCTACATCTTGATTATTCTTGGCATTGCACTCGCATTGATTTCGGCTTTCTTCACAGGCATCGTCAAAGGTGTCAAGGGAAAGAAGCTGCTGATTTTGGTTATTGCAATCGCGATTATTGCAGTTGTAGCTTACATCATGTCAAAAGGCTCGTTCGACATTCCTTACCAAGCTGGTGAGATTCTCTATTCCGGCAAGACACATGGACTGGTCGAATTCGCCTTGAATTTCTTCTATGTAACCCTTGGAGTCAGTATTCTTTCAATCCTGTTCTCAGTCATCTACAAGGCAGTTAAAAAGTAAAAAGATTCATCATGGCCAGAAAAGTTCCGGAAATTAATTCGAGTTCGCAGGCTGACATAGCATTCTTGCTATTGTGTTTCTTCCTGATGACGACTTCCATGGACGTGGACTACGGTATCACCCGTCGTCTGCCCCCTCCCGTCGAGCAAAACGACGAGGACGTGAAGGTCAAGGAAAGGAACGTGATGAATGTAATGGTAAACAAGAGCGATAAGCTGCTGGTCAACGGCCGTCCTTCCGACATCTCGTTGTTGAAGGATGAGGCCAAACGCTTCATGACCCCGCGCCCGAATGACGAGACCGCCCCTGAAGTCGAAACCAAGCACTTCGACCTCGTGGGAGACGTTCTCATGTCGAAAGGCGTGATTTCGTTGCAGAACGACCGCGGCACTTCGTATGCTATGTATATCAGTGTGCAGAATGAGTTGGCACGCGCCTTCAATGAACTGAAGGATGAGATGGCGTGGCAAAAATTCCACAAGCACCTCGACCAACTCAATGAAGATCAAACCAAAGCCATCAACGAGGCGGTACCCGTCCGCGTCAGTGAGGCCGAACCCGTTGTGTACGGTAACAATTAAAGGAGGATATAGATATGGCAAAATTCAGAAAAGAAGGTAAAAAGGAAGTGCCGCAAGTGAGCACCTCGTCATTGCCCGATATCGTTTACATGTTGATATTCTTCTTCATGATTACCACCTCAATGCGTGACGTCGAGCTGAAAGTGAAGACCGCAATGCCCAAAGCTTCCGAAATCCAGAAGCTCGAACGCAAAGCTTTGGTGAGCAGCATCTATATCGGTCCGCCGCGCGATACCAAGCTCGGTACCGAGTCGCGTATCCAATTGGACGATGCCTTCGCCCGCACGACAGACATCGCCGACTGGATTTTGAAGGAACGCGAATCGCGCAGCGAAGCCGACCGTCCCTTCCTGACCACTGCCCTGAAAGTGCACAAAGAGACCCGTATGGGTATCGTCACTGACGTGAAGCAGGAGCTTCGTAAGGTGGGTGCCTTCCGTATCAACTACACGACGTTGAAGGGCAGCGCGTTGGAAAACTAAGTGTTTCGTTTGCTTAAACTGAAAAAAGGTGGCTGTGAAAACGGCCACCTTTTTTTTGGATGCAAGTCTGGGAGTTCCGTCAGGAATCCAAGGGTTTCTTTTTCCACCAACTCCAAACCATCAGACCCGCCGTGACCGCCATGCTCCCTGCAATGAGCCATCTGTTCTGCAACGCGCCGAAATGGTCTACATCAATGTCGATGACGTCTTTGTTATTAAGATAATACAGCACCACCGCCGTGCCGTTGTTGAGGAAGTGCATGAGGATGCTTGTCCACAACGAACCGCTGATATAGAACATATAGCCCAAAACGATGCCGAGGAACATGCGCGGCAAGAAACCGTAAAACTGGAAATGAATGAAGGAGAAGATGGCCGCTGAAAGGATGATGGCAATATGCGGGTTCATACGTCGTGTCAGCGACTGTTGCAGCACACCTCTGAAAGTCAGCTCCTCGCCAATGGCGGGAATTAGCGCGATGATAAGCAGATTGAACAACAGCCCGCCAAAGGTATTTACGTTAAGCATCCTTTCGGTGAGAGCTTCAGCCGTTTCTTCCAAGTTTTTCAGCAAGTCCTCGAGTGTCTGCAAGGCTCCGCCAAATTTCAAGCCTTCGTTCCACGTGGTCAGTTGGTTGGTGACAGGCAAAGAGATGAACATCAGCGCTATGCCAGCCAGAATCAGCCAAACAGGACTGACTTTTCGGAAGCCCAGGTCGTGCATCGGGTGCTCCTTGCGCGTGATGAAATAATAAACGATGGGCGGTACGATGAACATCATCGCGGAACTGATGCCTTGCCCAATTTTCAACAGCGTGTCGTTGTTGCCGATGACAAGAAAGGCACTGGCAAATGCACCCAACAAGCAGCAAACCAATAAGATAATAAAATAGAGAAAAATCCTCATGCCTGTGGATTGTTTCAGACTTTCGGTGAACAAATTTTCTTTCATTGCATTTGATTTTGGTGCAAAGATACGCTTTTTGTACTTTTGCAGCGATTATTATATGTTGGCGTTTCGACAAGCTCAACGGCCTTAGGTCCTTAAGCCTTTCGAAGAGCCGACTCAGAAATACAATCTGATGTATAAAATTGCGAACCTCGAATTTGAGCATTATCCGCTTCTATTGGCTCCGATGGAAGACGTGTCGGATCCGCCGTTCCGCTATGTCTGCAAGATGTTCGGCGCGGATGTGGTCTATTCCGAGTTCATCTCCGCTGACGGCCTCATCCGAGATGCGGTGAAAAGCATAAAAAAACTTGATTTCGAGGAGTTTGAACGGCCTGTAGGCATCCAGATTTTCGGCAACTCGGTTGAACCTATGGTGGAAGCAGCGCGTTATGCCGAAACCGCCCATCCTGACCTTATTGACATCAACTTTGGCTGTCCGGTGAAAAAAGTAGCCTCGAAAGGAGCCGGTTCGGGCATCATGAACGACATTCCCAAGATGGTGGCCATTACCAAGGCCGTGGTGGAGGCCGTGAAAACTCCCGTGACGGTAAAGACACGCCTCGGCTACGACGAACAGCACAAGGAAATTGTCGACATTGCTGAGCGACTGCAAGACGTGGGCATCGCTGCACTGACCATCCACGGACGCCTACGCACCACCAAATACAGCGAGCCTGCCGACTGGACACTCATTGGCGCAGTGAAAAACAATCCTCGCATGACCATCCCCATCATCGGTAATGGCGATGTGGTGGATGGCCCCTCGGCGAAACATTTCAAAGACACTTATGGCGTCGATGGGCTGATGATCGGACGAGCATCATACGGCAACCCGTGGATTTTCAACCAAATACGACATTATTTAGAAACTGGAGAGGAGCTGTCTTTGCCTGATGTGGCCGAACGGGTGCGCATCAGCAAATTGCAGTTGAAACGTTCCGTCGAATGGAAAGGCGAACACATTGCTTTGCTTGAAATCCGCAAGCACTGGGCTTCGTATTTCAAAGGATTACCGAATTTCAAACCATTCAAAATGAGACTGATGGAAACACTTTCGATGGAAGAAGTATTATGTATTTTAGATGAACTCGAGCGTTATTATTGCGATTAGATTACGCCTTCTTTCAACACTCCATTATCAAACAAGTTCCGCACCAGTTCCTCTCGACTAATATGATAAGTATTGATACCCAATGATTTGGCAACTTTGATATTTGCTGCTGTATCATCAATAAACAAGGTCTCCTCAGGCAGCAAACCCTCATGGTCAAGAATCAACTCGAAAAAGCGCGGGTCGGGTTTCTCCAAATGTTCAGCGAAAGAGAAGTACGATTTGTTGAACAACTTATCAAACTCGTCATAGCCAAAGCGCAATTGCAAATCCCTGACATACAAATCGTAATGAATCTCATTGGAGTTGCTCATCAGGAAGATTTTGTAGTGCTGCTTCACCTTTTCGAGGGCTTCAATACGCTCACGGGGAATGTCAAGCAACATGGCATTCCAGATGGAGTCGAATTTTTGGTCGGTCATTTTTTCCAAACCCAACAATGCCTTTATTTTCTTGCGGAAAGTCGAAGCGGTGTAAATGCCCGTGTCGAATCTGCTCATAATCTCCATAAACTCTTTGGATTGAGCAAGTTCCGAAACATTGATACCCATTTTTTCAAGTTCTTGATACACCACTTTCTCATCGATATCAAGGACAACTCCACCGAGGTCGAAGATGATATTCTTTATTTTTGTGCTCATTTTGATGAAATTTTCGGTTTAATTCGGTGCAAAATTGTAACTTTGCCGCGCAAAAAGCAAGAAAAAAAGCAGAAATTTGCCGTTTGAACTTGTTTTTCGCGGTCCCATAGCGCAGTTGGTTAGAGCAACTGACTCATAATCAGTAGGTCCTAGGTTCAAGCCCTAGTGGGACCACATAAAAAGCCACTCAAAAGTGGCTTTTTTGTTTTCTATTGCTACAACTTCACGACTTAGTATTTCATCCTGAAATTCAGGCCAAAATAAAAGCGGTCGATGGGTTCCTTCACCTGAAGATCGTTGTCCATGCGGATGAAAGCCATGAGGTAATGCCGCCGCGTGAGGCGATACTCCACCGAAGCGACCGTGCGCAAATTGTCGACGACGCTGTTTTGGGGGTCATTCAGGAGCCAGAACAACTCGGCGGAAAGAGTATATTTGAAACGGCTATTGGGCTGTTGGTAACTGATTTGCAGCCGGTTGCGCCAATAAAGCTTGGGATTTACTCGATGCTCACCTGTGCGCTCATCATAGAAGGTGGAAAGCAGTTTGGTGCGGTAGGCGAATTTGAAATGTCTGAAACTCTCAGAATAGGTCAGTTGTGCGCCTATGCGCCAACGGTTCTCGTAATAGCCTTCGTCGTTGTGCCGGCGGATGTAGTCGCCCATCAAACCGACCTTCATCCTATTGCGCCAAAAGGTGTAGTCCACACCAAGAGAATTAAGCCACCGGTCAAACTCGGTGCAACGATTGTCAAAGCGCAACTCCTCCTCCACCGATAAGCCGAAGTCGTGGCCAAGGTCAGTCGAGAACTCCGCTGAGACAATGCCTCCCAGATCGGTCGTGCGCTCGCTTTGCGCGAAGGTGACTACCGAGACTGTCATTAACGCTATGAACAACAGCCGATTCACTATTCTTCAAAGTTTTTCAGTTTGGTAATTGTGTCGATGGTGTTCACCTCTCCGTCAATAGGCTCGTAATACACCTTCACGAAAGCCACGTCGCGCAGGTAATCGATGTGTCCGACTTCCACCTTGCTAATATTGAGTCCTGTACGTTCTACAAGGTCGGCCTTCAGGTCTTCTTCCCTGCCATGCTTGGTATTCTCTATGCGATCATATAGGATAATCTTCGTCGCGGTATGCTTCAGCATCCTGGTACCGTCCAGAAGCCAAATAATCAGCACGACAAGCAGGTTGACCAAAAGCAGTTCAAGGTAACTCGTCGAGAGTGCCATGCCGTTCACGATGCTCAGGCCCATCACAACAAAAAGATAGGTCATTTCGCGGATTTTGATGGTTTCTGTTCGGTATCGTATCATGCCGAAAATGGCGAACAGGCCGAGGGCATATGCAATGTTCATCTTCATGTTCTCCATCAGCGAGATGATGAGGAAGATGACCACGGCAAACATGATGAAAGTAAAGTAATAATCTTTGCGGTTAGCCTTTCTATAGTAGAAGAAATGGATGATGGCCCAGCACACTAAGAAATTGAACATAAAGCGGATAAGAGTCGTCCAAAGGCTTTGTGGGTCGATGAAAGGCACGCCGAGGAAGTCCATGCCCGTGGCACCACCGCCAAACTCTCGAGCGATTTCGTCGTCAAATTCTTGTCCAGGTAATAGGGATTGTAATAATAACATATTGTTGATTTTTAAATGTTTGTCATTTGTGTGAGCAGGCTTACGCGTCTACCCAATTCTCTATGGTTCGTTGGGTAAACACACAGGTTCGCTCCTACGCATTTTTTCGATATGCCGCAATTTCTTCTTAAACCGATTCTGCTTCACTTCGGGGCGGGTCAGGCAGGTGCCGATGCAGTATTTGCTGACCTTGAACGGCCTGATTCTCAAGTCGAAAAGCACGTCCTTCAACAGCGACCGGGCGCGACCGTCCTGTTTCAGCTCCATCACTGCAAGAGGTGCCATGGAGGCCGTGTTTCCGCTTCTCAAGTTCTCGAAACGCAGGTTACAATCAATGGTGAGACGCTCAGTCTTGCCGTAGTTCACCAAGGTAAAACGATCGAAAATCGTGACCAAATGCGGACTGAGCGAGTCAACTTCGTAGGGTTGTTTTTCCGCCAAAAACGCCACCGCCGCGGGATTGTTGAGGATGTTCGAAATTGGCTCCACGGCAATGCGTTTCTTCTTCGTGCGACCCTTGTTGTTCTTGTGCTTTACCTCACAGAAAGTCAAATGGGAGTCAACATAAGTACGCACTCTCACCTTATCGCGCACCAAATGGCGGTCGTGATGGATAAGGTACATAGTCAGTTCGGGTGTGTCGTAATAGACAGTGCTGTAAGGTGATAGTCGGTTGCCTTCCACCTCTTGTGCAAAATAGCCGTCACGAATGCGAAGCAAAATCTTATGCAATTGCGTCTCGGTCACCAGATACTTGGTGTCGATGCGGTTCATCAGCTTCACGTCGCTCATCTCGTCAAGCGTTATCGGCTTCATGCTGCGCACTATGTTGACAATTTCTTCCATCAGTCCTTGTAGATGACCTCAAAAGTCTTCACAGATTCCAGCTTGCCGTTCGGGTAATAGTTCAGCTGCCGTTTCTTGGTGCCGTCTTCGTTGTACTCGAACTTGCGGATTCTCACCACTTTATCGCGGTCGTTGTATTCGATTTCGCGTACCACCTTGGCGGTCACGTCGCTGTTCGGGGGATACTCACTCACCACGCGCGACTTCTGCCCGTAGCTGGCATATTCGATTTCTTCAATCTTGCGACCCATTTCGTCGTAAACCGTAACATGGTCGAGGAAAGCGCGTTTACTACCCGCCATCGTGTTCCATTCCTTGATGGTCATGCCTTTACGGTTCTCTCTCTTGACAACCGTGGCTTCCGAGACCGATTGGGCAAAACAGCCCAACCCGACAGCCAATAAAGCCAAAATCACTACTAATCTTTTCATTGATTTATGATTTAAGATTCAAAACTCATCATTTTACATTTATCATTCTCCATTCCCTACACTACACATTGATAATCACTTCAAATTGCTCTTCCAACTCATACACCTGCCCCGTCTCACCTATAGTGATGGTCTGGAACAACAACGAGGGTATCTCGTTGTAGTCTTCCGTTATGGTAAAGACTTCGTACTCACCGGGTTGCAACTTCTGGAAAACGAAATAGCCGTCCACGCCCACACGGGCATCGTCGAAATGTAGCTCCTCTCCTACTCTCCGGATGTAAACGCGGTGCTCGTAAGCCCAGCCCTCGCCACGATAACTGCCGTTGTGGTAATAGGAAGCATGAACCTGCCCCTTCACGAGAGATGTGCCGTAGGCCTTGCCATCGTGGATATAAATCGTCGGGACTTGTGCCACCGCACCCCTATTGAGGGTAACGGTCTCACTGACAGCGACCTTCTCGCCCGAGGGTAAAGTAGAATAGGAATAAACCGTGTAATTGCCAGGAGTCAGATACTCAAACTGATACATCCCGTCTAAACCCGTTTCCGTGTCGTCGCCAAAATAAGCATCATCACCATAAACGATGAAGACGTCGGTCTTGGCGGCATCCATTGTGTCGGCGCTCAGCGCAAAGTCGTCATCAGGATGGTGGATCAATTTCACATAGCCTTGAACGGTACCCGTGCCGCCCTTGCCCTCGCCCTTGTTGCATGCAGGCAGCAGCAAAACCACGGCCAAAAACGCCCATAATAGTTTTATCGTTCTGTTCATTTCATTGAGATTTAGGGGTGCAAAAATAAAAATTTCAGGGTTTGACATGGGGAAAACCTCCCAATTATTATGCCAATCGGTGAAAAAAAGGCTTGAAATGACTTTAAGAGTTTCATAATTCCAGTTCAGCGGTGGTTTTCTCAAAACCGTTGATGTTGGCACACACTTTTTTCAGCACGCTGACGAAAGTCTGCAAGTCGTCCTCAGAGATACCGCCAAGCAGTTCGTTCATCGCATTGATAGCCAATTGTTTGGAGGAGTCCTTGAGAACCATACCTTCATGGGTCACTACGATGTTGTTCACGCGACGGTCTTCCTTGGCGACGGAACGCATCACCAAGCCTTTCTTCTCCAAATTGTCGATGAATTGCGTCACCGAGTTCTTGTCCTTCTGGATGATGAAAGCGATGGCCTGCTGGGTGAGCGTACCCTCGTTCCAAAGGGTGTCCATGACAAGGTACTGCTCCGCTGTCAGGTTAACGCCCTTTTTTTTGAACACCTCGGCAAGGTATTTCTTAAGTCTGCAATTCAGGATGTTGACATACACGCCAACTTGTTTCACGAGAATCATATTATCACGGTTTTGGGATTATCTCATTTTTTGACTGTGCAATAATACGAATTAAATATGAATAAGCAAAAAAAGTTTCCTTGCGGTGAATAAATTGATAGTCAGAAACAAAAAAGGCAATGGCTTTGAAATTCACAAATGAACCCTAAAGCCATTGCCTATTATAGACAACAGGTTATTCCCTATATGGGGAATCTGATTTCGGAAGATTTTTAGTCTTCCTTGCGTTTCTTGGCGACCAAGTAGGCTCCGCCCATGCCCAACAGCATCACGATGCCGCTGCCCACTGGGGCGTCAAAGTCGTTGCTGCTGCCATGCTCGTTCGGCAGGCTAATGGCTGGACCTTCAGTACGCATAGGACCATTGGCGTCGTTGCTAGCGCCTTTTTGGAACAAACCACCCTGGGCCATGCCCATGCAAGTCATTCCGAGTACGATTGCTACTGTTAATGCTAATTTCTTCATTGCTTTATGTTGATTTTGTTGATTGTTTAATTGTTTGTTCGTTGTTTTTGTTCCTTTGGCTTCTGGCCTTTGGCAGCTAGTGTTGCTTCCACACTATCAAGCTGCCAGAGGCCAGTAGCTATTGGTTGGTTTATTTCACCACAATCTTCTGGGTCTTCACGTTGTTGCCGTTCACTAAGCGCATGACGTACACGCCGGTGCTCAGTTTGTTGGTGTTGACGGTGGCCACGCCGTTGACGTTCTCGCTGCTGAGCACACGACCCGTCATGTCGACGAGCTGCATCGTGCCCTTGCCGTTGACAACCCATTCGTTGCCGTTAAAGAAGACGAAGCTCTCTTCATTGGCATTGCCGGCGGCGAACACCAGACGGAAGCGGCTGGCATAGTCGGTGGTGCTGGCGTTGAAGGTGTAGCTCGGGTTGGCGAGCAGGTCGACGTCGTTGCCAGTCATGTTGTCGATGAGGTGGAGGTAATCCATGCTCACGTTCTCAGTATTGACGCTGATGGTGTAGGTGCCGTTCTTTTCAGCCTTGAAGTTCACGGGCATCTCGCCTTCGTTGCCAGCGCTGACCACGGCGTACTCGCTGTCGTTTTGGGCGATGGCAAGCTTGGTGCTGTTCTTGAAGAGCTGGAACTTGGGCATGTTGTTGCCGCCGAAGCGTACAATGGCGCGGTCGATGACGTTGCCTTGGCCGACGTTCATGACAAGGGCGCCTTTAGCGCCATTAGGAGCTGTGGTGCTGAAAGTCACCGTCAAGTCGTTAGGATTCTGAGAATAGACGAAGATACCTTCCATAGGTTCGACATAGTTCCTATCGGCTTGGGTGGCGGCGATAATCTCTCGACCGTCGTTCATGACATAGAAGTCGCGGTCGACATAGGCTCTCTCGTTGAAGGGGTTACCCACGAGGTTCAGACCTTTCATGGCATCACCATCAGTGAGTTCATCGTCGTAAACCAAATCGATTTCGCCATCTTCGCTGTAAGGGATACCAGTGAAGACAAGTTCAACATCCTGGCTGTTGGCATAGAGGTAACCTTGGCCAGGTTGGAGCATGAAACCGTGGTTCTTGTAGTTCTCCCATTCCTTTCCGTCGGCATTACTCTGGTTGAAGCGGTAAAGGTCAAACTGGTTGGCGGTCATGTTGGTCACATTCGTGGGATTGACTTCATTAGCCAGCGGCGAGGCAATCAGATACCAGCCGTCGCCTTCGCCCCATGCGGCAATGGTCTTGGGGAAGGTAGCCAGCGGTTCCGCTTTAACCTCCACATCGTCGATGGTCCAGCCGTGGTGGCCTTGGTGTTCGAAAGCGATGAGGATGTCTTGGCCGACATAATCGTACAAGCTGAGGGTGACTGTCCTGAAGTCAGTGGTGAGTTCGTCATAGGTGGGGCACCAGAGTTGCGTCCAGGTGCCGCCTCCGTCGGTGGAGACCTTGACGATGCTCAAACCGTCATCCCCCTCTGAACCACCAGTATAAAATTCAATCCTACTTTCCATGGTCTTGAAGGTTAGCACAGCGTTGTTGGCATCAATGTGTAAGAAAGGCATATACAGGTAATTAGGGTTATATTCGGTATAGGCATAGCCCTGAACGGTTTGGTACCAATTACTAAATGGATCCCCGCCAAGTTCCCAACACTCAGGAGGGAATGTCTCGTCGTTGAAATCCTGTGTGTATGGGTGGTCTGCATCAACAGTCGTGGTTGCGCATTTGGTAGTGAAGGTGGCACGGTTGCTCCATTCGGTGTTGCCGTCGTCGCCGCAAAGGACACGCACATAGACATAATAGGTGGTGAGAGGATCGAGACCCGTCAGGCTGTAAGGATTGTCAGCAGTTGCGGCAACGGTAGGCGTTGTGCTGTCGTCAGGTTGGACAGAGGCATCCGTAGTAACAAAGATATCCCACGCGGTTTCTTCGCCGTTGACGGTCCAAGCCAATTGTGCAGAACTGCCGGTGATGTTGGAGGCAATGAGATTCGCAGGGGGCATGCAAGAAGGAAGCGGGCTCACTTCGATGTTGTCAATAAAGACAGCGTATGAGTCACTTCCACCAAAAGAGCCACCACCAAGGCAAACCAAGGCGATATATTGACCGTTGCCCTCATATTCGTTGAATCGCACCGTATGTCTGCCAATATGGGGATAGTCATCGGTGATGGCAACAAACTCTATCATTTCCGCTGTTTGTGAATCGTTGGGATCAGACATGATAACGATGATGAGTTGTTCTCCGGTCGTATTTTCATTTATATAGCCTGCGTCAAACGAAATCTGACATTGGTTCAAAGGATAGCTCGCGTCAACTTCGGGCAACACGACTGCTGCACTATTTTGAAGTGAAGACTCGTTTATGGAAATCACAAGACCATTATTGTCATCTCCAGGAAATGGCGCGATAGAACAACTGGTCGAGCCATCAATAATGGTGTTCCAGCAAGCCGGTAAATCTTCGCCCACAAGGTCGTTGAAGTCCTCGCTCCACGGGAGGGTGATAGGATTGCAATCGGTGGTGGTGAAAGTGTAGAGTGCCGAAGGAGCGCTGTGGTCGTTCTCGTCGCAGTGGGCCACCACATAGAACTCGTATGTGGTAGCGGCACTCAGATTGCTCAGCGTGTAAGGATTATCGGTCACATTGGGCACTTCGGTATATTCATCGGCCCCAACTTCTTTCCAGTAAAGTGTCCAGGAGGTTTCACTGTTGTTGGCAGTCCAACTCAATTCGGCTGAGGTAGAAGCGGCATTGGCAGCAAGACCGGTTGGGTACAAGCAAGAAGAAGCCTCGCTCAACACAATGTTGTCAATTAAGACATCGTATGGGCCAGAAGATTCATTACCACCACAAACCAAGGCGATATATTGACCGGTGCCCTCATAGTTGTTGAACTGCACCGTATGTCTGCCAAAAGTGGGATAGGCATTGGTGATGTCAACAATAGAATCTACAAAAAATCCTACTCCTGACTGTAAATCGGTAGGGTCGTTCAAGACAAAGATGAGGAGCTGTCTTGGAGTCGTGCTTCCGTTGTCGCTCCAATGGCATGCGTCAAACGAAATCTGACATTGGTTCAAAGGATAGTTCGCGTCAATTTTGGGCAACACGACAGCTGCATTACTAAATCCAGAAGACTGGCCTACGAAAATAACAAGAACATTATTGCCTCCAGAAACTGACTCGATAGAACAACTGCCCGAGCCTTCAACAATGGTGTTCCAGCAAGCCGGCACACCTTGGCCCGCGGCGAGATTGTCGAAGTCCTCGCTCCACGGGAGGGTGATAGGATCGCAATTCGTGGTGAAGGTGTACACTGCCGAAGGAGCGCTGTGGTCGTTCTCGTCGCAGTGGGCCACTACATAGAACTGGTAAGCGGCACCGGCAGACAGATTGTTCAGCGTGTAAGAATTCTCGGTCAGATCGGGCACTTCGGTATAAGCCTCGGCCCCACGTTCTTTCCAGTAAAGTGTCCAGGAGGCTTCACTGTTGTTGTCAGTCCAACTCAAGTCGGCTGAGTCAAAGGTGGCATCGGCAGCAAGACCCGTTGGGGAGATGCAAGAAGGAGCCTCGCTCACCACAATGTTGTCAATGAGGACATTAAAGCCTTCAGAATTAATGTTGTTACCTCTGATGGCGATATAATGGCCATTGCCCGTATAATTGTTGAAATACACAGTATATGTACCAAAACCACCATTGAAGATTATGTCAATGATGTCAACTTCTTCAACCAAGGTGAATGTTGTCGGATCGACAGGGTCTGTCATGATGCCAATGTCGAGTTTTTCGTTTGTGTAGCTATAGAGTTTGCCAGCATCGAATGAAATCTGGTATCCGTTCAAAGGATAGTTCTCGTCAATTTCGGGCAACACGGCAGTTACACTACTATTAGGTCCAGAAGACGGCTCTATGAAAATCATAAGACTACTATTGTTTTCAGAAAATTGCTGGATACCACAAAAGTCCGAGCCTTCAAAAATGGAGTTCCAGCAAACCGGCATACCTGAGCCCGTAAGGTTGTCGAAGTTCTCGCTCCACGGGAGGGCGATAGGATTGCAAATGGTGGCGAAGGTGGCGGTGCGGCTCCATTCGCTCACCTCGGTCCCACTGCAAATGGCACGCACATAGACAAAATAGATGGTGCCAGGGCTGAGATTGGACAAGCTGTAAGAATTGTTGTTAATGTTGGTAGCGGTAGGTGTTGTGTTGTCATCAGGTACGATGGTGGCATCGGCGGTAACATAGATGTCCCATGCGGTTTCCGAACCACCGGCGGTCCAGCTGATAGTGGCGCTATTGGTGGTGACATCGGCTACCTGCACGCCTGTTGGTTCGATGCAACTCGGGCTTTCCTCGAAGAGGAAGTCGTCGAGGTAGAGGTTCCATTGGTTGTCGGAGGTATGCTTCACTGCCACATACTTGGTATAGGCGGGATAGTTGGCCTTGAATTGCTGGTAGCTCGTCGTAGCGGTGATTTCGTCACCCCAAGTGAAACTGTCGGGATCATTGTCGGTGGTGGAATAACCCACTTGGAAGGTTTCTGTGTAATACTCATCTTCTTCACGATACCAAAACTTCACACGCAAGCCGTTCCCGATGCCGCCTAACTCAGGAGAGATGAGGTATTGGCCAGGTACAGTTGTGTAATAGAACCGGAAACTATGGCTGCCTGTGTGTGCATAATCTTCATCATCTTCATCCTCATAGATGCCTGTGTATTGGCCGTTTGAACCAGTGGTGATGATTGTCCAGCAGTTCATATCGTTTGCATCTTCAAAACCGTAAGAGTAAGTTACGGGAAAGATCCCGCATCCAGAGAAGAAGCTGATGGCTTTTGTCCAAAAGCTTTGCTCGTCGCCGCAGACGGCCTGCACTTTGATGGTGTAAGTCGTGCGCAGCGAAACATCGAAGGTGTAAGAGTTAGAGTTGCCTGTGACGGCAGTGATGTCGCCGTTCACATCGATGTTGAAGTTGTCGGCTTCTGATGTCCAGGTCACCGTAGCGGTGGGGTCACCTTCATTGTAGCTGACGGCCAAGTTGGTGGGTTTGGCGCAATTTGGCTGTGCTTGATAGGTGAAGGTGGTCTTGGGCAGGAAGTTGTTTGGTTCATCAATGTATGCAGTTCCATCACTATAGCAGCACAAGTATGACGTAGCTTCATCCATACTTTGGCCTATGAAATGATAATCCATTTGCTCGCCTGTTCCTGTGTGTGCGAATTGGACCAACAAGTTGCCTCCCTGATAGGCATATTCCTCATCAAAGGCGATGGTCAAAGTGTGGTCGGTGGTGTTGAACAAGCCGCCTGCCTCATCTAATACGCCGGTGAATACTTCAGTAAGTGTCGTTGTGGTATCAAAGCCGTCGTTGAAAGCGGTGGCCGTCGTTTCCCCTAACGAGATGGTCCAGGTGCCGACACTATAGTCATCACTGGTCCATGGGCCTTGTTGCCAATAAAAAACCATTTGAGTGAGGACTTTCCCACTCATGGCGGTAAGCTCTGAGGCGGGATAAATCAATTGGCTTTGTTGGCTAGCCCCGGCATGCCAGCTGAAGATGGGAACCCTGTCGGATGTTTCTGTTCCGTCATGCACAGTCAGCGTGCTCTGTGCGTTCATTGCCAACGGCGCGAAGAAGGCCGCCAGCAGCAAAAGAAATAGGTGTTTGTTTGTCATGTGATTTTAAGGTTTAGTTTATTTTAATTGTTTGTTGTTTGTTGTTCATACGTGCGCTCCTTGTGTTGATGCTATCCATCAGGTTGCGGCTTCAGTTTGCGTGTTGCCGTTTCTGTTTATGTTTTTTCAAAACGGGCGCGAAAGTAGTAAAACCCCAAATAAGGGATGTTTCACTGCTTGAAAAAGATGTATCAAATTTTTAAAACACAAAGTATCAGACGGTTACATGGGTCTGATTTGCAGCGTGGCGGTATTCGGTGGGGGTCATGGAATAATGCTCGCGGAAGAGGCGGTTGAAGGTGGGACGGCTGGCGATGCCGCACTCCTCGGCGATGAGGCCCACAGGCTGGTCGGTGGTGGTGAGGAGCATGGCAGCGTGGTGGATGCGGTAGTGGTTGATGAAATCGGCGGGGGTCGTGTCGGCACACTCGTGCAGGGCGTCGTACACATATTTATAATTGGTGCCGACGAGGCGGGCCAGCGTCTCGTGGTTGGCGTCGGGGTCGGTGAAGACGGCAGGGTCTTCCATCAAGGCGCAGAGCCGTTTGTAGAGTTGCGCGTTGAAAGTCGAGGGTTGAGCGTCGGCTTCCGCACCCGCAGTGTCCTCCTCGTCCTGCTCTTCATGCTTCTCTTGCTCATGGTACAGCTGGTAGAGCCTGCGGTTCTTCTCGGTGAGAAGGCGGTTGTCGCGGTGTACGCGCCAGAGGATGAAGGCCGTCAGCAGGAGCAGCAGCAGGGTCCCGACGGCGATGATGCGGTAGGTGCGTGCCTCCGACTCCTTCTGCTGGCGGGCCAAACGCTCTTCCTGCAGGTGATAGACGGTGGCCAGTTCGTTGAGTTGTCCACGTTGGTTGTAGTATTCAAGGCTGTCGTGGATGACGGAGGCCCGTTGGGTGTAGTGGAGGGCATCGGCGTAGCGGCCACGCATCTCGGCGGCGGCGCTGCGCAGTTGCAGTCCGGTGTAGTAGTTGGCATTGAGGGTGTCGCCCCGCGCTATCATCTCGGCGTCGATGCGGTCTATAGCCTGGTCGAAGCGGTCGAACTGCCCCAAACGGTGATAGGCGCTGACTAACATCATGTCGCAGTCGGGCGACTGGCTCCACCGCGTGCGAAACACAGCCTCCTCGGCCTCAAGGCCCTTGGCAATGTTGCCCTGCTCGGCGTAGGCAATGGTGAGGAAGGCTAATGTCTGGCCTTGGGCGAAGTCGACAAACTCGGCAGGGTCGAAGCCCTCCCTCTCAATGCTGAAACGCTCGGGGTGCTGCTCCAACTCGTCGTAGCGGCTGAGCATGGCCTCGCAAACGGACACCATCTCGGCGAATCGGCCGTTGTCGTTCAGTATGTGGAGCAGGTTCTTTGATGCGCTGTGATAGGACGTTACACCTTCGAAGCTATTCATCTGGCGCAGTTCCTCGATGACGCCCTGCAGGCGCTCGATGCCCTCGTCGGTGTGGCCGGTCAAGGCCTGGGCATGAGCGATATAGCCCTCCATCTTGCCCACGAAATGGTAGTGGCCAAGGGCGTGGGCCAAGCGCGAAGCCTCGGTGGCGTAGCGGATGACGGCGGCGTAGTTGCCCGACGACTTTTCGATGCTTGCCAGCAGGATATAGGTCTGTTCGAGGGTGAGGGTGTCAGCGAGTGCTTCCTTGCGTTCTATCAAGTCGAGGCAGGTCTGGCGGGCCAAGGGCGTGTTGTCCAAGCCGCCGTACTGTGTCACGGCCTTGAGATACTCGGCGCGTGGCCACGAGAGGTTGCCGACGATGACGGCGGAGTCGATGATGGATAGTGCCCGCTCCGGCTCAGTGAGGTGGATGCTCATGGCTGTGGCCTCGGTGTATTCGGAGTCAGAACAGGCGGCATCGTCCGCGCCCCCTGAAGCACATCCCACAACCGCCATCGTGGCTGCTAACAAAAGGATATATAGCAAGTTCCTCATGTCCACACTCTTGTTCTTTCTGGGGCAAAAGTAGGGAAAAATTACTTTTACGCAGGAAAAAATGTTTATTAATTCAGATATCTACGGCGTTTTTGGAGCGGGAGGGTTGAATTACTTGATTATCCCCAACTTGGCGAATTTCAGCATGAGCATCTTCACGCCGGCAGTGTCGAATTGGACGGAAGCCTTCTTGTTCGCTCCTGCGCCCTCGATACTCAAAATGGTGCCTGCGCCGAACTTTTGGTGCATTACCCTCATACCTTCTTGCAAAAGGTCGGGATTGGAAGGCTCAAAGTTTTGTGGCACAGTGGGTTGGTTGAAACTCGGCTTCGTAAACGAAGGTGTTTCTTCTAACTTGCGGAAATCATGTTCGCTGAACCTGCCGAAAGACCTGCCGCCCATCGGAGAAGTGCCTCTGAACGAGGCCTTTTGCGTCTGCTCGATGAGGTTGGCATCGATTTCGTCCACAAAACGCGAACGCTCGCTGAGGGTAAGGTTGCCGTAGCGGTAGCGTTGCTCGGCGTAACTCAGGGTGAGTTTGGTCATGGCGCGGGTGATGGCCACGTAGAACAGGCGGCGCTCCTCTTCCAATTCTTCGCGGGTGCTGAGGCTGAGGATGCCCGGGAAAAGGTTCTCTTCCATACCGACGACATACACGTACGGGAACTCCAAGCCCTTCGCGCTATGTATGGTCATCAGGCTGACGTAGTCGTTGTCGCCGTCGTCTTTCTTCATTTCGCTGTCGGTGAGCAGGGCCACGTCTTCCATGAACTGCACCAAGTCAACGCGGGCGGTCTCGCCTGTGGTCTCGTCCACTTGGCGGTCGCTGAACTCCATGATGGCGTTCAACAATTCCTCCACGTTCTCGACCCTCGAGACGCCTTCGGGCGAGTCGTCTTCCTTCAGCACTTTGATGAGTCCAATCGCGTTGGTGATGTGCTTGGCCAGCTCGAAAGCGTTCATCTTGGCTTGCAGGCTCTGGAAACTCTTGATCATCACCATGAAGTCGCGGAACTTGTTGATGGTGCCCATGTTGAAATCTTGAGGAAACACGTTGTTTTCCATGCATTTCCAAATGCTGGTGCGCTGTTCGTTGGCAGTAACCATCATGCGCTCGATGCTGGTCTTGCCGATGCCTCGGGCAGGGTAGTTGATGATGCGCAACAGCGCCTGCTCGTCCTCGGGATTGATGACGACGCGGAAATAGGCCAGCAGGTCCTTGATTTCCTTGCGGTCGTAGAACGAGAGGCCGCCGTAGATTTTATAAGGAATGTTCTGTTTGCGCAGGGCTTCTTCCATCGAGCGGCTTTGGGCGTTGGTGCGGTAGAGGATGGCGAAATCCTTGTTGGCGAGGTGACGCGTCATCTTGTAGCCGAAAATGCTGTTGGCCACCATCGTGCCTTCCTCGGTGTCGCTGTTGGCGTGGATGAGGCTTATCAGTTCGCCCTTCTCCTTGTCGCTCCACACCTTTTTCTTGATTTGGTCCTTGTTGTGCGCGATGACGGCGTTCGAGGCATTGACGATGTTTTGGGTGGAACGGTAGTTTTGTTCCAACCTAATCAGCTTATAATCAGGGTAGTCGTTCTTGAAGTTGAGGATGTTCTGGATGTTGGCGCCACGGAAGGCGTAGATGCTTTGGGCATCGTCGCCGACCACACAAAGGTTCTCGAACAGGGCCGCGATGCGCTTCACGATGAGGTATTGGGCGTAGTTGGTGTCCTGGTACTCGTCTACGAGGATGAACTTGAAGTGGTTCTGGTATTTGTAAAGCACATCGGGGTTATCGCGCAGTAATACATTCGTAAAATACAGAATATCATCGAAATCCATGGCGTTGGCGCGGTGGAGTCGGTCGTTGTAGAGCTTGAACAACTGCGCGATAAGCGGCTTGTTCGACTTGCGATCGGTCTCTTGGATGTCGGGGTCGTTGGCATAGTCTTCGGGCGAGTAGAGGCTTGATTTGGCTGCCGAAATGCGCGACAGCACTTGTTTGGCGGGATAGACCTTGGTGTCTAATTGCAAGTCCTTCAGTATCTGCGTGATGAGTGCCTTCGAGTCATCGGTGTCGTAAATCGAGAAATTGGCCGTGAAGCCGATTTTCTCCGCTTCGATGCGCAAAATCCTCGCAAAAATGGAGTGGAAGGTGCCCATCCAAACATTGCGCGCGTCGCTGGCGTTGACGAGTTGCATAATGCGTTCCTTCATCTCGCGGGCGGCCTTGTTGGTGAAGGTGATGGCCATGATGTTGAACGGGTCCACGCCTTCTTGAATCATGTAGGCGACGCGGTAGGTGAGGGCGCGGGTCTTCCCCGAACCGGCGCCGGCAATCACCATCACGGGGCCTTCTATAGTGGTAACGGCCTCACGCTGAGGCTCGTTCAAGTCTTTCAATAGGTCAATCATTGTTGATTCTTTTGGCGGCAAAGATAACAAAAAAACAGATACATGTAGGGCTGTCACATCGTGGCAGCCGCCATGGTCGAAACCCATAGCGGCTGCCGTGGTACGACAGCCCTACAAACCATTACCTGATGACGGTCACACGTTTGACACCCATGCCGTTCTCCGTGTAGATGCGAATCATGTAAATGCCTGCACCGAACTTGCTCATGTTGAGCGTTTCGGTGTCGTTGCTCGTTTCGACGTCATAAACCACTTGACCGAGTTCATTCACCACGGTAAGGTGTTGCATGGCTTCGGCCTCAATGGTAATGTTTCCGTTAGTCGGGTTGGGGAAGAGGTTGGCCTTCACGCCAAACTCATTCACATCGGTGGAATTCTTCACGGTGATGTTGAGTGTGCCGTTACCTCCGTTGCACATTGAAACAGGCGCGGCAGTCAGTACAGCTTGGCCTTTGTAAGTCTCGCTCCAAACGATGTCGATGGTGCGACTGTCATCGTAGTCACCCGTGATGGTGCCAGCCTCCTCGGGTTCGAGGGTGTAGGTGACCATCACTTCATTGGTGATGGTGTAGGTGCTTGTCGGGGTAAGGCGCACGTCCACTTCGGCATCGCCACCAATAAAAGGCCGGTCAACAGAGGGATAATAGCCGAAGCTAATGACTTCCTCAAGGGCGGTCTCGCAGCCGTTGGCATCGGTCAGCTTGGTCAGCAAGGCATTGATGTCACCTTCAGGCAAAATGGTCAGTGTGTAGCTGTTGGCATCGGCGGTGAAGTCTTCCAAACCTGTGGCTTCCACAGTAAATGGTGCTCTACCTGTGAAATTGAGGCTGATGTTTACGGCCGTGCCTTCGCAAACATATTCAGGCACATTGCCCATGGCCATCGTCGGAGCGGGATTCACGGTGACGGTAAAGGTCAATTCACCATCCTCGAAAATGGTTTGACATGCGCAGCTATATATGGCATTGATATTGTGCACGGTAGTGCCAACTGCAGGAATGCCCAAATCGAGTGTTGTGGCATCTTCTGTGAGTTCATACGTAATGCTATCCATGACCAATGTGAAATCAGGTTCGTTAAGGTTGTTGCCTGGTACGAATCCATCGAGGCTGAATGACATGATGGCATTTTCGCCTTCGCAGAGTTCAATGGCGTTGGAAGCCAAGTTGATTTGAGGCATTGGGCTCCATTCGATATAATACTCGTATGAGATTGGGCCACAACCTTCTGAATAGACGGTAGGAAGAAGGGTCACGCTGCCTGCCTCAATGTCTTCGGCACTTGGTGTGTAGGTGGTCATCATCTCATTTGGATCTGCAAACTCGCCACTTCCTAATGTGGTCCAAACGAAAGAGGTATAGTCACCTGAAACTACGTCGACCGCTACAAGTTGAGGTTCTTGTATGGCGCAATAATGGTTTCCACCAAGGCTTGGCCAAATTACGACATGCTTTGTGATGAACACTGTCATCTCGTCGGTGATGGAATGGCCTTCGCCGCTAATGGCGAGGGTCAACGTGGCAGCGCCGTTTTCAATGTCTTGTGTTCCAGGGGTATAAATCGGCGTGGCAATGGTGGCATCATTGAAGGTGCCGTCGCCGGAGGTTGTCCATTGCAACGCGTTATAGTTGATGGCATAACCCACAATCTGGGCCTCGTCGTCTTCGCAGATGGTTACGTCGTAACCGGCAGTTCCAGCCATCACGCGGGCGGCGGGTAGGCTGATGAAGTCAATCCAGGCGCAGTCGCTGCCGCTGGATAGGTAATTGTCTTTGGTGTAGCTCCATTTGTAGGTGTGTGTCCCTTGGCTGACGGCGTATGCAACTTTAACCCAACCTACCGTGCCCGACCAGTTGCCCTTTTCTTGGCCATCGATATAGAAATGTAGCTTGTCGTAGCCAGCCTCCGACGACACCTTATAATAGAAGGAGATACTGTCGTTTGAGCCAGCCTCGTGGGTCAGTAGCAGGGTAGAGCTGGCGTTATTGCCGATGTTGCCCGATTTAGCGCAGTATTGGCCTTCGTAGGCATTTTCAGAGTCGATTCTCCAAGGCGTGTTTTGCTGGCTCCAACCTTGGCCGAACGTGCCGCTTTCAAAGTCCTCTATGATTAGGCCGACTTTAGCTGTATAATCCTTCTGCTCAATGTATTGGCCTGAAGTCACAGTGAGAAGGAAAGGGCAATTGTAGCCGACGGGGGTGCCTTCGGCGATGCTGATGTCGAAGGCGGCCATTTGGGTTTCACCGACGTTCAGGCTTTCAAAGCTGACGCTGTTGTCCGTGAGAGTGATGTAAGGCGAAAGCAATTGCAAAGTGACTACGGTGAGGGCGGCATCGGTATGGCCTTCGTTTTCGATGGGGAAACTAATCGTGGCGGTCTCGCCGGCATCCAAGAGACCATTGCCGTTGCCCTCAATTTCGTTAACAGCCATGTTGCCCAAGCTGAAGACAGGTGCGTATGCTTTTATAGCGAAGTTACTGACGAAGTTGTCTTCGCCGTTGATTACAGTGATGGTGAAACGGTTGCTTGTATTGTCGGGTACGTTGTCAGCCACGGTGAACGAGAAGGCGTTTTCAAGGGTTTGCGTGCCATTAGGCTCAATGCCTTCGTATTGGGCGATTCCGTTGGTGATGGTGATGTATTCCGAGTCGGTCTCAAGCAAAGCTTCGAAGGCTTCCATCGGGTCGTTGCCGACGTTTTTCAAAGTGATGTCGAGGTCGATTGTTTCGCCAAAGTCGAGCTGGTTGTTGTCGTTCTGGTCGTGGATGACCTTGCCGTCGTAGACGATATACGGCCCTTCGGCGGGAATGACGCTCATGACGGCTTCATAGCGGAGGTAGTTTTGACCCGTCACGACAAGGTTGACTTCAGTCGGAGGGGCTTGCTGCTCAAATTGGATGCTTTGCGGATCGCCGGTGGCTTGGGTGACGGCGAGGATGTCCCAGCCGCCTTCGTTGTTTTCCTTCACCAAACTGATCATACAACCTGCAGGGGCAGTGATGGTGATTTCGTCCATAGAGGCCAAGATGACTTCAGGATGGGTAACTTCCATCACCTGAGGTACTTGCGTGTAGATACGCAGGAAGGCATCGCAGTGGGCGGTAAACATGGTATAGGTGATGCCCTTGTCTTCGGTGTTGTAAGGCCACGAACTTTGGGCAAGGAAGTATTTGCCAGCTACGTTGCCGAAGGCGGGCATCCAATTGCCAGTGTTGTCGGCGTATGGGCCGTAATTGGGCATGAAAGCTCCATCGAAGAGGTCATAGACACCCCAGACGAAGACATCGTTGACGAAAGAGTAGGAGACTTGGGTTGGGCAAAGGATGCCAACGGCACCAGCGTTCTGGCCGTTGTAGGTGTGGCGCATCCATGCTTCCGCGAAACAATCGGAGTTGTAGTTGAACATGCCCGTAGAGCAGTTGATGGACATGACAAAAGGTAACTTTCCGACGTTGTTCATCTGGTAGACGTGACTGTTGCGTACTGCGGGTTCACCCCAGCCGGTCTCCAAACCGTGGTCGCGGTGTTGGATCCAGAAAGAGCCTTCGTTGACAGCCTGTACCACTTGTTGGGGTGTACCGCCGGTCCAGCCGCCAAGATCTGCAGGAGATTGGGGAATGTAATTCGTACCATTGGGGCCGAAGTAGTTAACCACAAGATTGGTGTTTTGGGCCGAAGACCAACTGTTTTCGGGTTCTCCATCATAGATACAGTTGATACGATTGGTGTCGTAGCCGTGGTTGCGCATATAGCCACCAAACACTTCGGAGCAAAGTTGGAACCAGCGTTCGGTCTGCCAGCCCAAAGCAGTGACAGGTCGGGTGTAGAAGTCGGGATCCATATTGGGATTGGTATACTCGTATTCGATTTGCTTGCCGACAAAGACGGGCAACTCATTGGCATTCTGTGCGACAAGGCGTGAGAAGACCATGTCGGGGAGGTTGTCGCCTGAGGGGTCGGCATACCGATTGTCGGTAATGCATGTGCCTTCGTATGAGTGTGGAACGGTCTCGGCGGGGATGAACTGACCCAAATTGGTGCCGTGGTCACCTAACAGACAGACCGCCACGGGAGCGATTTCCCAAGTATTATATGCGTTGTGGAACCATGCCTTGATTTGGTTGGTGCTGTTGGCGGGCATCTCGTCCAAACGGTAGACTTTGGTGAGGATGCCTTGTCGGGTGCGGTATTCTTTCAGTTGGTTGGCATACTCAGACCAAGCGTCATTGTTTGGCGTGATGATGAGGTATTCGGCGCCGTTGGCATCGTCGCGGAGCCATTGCTGCATACGGGCTTCATAGTCGATGACGGGCAATTGGTCGTAGTTCATCAGCTCGGCGGCGAGGATGGGGTCCCAATAGGGTGAACGCAAACGATCATCGCCGAAATGACCGTTTCCGCCTTTAAACTCGATGGTCAGTTCGATGTTGGTGTACACAATCAAGTCTTTCGTGACAGGATTGTATTGGAAAGGCGAAATGGTTACGGTAACCGACTCAATGCCACGGATATACGATTCGCCAATGGTAAATGGCTCTGCTGGATAATAGGCGTTTTTGCCGTAAACGGCCATGTCCTTCACATAGTTCATGTCAGGCTCTTCGTTCTCCGTTTGAATGCGAAGGGCAGGAGCGATGTTCACGTTGTGAAGGGTTTCGCTTTCCGTGCTGACCACGTGCAAAGTGGCTGTAGCGCCTTGTGGAATAGCCATCATGCGGCTCTCCACAGGGAGGTTGGGGCAACCCGCAGCATTGGGTAGGCTGATGGCCGAGATGCTGATTTCCGTCATTTCTTCGCCACGGTAGTTGAGCTGGCTCAAGGTCATTTGGCCGAGGTTGTAGCTGATGTGCAGACCGTTGCGGGTCTTTTCAGTCAGGTTGAAACCTTGCTTCCCCTTGATGGGATAGGTAAAGGTTTGTGCCATTGTGAGGTTGGCCACAAAAGCCAGTATCACAATGGCAATGATTATTGGTAATGGTTTTTTCATGAAATAAGCTCTTTTGGTTGATGTTTTTATTCGATGATGACTTTTTTCGCTATGGTGCCCTCCTTGGACGTGGCGACAAAGAAATAAATGCCTGCCGAAGGATGTTTTAAATTATACTGCAAGATGTTGATTCCCAAATCATTAATAGTTTCAATTTGGTCAATAAGGGAACCTTTCATGTCATAGATCTTAATGTTGACCTTGCCTGTCAAATGGTCAAGATGTAGCTCCATTTGACCGTTGTTGGGGTTGGGTACAATGCTGAATTCGGGTCTGACGTTGCTTTGTTCATCAAGGTCGAGGAATGAGGATTTGAGGTAAAACACGGTTGTCAGCGTGTCGCAATAGTTAAAGACTTTTGCGCTCAGCAAAACAAGCGAATCGGAACGCTCGGCGACATAAACTCGGCAATATTGTCGATCAGGTTCGTCTTCTTTGGAGAAAGGCTCAATCATCCATGATGGTTTGGTAATATGCCATACGCAAGAATCCCAATTGTTGATGTGCCCAAGTGTGTCCTCAACGAAAAATTCATACTGGAAAGAGAAAAACTCGGTGTTGGTGACCACGGCAATGGTGTCACCATTGATGATCGCATTGTTATTGGTGCATCTGATTTCGGGTGCAGGGGTATAGCTGAGGTCCAGGTAAAGGTGAATGATGCTGTCGCAGCCTAATGCAGTGGTCAATGTATCTGTGTAATATCCTGATGTTGTGTATGTTGTGTCGTTCCAAGGATAGAGGTCACAAGTTGAAACTTGGAGAGGGGGAGTGTCGATGGCATTGTCTTTTATCAGGTGGCAGACCACAGTACTGTCGCAGCCATTGTAAGTTTCGAAATGCTGTGTGTAATCTCCTGATTCAGTATATATTTGCCCATTCCAAATGAAGGAATTGCAGGTAATAGTGTCAAATTCTACATGTTGAGGAAGTCCCATGGTAAGGTGCAGTGTGACAATACTGTCGCAGCCGCTTGGCGCAATATATTGCCAAGTATAGTCGCCGTCGTGGTCATAGGGGCGGTCGTCCCAAATGTAAACGGGCTCACAGCAATGTTCGCTGAATTCATGAGTGATTTGCTCGGCGACGGTAAGCGTCAGCATGATGATACTGTCGCAGCCGTGGACGGATTGCAGCTCAAGTGTCTCATTATAGATGCCAGCATGGTCGTACTCGAAGCTGAATCCGTGGCTGTTGTAGATGGCAGCTCCTCCTGTCCAACAACGGCTGTCGATAATGGGTTCATAGGTGGTTGGCCACGCTGTGATGTAAACGAGCAGACTGTCAGAGCAGACAGGGTTGGTGGGGTTGTCTTGTAGTACGCCTAGGATGGTGTCATTGGTAATCAGCACATTTTCAACGCCATGGCCTGAATAATAGCTGCCTATGCAGACGGCATCATATTGGCTTTCAGCATATTTTTGTGTTACGTCAATGTAGAAAGCTAATGTGTCGCTAGCTGAGGAAATACAACCGCCCGCATCGGCGTTGACGACAAGTGTAGGATGATAGATCCGTTTGTCGTGATAGGTGTGGGTCGCTGGGTTTTGGTGGCTGGTCTGGCCGTCGCCAAAGTCCCAGGTGACTTGATAGTTTGGGTAGTTGATCTCGGCGAAGAAGGTGACAGGCTCTTCGGTGCAATATGTGTAAGTGTCGTCAAGTTGCACCGATTGGTCGTTGATGACGAGTGTTGCAACGAGGTTATCAGCTTTTGAGCCGACCAGATAAGCGTAGCCTTTGGCGTGGCCGAAGCCGTACACATGGGCGTTGAAACCGTTGGCGCACGAAAGGTGGTGAACATCATGCTCGATTTCCTTTCTGACATAGCTGTATTCCGAATTGCCTTCTACACGACTGAAAACCAGAGGTGAGAGAAGCTCTCCGTCAAGATAGACGCTGTTGATGTCTTCGGTCTCGACGACGATGTTCACGTAATGGTTGTCGAGTGTGGCGTTATCGGCGTTGAAGGTGGTGAAAGTGATTTCGTCGATGCGTTGCTCGATGGGGGCAATCCACACCATTGATGGGTCGCCCGACTGGTCATTATTGTCATACGAAGTGTTGTAGAGGAACACGGCAGCAGGGTAGGTCGATTCCAGAAAGCATGAGGACTCGGTACTATTCAGGACAAAAATGTACGACTCGCCGATACCAAGCGTGGTCAGAATCTCGCCGTTTTTGCGGATGACGTTGTCGTTGGCCGAGGAGGTGATTTTCACGTAGTCGTCATTGCGACCGTACGATCCAGTGACAACGAAATTCTTGCCCCAAGCCTGTAGGGGCATGGCTTGCTCAAATACAAGGTCGCGGCTAGAGCGGCTGTTGGGAATGGCAGTCAGGGTGTTGCCGTTGAAAACAGCGATTTTTTTGCAGTCACTGGAAGTCACCCGAGTGCCGCTTAGATCTCTCGCATTGCCGTAATAAGTAGAGCGGAATTGATAGACCTCTCCAGCATCCAGGGTGATGCTGAATTCCTCGCCGGCTGGATGTTGGCCTGTGACTGAATTGGCGGTTGGTATGATGTTGATAATGGTTTCGTCTTCAGTGGCAACAATCAAAAATGCACTTGTGAGATATTGTTCAAATTCAGTGCTCCATCCGGTGTAGGTGGACTGGTCGTAGCTTTGGATGATGTAATCATCGGCAAGAGCTTGAATGGGAAGGACGTATGATGCATCGAACGACAAATTGGCGATGTTGGTACAAAACACGGATATGGTATCGTCGGCAACGATGCGTAAACCTTTGCCTACAATTTGCTCTACTTCGCTGGTCTCCATGTAGGATTGCGACTCAAGATTGCTGATGGTGGTGATGTTGTTGGCCCTTACGGTGAAATCCTGCGACCAACCTGTGTTGGGGTTCTCGATGATGCCTGAACAGTCGCGCTTACCGCTGACAAGTACTTGGGTAAGCACCCAGTTTCCATCGTTGGTCTTGTAACCGTTGCCCATGAAAGAAACCCAGAACTCTGTGCCTTGGGTGGAAATGTCCTGTGAAAAAGCAGAAGGCAGGGCGATGAAGCAAACAATGAACAATGTTAGTAATAATCGGATATGTTTCATGGCGATATGTTTTTCTATAGACGACCAACAATCCATGCTCTGCATGGAAACGCTTCGCGCTCCCAGCAATCGTATTTCCCTCAAACTCACAACTCCTAACTGATAACTTTCAACTGAAACTCACAACTCAATCGTATTCTCCCCAACTCATGCAAGCTCCTTTCAGCTGTTTCTTGATGGGCAGCATAAGAGTGAGTGTGGCTTGGGCGTCGGCGCTATGACGCAGGTAATTGAACTCGTTGTTGACAACTTCTCCTTTTTTGAAGGTCGAAATGCCGTTCATGTTGGCCGATATGTCGAACTTCATCAGGAAGTAGTAATTGTTCACGTTGATTCTGAAGAGGGAACCTACGCCAGCCGTGAGACCTACGTTAAGGCTCTGATAGGTGGCTTGGTTGAATTCCACCGTATTGCTACTGAAGGGATGGGAGGGTAGTGGGTCGCCGTTGGAATCAGTATATAAGGCTGTATGGGTCATTTGAGCTAAGGAGTCGGGCAGCACATAGGAAACCCGTGGTGCAACGTAAACGTAAGGGATGATGTTCTGTTTGGAGGCCAACCCGATGTAGTAGGTAACGGGTATGTAGGCCTCAATAGTGTGGTACTTGGCCTTGAAGGTTTTCTCAATCTTCCCATAGAGGATGCTGTTATCAAAGTCGTCCCAAGTATAGGGGAAATGTTCATCCTTAAAACCCAAATGCACGTTGTGTTGCGCGTAGACAATGTTCAGTCCCACCGAGAGGTTTCTTTTCACCATGCGTTCCACGGCGATGCCACCAAAGTAGCCCAAGCTACGGGGTATGGTATCGAAAATCTTGTAGTTTTTCAGGTACCAGTCGGAAGCCTTTGGACTGTGGAAGTGGAACCATGTGGTGAGATTGCCGCCGCCGACAATGCCGACGTTCCACTTCGCATTGCTCGACTCTATCCGGTCGCGTGGCGAGGTGATGGGTTTTTTGAACTGTTTGTTCTTTTGCGCTGTAGCAGTGACGGCAAACAAAAAGAAAACTGCGACGAAAATGATTCGTATGGCTATGGATGAATTGTGTCTCATTGGCTTATGAATAATGATGAAAAGATTGATGATAAAGAATGTGGTTGTTAAAATGAAGTGTAACGGAAATAGTTGTTTGGATAATCGTAGATAAATATGTCGTGTTTTGCAGGAAGGAAGTGAAGCAGACCTATTCTCGGTGATTGCTCACTATATCCTTCGACGCACATTCCCATACGGAAGTCGGCTATGCCTTGTGGGGTTACCCGACCCGTGATGATAATGCTTTCTTCTCTATGTACATTGTAGTCGCTGATATAACTTGACAATGATTCGTCTGGCTCCATTCGCTTTTTGCAGGTTTGGCGATAATAGATGGTGAATCCATCTCCGTCACCCATGATGTAGATATTATCGTTCGCGGTGCCGTTTTCATACATGTAGTAGCCCAAGCCGTATGAAATGTCTCCATAAGAGCGTTCATAAAGGCAGGAATCGGCGATGCCTCGGTGCTGACCGTAGTATCGGTAAGTGAATTTGTTTGAGAAATACTGCGAGTCTAAAAGGAAATAAGTGGTCGTAGTGTCATCGATATTGTGGACGAATCGTGCCAATCGAATGCTGTCAGCATAGAAACAGGTGTCGATTCTGGGTGGGTTGTCACCGAAATGGAGATAAGGCCCCATGATGGCAATCAATTCGTCGGGCATCACTTCGTCGATACTGGGTATTACCTGAAGGGCGTAGTCCAATCCGAAACGAGCCTCGAATTGACTGGTCTGCATTCCATTTTCTACCTTGAATCCGTATGAAGGCTTGGTCGACACTTTCTTGCCATCTTGCAACCAATTAATAAAGGTATAGCCATTGGTGGCTGTGGCAGTCAAAACGAGCGAGTCGCCCAAAGTCAGAATTTCAGGCCAGGGATTAACGAGCACACGGTAAACGGTGTCAGGCAATTTCACCACTCGTTCAAGAGTAATGGTGTTTGTACCAGTTGCACCTTGGACAGGGTTGGCTATAGCGGAAAAGTGGTCACTTGGGGTCACTTTGGTGCATGAGGCGCAAAAGAGAACCGTGAGGCTGGAAAGAAACAAAAAACGAAATGCTTTATTCATCGATTGAAATGGTTTTTAAGGTTATTGAATGATGATAACTTTCTTGGTGAATACTCGGTTGTCGTTGGAAAAGACGAAGAAATAGATGCCTTGGGCGTTCCACTTCAGAGTGTAGTCGTATATGTAACGGCTTGTGTTGCTGTAGGCTTCAAAAGCATCAACTTGGTTGCCAGTCATGTCGAACACGCGGATGTTGGTGCGGCCTTCCATGTTCTTAAAGTCGATGCGCATCTGTCCATTGTTGGGGTTAGGCACGATGCTGACGTCTGCCTCCGCCTTGTTGTGTTCGTCAACGTCAATAAAGGATGATTTGAGGAAGAAACGTCTTGTCTCGCTGTTGCAGTCATTTTTTGCGGTGGCGGTAAGCATGACATAATTGTCCTCGTGGTCAGCCACATAGACCAGACAATGGCTGTGGTATTTGCCGTTAACAATTTCCGGAATGGGGTCAAATTCAATGCTCCACGAAGGTTTACTGATAGTCCAGATGCAAGAGTCCCAAACGCTTTCGTTATGGACGGATTCTTCAACGTGGAAGTCGTATTGGAAGGAGAAGAATTCGGTGTTGGTGATCACAGCGATGGTGTCGCCGAAAACGACAGCGTTTTCTTCTTGGCAAAGGATACTGCTTGGTTGAGGGGTATAGCGCATATTGTTTACTTTTACCCTCAGGGCGCTGTCGCAGCCGTGGGTGGTTTCACCGTCAGTGAAGGTGTACGTCCCACTTTCTTTCAGGCTATGGATGGTTCCAAACCAATTGAACGAGATGGAGTCGCACTCGTTGTCAAAGGAGATGAGGCCTGTGGTATCAGCGTGGTATACCGTGAGGTTCAGTCTGACGATGCTGTCGCAGCCGTGTTGGTTTAAGTAAGTCCTATGATAAACGCTAGAAGTAGTATAATAAGAGCCTTGATGGTCGGTTTCGATGATTTCATGCCCTTGGGGGTCCCAGAAGAATTGGTCGCAGGCGGTTTGGAAGATCTCGTTTTCATTTTTGGGATGCACGATGATGCTCACATTGACGATTTGAGTGGTAAGGCCATCGCCGACAGAGCAGGTAAAGGTGGTCGTCCCGACAGGTGGCGTGGCCACGGGGTTCTGTATGGTGGGATTGTTGAGCAAGTTGGTGGGTGTCCAGCTATACGTGTAGATGCCAGTACCGTTTTGGGGTAGGGCATGGAGCGTTGTGGAACCGTCTTCGCAGATTTCATACTGGTCGGCAGTAGCTGTGGCGGTCAGGTTGGAACCAGCCATGTTGACGGTCGCCTGTGCCGTGCTGGTGCAGCCGCCTTGCGTGTTGGTGATGGTTACGGTGAAAACTTGTGTCTCTTGGATGGGGACGGTCTGAGTGGTTTGGCTGTTGGGATTGAGCACCATGTTGGCAGGCTCCCAATGGAAAGTGAAGTTGCCGGGCGTGTCCACGATGGCAGTGAGTGTGGCTGTACCGCCGTAGATGACCGAACTGGGACTAACCGAAGTGGTGGCTACAGGGATGGCGTAAACAGGCACGGTCTGCGTGATTTCGTTAGTACATCTGCCGCCGCCGGTCTCCACGAAATGGGTCACTTGATATTCTCCTGCAGAGGCGTAGGTGTGGGTCGCGTTTGGCCCTTCGGCGGTTGTGCCATCGCCGAAATCCCAATAGTAGTGCGTAATTTCGTAGCCTGCTGGCTCTGTTTCGGCTGTGCTGGTAAATTGGGTAGGATTGCCTTCACAAACGGAGGTGTAATCAAAGTCAGCGACAGGTTGGGCGTAGATGACAACCTCAGTGTTGGCCGTAACGGATTGGCTACCTACTATAGTGGTGCAGGTATAGGTGCCAGCCATGTCCATGGTGCAATTCGGCAAAGTGGGATTCTGCTGGTTAGAAGTGAATCCGTTGGGGCCTGTCCACTCGTATGTCGCGCTGTTTTGCTCATTGACGGTCAGTTGGATGGTCTCGCCTACACAATAGGGACCACCATTGCTCACAATACCAGGCATGATACCACAGTCGGTCTCACCGTCACCGTCGTATTTTTGGAAAGTAATGTAACCATCGCTACCGCTATAGTTGGTGATAAGAAGGATGTAGTATTGTCCTACTTGTCCGTTCACAACATGAGCATACTCATAATGCCGTGCATCAAAACTACAGTCATGAAGGTTGCCAGAAGGATAGAAATTGGCATTTGACGTGTTGTTAGGGCAATTGTCGCAATCTGCAGACAACAAACCTTCTTGCCCTGCTTCTGTCGGACAGGGTTCAGTCTGGTTGTTGAAAGGCCCCCAAAGCGCGAAGTCGACATCGAAGGATGCTTCAATCAAAATGGTAATGTTGCCTGCAACGCCAATTCTCATATAGTACCAAAAAGAATGCTTGTTTGTGGGAGAGGTTCCTAAGCATCCGTAGTTTGGCCCTGACCATGAAAAGCCGCTATTGAGAGCAGGGAAATTATAAACATCAGAAGTGCAGAATGGTTCTGCATCCATGCAATGATTGGCACGGTCAAGATGGTCGGAAATCAAGAAGTTATAGTATGTGCTACTTATATTGTGCGCCCATGATTTATAGATTTCGGCGAATTCCTCTTTTGGTAAGGATGACGCTTCTTCGTATTCTTCCCTCAAGGTCGTCCTAAGATAATCAAATTCGGCATAAATAGGGATGTCGGCGTTGTAGCTGTTGGGCCTGATAAACAATTCACCAGGATTTTCAGTTGGGTTACAAATCCAGATGTCGCTCGTGGCAAGAGCTGATGCTAACTGGACACGTTCTTCCACGTTTTCAATTCCAAAAACGTTGAAAAGGAATCCATTTTCATAATCCTTGTAATCCTGAGCCCAAATCCTTGCAGGGATTACCGACAATAATAGGACAAAGATGATTGTCTTAGAGAATCTTTTCATGGTATATTTTGGTTTTTATCGTGTTTCTATTACTAATGTTTATTGTATTTAGATAGTCCTAATCATCGGATGATGACGACTTTTTTGGTGAGCATTTGGTTGTTGTTTGAAATGACAAAGAAGTATAATCCATCGGCATGGTTTTTCATAGAGTAGTCGTAGTTGTATTGACTTGAACTGACA
>JAEEGK010001660.1_pt1 | contig 55795 bp, 21 predicted proteins | sample 8958771 | NCBI WGS metagenome assembly JAEEGK01 (sample SAMN16246547, study PRJNA631951) | gut metagenome | biome: gut microbiome; feature: rumen; material: SC-attached | host: Bos | place: Iran: Karaj | collected 2018-10 | reverse complement strand
TTTACTTTATTATTTTTTGTTATTTTATATGATATTGTAAATCCGTTTTTTTTTTGAATGTTTCTATAAATATAATTAAATATTCCTTTGATAAAATTTTTTAAATGAACTTCATTTGTTGTTATAAATTTATCATTTAAAAAAGAAAAATTTATATCATGTGATATTTCCTTATAATCAAATAATATATTAAAATTTCTTAAAGTTTTTGAAAACAAATATTCTAAATTAATTTTTGAATTAAAAGAAATTTTTTCATTATTAGATATTTCAAAAATAACAGTAAAATACCAAATAAAATTTTTAATAAAAGTTTTAATTAAATTAACTAATAAATTAATTTGTAGTAATTTAGACTGAAAATTTTCTAAAGTAATTTCATTATTTTCTGTTAATTCTTGATTATTTTCTTCAGAAATATTTAATAAAGCATTTAAAGGATTATTTAATTCATGATATAAAGTAACTAAATATTGATATTTTAATATTTTCAATAAATTTCCTTGTAATTCTTTTCTTTCATCATTATAATTATCAATTGAAATAAAAATTTCATTTTTAAAATATTTTATTTTAACATAAATCATTGAAATTGAAGAAATAAATGTTCCACAAATATCTTTTGTTATATGAGAAGAAAAGGTAAAATTATATAAATTTAAATCTTGTAAAGAATTATTTTCCCATTTTTTAAATTCTTGCATTTGATCTTTTAATTTTGTAAAATCATATGTTTTTTTCAATTCTAATATTTCATATGCATAAGTATTCATTAATTTAATTTTATATTTTTGATTTATAGGATCCTTTTCAATTATAATTAAACCTATTGAAAAATTATTTATTTGTTCTTCAATAAATGAATCTTTAAAAATATTTAAATTATATCCACTTTTATATCGAACATGATGAAGCATTTATTTATTTATTTAATTATTAATATTAATTTGAAAATTTTATTTATTTTTTAAATTTATCTTTGTTTGATTTTAAATACTTTTTTATACAATTAATTCTAAACGCATTTTTTTAATTATATTAAATTTTATTTTATTTAATTAACTAATAATTTTTTTTTACGATTTATATATTAAAGCTAACTTTATGTGATCTTTCATGTTTTTTTAAACTATCAGTTAAAGATTGATTCATTTTTTTAAGAATTTCTGAATAATATAAAATTAAATTTTGAAAATAAAGACTATACTTAATTCTAATTACTAATTTATTAGATTCAACTTTACTCAAATAAGAAACATAACTCATTTTATCATTGACTTTTTGTAAAATATTATTAAAATATTGACTCATAGTTTCTTCTTCTTCAATTTTGATATAAAATTTCCTTAAATTACTAAATTCTTTTTTTTCAATATAAATTTGTGAAATTCCACTTTGAATTTCATTTTTTTTTCTTTCTAAAATATGTTCATGATCAAAAGCATCAATTCCAGTAGATTTAGCTAATTGATTAAATTCACAAATTCTATTTAATCTATAAAAGCAAATAATTAATTGTAAAGCTTTTTTTTTTAATTTTTTTTTAATTAAACTTTTTTTAATTTCTTTATAAGCTTGTAATTCTTGTTGTGACATTTTTAAATTAGATATTTGAAAAACTAATAAAATTCCAAAGCTAATAGTTCCTAAAATTAAGCATATAATAGTTAAAATTCTTCCAATTAAAGTTTTAGGAACAAAATCACCATAACCAATAGTCATTATAGTAGTAATAACACACCATACACAATTCCATAAATTTCTCCAATCCATAACTTTTTCACTTTCAATATCTTGAATAAAAGGCATTTCACAATTTCTAAGAGAAAAACCAAATATTCCAATAACACAAATTAATAATATCAATAAATGAAAATAAGGATGTTCAGCTAATTCAGCTTTTAAAATAAATATAAATCCATGAGAAACATTACTTTCTTTACATATTCTATTTGTTCTTTCATCACCCCATTTTGAATATCTAAAATAATATTTTAAAGTTATATATATTCTAACTAATACTATTACATTTATAAATAATATTATATCTATATCATATGCTTTATTTGAGTCAAATGTTGTTAAAGATACTGTTATTCCATTTAAAAAAGGTGGTGTGTGGATTAATATAATAATTATTTCTATAAAAAAATATGGCAATTGACCAGTTTCATATAATGATGTTGTTATATCTAAATTTTGGCGAAATATTTTTAACATTTTCTCAGTATGATAATGTATTATTATTAATATTATTAATATTATTGTAAATAATGACGTTATTGCTCTTATTATTTCTATTCTTTTTTTTTTATGATAACCTACTTTTACTGAAACTAAATTATCATGTCTTTCTAATTGAATATCTAAATAATAATATGACGCTAAAAATTCTGTAAATATTGATAATAGAGAAAATATTACTGAGATTAAATCATAAAAGCGTAGTTTTTTTTGGATATTTCCTATTATTTTTCTTTTTATACTATCATTTAGAAAAAACCAGCTTATTGATACTCTTAATTTTTCCTTTTCTACTTCAGTTAATCTGTCAAATTGTCTTTTTACTTTTTCTAAAAATTTTTTATCCATTATTTCATTTGCAATGTTTTGATTATCATTTTCCATTTTTTTTTATTTTTTTTTCAAATTTTTTAAATTTTTGTTGTTATTTTATTTTGAAAAATGGATGATTATCATAATATTATTAAAAAAATATTTGAAAATAAAGAAAAGAAGAAAAATTTGATAAATGGAAATGATGAATTATATAATAAAAGAAAAAATAACATAAAAAACAATTCTTCATTAACATTAGAGAGTGATAATTATATTATGACTTCAAATGGAAATGAAAAAATAAATACAACAAAATCAAATTTATACACAAATTATAATAAGTGTAAAAATACAAAACTAAAAAAAAGAAAAGAAGAAAAATTAAAAAAAATGAATTCAAATTATTTAGAATCAAATAAATATTTAGATCTTAGAAATTATTTTTTTAATAAAACAAAAAATAATTTTGTAAATGGTAATTCAAACAATTTAAATTCAAATAAAGTAAAAAAAAATATAACAAATCCTTCATCACCAAATTCTCAAAGGAAAGATAAATATGAGGATTATTTATTTGAAAAATTTGAAAAATACAATAAAGAAAATTTAATATATAAAGCAATAAAAAATTATTCTCATTGTAAACCTTTATCAAAAAAATTTTTGGATAGAATGAAGTTTTATTCTACAAAAAATAAAACAAAAGAAGAAATAATAAAACAATTAGTTGAAAATTCCACTCCGAAAATAAAAGAAAGTGAAAGAATAAATATATTTAATCATTTAATTGAAGATGCAAATAAAAGAGCAGAAAATAAAAATAAATTACTATATGATAATAAAATAAATAAAAATTCAAATAATAATTTAATAAAATATAATCATAAGAAATTTTTAAGTTATTATAATAATAATATTGAAAAATTTAAAAAAAAAGAAATAGATTTAGAATTATTAAGAAAAGAAAAAAAAGAAAATGAAATAAAGAAAGAAAATAAAATTTTAAAAGAAATGGAAAAAAGAATTATTAAAGTTCCTAAAAAAAAAATAAAAGAAATTTCTAATAGAATGTATAAAGAAGCTATTGCATATAATTTAAGAAAAGAAATGAGAAAATCTCATAGTGAAAAATATAAAGATGAATTTTATTTAAACAACAAACACCATTTAAAAAATTCATATTCTTTAAATCAAAGAATTAATTATAATAAATTAAACAATAAAAGTCAAAGTAATTTAAATTTTTTTTTTGATAATAAAGTAAAAAGAAAAAAAAATAATACTGATGTTAATGATAATCTTATTAGCAATTTAAATGAAAATTACTATGATTATAATGTTAAAAATGAGCAAAGGAAATTTATTACTATTCAACATGCAGAAAAAATGGTTGATAATTTTTTTTTCAAAAACAAATAAATTGTTTATATAATTCTAAATTTATTTGTTGGAATTAATTTATCAATAATGATTAAAATATAAGAATTTTAATTATTTTTTTTAATCAACAAAAAATCCTTAATTTTTCTATTATTATAATTTGGTTTTTTAGTTAAATAAAAAAATTATAAATATAAAATATATTTAATACAATATTTATAAAAAACAATAAAAATTTTTATAAAAAATGAAAACTTCTCGAAATTTAAGTTTTAAAAAAGGAGGAAAATATGAAACTTTAATATTAGAAATTTTTAAAATAAAGAAAGAGAATTCAATAAAAACAAAAAATTTAATAAAAGAAGTAAAAAAAAGAACAATAAAAGAATCATTAATTATGCAATTAAGGAAAGAATTTAATTATATAAAAAGTTTAAATGGATATTACAAAGATTATTTATCAAAAATAAAGAAGTTAACAGATGTATATTTAAAAAATAAAACTTCAATCCAAGAATATGGTGATTTTATTAGATCAACATATAAAGAAAATGTTGAAATTATAGATAAATTTGAAGAAAAAATAAAAGTTTTAAAAGATGATAAAAAAAATATAACTAAAACAAATGAAGGGATTATAAAAATGAAAAATCAAGAAAATTCAAATTTAAACACTAAATTATTAGAAATTCAAACTAAAATAAATATTAATATTGATATTCTTGAAAAATTAGATATAAATAAAAAATCATTAAATAATCAATTAGAAGAAGAAAGAAAAGAATTTATGAAAAAAGAAGAAATAGAAGATAAAAAATATAAAACATTACAAACAAAAATTAATTTATTAAATGAATTTACATTAGATATAGAGAAAAAATTAAATAAAGATGTAATAATAAATGCAAAAGAAAAACCAGTTGAATTAGAAAATATAAGTAAATCTAGAAGTATGCTGAAATTAGAAGATTCAAATATTAAATTAAAAGAAGAACAAATTAAAAATCAAAATTTATTAGATGAAGTTAAAAATTTATCTTCTAAAATTACTAATATTTCTTCTTATGAAGAAGGTACTACAAGAAGAAATACTATGTCTTCCAGAACTATTCCTTATCATATTGTTTCTTTAACCAAAAAATTTAAATTTCAAAAATTAAAAAAACATTAATAAGGAATTGTTCTGTTTTGAATTCATTTAAAATAAAATATAAGAAATTTGATAAATGAAAAAACATTTTGTAATAAATTAATTTGAATTATATAAATTCTAAATAAAACAAAAAAAATAAATTTTAATAAAACCATATTAAAAAAACAATGTTTTATCAATAATTCTCTTCAATAAAAAAAGAATATTTACTTAGACGAAATAAAAATACAATAGTTAGCATATTCTTGAACATTTTGAATTTTAATATCATTTAACTCCTTTTTAATTCTATTTTCATTAGCTTTAACTTCATTAATTTGATTTTGAAATTCTGCATCTTTTTCAGCAATTTCTTTTTTATGTTGAGCTTTTCTTTCAGCAACATTTTTTAAAGTATCTTTAGCAAATTTAACATAATTAGCATGTAATTTGCTAATTTGGTAAATATCAATAATTTTTCTATTTGGCATTTTAATAGGTTTAACTAAATTTAAAGTTTCAAAAGTATTAGTTTCTGCATATAATCTATATAAAGGAGTATTTAATATATCAGAATTAATTTCTCCTTTTTTTCCTTTATTTTTTCTAACAGAACCATAAAATTTTTTTCTTCGATAATTTTTTTCTAAAACAACTTGTAATTCATATAAATCTGGTAAAATTAAAGGATGTTCATCTTTATATTTAACGAAATTTTCAATAATATTTCCTTTTCCTAAATCTAATTCCCAATGTAATTGAACAAAAGAATGTTCACTAGTTAATCCATTATATAAATAAGCAAAATAAGAAACAATTCTATTTCTAAAATCTTCTCCAAATAAATATCTACTTTTAGGAAAAGCTAAATAAATTGAATAATAAACACTTTGACTCATAAAATCACGAAAAACATTTAATGCAGGATCATTTTTTCTTGAAGGACCCATATCACATACTCTAATAAAGAATTTAAAATAATTACATGACATTCTTTTTAATATTTGACTTATTATTTGAAAATTTTCATTTTTATTATTTATTTTTATTCTCTTTGTTTGATTATCATCATCTGGTTTTATTTCATTATTATTTTTACTTTGGAAAAAACATACTATAAACCAAAATGAATCGCTTATTAATGCATCTATTAATTCATTTAATGATGGATTTTGTAAAAAATGAGAAAATTTTATTTTTGAAATTGAATTCACTGCATTTTTTTTTATTTTTATTAAATCTACTGGAATTGATAAACTTAATTCTCCTTGAATATATTTTGGAGGTGTTATGTCAAAAAATGTTGGAGATTTTATTGATGGAATTTCTGATATTTTTTCTGATTCTTCTTCTACTTCTTTTTTCTCTTCTTTTTGATTTACTGTTTGCTTTGTTATTAAAGGAAGAATTGTCTCTTTTTCTTTCTCTTTTTTTTGAACTATTATATTTACTCCTGTTGTAAATACTTCTGTGCCTTCGAGTTTTTGGTCTTCTTCTGATATTGACATTTTTTTTTTTTTTTGGGAAGTTTTTTTCTTTAAAAATTATTTTCTATATTTATTTTTTTTTGTTTATTTAAAAGATTTATTATTTTATAAAATGTTTTTCAAAATTTTTGATTTAGTATTATATTTTGGAGGTTGATTTTTTATGTTTGATGTTTAAATTATTTATTTAATAAATTAAGTTTTATAACTAATTTTACATGTTATTATTTTTGTTCTGTGATTCCATTTTCTTCTTTTTTTTCTTTAAATCCTTCAATATCTTTTAATTTAAGCATAGTTGAATTCATAAAGAAATTTTTAATGGCTTTCAAAGCTTCAGATTTTGACACATTTTTCTTTTTTAAATCATCAGTGATTTTTTTTAGTTGAACAACAGCAGCAGCAAATTTATTTTTTTCATTTTTTAATTGTTCATTTTCTTTTTTTAAATCATCAATAATTTTATTATTTTCACTAATATTATCATCATATTTTTTATTCATTTCTTCTAATTTTTGTTTTAAAAGTTTATTTTCTTTTTTAATTTCTTCTTCTTCTTTACTGGTTTTACTTAAAGTTTGATTTAATTTAATAATAATATCTTCTTGATTTTTAGCTTCATTCTTCATATATTCAATATCATTTTTACAAACTTTAATAATATTTTCAGATTGAAATAATTTAGTTTTTAAAAATTCATTTATTTCTCTTAAAGATTTAACTTGAACTTTAATATCTTCTTCATTATTAATTTGTGCATTTAAAGCATTTAAATCTAATTTAGGAGGATTATTTTCTTTTTTTATTTTTACTTTTAATCTATATAATGATAATATCATATTTGGCATTGAACATATTGTTGTGTTTATTAATCTTGATGATAATCTAAAATTAAATAAATCTTTTGTTTCTAAATATGGTAATATTAATTGAATTATTGATAATTTATCTAAGTATTGAAAAAATTTACTCTCATAATTTGATTCATTTCTTAATTTAATTTTTTGAAATTGGTTTAATAAACTTTTTGCATCTTCTAATGTTTTATCTATATTTATTATATTATTCTGGTCAGTATTCATTTATTTTACTTTTAAATATTTATTTATTTTTTTAAAAAATGAATAAGGAAATTAAAGGAATTTCAGTTGGTAATATTTTTATTATTATTAAAAATGCTATATCAATTTCTTATAAAAGAAAATCATCTTCCTTAAAATAATAATTATAATCATAAGGATTTTAAATTATTTCAATGTTTAAAAATAGTAAAAGATCCTTTCAATTATGAAAATGATTTCAGTTATATAGAATATTAATTTAATAAAAAAATGGTGAAAATAAACAAAACTAGTATTTCAAAAGAATTTATGAGTAATTCCTATAAATTTAAAGAAACCTTCATTTAATTATATGGAAATTAAAAAAAAAGTAATAAAACCCTTTAACAATAGGACAAAAAAGAAATTCCATTCTAAAAAAAATAAAATGAAGGACAAAGAAAAAACAGAAAAAATATAATTAATAGAAAAAAAAACAAGAATAAAATAATATTGATAATTTTATTTAATTACATTAAATATTATCAATAATTAATTAAATATAATTACCTTTAAAAAATTATTATTTTTTATTTAAATGGTAAAATTCAAATCAAGATATATTTTAGTAGAAACATTATATGAAGGAGAAAGAAATAGACCTTTTGATTCATCCAAAATTGCAAATGTTTTAAAAAAAATAGTTGAAAATTTGTTTGGTGATATAGGTTTAGGTAAATTAAATAAAAATTTACAAGTTAAATATATGAATAATATTACAAATATGTTAATTATTAGAGTAGGAAAAGAAAATTTAAAATTAATTTGGACTGCTCTTGCAATGATGAATGAAATTGATAGTATTAATATGAGAATGCATATTATTGGAGTCAGTGGAAGCATTAAAAAAGCAGAAAAAAGAGCTAAAAAATTTTTAGAGAAATGGATGAACAATTATGAAATTCAAAGAAAAGAAAATAATAAGAATGATAATTATAATGATAATAATAATGATAATAATAATGATAATAATATTAATAATAATTAGAATAGTAAGAGTTATGTTAATTGTTAATTCTATTTATTTTTATTTCAATATTTTTTAATTAAATTTTTAAATTTATTTTTTATAAAAATGAGTATTCAAAACTCTCATACCACAAAAAATATTCATAATAAGAATCTAATGTATGGTAAAAATAATGAAGTATACAATAACGATTATAATCAAAATATAAATTGTAAAAAAATATCAATAGCAGATGAAATAGAGAAAATGAAGCAAAGAAGAGAAAATAGGAAGAGAAAAATAGAAGAAGAAAAAATCCATAAACAAGAAATAATAAATGACCCAAATTATATAGAAAAACTAGATTCAGATTATGAATATTTAATAAAAGAAAAAAAGAAAATAATAGAATTAAACAAGCCAAAAAAACATACAACAAGTGAAAATTCGAAAATATTTGTTTGTGTAAGAAAAAGACCAATTTTTGAAAAAGAAATAAAAAACGGGGAAATCGATTGTATTTCAGCGATAAATCCGAAAATATATATATATGAATCAAAAATGAAAATAGATGGTTATTCTAAATATATTGATACAAATGAATTTTATTTTGATAATTCGTTTAATGAAAATGAATCTTCAGAAACTTTATATAATTATACTATTAAACCTAATATTAATTTACTTTTAAAAAAAGGTGTTATTACTGTTTTTGCTTATGGTCAAACTGGAAGTGGAAAAACATATACAATGTCATCAATTCAAAATTTATCAATATATTCAATCTTTAATAATTTTGAATCAAATAAATATAATTTTTACATATCATTCTTTGAAATTTATTCAGGTCGATTATATGATTTATTAAATAATAGAAATAAAGTAATGGCATTAGAAGACAAAAATAATAAAGTTCAAATATATAATTTAACAGAGAAAAAAATATCATCACCAAATGAAATGATAAATATAGTAGAATTTGCAAATAAAGTAAGAACCACACATAACACAGTCACTAATGAAACTTCTTCTAGAAGTCATGCAATATGTAATTTTATTATAAAAGAAAAAAATTCAGACGAAGAATTTTCTAAATTAACTTTAGTAGATTTAGCTGGTTCTGAAAGGGCAACTGAAACTCAAAGTAATAATAAAAATAGATTGGCTGAAGGAGCTGAAATTAATAAAAGTTTATTAGCATTAAAAGAATGCATTAGAGCTCTTGAAGTTAAAGGAAAAAATTTGGAAGTTCATGTTCCTTTTAGAACTAGTAAATTAACTTTGGTTTTAAGAGATAGTTTTATTGATAAAAATCAAAATTCTAAAATTATTATGATTGCTTGTGTTTCTCCTGGATATTCATCTAGTAATCATACTATTAATACTTTGAGGTATGCCGACAGATTAAAGGAAAAAAGTATGAAATATAAAGTTAATAATAACAATAATAATAATTATAGTAATAATATTAATAATAATGTTAATAATAGTAATTATATTAACGGGAAAACTTTTGATGAACAAATTGAGAAAATTGGGAAAAATTATAATTTGAAAAATGTTAAATATGAAAGACAAAGTGCTCATTTGAGTAAAAATAGGAAATTAAAGTTAAATAATAATAATCATAGTTACCATAGTAGTTATAGAGTTAATACTAATGATATAAATGGGAATAAAATTCCAAATAGATTAATTAAATATAATAATGATAATAAAAATAAAAGAGGGAAATCTGTTAATATGAGAAGAAATATTAATAGTGTTAATCCTTCTCAAATTAGAAGACATTTAATGGATAAATTAAGAAAAGAATCTAGTTATAAAAGTAATAAAAGTAAAAATAATAATTCTTTGAAAGAATTAAATGAAACTAATGATAATGATGATAATGAAAAAGATATAAATGAATATTTAAATAATGAAGATTTTGAAGATGTTGAAGAACATTTAGAAAAAACTCCAATTCCTTTTAATCATCAATTAGAATGTTTTAAACCTAATTATAAAAAGAATGTTATGAGAAATGATTATCATAATAATTATAATGATTTTTCAAATAATATTTATAATAATGAAATTATTCAATTTCCTTATACACCTTATTCAGATAGAAAAAAAAATGAAAAAAAAAGTAAAACTTATCAAAGATCTCTTATTGAAAAAAAGGAAAAAATATTTGATGATGAATTAAATAATTTAAATGTTAAAGAAGATTATATAGAAAATAATAATTATAATAATAAAATATTAAATGATTTTAAAGATGAAGATGTTGTTGATATTTTTGAAGTAGGAGAAAATATTATTTCTGAACACATGAATATTATTAAAAGAGAAGCTTCTTTATTATCTGAAGAAGGAAAATTAATTTCTAAACTTAAAGGAGTTGATAATGAAAATAATTTTAATATGGAAGATTATACTCCATATTTAGATAATATAATAAATGAAAAAATTGATTTATATAAAGAATTAAAGAGAAAAATTCAAGAATATAAAAATCTTACTAAAGAATAATAATTATTAAATATTCGAATTATATATATAAATTTATATTTTTAATAAATAAAATCCTATTTGAAACAATATATTTATTTTATTTTTAACATTTTCAAATAAAAAATCTTTTATTTTTTTCATTTATTATGAAATATAATCAAAATAAAAAAAAACAAAAATACTCTCTTAAAACAATTTACAACATATAAAAATCAAATATTAAAAAAACAATATATAAGAATCATATATATCTCCATTACATTTAAAAATTATTTGCCCAATTTGGATCATATTCAATATCTTTATCATCATCATCATCATAAGAAGACAATATTGAATTATTATTAGTTTTATTTTGCATTTGTTTTTGAACAAAATTTAAATATTTAAAATTATATTCACTAAAATCTTTCAATTCATTTACTTTAGGAATATATTGAGGTTCTAATTTTAAATCCATTAAATCATCCCATTTAAAATCTTTAAATATATTTAATTTCTTTGCTTTTTCAAGAGAGCAAATTCTTTCACTTACTTTTTTTTTAAGTAAACAATGAATTAATTGAATAACTCTAGAATCTCCATTTTTAATGACTAAATTTTTTTTAATAACTTCTCTATAAACATCCATAGGATCATTAGCATCTTTTCCAAAAGGATAATTATTATAATATATTTCATAAGTAATAATTCCAATTGACCAATAATCGCATGAAAAACCATATCCTTTTCCTAATAAAACTTCAGGAGCAATATAATAAGGAGTTCCTGTTATTGTATTTGTAAAATCTTTTATTATTATTGAAGTACCAAAATCTATCAAATTTAAATATCCTAAAGTATTCAATATCATATTATCTGGCTTTAAATCTCTGTGACATACATTATTTAAATTTAAATAATTTATTATTGATAATAATGTTGCTATGTAAAATTTTGTCTCTTCTATATTTTTTAATTGCTTTGGAGTTCTAGATGATAAATATTTTCCAAATGTTTGTCCTGAAATATATTCTAAAAGGAAGAAAATATGATTTTCTGTTTTTAAAGTTTTCACTAATTTCATTATAAAAGGATGATCAAGAGTTAATAATATATTTCTTTCTTGAATAAAATATTTAATTAATATTTTTTGTTTGTCAGCAGCTTTTTTATCAACAGCTTTAATAGCAAAAAAATTTTTATTATTATGAACTAAACTAACAGAACCGAATTTTCCTTGTCCTAAATTTTTAATAAAATATAAGTGTTCTAAAGTTAAATTAAAATTATCCATCAATGAAATTTTATGTGTTAAATAATCTAACATTCTTTTATCAATAAAAGTTTTAAAATCTTCTTTTGTTAAGGTTAATAATGAAATATCAGTATCTGCAATTACTGTTGCTGATCTTGGTTCATTAATTAATAATGCTACTTCTCCAAAGCAATTTCCTTCTTTTATTTCTCTTATAAATTTACTGTGTTTAAAAACTTTGATTTTACCTTTTTTTACTAAATATAATTTATTCCCTTTTTCTCCTTCTTCAAATATTTTTTCCCCCTTTTTAAATTTTTCCTTTTTCATACTTAAATAAATATCTATTAATCTTATTTCATTTGTTTCATGGAATAAACTTATTTTTTTTAATTGTTCTACTCTTTCAAATAATGTTAAAGCTTTTCTTTTTTCAATATTTAAATTTAATTTAGGGAAAATTTCATCCCAATTAAATTCAATAGTTCTGCATTCATCTTGTGAAATAATATCAAAATTAGGAGCCAAATTTTTTTTGATATATTCATCTCCAAATAATTGATTTCTACTTCCTAAAATTTCTCCATTATTTCCATTAATAAAATTCCCTGAAATAATAACATAAAATTTATTATAATTATTAGGTTTTTCACTATCATAAATCACTTCTTTACTATTAAAAGTTTTTAAATGGCAATTTTCTAGAATTTTAGAGAAGAAAATTTCATTAGCTAAAATTTTCATATATTGACTTTTTTTAATGGAAACTTTACTTAAACTGGAAATAATAACATTTTTATATTCTTCTCCAATATTATCAATTAATAAGCTTTCACTAATTTGATAGCAAACACTTTTTTCTTCAACTAAAACAGATAAAGATCTATTAGTACTAAATAAAACTGCACTTTCACCGAAAAAATCTCTAGGACCTAAAAATCTAACTTCTTTTTCTCCTTTAAAACATTTAACACTTCCAATTTTAATTATATATATACTTTGACCAACATCTCCTTCATATAATATTGTTTGTCCTTTTTCAAATTCACATTTTAACATTCCTAAAGCTATTGAATTTAAATGAACATTATCTAAAACATTAAATATTGATATTGCTTTTAAAAAATTTAATCTTTCTAATAATTCCCCTTCATTTATTTGAGAAACTATTTCTCTAAATGATTTTCCATTTATTAAATATAATATACAATAATCTATTGATTTTACTGTTGCTGTTCTTTCTTTATTTTCTATTAATGCTAATTCACCAAAAGTTTCATCTTGATTTAATATTTTTTTCCCATATTCTGCTATTAACTCTAATTTGCCCTTTTTTATTATATAAAAATAATTTCCTTTATCTCCTTTATTAAATAATGTTGTATTTGGACTTAATTTTTGCATTTGTAATAAATCTATTATATTTGATATTATATTTTGACTTTTATTTTTAAATAAAAAATGATTTTGAAGAGAATTAAATATTTTTTTCTTATCTTCTTCTGATATTTCTGCTTTTGTTATTTTATTATTATATTCAGATTTATCTATTTGATTTTCTTTTGTAGAATTTATATTTGAATTTTTTATTTCTTTTATTTCATTTTTAGTTTTTTCTTTTGTTGTTGGAGTTAAATTTCCATTTGTTTTTTCTTCTTTTTTATTTGTATTTATTGGGTTTGCATTTGTTGTATTAGATATTTGATTTTCTGGGTAATTTACTTTGATAATTTCATTATCTCCTAATTTTTTAGTTTGAATACAACCCATTTTTTTGGTTTTTTTAAAATATAAAAGTTTTTTAAGTTTATTTAAATATTTTATTATTTAATTACACTAATTTTTTAATAATGTTATATCTTTCTCAGCATCAAATTCAATGTTATCTTTTGGTTTTTTTTTTTTCCGAAAAGAAATAAATATAGAAAGAAGAATAATAATTATAATAATTAGTATTATTATTAAAGTTATAATCACCCAAGTTTTGTGTTCTTCTTCTTTTGGCAAAATTTCAAATCCAATTATATTTGTTTGATTATAAATTGAATCATTTTTATCAAAAGTAAAAACAGTAGTATAGGTTTTAAAAAATGGAATTCCTAAAGTCCATTCTTGCAATTTTTTACCTCCAAAAATAACTAAATAATATATTCTATTATTATATTCTTCAAATAACTTTTTATGGTCTATTTCAAAAGTATAATTTAATTTTGCATTATATAAAAAAATATTTTTTAAACTATCATAATCTAATTTAGTATCTTTATCACAATGATAAAAAATATAATAATTATATGATTCATTAACGCATTTTTTTTCTTCAATATATTTTTGAAATAAAGTTTCATTTATTTTTTTTTGTAAATTATTATTAGGACAAATAATTCCATTTAAATTTGGGTTAAATGAAGTGGTAAATTCATAACTAGTAATATTATCTTTCCCATAAAAATAAATAAATTCTGAATTCCAATGTGAATCTCTTTGCTCTTTAGCTTTAACTTTTATAAAAGTAGCTTTTTCATATTTTTCTTTTTCAATAATATGAGGATAACCTCCAATTATAAATTCACCTTTATTATCTTCTTTAAAATTAAAATAATATGATATATTTTCTATTATATTTTTTTCATATAAATTAAAAATTAAATTCCTTTTATTAATACTAGATAATAATTCTCTATTTCCAATTCCTATTGAACAAGGAAAAGTTTTTTTTTCAAATTTATGTGCTTTACTTAAAATAATATTAAAATTTTCAACTGATATATTCGAATTATTATCGTAGATATCAAAATTAAAAGTTTCATTTGCAATTAAACCTTTTTCAATTGGACCTTCCATAAAAGTTATAATTGAACTATTTGTATCATTATAAGAAGATGATTTTGATGAATTATATATTCTTGTTTCATTTTCATCTGAAATATAATATAAAAATTGCTCTGATTGAAGAGAACATTTTAAATTTTGAATTGGAGTTCCAACTTTTAAATATGTGGTTAAGTTCTTATTCAATATATTTGTTATATATTCTGAAGAATTTGTATTTGTTATTTCAAATCTAAATATTATTTCGTGTTTTGATATTCCAAAGAAAAAGAAAAATATGATATACATTTAAAAAAATAATAATAATCTATAAATTTAATTTTTTAGTTTATTTTAATATTTTAATGCTAAAAATATGATATCAAATAATTAGATATAAGTTAATAATCTTTTTTCTATATAAATTAATTGTTTACTTAGATTTTAAAATTACTAAAATCTAAAATAAGTTTAATTATATATAAAAAACTCAATTAATTATACTGAAGTATAATTTGTTTCTACTAATAAAAATTTATTCAACATAAACTTGAGGTTGAATTTTTCCTATTGTTGATTTTCTTCTTATCATATTATCATCTTTTTCTTTATCAATAACACTATTTTTTTTCTTATAACTAATTTTTTTCTTTTCAAAAAATATATCTTTTCCTTTATTCTTATCAAACTTTTCTTTTAATTTTAAATATAATTCATAATAAAATTCCTTTTCACTTTTTCCTTTCAAATTATTTTTATTAAAATCAAAATCAAATTTTTCTTCCATTCCATTAATTTCTTTTTGATTTTCTGAATAAAACATAAAAAATTCAAGTATACTAATACATTGTTCCATTTTTATTGTTTGATTATATCTTTTATCTGTTTCTATTTTTTTATTAAATTCATCTAAATTATATCCCATCAAAAACAAAACAAATTTATATAACATTTTTTTATAATTTTTAACCAAATCTTCATTTTGACTTTCATCTTCAGTAGGATAAATTAAATATAAAAATTTAGAAAAATATTTTAAAGTTTCATATTCAATTTTTGATAAAATTATTTGCATTTCTTTAAGACAATAATCAATTAAATTATTATTAACATCTTTATAATTTTCAATAATATCTCCTAAAGTATGAATATTATTATATTGATTCACAATTTTATTATTATCAATACTTGAATTAAATATTTCTTTAATTTTAATTGGTGAAATAACACAAATAACACATTCATTTAACCAAATAAATAATATTTCAGAAATAATTGTTATTGATTCACATAGTCTTAATCTAGTAAAATCATTTTTATTAATATTATCAATAATAAAATCAATTTGTTCTGAAATTTCAGAATTAAGTTCATATTCTCCTGACAAAATTTTATATAATTCCATTTTAGTTATATTTTTATTTTTAGAATTATTTTTAATAGAAATAATCCTTTCTAAACACTCATATATAATTTTGGGAATATAATTAAAATCAACCATATTTTTATAAGCATCAAAACTTTCGTAATTTAAATTTTCAATTTTATTACTTTCTCCTTCATTATCTTCATTAAAATAACTAGACATAATAAGTGAAAGATATTTTTTTTTTTTATGATAATTTAAATCCATTTGATTTTTAACAAATCGATTGACATTAATTTTTTTATTAGTAAAGATGATTTTTAATTCCTGACAATAAACATCGAATTTTTTACAGAAAATTTCTTGAATTTCTTTTTCTAATCCTTTATATCTTTTTTCTCTAATAATTTGAATAGCATCATTACTAGAAATTCCATATTTAAAAATAAGAAAGCAAGCATTGACTAAACCAGTTCTTCCGTTTCCAGCATGACAATGTACAAAAACATCTTTTTTTTCAACATCAATAGTGTATATCATATCTTTAACAATATCTAACATAAAATCGAAACTATTTGGAGAAGTTAAATCAGCCCAACCAGAACATTTAACTTTAATTCCTTCAGAAATAAAAATTGAAGGTGAATAAGAAAAACCAGAGTCTATTTCTAATCCTTCATTTGGACCACAATATGGATGTTCTCCTGGTAATTGACAATTTATTATTAAACCTATTTTTTTTTCTTTAAAAACTTTTATTAAATTATATTTCTTTATTAATTGAGTACTTGGCCTTTGAGATGCATATATATGATATTTTGAATAATAATCACTACATAATCCTTTTATTGATGGACTTTTATGATTTAAGTAATTTTCCCATTTACAATTCTTTCCATTACAAAATAAACATATGAATGGGTCTTTTAATGTATATAAATCTCCTATTTCTAATTTCTTTTTTTCGAGGGATGATGATTTTTTCTTATATGATTTTTTAGAGGGTTTTATTATAGAATATAATGTTTTTAACTTTTTCTCAGGAGAATTCGAATTTAAAATTTTACGGTGGATTCCTGGCTTACTCATTATTTTTTCAGGGGATGCTTCTGGAAATATGTCTACTGTTATTTCTTGAGAAGGATTTTCTTGGAAATTACAAAACCAGTAACTCATTTTTTTTATTTTTTTTTTAATTTTTTTTCTTTTTAAATTTTAGCAGTTTTTATAAAAGACTTTTTAATTTTCTTAGATTTTGATTTTTTATTTTTTATTTGAGCTTTTATATCATTTAATTTTTTTTTTGTTTTCTTTACTTTCTTTAGATTTTAGATGGGAGATTTGAAAAAGTTTATTTTTCATTTTATTATTTTTCAATAAATGAATACGTCATCATCATTGTTGAAAAAAAATAAAAATTTATTTTTTGAATATAATTTTATAATTAAATAAAAGGAAAAAAATAAAAAAAATAAATATTTAATGTAAATAAAAAAATGCATGTGGAAAATAATTTCATGCCTAGAGCAAGATCATCTTTTCGTCAAATGGTAAAAGGATTTCAAGAAAATAATAAATTAAAATCAGCATATGTTCCATCAAGTATAACATTTACAAAACTAGAACTTCCAATATTATATAGTAATTTAGTATTAATAGAAGATATGAAATTTGAAAATTCAAATTATTTTATTCGTTCTAATGGTTTTATATCAAAAAAAATAAAAATATCATCATTAACACATGAACCATTATTTGATATAAGTAGTTGTTTATTTAGAATATATCCAAGAACTTATAATATGAATAAATATAAAGTTTTAGATTATATTCAAAATAAAGCGTCAATAAATGAAGAAGAATTAAATTTTAAATTTTCAACAGAAATGTTTAATAATTTAGATATAGTTCAAAGTAAATTTGGTGAACCAATAAGATATGGAGATATAATAATGTTAATGCATGAAAATACAAAAATGTTTGTTAAATTTGTTCCAAGTTCAAAAACATTAACATTATCTAATCATGATAGTGATGCTACATTATTTTCTGTTGAACCTGCAAGTGAAATAATGTTAAATGATGATCAAATCTTAAAAACAGGACAACCAATAAAATTAAAAATTGCTTGGTTTACTTATGCAAATCAAAATCTATATTTTGGTATTAGATTTCCTTATTCTAGTGAATTAGCTGATGAAAATAATAATAAGAAAGATAAAAGTAATGATAGTGATTTTTCTGATGAGAATGATGATGATAATATTAATGATAAAGGTATTTTTTTTGATATGAAAAGTAAAAAATATTTACAAGAACCTGAAATTATTGTTGAAGAAAATTCTACTATGCAATGGAGATTTATTATGTATTCTCCTTTTACTACTAATGAACATTTAATTATTTATGGTGATTTTGTTCATATTTATCATTGTAATAGTAATAGTATTTTAACTATAGATCAAAATGAAGAAGACTCCAAAAATTTAAATGAAACTATTAAAATTTCTAAATCTTTTAATAATAATACTAAAAATAATAATGCTTGTACTAAAACTCCTGATAATGAATTAAATGATAGTAATAATAGTTTTGATTTAAATGGTAGTGATATTTTTTTGGAATTGAATAGAACATTAAGTGATATTGATAATGAAGAATTTTCAATTCCTTCAAATCCAATTTCAAAAACTCAATTTTTATTAAGACCAAATAATTTATCAATTCAAACTTTAGATGTAAATTCAACATGGATTTTAGAAAATATATTTCCTTTAATGAAACATCAATCTTTTATAAGATATTTTGAAGACACTAAAATAGATACTTATCAAATGGTATTTAGAATAAAACATTTTAAAACAAATAAAATATTATCTATTACTCAAGTTGATCCTGGAGAATTACAATCTTTATTAAAAGATAGTGATATGGTTAATAAAGGTTATTTAAAAGGAAGTGGAATTAATGTTGGAAAAGTATATAAATTTATTTTACTTGATGATAAAATGGGAAATAATTTTACTAATCAAGAAATAATTTTAAGTGAAGAATATCAATATTCACTTTTTGGTTTTCAAAAAACTATTAAATCAATTACTTATTATTCTAATAGACCTACTAAAAATGATTTTATTAGACTATTTCATCTTGCTACTCAATCTTATTTAAAAATTATTCCTCTTTCTGATATTATTGAAAAAAAAATAAATAATGGAAGTTCTAATTTTAATGATTTAACTAAATGTATTTTAACTTTGACAAAATTTCCAGAAGAAAAAGAAGTTTTTAAAATTTGTCCTGTTGATCCTTATTCTCAATGGAAATTTAAATTTTTAAATAGCTTATATTTTTTAATGGGAAATATTATCCATCATATTGAAGATACTTTTACTATTAATGATGAAGAAGATAATAAAATTCTTTCTAAAAGTAATGTTGATGCTAATGATGATAATAGAATTAGATTTTCAGTTTTAAAAAAAATTAGGTTCATTTTAGATAAATTACTTAAATTTACAATGAATAAATTTATTAATAAATTTTCTTCTGAATGTGGTTTTAATACTGTAGTTAAAAATAGACAAACTTTAATTGCTAATTTTGGTTTTACTAGAATTTTTATATTTAAATTTATTTATCAATATTGGTTCCATGAAGGAAATATGGAAAGAATAAATAAATTAAATAATTTATTATATTTTCTTAGTAGTTCTGATGAAGCTTTTAATGGAATTAATAATTTTTCAAAAGAAGAAAAAGAGATTTTTGCTATGTATAAATATACTGAAGCAATATTTGAATTTTTAATTGTTTATTGTAAAGACAATCAAGAAATAAAAAATGAATTATATGAATATTTATATGTTTATTTTTACTTTATTAATATTATTCATTCTTGTTTAAATGGTATGATTGAAATATTTAAAAATAATGAAAAAATATTACATTCCGTAATAAGGGATTGTAAACAAAAAGAAGAATTTAAAAAAGCTTTAATAACAATATTTAAAGAATATTTCCCAAATTATATTTCAACAAGAGAAGAAAATTATATTTATTATACAAGTCATGAAACAATAAATGATAGTCATGAAGAAGAAGAAGAAGAATCTAAAAAAGAAATAATAGACAATAAGACAATATTAACAAATAAAAAAAATAATTTTGAAAACTTAAATTTATTTGATTTACTATTTGAATTTATAAAAATATCAAAATATAAATTTACTCCCAAATATAATAATGTTCAAGAATTGCATAAAGCTCAACATAATTGTAATGCAATATCTTTAATATCAAGGGAAAAATTTTTTGAATTATTAAAAAACTTAGTTTCAATTTATGATGGAGAAATAAATATATTAGAAAATCAAAGATGTATAATTAATAAAATAATATATAATCAAATAGATAACGATGATTCATATTTATTGAAAAAATTTCTTGAACCTTCTCAATCAGATTATCCTCCAAGTTTAAAAGAATTATTTTTCCATATTTCTTATCATAATCCTGATGATAATATTCAAAAATTTTTATTTAATAATGATTATTTACAAATAGATAGATTAATAGATGAAAAAAATATGGTTCATTCAACTCAAATTTCTGCAAATATGAAATTAATTATTTATTTAACTTCTTTAACTAATAAAGTATCTAGAAATACAGATAGTGATGATATTGAGAAAATCAATAAATTTAATTCAAAAGTAAAAGAATTTTTTCGAATTCAGAAAAATTATTTTTTAAATAAATTTTATTTCCAAGATCAATGGAGAATAAATTTTTTAAACAGACAACAAGTCACTTTCTTTGTTTCTGGATTACAATTTTTAAATATAATATCTGAAAATGATATAGTTAACATAAAAGAAGACAAAAAATTTTTAGTAACATTAATGAAATTTTTAACTAGAAATTTTAGAATATTTCAAGAGAAAAAATTTTCTTTATTAATTCATGAAGAAATGAATAAAAAACAACAAATATTAAATGATAGAATAATAAAAACAGATCCAACTCAATATATTTCAATAGCTGAAAGTTGGTTAAAAGTATATTTAGTATTTAAAAATATATTATCTTTATTAATTGAAGAAGAAGGAACAAAAGAAATAGAAGAAAAAGATAAAAAAATAATTGATTTTGTTTCAAAAAGAACTTCTGGAAGTAATTTAATAAAAAGAAAAGCTTTTTTGTCAGAAACAAAAGAGGATAATTTAAAAGATAAAGAAGAAAAAGGAAATATAATTTCAAATGGGAATTCAAGTGAAAATGATATGATAGAAACAACAAACCAAAATAATATTTTAAAAAAAAAATTACAGAAAAAAACAACAAATGTAATGGTATTATTTGCAAATAAAGATAAATTCAATTTTAATGAATTTGATAAAGATAATATTGATGATGATATCAACAATTCAGAAGAATTTTATTCAAGTCAAGATTTAGATAATGATGAAAAAAATAAAGAAAATGAAAATGATAATAAAAAATATCCTCAATCTTTTGTTGATTCTATAAGAAAAAAACTTTCTATGAAAAATACAAGAAATTTTGATAATGAAGAAAAAAACAATGCTTTTCCTAGAAATGTTACTTTTGAAGATGAGAAAACTCATAATAAGAATGAAATATCGAAAAATATTTTAAATATATTTAAATTAATAATAAAGAAAAATATTTCTAAATTAAATGAAAATTTCTATGATTATTATAATAATATTGAATATAAAAAAGGAAAAGAAATTTCATTTGATCATTTTATTGAATATTGTATTCCTAATTTAGATTCTGGAATGAATAAAATTAATTATTTTATAAGAAAATTTTGTGAAAAAGAAATTAATTCTAAATTACCTTGTGAGAAAGAATTATCTAATTTAAATTTAGAATTCGTAGAAAAAAGATCAGAAAATTTAAATTTTATTCAAAATTTATTTATAGCATTTAATATAACTGATGATTTAGAAATGCAAGAAACAATAATCAGTTTAATATATAATTATTTTCATCAAAGAAAATTATTTTTTAGAAATGTTACTTTTTTTAATGAGCATTTAATTACTTTAAGAACAATTCAAAATAATCCTTTTAATGATAAATTTAAAATAAAAGGTGATTTTAAGAAATTTTATCAAAATTATGAAAAAAATAAACATGAATATTCAGAAGATGATTTTGTTGCTGTTGAAAGATTTTTTACTCTTTTAATTCAACAATTATTAATTATTTTTAGAAAAATATTAAATTATTGGAAATATGAATTTAGAACTTTATCTTTGGAAAATGCTAATAAATATTATTCTAAATTTGAAGAAAATGAAAATTTAATTACTGAAATTGAAAAATTAATTTCTATTATTGAACAATTAGAAAATGATATAATAAAGAAAAAACCTGATTTTACAAAAGAATATTTTTTACATTTAATTGAAATTTTAATGAAAATATTCTATTTTATGAGAAAAAATGGAGAAAATACAGTTTTTACTTCTTTATTATCTGTTTTAAATGAAAGTGGAGGAATATATAATAAAATGTTTTATTCTTTAATGATGGATTTTTTACATAAAGGAAAAAGATTAAGTAATCATTTTGTTCAAAAAACTTTCTTTTTCTTTAAGAAAATTAGTATATTTAATGAAAAAGGAGAATCAAAAAAACAAGATAATCCAGAAAATATAATAAATATTAAAAATAAATATTTTATTTGTTTCTTTTTATTATTATCTTTTCAATATGTTACATTACCAAAAAATGAAAAAAATATAAATTTCATATATTCAATTTTAAAAAATGAAAAAGATTTAATGGTATATGATTCAATTTGTTCATATATGATATTATTATATGTTTCTGATGTTGAGAAAAAAAAATTAACTCTTAATTATTTTTCTATTTTAGAAAATATGAGAATAATGAATCAAAATGAATGTTTCGGAGATTGTAATACAAAAATGAATTTAAATAGTGAATATCCAGATACTTTTAGTAATATTTATTTAGATATATTAATGAATGTATTAAAGTTTGTTATTTGCAAAAGAAATATGATTAATGAATCAAATTTAGATGAAATTTTAGTAGAAACATTTTTATTCTTTTTAAAGAAAATGGACCATAAGATAATAATTACAAAAGAAGACATAAATAATAATATTAATGAAGGATTAGAAAATGATAAAATTCAAGTGATGACAAAATTAATAAAAATAATAAATTACTTTGAAGAAATAGAAACATTAAATAATATATTTATAGTGAAAATAGATCCAAATAAAAAGAATAACTTTGATTCTGAATTTTATCAAATTTTTGAAGCAGATAATGCAAATAGCCAAACAAATAAAAAAAACACATTTTTCGGTTCAATGGGAATGAATTCAGAATTAGATGAACATAAAGTAATCCCAATAATAGATTATTTTCCAAAGCCACATCAAGTATATCATTTATTTGAATCTAATTTAGAAAATATATTTGAAGACTCAAGTAATGGTTCATCTAATATCAATAATAATGAATTAGATTATGTAAAAACTACTTTTGAAATATATAAATATTTCTTATTTTATATTTTAGAAATTGATCCTGATTATTTAAAAGAAATGGAAATTGTTGATAGTTTTAAAAGTGAAAAAGAAGGAATTAAAAATTTTATTCAATTAGTTCTTTATGGTTATGGAAGAATAAAAGATGCAAATAATACTGAAGATGATGGAATTGACTATAAATTTATTGATGGAAGTGATGATAAATTAATCAATTTATATACTAAAATTGTTTTTTCTTCTTTATTTTTCCTAATTAATTTAACTACAATTTGGTATTTAGATAATGGAAATATTGCAATTGCACATATTCAATTTAGAGAAGATATTATAAGGAAAAATAGTATGAAATTAACAAACGATTTTTTTTCTTTTGATGAATTATCTAGTTCCAATACTTTAATGAGTGTTGGAAGTAATATTGGTTTAAATACTAAAATTATGATTTCTACTGGAAAAAATGATAAAACTAATTTTTATATTTATAAAAAATTAAATATTATTACTGGAGAAATTTTAACTTTAATGTATCAAGATAGTTCTATTTATGATAATGAAGAAGAAGAAGAAAATGAAGGAGAAGAAAAATTTGATTCTAAAGAAGTTTTAAATAAAAATTTAGAAATTTTACATGAAAAATATTTATATTATAAAAATGCTGTTATGGAACTTAAAAATGATAAATTATATGCTTTTAAAAATATGTTGTATAATAATAGGAAAGAATTAAAAAAATATATTAGGAATGAAACAACAAGTATTATTTATTATTTATTAGTATTATTGGATTCTGGCGTAAAAACTCAGTATGATCAAATATTTTATTCTTTTTTAAATAAAATAGTTGAATTTATTTCAAGATCATGTTCAACTCATTTAACAACAAAAAATGTCAAGTTAAATGAATTTTTAATTTCAATTTATAAAGAAATATTAATTTTCTATGAAGAAAATGAAGAAGAATTAATTGGTTATTCATTGAGAAAAAAAACTTTAAGAGAAATGCAAATTTCATTAGAAAGAACAGGAATATTAGAAACTTTATTAAGATTAGTAAATAAATATAAAATTCCTGGAATTAATGATTTATTACCTGAAATTTTTGATATGTTTTGTAAAATTTTAAAAAAAGGTAATTTTAATAGTCAAGAAGCTTTTTATAATATTTTAACAATGAAAAATCAATTTGAACCAGTTTTTTCATATATGAAAGAATTAATCACAGAAAAAATAAGTTTTATATTATCTGGTAAAAGCACAATAATAAGAGAAAAAAAGAAAAAAATATCTTTTGAAAATAGAATATTTTTAAAAGATGTTGATATGAAACAAGATTCTAAAATATTACAATTTTTACAATTATTATGTGAAAACCATAATAAGAAATTACAATTATTTCTTCATAATCAAGTTAATTTTAGAAAATCATATGATTTAGTTTCTCACGCTCAACATTATTTAACAATATTATTTAATCATTTTGAACCTTTTTTATTTGAACCTTTAATTAAATGCTTTGATTTATTAATTGAATTTATTCAAGGTCCTTGTTTAGAAAATCAATTAACTTTAATTAATTCAAAATTATTAATTACTATAAATGATATATTAAAATATTATTTAAATTCTGAAAGTGAAGTTTTACAAACAATTTTCCCTTTAGTCAATGCTTTGAAAAAAGATGAAATTGATAAAACTAAAAATACTACTGAAGAAGGACAAGAAGAATTATTTGAAAATAATTTTAATAAAATGTCAACTTTTCAAATAAGTTTATTAACATTTAAATCATCAATTTTATTATTAGCTTTAATAGAAAATAGAACAAAAGAAGATTTAATATATGTAAATATAAAAAATATAATTAAACCAGATGTTTTAAAAAAAGTATGCATTAAAATATATTTTGAACATTTAAGTATTATTTGTGAAACAAATAATTTAAATGATTATGAACTAAAATTACATGAATTTAATAAAGCTGAAGAAGTACAAGAAAATGCAATAGAAAATATATATAATTATAATTCTATTGTTGAAAGAGAACCAACCGAAGTTTCTGATTATTTAATTTTAGAAACTGGATTTTTTTTATATTTCCTTATATTATATTATGAAGATTATGAACAAAATTTACTTTCAAAACCTAATATTGTAGTTGAACAAACTAATCTTTTTGAAAAAGGTTTAAATTATTTTAAAGGATCTGTTTTTGGCTCAATTATTAATTTTATTATTGATTTTCCTATTGCTGTTTTAACCACTTTAAGTTATATAGTTGCTTATATTGTTTTTGTTTTTTCTTTGGGAAGAGTCAAAATATTTAATTTATTAAGAAGATTATTTAGAAGAAAAATTTATGTTGATGAAGATTCATTACCTTTTTATGAAAAATATACTCAAAGTATAGAAATATTAAGAGAAGAAAAAGTTTATAAAATATATTTTTACTTATTACCTTTTTTCTTTAGATTAAATAAATTTGAAAAAGTAAGATTTTTAGAAGAAATAGATAGAACAAATTCAAAAACTAAATTAATGGATATATTAAAATTTACAAATAAATTAAAATATGAATTAGAAAATGACTACTATGTAAAAGACTTTACTGGTCATTTACCAATATTAGGTTTAATTTTTAGAAGTGTTGAATTATGGAAAGATTTATCACTTTTATTAACAATAATTCAAAATATTTTTAATATATTTGCTGTTAGAAAAGTAGGAAAAATTTATACTTTATGTTTAACTCCTGAAAATTGTGTTCAAGTTGAAAGTTGGGTTGATGAAAAAACATTATTTAATATTAATCCAGAAGACTTTAGTAAAATGTTAGAAAAATTATTTATTATTCAATGTACTTTATCATGTTTAATATTTGTTGAATTTATTTCTAAAAAAATATTAGCTATATATAGTTTAACTGAAGAAGAAGTAAATTCTTTAAATGTATCTAATATATATAGAAAATTTCTTTTTATAAAAAATTTCTTAAAAAGATTAATATTTAATTTCGAAGTAATTTATTATTTTGCTTATGTAGTTTTTGCTTTTTTAGGAACATTTGAAAGTGATTTTTTCTTTGCTTTTCTCTTATTAGAAATTGTACAAAGATTTAAAACTTTAAGAAATGTACTTTCAGCAATAAGAAATCCCTATAAGGAATTAGTATTAACTTTCATTTTATGGATAATATTAATATATTATTTTGCTATATTTGCATATGCATTTTTCAGAGATGATTTCCCATATGAACAAGATTGTAATTCTTTAATAAGATGTGTTGCAGTTATTTTTTATGAAAATAATAGAATGGATAATGGAATTTCTGGTTATTTAAGAAAAAGACAAGAAATTGTTTTTGGACATAATCCTTTCACAGGAAGATTTTGGTATGATGAATTATTTAATTTAATATTAAAAATATTAATTATTCAAATGATTTCTGGTATTATTATCGATAATTTCGCTGTTTTAAGAGAAGAAGAAGTTGAAATGATAAGTGATATGAAAAATATTTGTACTATTTGTTCTTTAAAAAGAGAAACTATTGTTAAAATTTATAATAAATATGGAATGGAATATACTGATCATATTATTAGAGACCATCATATATTTAATTATATTTTTTATATTATATATTTGTTTAAAAAAGATAAAACTGAATTTACTGGAATTGAATCTTATGTTTATGAATTGGCTTTTAATCAAAAAGATATTACTTGGTTTCCAATTGATCAATTATATATTGCTAAACCTGGAGAATTACAATTAGATGATGATGAAGATGATGATGATGATGATGATTAAATATTTCTTTTTCTTTTTAAATAATCTTTTTTTATGAACTATATTATTTTTTTATTATATATAATTCTGATGTTTTTTAAATAAAATTTATCAAAAAATTAATAATGAAAAGAAGAGAATTAAGAAAAAGTATTATTGGAACACCAATGGAAGACATTGCTTTAGAGCAATTTCAAAAATCTCAATATAAAGGAGTAGGTCAAAAAAGAAGATTAAATATATTAAAAAATGAAGTATTTATAGGAAATATAATATGTAATTATCCAGAAAATAAAAAGAAAGATTTGAAAAAAAAAAGAGCTACATTATATGATTTTGTAGGAGGAAATAAAAAAAGACATAATTTATCAAATTCCGTTGATTTAACAAAAAGTGCTATACAAAGTATAAAAGGAAATACATATATAAAACAAAATATTCATGAATATGTTATTGAAAATCCAGTAGCGAAAGGAAGAAGTTTATCTTCTGCTAAAAAAGAAAGAAAAAATAATTTTTTAATGTCAACAAAAAATGAAATTGAAAATGCTAAAATTAATATTCAATTATTTAAAATGAATTTAGATAGAATTCCAAAAGTAATTAAAGATAAAGATTATTACGCTAAATTTATTCAAGAATATTGGAAAAAATATAAAGAACATAAATTAGAAAAAGAATATAATAAAATAAAATGTTATAGAAAATTAGCTAGAACAATTAATTCTGTTTTTTGTCAATATTATTTGAAGTTAAAAGAAAAATTTTTTTATAGAGTTTCTATTATAAAACCTAAGTTAATTGAAGTTTCTATTTCTGATTATTATTTAATTCAACATTTAAAAGAAATTGGAGTTAATAATTTAAATGATTTTAGAAATTTAGTTTTTTCGATTTCAAGAAATTTTCCTAATTCAAATAATCAATAAAGAATGAAATTTATTGTTATAAATATTTATATTTTTTTTTATGATAAATTTTAAAATTAATAGAAATTATATAATTATAAGAAAAACATTAAATATAAATTATACAATAGTTATTATAGAAATATAACAAATATAAAATAAAAGTAATAATCAATAAAATCTATTTGAAAGATAGATTTAATTTTTTCCTCATTCAGAATTAAATAAATTTTATAATTGTTGAATTGAAAATCAAAACGTAAATATTTTATATTAATACAATGATATATCTCCATCCTTTTAATATAATCATCAAGATTATTTCTTTATTTTTTATGTTTAATAAAAAATTAAATATTTGATTACTTTATTATAATTTAATGTTTATTTAATTTATATAATTTTTTTTTATGGATTTAATTTTTATATATATTTTTCTTAAACCAACAAAAAAAAAATTGTGATTGACAGTTTGAATATTATATTTTTAAAAAAATTAAATTTTGAAGAAGAAGACAAAAGTAAAATAAATCTGATTTCTTTTAAAAAACCTTAAAAAAATCAAATAAAAAAGAAAAAACATAAATAAAAATTTTAACGAAAAAAGCACCTCTGAAGTCACCAAAAAAAATTAATTTTTATTAATAAAAATATTTATACGTATTTTTTTTTTTCTTTGATAAATAAAAATTTAACAATCAATGTTTAATTCTGCATTTGATAATGGAATTTTCACAATTCCAATCGACCAAAAATTTCAAAAAAATTATTTTTCAAATAAAAAGTTAAAATATAAAAAATTATTTCCTGAAAATTTAAGTTCAGATGATTCTTTTTCAGGAAATAATTCTTATTCAAAGGATAATTGTTTATCTTTTGAAAATAATGATATTTTGAATTTTAATCATAAAAAGAAAAGTTTAGTTTTTACTGAGAATTTAAACAATGATTGGAAAATGTTAATTGTAATTAAACAAATTAATAGTTTTAAAAATTTGACTCAAAGTATATATAATTAAATTTAAAGAAAAATGATTTTTTCTTTAAAATACTAATTAAATATTTAGCAATTATTTTAAATGTAGAGTTCATTTAGATTTTTAGTTTGTTAATTTTTAGGAAAGAAATTTCCTTATTATCTAAGATTCATAAATATTAAAATTATTATTATTATTGATTATATTATGAGTTTTTTTATAAATATTATTAATAAACATTTTTGAATTACATTTCTTTTTTTTATTTTTTAAATATTAATTTATATTTTATTATTTTATTTAAAAAAATAAATAATAAAAAAAATTAAATAAAAAATGAATAAATAATTAAATAGAATATTCATAATTATTAAAACATTTAAAAAAAATAAATATAATAAAATAAAACTCACAAATTGAAGAAGAGAAGAATTCTTCAAAATCTTGGGTCATGAAAAAAATGTTAAAATCTCGACAAAAAAATAATGAATTGAATTAGATTCAAATTATTGTATTATATACAAATAGAAGAATATTAAATAGAATAGAAGAATCTGATTCAGATATTATTGAAAATATAAATGTAATGAAAAAGATAGAAATGAATTAATTAGAGTTTGATAATTCCTATATAATTGATAAAAATAGATTAGTTTATTTAGATGAATTAAGGAGAAAATTACAATGTTCGAATGTAAATTAAAAATTACTGAAAATATAGGTTAATCAAAGATATTTATAAGAAAATATATCATAAAGTCTTTTAGATATAAAAAATAGATATATGATAATTAAATTAGGTTATTTTGAAATATAAAAGAAGAAAAAAAAAATAGAAAATTATTAAAAAAAAGAAATAGTAATTATAGAACAAGATTTAATTGATGAAAATGAAAATTTTATTCAAATTGATTCTGTTGATATATGTCTTCAAGATTAAAAATCCAACAAATATTAGAAATATATTAAATGGATTATTATTTAAAACAGATAAAATCATTATTATTGGTAAATAGTAAAAAATAAGATTAAAAAATTAAAGATATAATTAATATACTTTATACAAAAATTTTTTATTTTCATCTTAATTTTTTGTTGAAGATGTAATGTTTGGTGATTAATTTACTTGAAAGACGAAAATAATAAAAATTGGTTAAAGGATAATGAACATTTTGGAAAAAAGTAAATTGATAATTTGATAAAGAAAGAGATAAAAAAGGAGTTTTTCAATCTTTAGAATTTTTTATTAATAATTACATTTTTTTATTTAGAAATATTTTGTTATAATAAGTAGATAAATTTAATTTTTTTATTTTTATTTATATTTTATGATTTATTATTTTACAATAAATGATATTTTCATAACAATAAATTAAATATATTAAAATTTAAAAGATGAAAGAAACAAATGAAATAAAATTAGATGAAGAAGAATTTTTTGAAAAACCAGCAGAAATAAATGAAGAATTATTGAAAAAAGAAACCGAAGACCAATTAAATATATTAACAAAAAAATATACCGAGGTTCAAAATATATCAAACGACACAATAATGGTAGCAAAATTTGATGAAGTTGGAGGTCATGTAACATATATAATAAAAGGTACAATATTTGAAAAAGAAATAAAAAGAAGATTTAAAGAATTTTTTGCTTTTTATGAAAAATTAAAACAAAAATGGCCTGGTATATATATTCCTCCAATTTCAAAAAAACAAGTTTTTTCAAATTTAGACATAGAAACTTTAAAAAAGAGAAAAAATCAATTAGATAATTTTGTAAAGGAATTATATAAGATAACATATTTATATGAAAGTGAAGAATCAAAAATTTTTTTTTCTCCTGAATATGGAGAAGATACAAATAATGATGTTATTAAAGCTTTGAATAAATTACCTATTTATACTAAGAGTGAAATGAGGGATAATTATGAAAAAAAAATTCAGCCTTTTTATGCTGATTTAAAAAAAAAAGATTTTAATGATGAACAATATCAATATTGTATGCAATATATAGATAATTTTTTAAATAAATTAACTCAATATAAAGAAATGTGTATTAAAATAAGTTTAGAAAAAGAAGAAATGATAAAAAATTCAAGTGAAACACTTCAATCATATGAAAATTTTGAGAAATTAGCGGTTTCAGAATTTATAGATAATAATAATTCAAAATTAATATTTTTCAATGCCTCAAATTTGAAATTAAATCAAGCTTTATTAGATTTTAAAAAAGGAATGAAAAATCCATATCAAGTTTTAGCAAGTTGGGTAAGACAAAAAGAAATTGAATTATTATCTATGAAAGAATCTTTAAATAGATATAATAAATTATTTTCTGAAAAACAAAGTTTAATTAATGATTTACATTCTATTGAAAATAAAATTAATGATTTAAATCAAGGTAAAAAAGGATTTTTTGCTACTATTACTATGCAAGATCCTGAGAAGTTAAAAGAAAAATACAATAGTGAAAAAACTGCTAAAGAAAATGATATTGCTGATATGGAAAAAATGATTGAAATTTTAAAGGATTATTATTCTTTTTATATTTATGATTTTTTTAAACTTTTAAAAATTAGTCTTTATGATTTGATGAAAAATTTTGCTGATTGTAATCTGAGTAATTGCATTAAAATTTCAGAATTTTGGTTAAAAGTTCAAGTTGAAGAAAACCAAACAAATAATTAAGAATTTATTTATATTTAATAATAAATAAAAATTCATTTTCAATATTTAATATATAATCATAGGTTAATAAAAAAATATAAAATCAAAAAAATATTCTCTAAAATAAAATTAAGTTAAAAGTTTTATGATTCATAATTTAAACCATTTTTTAATAAAGTTTATTAATTAAATTAAGTATTGTTCAATTTCAAAAAAAACAAATAAATACCATATTAAATTAAATAAATATATTTAAAATTACATTTTTTACAATTAAACATATGGAGAAACTAATAATCCATTACTGAATTGTTCTAATTCATTTTTTGGAAATCTTTTATGAATTTTTTCTTTTTTAAAATGTTTAATAAAATTTCTATTATATTCAAATTGAGTAAACAAATCACTATTTAATTTCTTTTTATTTTTTTCATTAAAATAGTTTCTACTTTTATTTTCATTCGAAGTTAGATTTTTTATATGAGAAAATATATTTTTATAATTAAAAGATTGAGATTTATAAAAATTATTATTGTCATTTTTAAAAGGAGAAACATTAATTCTTAAATTATTATGATAATTATTTCCTAAAATTCTATTAATTTTATTAACTTCTTTATAATTGATTTTAATATCTCCTTCTAAATTTTTTCTTATTGAATCAATATTTTTCATTGATCTTTCTCTTGATGAATTATTTCTAAAAATTATACTATAATTAGGAGAAATATTATAAGATTTATTTCTTTTATAATCAAAAGTATTCTGTAATTTATTATGAAAATCTTTCATTGTTAAATTTCCATTTAAAATATCATCAACGTGATTTCTTTTTAAATCATAATAAAACTGACACTTTTGTTCAATTGAATATTCTGGTTTTAAAAATGACTTTTCATATGGATTTGAATAATTCATTGTTGATGAAAAACTTCGTTTTAAATCTTCTATTCTTCTTTGATTATTTAAATTTGTTATTGATATTGTTTTTAAATTTACTTTTCCTTGTTTATTTTTCCTTTTTGATATTATTGTTGAAAAAAAATTTGAATCCAACATTTTATTATTTGATATTGTATTTGATAAACTTTTTGAGAACTAAATATTTATAAATATATTTATTATACTATATCTGAGTTTGTTAAATACATGTTTTAAAAAATTATTATTTTTCTTTTTATTTTTATAAATGAAAAAAATAAAATTTAAATATTAGTTTTTAATTTAAAAAATAATTAGTTTAATAAATTGTGAACATGCTTTCTTCAAAAAACTTAATTAAAAAAAATCAAAAAAACAATAATATATCTCAATCAAGGAACTCAATAAAAAGAAAAATAATTCAATATAGACAATATATACATAAGAAAATATCAAAAAAATATATCTCAACCAAACAGTATATAGTTAATATAATAAATAATATAATATATAATGAAAAAGCACATATTGTAGCAACCTTTAAAGATTATTTAATTTTAGATGATACTAATGAATTTTTAAAAAGATATTATACAGAATATGAAAGTAAAAATAGATTACCTAAATTCTTTGAATATTATGATACTTATTCAAAAATTTATCCCAATTATACTTCACTTCCTGAAGGTAAATATATTTATAAAAATATTCTAAAAAAACAAAGAATGATTGATATTCAAGAAGAAATGGAAATTAATAATAAAAAGAATTATTCTATTAAAAGCTTTGAAGAAGTAAAAAAAGAAAATGATGTTTTTTCAACTGATGTTATTGATTCAATATTAAATGAAACAAATAAAGAAGATATGGAAATATTATTTAATATTAATAGAGATAATTATTTAATTGAAGAACAGAAATTTAATGAAAAAGTTTTTGATTTAATAGATTTAATTGAAAAATATGAAAATAGAAATAATAATGCATTTAGTTATATTAATATTGAAAATATTTCTCCAGATAATTTAAGGAATGAATTAAATAAATCTTCAAAAAATATTAAAACTCCTGTAAATATAAACAATTATATTTTTAAAAAATATTCAAATAATAATTCAATTACTAATTTAAAAAATAATATTTCTTCAAATTTTTCTTTGATTTTTTCAAACAAATATAATAAAAAAAATAATTTTTTAAATTTACATTCTAATAAACATAATCCTTCAAGTAATAGTAATATAATAAATGATAGTAATAATCCAAAAACAGATAGAACTTTAATTGAAAAAATAGAAAATAATCTTTTAAAATTAACTAAAAAAAATATAATAAACAATAAAAAAAACTCAAGTTATTCTCAAAAAAAAAATATGAGAGAAAATTCATCTTTATCAAAAAATAATATAAGTACAAATTCAAAAAAAACAAAGTATTCAACATCAAATAGTTATTATCATAATATATCAAAAAGTAATATTAGTTCAAAAAATGTTAATATACCATTAACATATAAATACAGTAAAAATAATCCAATAATGTCATCTATTGAAAATTCAATGAAATCACCAATGGCTATTAAAAATAATAGTAAAAGTATTTCTGGGCAAAAAAGTCAAAATAATATTAATAATAAATCTAAAGTAAAAATAAATAATTTTAATAACAATAATTCTGGAACTTCAACAAGTAGAAAATGTGTGAATAATATTATTTATATTATTAATCAAAATCCTAAATTTACTACAAATGTTACTTTCTATAATAATAATAATATTGATTATTTAAATAATAATTCAAATAGACCTAAATCAACAAGAACTACAATAAAACAAATTTATAAAAATGAGAATAAAAAAAATATAAACTCAAAGGAAAAAAATAATATAAATAATAAAGTTAAAAAAAGAAACCAAACTAAAATTGTAAACTCTTCGTCAGCAACAAATAATTTATTAATGACAACAAGAGATGTTAATTATAAAGATATAAATATAAATATATTAAAAAACAGAATTAAAATAAATGAAAAAATGGTTCATAGTAATAATAAAATTAATAATAATACTTTTAACAGTAATAATAATAATCAATGTAAAAATTTTAAACAATGTTCTGTTAGTAGAAATAAAAAAGGTGATAATTATAAAAATAATAATAATAATATTTCAATTAATAAAATTAGTAGAAATGATTCTTTATCTAAAATTGGATTTTTAGATGTTGTAAGTATGAAAAAAAGAGTAATTAAAGGAATAAATATAAAAAATTTTGCTAAAGTTTTTAATGCAAATTTATCTCAACAATCAACAAAAAAATGAAAAAGAAATAAAAGAATATTTATCATAAATAAAGAAAAATTTTTCCTTATATTTATAAATAAAATTTAAATATAAAATAATTTTTGAAATTTATTAAAAATAAAATTATAGTTCAGTTGGTTTTCTTTGAAAAAGAATAGATTTAGATTGTTTAATAAAAGGAAAACCAAGTGCATTAATAGTAATTCTTTTAGAACTATTAATTCTATTTTTAATTCTATTAAATTTCATATTATAAATTTCATTTAATTTCCAATAATTATTTTCTTGATTTGGTTCAGTTTGAATTTGATAAGAGATAATTTCTTTAGGACCATTTAAAATATTATTTATTTCACTTATATTTGTTCCTTTTTGAATTAAATTAAAACAATTTTTAATTTGTTTTTTTTTTTTAAAATCTCTAGTTTTATAAAATAAATTATATTTATTATTAAAATTGCTGTTTGTTTGCTTATTTAAAGCAGTTACTAAATCAAGATCTGAATTTATAATTTCTTTTATTTTAGGTTTTAATTTTAATATATTATTTCTTATTGGAATCCTTGATTTAATATAATTATTATTTAATAAAATATCATGACTGTTATTATTAATCATTTTTTTTGATTGATTATTTATATTTGATTCAGAATAAACACTATTTATTTTTTTTTGTATGTTAAATGAATCAGCCTTATTTTCTGATAATTGAAGTAAATTTTTTTTAATATCTAAAAAAGAAGTTCTCTGTGTTAAAGGAGAAAAAAATTTTATTTCTTTAGTTTCTTTTTTTATTCTTTTTGGAGAATTTATTGTTATTTGTTTATTTATTTGTCTTTCGGTTTTTGGAAAATTAAAATATTTAGTGTTTGTTCCTATTGAATTGTCAATTAAGAGTTTTGATTTTAATTGATATTTAATTTTTTTTTTGTTGGAAATATTTAAAAAAATTTTTGAAACTTTGAAATTAGACATTAAATATTGTTTTTATTATTTAAAAAATTATGCTTAAGATTATAAAAAAATTATATAAGGAGTTAAAAGAAAAATATAAAAAAAATAAAAATAATTATGAAAAAAAAAATAAAAGATAATAATAGAGAAGTTTGAAAATTAAAAAATTAAAAATTAACAAATGATATTCAATTGATTCAAGAAAAATTAAAGAAAAAACTAAACACTTATTTTTTAGCTGAACATAGTAAAATGTAAAATATTAAAATCATAGAACGAAGATTTAGATATTTATAATAAAAAAGAAGATAAAATTATTATTATTGAATTAAAAAAAAAAGATAAAACAATAATTAAATGTTTAATTGAAAAAAATATTTCTTTTCATTTATACCTTCAAAAAATATTTTCCTAAATTTTAAAAGAAATACAAAATATGAAAATAAATTTTTGTCTGGTAATGTTGATGAAATTTCATATAACACCTAAAAAAAGAAAAATTTTTATTTAAAGATTATTAAAATTAAAAATACATAATTAAGTATTTTATTTATTATATTAATACAAAATTCGGAGGAAGGAAAAAATCTATTTTTAAACTTAATAAAAAAAGTATTGATAGTCGAATAAATTACATTAATTTAGATATTTCAAAAAAAAATGATAAACTAAATAACCCAAAAAATAAAGAAAAATATTTGAAAAGATTTAAAAATTTTTAAAAATGGATTTTATTACTTATCTTTAAATAATTTTTATTTTTCATAAAAGTATTGATTTTAATGAAACTATGACTATATTCAAATTATTTGTAATAGGAAATAAATATTTATTAAAAATAAAAATAAAGGAAACAAGAATATAAAATTAAATAATATTAACTGAAAACCCCAGAAATAATATTTATAAAATTCCAAAATTAATCAAAACTTCATATAAAAAACTAAAAAAAACAAGATAAATAAAATTTCTTCAAAAAATATAAATAACAAAAATAAAATAGAAAAAATTATATATTTAAAAATATTTATAAAAAAAATAAACATTAAATTAACTCACATATTATATTTTTGATACATTTCTGAATTTCTTTTAAGTAACTTTTCCAAAGGGCCTAAAAGTCTTTTAAAAGCTAATCTGTCCAAAGTAATTAATTTACATTTTGTTTTTGCAACAACACTGGCAGCTCTAGGTTCATCTCTTAATAAAGCAAGTTCTCCAAAATAATCTCCACTTTTATATTCTTTAACAATAACTTCTTTTTCTCCTTCATGAAAAACCTTAGAAGCATAAGCTTCTCCTTCATCTAAAATATAAAATTTATCTCCAATTTCATTTTGTTTAATAATAAAATCTCCTTTATCAGCTTTTTCACTTTTAACAGCATCACAAATTTGTCCTAATTCATAAGCATCAATAGTACTTAAAATATGAACATTTTTTAAAGAATTTTCATATCTTTCTCTTTTTTTAACAGCAGCTTCTTTAACAATATTATTAAAAGTAGATCTATCAAGAGCCCATAATAAACAATCAGTTTTAGCTTTAATAGTTGCAGCTCTTGGGGCATTATATAAGAGTGCTAATTCACCAAATGATTCTCCAGGTTTATAATTTTTTAAAAACGTTGGTTTGTCACCTTTTTTAAATGTCTTCTCGCAATCTAATTCACCTGTGTCTACTAAATATACTACATCACCTTCTTCTCCTTCTTTTATAACATATTCACCACTCTTATATTTCTTCTCCTCAAATGCATCTATTACTGTCTCCATATCTTGATCTTCTAATGAATTAAATATAAAACTTTGTAAACAACGATTTTTTATTGTTTCCTTTTGATTCTCTGTTTTTGGTATTACTCGAGGCTTAAAATCTGATTTTTTATTAAATATTCCAAATACTTCTGCTGATACACTTGAACGTTGGCCTTTCTTTATTATTTTATTCCTCTGTTCTTTTAATTGTAGATCAAATTCTTCCTGAGATATGTCATCTTCTTTTTCACTATTTGATACTGAAAAATTCTCCTCTGAATCTTTTTTCGATAATGATGATACTGATTTTTTCTCTTCTTTCTCTTTTGTTATTGATAGTTTTGGATTTTTTAATTTTTCTTCTTCATCATCTTCTTCTTCTTCTCTTTCTTCTTTTTTCTTCTCTTTTGGAGATGCTTGGAATTCTTTTTCTTGTTTTTGGTATTTTTTTATTTCTTTTCTTAAATTCTCTAATTCCTCTCTTTCTCCATTCGAAGTTATATCTGTTCCTTGAGTGTAGTTCAATAACCAAGTTAACATAAAACGCATTGGTTCTTCAGGACATGTTTGTAGCATTGTGTTTACCATTGGTTCAAGTATTCCACGTACTTTTGTCTGAAGGTATTCTTCAGCCATTTTTTTAATTTTTATTAAAGGAAATTTCATTATTAAAAAAATTGTATTATACACAAAAGGAATAAATATATAAATTAAAAATAATAATTAATGATAATCCATAAATTAAATCAAAAAAATGGAAATAATTGCAACTCAGGTTATTCCCTCAATATTAACATTTGGTTTTACTTCTTTAATATCATATTTAGCAAAAAATGGGAAATTAAAAAACAAAACATATGAAGAAAGAAAAGAAATAATAAAAAAAGAATATATAAAATATTTAAAAAATGATTTAAAAAAAGTAAAAACACACTTTATATCCAAATTCATAACATCATCAGATCAAATAAAGAATTTAGACTCAATAGTAGAAACAGTCATAATTCAGGAAAATTTTCAAAGTAGAATATTAAATATAATAAAAGGGGATATGGGTAATTTTTCATTTACTTCAAATATAAATAATTTCAATGTATTAATATTAGGAAAAACAGGAGTTGGAAAAAGTACAATAATAAATACATTACTTCAATTAAAAGGAGAAAATGAAATTCCAACAAATTCAATTTTAGGTGATTCAGTAACAAAAGGACCTCCAAAACCTTATGTATCAAATAAATTTAATGGAATTAGATTTTATGATTCTGAAGGAATTAGTTTATCTAATGAAATGGATGCTTGTACTCAACAAATAACAAAATTTATTAATGAACAACTTTTAACTAATAATCCAGATTTATTTATTAATTGTATTTGGTATTGTGTTAATGGAGAAAGATTTGAAGAAAGGGAATTAATATTTATTAAAAGTTTAATGGATATTTATACTGATGATAATTTACCTATTATTATTGTTTATACTAAAGCTGTTGATGAAAAAGTCGATAATACTATGATTGAGAAAATTAAAAAAAGATTTAATAATATTGGATTAAATGTTTCTATTTTAAAATGCTTAGCTAAAGATAAATATATTTATAACAATGGAAAAAATTATCTCTTTAAAGCTTTTGGTTTAAAAGAAATAATTAATGAAACTTTTACTAGATTACAATTTGCTGTTAAATCTTCATGTTTTCATTCTGTTAGAAGTCAATTGAAAAATAGGTTTTTTGTAAATTTAAATTATAGATGTGAAGAATTAAGAAATATGTATTTAGAAGATATATGTAATTTTAAAGAATTACCTGTGATAAATTTATCTAATTTAGTTTATATTGCTCAAAAATTAATGTACAATAATAGAAAATTTATTTCTCAAGATTCAAAATTGGAAATGAAATATTTTATTGATAAATTATATGATTATTGTTATACTACATTTAAACAATTTTTCTATGATTATATTAATGAAACATGTTCTAAACTAGCTTTGGAATATCTAGAAGTTAAAGAAAAAACTAAAAATTTTACTGATAGAATGGTTAAAATTTCTGAAGAAATGAATGGATTATTTAAATCTAATAATCAAATTGCTGATTCTGAATTAATGCAAAGTAAAGAAGATATTTCTAATAGTATTGGAGCAGATTTAGAAAATGTTATTACTTCAGAATTAAATAAAGTTATGAACAATTTATTCATTGACTCTTTTCAAAGATCTTTAGAAAAAAATTTTGTTTTTGTTTTAGATAATATTAAAAAAGAAGAATTAAATATGAGAATTGCACAAGAAATTCAAATGAGAAGTGTTGATTTATTGAAGAAAATGAATAAATAATATATTAATATTAAATAAAAATTTTATTTTTTATTTTCTTTTTATAAAATATTAATTATATAATTATTTTATTGCTTTTCTTAAATTTATTTTTATGTTTTACAATTTATGATTATAAGTTAATTTAATTATTTATAAATTACTTAAACTTCTTTTTTGATTATAACGTATTATATGTATTTATTTAATATAAATTGATTTAATTTTATTTAAATTAATTTTATAAATAAAGATTGATAGGATTTATTAATAATTGAAAAAACTCACTTATATTTTTATTCATTTATTGAAAAATATTCTTTAGTAAACAAAAAGTATATATAAAGTTATATTACTCATTTTATTAAAAGATCGAGTACTTAAAATAAACAAATTAAATAAAAAATGAAAATAAGAATAAAAAAATATAGTTAATTATTATTATATAAAAAAAATATAGGAATTATAAAAAATATAATTTAATAATAATTTAATACCATAATAAAAATCTATTTCAATTCAATCTATATATAAAAAATAAATTTAAATTAAGTAAGAGACTTAATATATCTAACTCTATTAAAGAATTCTCCAAGAATAACAATAATACCTCCGATTTTCCTGCATTTAAACATTAAAGCAATAATAAATTCCCAAGCAAATTCAAAAACTAAAATATCAGAACCAATGAGAGTAATATAAGCAATAAAGAAAGTTTTTTTTTGATAATAATAAACAGGGCAGAAAGTAAAAGAAAAATGAAAACCAATAATAATATAAATCCATTGAATGATAACTCCTAATAAATTCCACCAGAATCTGTGGTTAACTAATAAATCATATTGCCTTAATATTTGTAATCCTCTATCATTTTTAACTAATTGATATAACATTCTAAAATCTGAAGTATTAATATAAAACATAAATGCTGGTAAATGAATTAAAATACAACTTCCTATTTCACTTAATAAAATATATAAAATAAATAAACCTATTTCTATTTTATTTTTATCATTTAAAATTTGTTGATTTTTATCTGCTGTGAAAAAAATAACTAAGAATAAACCATAAAGAGAAACTTGAGCAACATAATTTCCAATTCTTTTATATCTAGAATAACATATAGAAAATCTAGCAAATAATGTTAATATAATATATCTATTTGAAATATTTTTACAAAATAATTCAAAAGATGTTAAATTTAAATTATCATATTCAAATACTTTTCTTGCATATGTTAAATTGGGTTCTAATTCTGGTAATTCTTCTAAATATTGTTTTTTACTTTTTTCTTTTGAATTATTATTTTTTTCATTAATTGTTATATCTTTATCTTCTGGATAAAAATTTGCTTTTTCTTTAAAAATTGGAATTGTATTTGAAGTTATTTTATCTTCTTTTAATATTACATCTTCAGTAGAAATAATTTGTTCAGATGTTTGTTTATCATGCATTTTTAATTTTTTATTTTTTCTTTTTTTTGGTTTATATGTTGTTCCTTCATCAAAATAATCAGAAGTTTCTTTTTCTTTTTTTGGTGGATTTGGATCAAAAAATCCTTTTTTTTTAACAACAGGTTCTGCTTTTTCGTATTCATCTAATTCATCTATTTCTGAATTAATTTCTGATTTTTGTTTATTTTTCTTCTTATTAAAATCAGAGAAAAATGAATTTAATGTTGCTTTTTTACTTCTATTTAAATGAATATTTGATCCTGATTCATATTTACTTTCTTGATCTTCTTCATTATTTATTCTTGAAAAATAATCTAATGTTTTTTCCTTTTTTTTCCTTTTTCCAAATATATTACTTTCTTCTTCTTCTTCTTTTATTCCTTCATCTGGTCTTCTTTGTGTTATTGTTTTTACATTTTTCATTTTTTCAAATTTTTTGTGAAAAACATCATCTTCTTTAGTTATTCTATCTGCTAAATTCATTGCGTCTATTTCATCAACAATTACTTTTTGCTCTTCTCTATCAAATTTTTTCCCTTTTGTCATTTCTTCTAATTTTAAAGCATTTTTTATTTCACTTTCTAAATATAAATCTGGTTTAACGTTGTAAATACCTAAATAAGGTAAATTAATCTTTAAAATTGACATACTTAAATAATTTAATAATTGATATTTTTTAATGACATATTTCTCAATGAAAATATAAGCAATTAACATAATGATATAAAAAAGAATTAAACAAGCAAAAATAATCAAGCCATAATTTCCTTTATAATTAGGACCATATTTATATAATTCAAAATGAATTAAATAAAAGAATCTAGTATTAATATTAAAAACTCCTTTAACATCATAATGTTCAAGAACAAATTCTGAAAAATCATTAGTAATAATTTTAGTTCTTTGACAAACAGCATAATTATCATCAGTATAATCAATATAATCCAAAACAGAATAATCTAAATCTAAATAAAATCTTCTTTTTGGTTCAGGTTCTAAAATATATGTTTTACAAGATAAATTAAAATTAACAAAATAAATTCTTTGTCTTTCTGCTGGAGTAGAATTATCTACTTTCCCATTAGGAGCAATATAAACAGGATCATTGAAAATTGAACCAGTCATTGAATATTGTTTTTTAGGAGAAACATATTGTTTCTTTTCATTTATCCTAGGAGTCATTAAATAATGACTTATTGGGAAATATAATTTAATATAGTCATTTTCATCTCCACAATCACTTAAAAAAATTTGATTAAGAGTATAATAATCTATTAATTCTATTGTTATTAAAGGAGAAGTATTATTCCAAAATAGTGTATTGTCACTTAAATAAGGAGGAATTTTCCATATTATTGATAGTAATATTGTTTTAAATGTTGTCCCTGAACCTGAACTTGAACTTTTTTCCATTACTGAACTTAAACATCTTTTTATATCAAAAAATGGTTCATAATATAATCTTTCTTTACTAAAATAATTTGAAAATTCGAAATTTTCATGGAGAATTGCTATGTAGACATTTATGTTTTTATTAATGAAATTTAATTCTTTTTTTTGAATTGCATAAAATTTCATTAAATCTGTTAAACCTTGTTTTACTTTATCAAAATAATCTAATATTTGATTCATTGCTTCAACATCTTCGTATGGGTTTAAAGAAGAATTTCTGAAAACTTCTTCATCATATAATCCATTATCTCCTTTTCTATTTTTTTCTTTGAATACATTTCCTTTAATTAAATTAGATATATAAACACCATATTCAATTAAAGAATTATAAATATCAAAATAAACTTCATAATTTCTATCATAAGTCATAACATCAACAAATTTATTAGTATATAAAACTATATATTCTATTGCTTGTAACATATATTCAGTTGATTCAAGAGGCATAAAAGCAGCACCACTTTTAATTAATAAATGAACTGTATTTAATAAATAAAAATCATATTGTGTTGTTTGTGATTGAAGCACTTTTTTATATAAAGTTTCATAAACTTCGATTAAAGTTTTGATAGAATAATAATCTATTTGACAAACAGAACCTAAAAAATCAAAAGTTCCACAATCACAATATAAATATTTATAAATAACATAAGAACTTCCTCTTTTATTACAATAATCATCTCTTTCTTTAGCAATAGGGTCTTGAAGAGTTAAATAATCAAGAGTAGAAACTCTATCTTCAATATTAATATCATAATTAGTAACATTAGTTCTATTTAATATATATTCTTTTGGAAAATCTACTGTTATTGTTGAAAGAAACTCTGCTCTATTTGATAATTGTTTTGTTGATAAATCTAAATCAATATCAATAGTTGAAATTGCTTGAGAAAGTGAAAAACTTATTCCACTTTCTGTTGGAGGTTTATTCACTGTTAATACATATTCTGAAGTATTATGAACTAAATATTCATCTCTACAATAACATTTTAATGTATATTGATTATAATTTATATTATTTGGAATTTCTTCTTTAAATGTATATAAAACTTCAGAATCTAAATCCCAATCTCTTATTATTTTTTCTGTTGAAGTACCTTCTAATTCGTATGTAAATTTATATTGTAAATTTTCTTTTTTGGAATAATCATCTGTACATAAATTACAAGTTAATAAAAAGTTAGTTGATGTAAAACCAATGGCAGGAAGAACATTTAATTTATTTACAATCGGATAATCATTCATAATTAATATATATTTCAAATAATAATCAGCTTCTTCTCCAGTATCGGCGTTTATTTTAATAACTCTTAAATATACCACATATTTAAACCCATGTTTAAAATAATTTTTATCTACATTAATTGTAAAATTATTTCCATCAACAGTAAATCCTCTTAAAGTATCAAAAGGTGAATAATCAGTTTTATCAGGAATATCTGCAATTCCATGGTAATTTCTTTGTTTTTCTTTTTCATTTAAACTTCTAGATTCAGCAACACTATAAATCCATTCAACAGTAACTGGTTTTGCAGTTTCATTATAAACTAAAACAGATAAAGTATCAAAATTATCAACATCAATAATAATATTTGTTTCATAATTATCATAATCATAACCATCAGGAAGATGAATTGGAACAGTAATATTTGCATGTGCTTTAAATGGACCACAAACATTAGGTACATCAACTTGAACTGTTAAATTATATGCTTCACAATCTTCCACACAAATATGATATTCTTCTACTAAATTATATATTCCTGTACAACTTAAACAATTATTATAATATTTCCCAAAACAAGTATAACATGTATAATGACATGTTCTACATTGTTTTAAATATTCATCACTATAATATAATGGACTACAATCTAAATGACAAAAATCATCAGCTCCTAAATATGGCGCAGCATGTCTACAAAGAAGACATTTATCACTTGAATCATCTGGATAAACACAATTTTCAGAATTGAACATATCACATTCTTTTGTTTTTGAATTATATATGTAACCTTCATTACAAAATATTTCATCTGTATAATCTATTATGTAATTATATCCTATTCTATTTTCTTTTGTTGTTATTGAATATTGACTTCCTGTTGATTTATCTAATATTATTACTTTATCTAAATCTTTTTCTCTGTTGGAATCATAGTCAAAACTAAACCTGAAGTAATGAAGTAAATATTCATATTTTTCAGGTGTTAAAATATAATGTTGTTCAGTCCAATGATCGAAATTATATGAAGCATATAATTTAAGATCTCTTACGAAACTAAAACCATAATTGAAATTTTCTGTTTTATCTTGAATAAGGAAAGTTGTATATCTTTTCTTATTTGTATATATTGCTGGAACAAAAGATGATTCATCTTCATTTAATTTATATATATTTCTATATTTGTCAGCTCCACAATTTATATAATACCATTTTCCATAGAAAAAATTAGAATTTTCTTTAAATTCTAAAGGAATAATACTTCCTTCTATATCATAATCAGGGAAACAAGTTACTAAAATAGCATTATTTGGTTGTTCTCCTTTAATTTCTACTCTAATATGTTGATCCCAAATAATTTCAAGAGATTTAAATTTAAGTGGAATATATTGATATATATTAAACCAAAATGAAATCATAGCTTCATCATTTTTGGAAGATTGCATATTTTCCAATTGTAACTTTTCATAAAAGGCAAAATTAATATTATTAACTTCTTGACATTCATATTCAGATAATTCATTATTAGTTTTTACCCAATATAACCCATCTCTATAATTACAAGTGCATTGACTAGAAGAAACTCCATAACAATTTAAAGTACAATAACTGTCACATAAAGTACAAGGTTCCGTGATATCAATTTTAGAAATATCTAAATAATAATCATCGCTGTTGCATTTAAGGTTAAAGTCTTCATAAGGTAAATAATCATTAACACAAATAGGTAATAATACACTCATTAAATTAGAATAGCCTAAATCAGAATCAGAAACACAATTTTCTTTAGTATTAGAATTTAAATCAATTTCATATACTAAATCAATACTAATAGTTTGTTGAATAGCAGTAACATGTCCCATAGTAGCAAACCAGAAATTATTATAAATTCTAAGATTTGAAAAGTAAGCAACAACACTTGGATCAAAAGTGAAAGTATTGAAAAAGACAGGATCCTCTAATGGATTAAAAATAGGTAATTGAGTTAATACTTTTTTATTCAACATGAAATTAAACATATGGGGAAAATAACTTCTTCTAGTTTCTGTGTCTGATATATGAGACGATAATCCTATATGAACCCAGGTTCCCATTATTTCTGCTATTTCTATATCAAATGCTTCTTTTTGGGATGTTATATTATTATTTTGAATTACGAAAGATAAGAAATTTTCTTGGGCATTAAATGCCAAAAATGTTAGTTCATCAAATAAATATATTATTGGATAATATTTCTTTGTTCCTGTAAATTTATTATATTCTACTCCAAAAAATTTCATCCAAAATGTAATTGTGATTGGATTTGTTGTTTTTAAACTGAAATATGGAGTTTCGGTTTTTAATTGGATTCTGTCAAATGTCGTATTTTGAGAAGGAATTTTAAAGTAAAAACCAGTTGCTTTTTTACATCTTCTTTCATATAAAATATACCCAGTTCTACATTCGTAACAAGCATTAGGACCTATGCTATAACATCTTTTACATGTTTCATCACATTCTGTTAATTGATAATCATTTCCAGCTTCGTTCGTTCCTGAAATAAAAGTATTAATATTCATTCCTGAATAATCCATTTCTTCTCCAGAGTAATTTTGCCTGAAATCATAATCATATTGTCTATTATAATACCAGAAAAGATGTTCGAATTTATATGAAGCAATTTTTCCCTTTACTGTGTTTTTCTCTATAAAATCAACAGTTAAAGGAAAATAAAATTTCATGGATTTAATAATTTCAGTATAACCAAACTCACAAGCTTGAATCAAAGGTAATGATGTGATGGCTCCATTCCAAACTCTAATATTTTTATACCAGGCAATTCCCCAATGAATATATATATCTTGGTTATTTATTCTACAAGGTAAATTATCTTTGTTACAAAAAGCAATTCCTCTAAAATGCATTTTAGCTCTACTAATTTCTATTAATATTTCAACTGGAGGAACTGAAAATTCATAATTTACATAAACTGTAATTTTAAATTGTTCTGATTCACCTAATAATCTATTATCTATTATTATTCTATTCCATTCATATGAATGTATTGTTGGTAAAGGATAATGTAATGAACCACCTGTTATTAATTGATTGGAGTAATAAAATATATTATCTGATGATTGTCTTAAAATAGAATGTGGATAACCATAAAAGAAGTATTGTTCTTCTTCTCCTACTATTGGATCATTGAAATAATCTAATTTAAACCAAAATTCAAGAAAATATGATGTTAATCTCATATCTGATGGGTCTATCACTTTTTTTCCTAATGAATTTGTTATTAAATTATAATCTGTATTCCTAGCATAGTCAATATCATTTGGGATAAAAATTAAATTTGGAAAAGAATAAAAATTGGAGAAATACATTGCACTACCTTTCACTAATTTATTATCAATACATTCATAATATACTCTTTGATAACCATCTTCACATTGGAAATTATCATAAAAAGTAGTTTGTGAATAACCTCTGTCACAACTTTTAATATGATTGGTAGAGTTTGGAGTAATTAAACAATAACCTTTTAAATCATAATTATCGTTATCTGGATTTTTACAAGAATTGACTGGACAAGTGTTACTATATGTTAAAGTATCTAAATTTAATAAATTATTAGAAGGATTAGGATAAAAATACTTATTGGTAGCTCTATAATAAGGAATATTAGGATATCCACTTCCAGTACATTTATTATATAAATAACTATTATATTTATTTGGATAAGGTCTTGTTTGTCCAGGAGAACATAATTGTAAATTATATATTGGAGGATATGTTGTATAAATTGTATCTGGGTTATTAATAAAAATTGTTCTTATATATCCAGTTTTATAACTACTACTATCTTCTCTGTCATAATATCTATAATACATACCACAGTTATTACTATTTCTACAATTATATTTTGTGTAATCATGACTAGAACTATAAGTGACAACATCAAAATCAATAATAAAAGTAAGTAACCAAAAATTATATAAATTTGTATATGTCCACCAGTTAATACTTTTAATGTCTTCAATTCTAAAATCAATATATTCTCTAAATAATTTAAATTGTTTCATATATTGACGAGAATAATTAATATTAAAATGTTCGAATTTAACGTATGAAGTTTTTTTAATATCAAAAAATCTAAAAGGTCTAACTGTTCTAGTATTCCCATGTAAAATTTCAGGTTCAAGTTCTTTTTCATTATTAGCATATTGATATTTAACACCATTAGCTTTATCTTCATCACTGACTGTATAATCTTCATAAGAACTAATTCTAAAAACTTTTCTAGTATGATCAACAGCACATCTAACATATTGCCAAGTATTATCAATATTATAAAATTCAAATATATCTTTATTTAAAGCTTTATTATATGTATTATAAACTTCTGCACTTGCTTTTCCTTCAACTTTATCTAAATATGCTTGTGGTAAACATATTATATTTATTACTGTTGATTGAGTATTTGAAGTTATTAAAGTCATACTTAAATGATTTTCCCAAATGAAATTTACTCCATTTGACATTTGAGAAATTGTTTCTATATAAAACCAAAATTCCATTGTATATCTTCCAGTTCTAGATGAATATGTTGTTGCATTAAAATCATTTGCTCTATTTAAATTATAATCTATTATACATTCTTGTTCTCCTGTTACTTTCAAATATTCAAAATATGTTTCATCACATGTTATATAAATACCATAATCTCTTAATAAATTATATCCATTAAAATCTGCAACAGAATATAATTCAATTTTATTTTCTGGATTAACACTATCCTCAAATATTGGATAAGTACTATTTAAATAATTATTATCTCCTTTAAAACAATGTAAACAATTCATAAAAAGAATATCACCTTCTACATATTCAAAATTCCTTTTTCCTAAAGTACAATCATAGCATTCCCATAATCTTAATTCTTTAATATGGACAATTCCAAAACCATTAGGTGAATTTTCATTGATAGTAAAAGTGACATTTTTAATTGAAGGAACTTCTTCATAATGACTTTCAAAAGTAATTTCTCTTCCAGATTTAGATGTAGTATCAGATTCAAACATTAAATGATCTCCCAATGAAACACCACAAGTTAAAAATTTCCATTTTTGTCTTACATCTCCAATATCCATTACTTGTTCAGTAGGAGAACTTAGTGAAGGATCATCTTTTACTGAAATAGGTTTACATTTAATGTTATATGTATATTCATTATCTAATTTTACAAAAACTGCTTCTAATGTAAATCTTATATGATAATCCCATTCAAGTACAAAGTTTTTAAAATTATTTGTTTCCCAATCACTTCTATTACCCTCAGTATCATTATCTCTACTTAAAGAATCCCAAACATTTAAAAAATTCTGTTGATAAGTCCAAAAGTCAATTGCCCATTGTTTCCCAGGACTTTTAATATTTTTCATTGTGATATTTTTATATCTAGCATAATCAATATATTTCTGTTCTTTACATTGAACTTTAACTCCATCAGGACAAGTAGGATCATTATGTGCATGAACCTTAAGATCAATTTTGTAAATTAATTCATAATTTTTATAATAAGTCGCTCTATTATCACAAGATCTGGTATCAATATTTCCACCTCCTCCTAAACAATGAACAGGAACATATTCAGAAGTTCCACAACTGGAACTACAAGCAGAACCATCCCAATTCTGATTCCAACGAACATAATTTTGTTCTCTTTTTGCACATTGCACCCAATGAGGATTATAGTCATTTACACATTCAAATTTCTCTCCCTCTGGAAGCTGGGTTTCGAAATCATATTCTGAGACACATCTATCTTTTCTTTTTGATTTTAACATTACATTTAATAATGGACTATCTGATACTGTGTCAAATCCACGCATTTTTACTATTCCCCATGCATTGGAAAAAAATTGGTCATAAACCCTTATATCTGACAATAAACCTACCCATTGCCGAGATATTGAAAATTCCGTTATATGAATCCTTGGAAAGAAAAAAGAAAAATTTGTACATTCACCAAATAAATAATGGACATTAAAGTAATTAACACAAAATTGGTCCATATTTAAAGTAAATGTTCTATCATATTCTCTAAACACTGCTAATGACATTGGCACCCAATGTCCAATTAATCTATGTTGGTCTCTTAAATCTACTGGTTCGAAAATTCTTCTTCTATTCTGTGAAATAAAATATGAATCTCTATTATTTTCAAAGTCAAATCCTAAATATAATATTTCTTCTGTGTTAAATGAAATAATTTCTACTTGAGTATCAGGAATATTCACCTCCCAAAAATCATATTCAGCTGAATTATCAGGAAGTGCTCTACCATATAATTTAATGAACCAAAAAATTGTGAGATATTTAGCATTCTTTAAAGAATCTAAATTTAGATTTAATTTCATATGTTTTGGCATTTTTTTTCCAATTGGATTTTTATAATAATAATAAGCTTTCATTTGTTGTTCTCTTTTTTCTTCTTCTGTAGTTCCAGCAGGAAAATCAGTGATTGCATCTCCAATTTGTGAATAATCATCATTTTCTTGTCTCATACATTTATTACCTAAAAGAGAATAACCATCAATACAGCTTAAACAAGAATCATTTGTAGTAGCAATTTTACATCTTGAAGAACCTGATTGAACAATTAAATCAGCCATTTGCTTTTTAATAGTATAATTTAACACAACAAAAGAAGTACTTGTTTCTGTTGTTGGAAATGCATGTTCTAAAGCATAATTTGCAGCATAATTAATATAATTTATATTATCTGGATTAAAATTCATATTATATACATATCCTTGTCCATCTCCATATTCATCTGTAAAATTATTTTTTCTGATTGATTCTAATTTGTTCATATATTGATGTTTAAAAAGAATATTTTTTCCAAGTTCATAATGTTCTCCCATAAAGGCAGCAAATCTATTTGATTGTAATATATCGTATATTTTAATATTTCTATAAAAAGCATCTAACCATTTGGTAGTATTACATATATTTCCAAAATTAATATGAGAAAAATTTGTTTTATCTAGATGACAAAATACGATTTTTGTAAGAGGTCTATATATGTTACTTTCATACGTAGCATCAGATTTATAAATTTGATTCTGGAATGTAACATGAAAACGATAACCTTGATTAGAATATCTTTTTTCCCAAGAAAAGAAAAAATGATTCCAATTTAGCATATCAAATTCATCTGTATGGGGTCTTGTCCAAGAAATTTTGGTTCCATTATCTAAAACTTGAGTGGAACCAACATTTACTTGAAAACCATTCATGAGAAAAACAGTATGATTAGTAAAATTTGTTTTAGAAGTGTAATCAACAGTATTATTTGGCATAATAGATCTTCTTAACCTCTTATCAGCATAAATCCAAGCTGAAATAGCATAAGATTCATATTCATGAGTTAAATTTAAAATAATAGTTTTTGATTTTAATGTACCACTAAAAAACATACCTCCAGTTTCATTGTTGATTGAACTATTAGATTTTAAACAATTATAATATAATTCATAAAAATTTTGATTGTCACAAGTAAATTCACTATTAGTTTTCATATAAACAGATTGTTCACTCGGACATTTTGAAGATTCATTTGGACATTTGACTGAACAATATAATCCATTCAAATAACCATTATTAGCATCTCTTGGAGGATGCATATAACCAATAGGACAAAATTTATTACATTCTAATTTATTAATATCCAACATATATGGATAATCTGTATTTGTTTCATTTGTTAAACATAGGAAAGGTTTATCGTTATCAAAACAAAATTTTGAACCCTCTTTATTACATGGAATATCTACTGTATTTTCTAAGTCACATGTTGAATATTCTTGTGTTTTATCTGTTGTATAAGGAAGGAAATTTAATCTTTGAAAATTTCTAGGTGGATGTAAATTTTGAAAAATTGATTCAATAGTTGAAAAGGAACTTACTAATTTTAAAGTATTTTTTTCTGAAATAAAATAATCATCACTTACTTCTCCATTTTCCCTTCTTGGATAATAATTATATGTTGAAAAAGTATAATTTCCTCTAGATACATATTTTGCTTTAAAGGGAATACTAAAAAGTAATTGAGGAAAATATTTATTTAATATTAATAAATCTGGAAATGTCCAATATTTTGTTTGAATATGTTGTGGAATATATTCTTTAAAAAGATTTAAATTTCTCAAATAAATAAATGTTTCTTGAATATTAGTGACGTTTAAGAAATTTTTAAATTTTAATCTTAAAAAATCATCATATTCATAGAATTTCTTCATATGAAAAGGAAAATTATTTTGTTCTTTTGCTGATATCGTATATAATTGTGGAATTTTTAAACTTTGTTCAGGCATTTCATTTAAATACATTTTAGAAGTATAAATATCAAAAGCACATCTAATATAAAGCCATTTATTAGCAGCATTTTTTACATTATCTTTCAAATGAAAAGCTCCTAAAATATCATTAATATATTCAGAAGCACTTAATGAATAATTATCAGAAAGAGTAAAATTATATAACCATTCAATAGGAATACAAAAAATATCAAGAGCATCTTCTTGATTTGTTTTATCGAAAGAAATTGTCATAAAATCAGTATAAATAACATCTAAATGTTTTTTAATATTAAGAGGGTAATTTATATAAAACCATAAATCCATTGTGACTTTCCAATGAATAGCAGGAGGTACTTGACCAATTAATCTATCATTAGTGAATTCAATTTCAAATTTTGTAAAATCAACATAATCTAAATCACATCCTGCAACATTATTTTCAATCCAATTTGGAGAAATTTGAAAACATTGATTACATTTATCATTAGCATTAGGTCCAGCACATTTTTTACATGAGTAATCATAACATTTTTGACATTTTTTACTTGAATTACAAAAATAACCTTCAATACATTCTTCATTATTACTACAATTTGTACTTCCTAAATAAGTCAATATTGTATTATTTGGTCTACGATACATCATTTGATATGTAACTAATCCTACATTTCCATTTGTATCTGTATCTGTATTCACTAATCTTATTAACATTTTGTGATTATTTCTTAAATTATTTCCTTTTCGGAAATAATACATATCATCTGGGGATTTTGTTGGTGTTTCTATTTTAAATTGATCATTTCCTTCATTTGAACCTAATTTAAATTGGATTTTTACTAACATTGTTGAATGAGCAGTTATTGTATATAATTCCGTTATATTAGTAGTAGTTTCTTCACTATTTTTATTTTGTCCAATTAATTCAAAGTAAAAAGACAAATCAATATCCAACACATTTACAACTCTGAAATATAAATAAAAGTCATTTAACGTATCAGTGATATATTCATCCATTGCAATATTAATGTATTCATAAGTACATCTATATTTATACATATTAAAATAATTTGTTTCTGATTTATTGATTAAAATATATTCTCCTGAAATAGGTTCATAACTTGTTGTTGTTGGTTTTATATTTGATACAAAATTTGAATTATTATCATAAATGCAAAATTGATTTTTTTTATATATTATTCCATACCAATGATCATTGTAATTTTCGTTTAATATGTAGCTAAAAGCAAAGCCATAATATTTTTCATTCGCATCTATGAAGTCTAATTCATCCCAATAATTGTCTTTAGGCATGAAATGATCTGGAGGACATATTAAATTCAATGTTTTTTTAAAAAAGAATATTAGGGAGAAAAAACAGAAAATAATATCTCCTTTCATTTTGATAATAATTTGTAAAAAAATTTTTATTTTAAAAGATTATTAATTTAAATTAAAAAAATAAAATTTTTTCAAAATTTTATATTATATTTCTATTTTAAAAATTTTGATTTCTATTTATATTATATTATAAATTTAAATATGCTTACATAATTTATAAATCTATTTTTCAAATAAATACTCTCTATATAAATAATTAGCTCTTCAAAAATAAAAAAAAATTTAAAAATATTTTTCTAAGTTTTTCAATATGTTAATTCCATTTTTATACATACATATTATATCATAATTTTCTTTTATTTTTTGAATTATACAATTTCTTGAAAAATATAAGCCCATTGAAAGAATTTTAATTATAATTTTCGACGAATAATCATTTATACAATAAAGAATAAAATTTTGTAAAATAAAATAAAGAATTGAATTTATTATATAAATTTTTCCAAGATTTATCAAAAATAATAAAGAAAAATATCCATTTTCGTTAATAATTAATTCTTGAGTATTTTTTAAAATTTCAATTGTTAAAATTTCTTTTTCTTCTTTGGACAAAATTTCATATAATTTTTCTAATATATCAGAATTATTATTTATAATATTTATGATATTTGAGATTAAATGATTAAATAAAAATTCATGAAAATAATTCTTTTCATGATATAAATTAAACAATTCAACTATTTTATCTCCATTTGGTTTATTATTAGAGAGATCTAAATTAATTTGTAAAGCAATTTTGTTTTTATTATCAATTTCTATTTTTATTTCATCATTTGAGTTTATTCTTGTTTCGGAAATATTATTATTATCAATTTCTTTACAAATATCAAAAATGAAATCTGAATCATCATTTAAAAAAGAAGTATTGTCATTTGAAGATTCATTTAATTCATAAAATTCCATTGAATCTGAATTATTTAAAATTGAATTTACTTTAGAATTAGGATATATTATTGTTTCTATTATGTCATTTTTAACTTCGCTTTTTATTTCATTTTTAGTCCAGTATACAATCATTTTTAATAAAGATTAATTAAAAATTTTTTGTTTTAATGATAAAAAAATAATTAAAAAAAAATTAATGGCTAATTTATATTATAAATAAAAATAATCAAAAAATATATTATTTTTTACTATCAATTTTTTCAAGCCAATTTTCAAGAACTTGAGTAGTAGAAATATAACTAGAAGGTATAATATATATAAAGCTTCTAGAAATATAAATTCTTTTTTCTAATAA
>JAEEGK010001658.1_pt1 | contig 55843 bp, 46 predicted proteins | sample 8958771 | NCBI WGS metagenome assembly JAEEGK01 (sample SAMN16246547, study PRJNA631951) | gut metagenome | biome: gut microbiome; feature: rumen; material: SC-attached | host: Bos | place: Iran: Karaj | collected 2018-10 | reverse complement strand
GTGAAGGAGGTTGCTGCGGAGGTGGCGGCTCGACAGTGAAAGAACCGGACAAAGAGCTTGCCGGTCCTGTTATAAAGACTAAAGTGTTTGAAATAGAAGGGATGCACTGTGAAAACTGTGTAAACCGAGTTAAGCGCGCAATAAACAGAATTGACGGTGTGTCGGCCAAAGTTAATTTACGCAGGAAAGAGGCGGTTGTCAGTTACGACAGAGAGGTGGATGACAGCTCTTTTACCAAAGATATAGAAGCTCTGGGATATACAATCACAGAAATTAAGGCGAAATAAAGTTCGGTGAAAGGAAAATGAGGAATATGATATATTCTTGGATTTCATAATACAAGAATTCATAGAATAACAGATTCCTTTTTATGATAATGAAAAAATATTTGCTAGAAACACATATGTTGGATTTTTCAAATAAGAGGATTCAAGAACTTATCGAGAGTAGAGGATGGAAAAAGCTAGATGAATTTGAGTGTCTGAAATCAATCTATAACTATGTAAGAGATGAGATTTTGTTCGGGTACAATGTGGACGACAATATTCCTGCTTCAAGAGTACTTAGCGACGGCTATGGGCAGTGTAATACAAAAGGAACTTTGTTTATGGCGCTTCTTCGTGCTTGCAATATACCTTGCAGGATGCATGGATTTACTATAGATAAAAAGTTGCAGAAGGGCGCTATGACCGGATTTGTATATGCCAATGCTCCGCGAAATGTTTTTCACAGCTGGGTAGAGGTCTTTTTTGAAAATAACTGGTATGAGCTGGAAGCCTTTATCTTGGATAAGGAATATCTTAATAAACTACAAAAGCACCATTCCGAATGTACAGGATCCTTCTGTGGATATGGCGTTGCGGTAAAGGATTTTAGGAATCCCGTTATAGATTTTGACAGGAATAATACGTACATTCAAAGCGAAGGAATCAACCGTGATTTCGGTGTCTTTGATTGCCCTGACAGGTTACTGTTGGAACACCATCAGGAACTGTCACCTTGTAAGGCGTTTGCGTACAGAAATTTCGGAAGACATTTGATGAATCGTAATGTAAGGAAAATCAGGAATTCATGATATTACGGTAGCTTACATAAGCCCTTAATATAACATAATACTAGGAAAGGGAAAGTATGTCCGACATTATCTCATTAATTATCGGATAATACAGAAAAAACATGGAAAAAAAATATTTTGATTTAACAGAGAGAGTAGCACTTATCACAGGTTGTTCTTCGGGACTCGGAGTGCAGATGGCGAAAGCGCTTGCATCACAGGGGTGCAATATTGTGGCTGTTGCCCGTCGCAAGAATCTTATTGATGAAGTTGCAAAAGAAATCAGTGAGAAATATAAGGTTAAGGCAATCGGCGTTGCATGTGATATCACAAGCACAGAAAATGTAAATGATGCAGTTGATACTGTAATGAAGGAATTTGGAAGAATCGATATTCTTATCAACAATGCAGGTACCGGATCGGGAGCAACAGCGGCCGAGGATGTTGAAGATTCTCAATTTGAAGGTGAAGTTGCTATAGATCTTACAGGAAGCTTTAAGATGGCAAGAGCAGTTGCAAAGAAAGCAATGATTCCTGCTGCATATGGCAGAATTATCAATATAGCTTCCATGTATGGTCTGGTTGGAAATAACATTGCTCCTGCGGTCGCATATCATGCTGCAAAAGGCGGTGTAGTCAATCTTACAAGGGCACTTGCTTCCGAGTGGGGAAATAAGGGTATTACGGTAAATGCAATCTGTCCGGGATATTTTGAAACACCGCTTACAAAGGAAACTTTGGACAGTGAGTTTTTCCAGCAGTATGCGCGAACAATGATTCCCATGCAGCGCTATGGAAAAGAAGGAGAGCTTGATAGTGCTGCAATCTTCCTTTCTTCTCCGGCAAGCACATATGTAAATGGAGTTATCCTACCGGTTGATGGTGGATATACAGCTATGTGAAAAGTGTTTCAATTTTGGGTAGTATTTGAGATTGAGTTTTTTGGTTGTACTTGGGAACCTGAAATGCTTAAAAAATTGATATTCAACCAAAATAGTAAGATGTATAATTATATGCATAGAAGTTTTGCGCTTCTATGCATATTTTTATTTGATTCCTATCAAATAAAAAACGCTCCGCTATGGATGCGACCGATGCGCAGAAGTATTATGCAAGCTAAAGCTTGCGCGCATCGGCGCGCAAAGAGTTGCAAAGCAACTCTTTGTTTGTAAGAGTCATTTTGAGAAAAGAATATGCAATGTGATTCATTAAAATCATATGCTGATTCAGCGCATAAATAATAAGATTGGAAGAGGATTTCTATGAGAAGATTGCCTTTGATGCTTTTATTGACAACATTTGCATTGTCAGCAGTAAGTTGCGGACAAAAAAACAAAGATGTTTTTGAAAAACTCGAGGAAGTAATTGGCGATGATGGCCCGGCATCTGACTATATTTCTTCGGATGCGGATGATAATTCGGCGGACTTGGTATCCGCTTTACATGATTCTAAATCAAAATTGGAGGGAAGATGGCAGACGGCTTCTATGTCATACGAAGACGATGGAAGTATGCAACCCGAGTACTATGTGGAATTTACGGATTCAGAGATAAAATACGGGCATATTAAAGATGAAGAGTTTGTTGTAGATCATGTCGATAAGATAGAGGCGCTGTTATTGGGTTCAAAGTGCAAAATACAAGCAACATCATCAACAGGAGTTAAGTATACTTATCAGACTTCCGAAAGCGATGAGAATGTACTTGAATACTATGAGACCTGGAATGAAGAAGAATTCCCCGACACATATAGCGGTGGTGCTTCGCTTAGTAGATGTGAGTAAGTGATGAGCTACAGAGAAATGTACGTTGAGTTTGTGCGGTAGAGAAGGTGCACCGTACAGAGAGGTCGCGTAGAATGTGTGCGGTGCGAAATGCGAAAAAGTTACCGTACGGAAGGCATGTTTATGATATGTATGGTGCGAAATGCGAAAAAGTTACCGTACGGATGGCATGTTTATGATATGTACGGTGCGAAATGCGAAAAAGTTACCGTACGGAAGGCAAGTTTATGATATGTACGGTGCGAAAAGCGAAAAAGTTACCGTACGGAAGGCATGTTTAGGATATGTACGGTGCGAAATGCGAAAAAGTTACCGTACGGATGGCATGTTTATGATATGTACGGTGCGAAATGCGAAAAAGTTACCGTACGGATGGCATGTTTATGATATGTACGGTACGAAATGCGAAAAAGTTACCGTACGGAAGGCAAGTTTATGAATTGTACGGTACAAAAAGTGAAAAAGTCACCGTACAGGCGGTATGTTTATGATACGTACGGTGTGAAAAGCGAAAGAGACACCGTACGAGCGGCAAGTTTATAAGCTGTACGGTGTACTTTATATCTTGCAAGGTTTTGATTATTCTTAAAGATGTGCTATTATATGTGGTGAAAATTTCATAAAAGCGGAAGGTGTCCGCAGTTCCTTTATGTATGGGGGTGAGAAGATTTACTGCCATTATTTCATATTTAGGAAGAGGACTGTGGGTGAAAAGGGAAGCAGGTGTAAGTCCTGCACGAACTCGTCACCGTGATTCGAGATTTTTTTACAAGTTTCGATCAGCCGGGAGACCTGCCTGTCGCTGTACATGGGATACCCAAGCCACGAGGAACTGGTTGTACGAAGATGTGGTTTGCTGTAGAACGCAGCAAATTGGATTCTTTTGCGCATTTTTACATCGTATGAACTATCAGCTCGTGCTTCGGCACGGGCTTTTTTCTTGGGAGAATTAGTGTGGAAGTTTCACATAAAAGATTAGGATGTAAAAAGATTGTACAGTAGTTGCAAAGGCAAGGATGTAAAAGCTTGTACATCTTGCCGTGATAACTACTACATGGCGCTTTTTCACCTTTCCTCACAGGCTTTCGTAATCATATATTTTCACGGAGGACTATTATGAAAAAGAAAACACTTGCATTAGTACTTGCAACAGCACTGGGTGTATCAATGCTTGCAGGATGTGGCAAGGCACAGACTGAGGCACCTGCTGACGGAGCATCTGCAGAAGTGTCATCCGAAGAGGCAGATGCAGCAACTTCAGAAACGTCAGATGCCGAGGTGGCAGACGGAGAGCTTGTAGACGGAACTTATACAGCTTCTTTTAACACAGACAGCTCAATGTTCCATGTAAATGAGGCAAATGACGGAAAAGGAACACTTACTGTTAAAGACGGTAAGATGACAATCCACGTATCACTTGCATCAAATGGTATTTTAAATCTGTTCTGCGGAACTGCAGAGGATGCGCAGAAGGAGGGAGCAGAGCTCCTTCAGCCTACAAATGATACAGTTACTTACGAAGACGGAACAACAGAAGAAGTTAATGGCTTCGATATTCCCGTTCCTGCAATTGATGAGGAGTTTGATGTGGCACTTATTGGAAAAAAGGGAAAATGGTACGATCATAAGGTTTCTGTTTCTGATGTTAAGTCCGAGGCTTCAAATGAAGATCAGGCGGCAGCAGATAACGTTGCAAAGCTGATCGATGCCATCTATGTTCAGGAGAGAACAGATAAGACAGACGAACAGTGTGCAGAAGCTAAGAAGGCTTGGGATGCGCTTACAGACAGCCAGAAGGAGCTTGTTGAAGGTGAAGAGGCAGATCCTGATTACTTCGGAAGAGATACAGGCGATGCATCCAAGGATGATGCCCTCAATGCCGATAAGATTGGGGATAAAGAGATTCTTGTAGTAAGTTTTGGAACTTCTTTTAACGAAAGCAGGGTTGAGGATATAAGCGGAGTGGAGAAGGCTCTTGCAGCAGCTTATCCTGATTATGCGGTAAGAAGAGCTTTCACAGCACAAATTATTATCAACCACGTTCTTGCAAGAGACAATGAAGCTATCGACAACGTGGATCAGGCACTTGAGAGAGCAGTAAATAACGGAGTAAAAGAGCTTATCGTTCAGCCCACACACCTTATGCACGGTGCAGAGTATGACGAACTTATGGATGCGCTTAAGAAATATGAGAGTAAATTTACTAAGGTGGCGGTAGCAGAGCCTCTTCTTGGTGAAGTTGGAAAAGATGCTTCAGTTATCAATAAGGATAAAGAAACTGTAGCAAAGGCAGTTGTTGCAGAAGCGGTTAAGACAGCAAAGTTTGACAGCATCGATGCGGCTGATAAGGACGGCACTGCATTTGTACTCATGGGACATGGCACATCACACACCGCAAATGTAACTTACAGTCAGATGCAGACACAGATGGAGAAGCTTGGATACAAAAATGTATTCATCGGAACAGTAGAAGGCGAGCCTGAAGAGACTGAGCTTAGCAAGGTTATTGATAAGGTAAAGGCAGCAGGATACAAGAAGGTTGTTCTTCGTCCTCTCATGGTTGTTGCAGGTGACCACGCAAACAACGATATGGCAGGTGATGATGCTGATTCATGGAAGAGCGGATTCGAGGCATCAGGTGCTTTTGAAAAGATTGATTGCCAGATCAGCGGTCTCGGAAGAATCGCAGATGTTCAGAAACTCTATGTTGAGCACACAGGTGCTGTTATCAAATAAATGAAAACCACAATGAACAGGCAGAAAAATATACTGAATAAATATATAAAGAGTATTGTGTTTCTTCTGTTTTTTACCATAAGTGTAATCGGATGCGGCAATATTTCAGACGGGGAATATGCCGCATCTGTTACTCTTACGGGAGGAAGCGGAAAAGCAACTATAGAAAGTCCTTGCGCAGTAACTGCAAAAAAAGGCAAACTTACGGCAAGGATTGTTTGGAGTAGCCCAAATTACGACTACATGATCGTAGACGGGAAAAGATATGATAAAGTAAATACTGAAGGGAATTCTGAATTTGAGATTCCGATAGTCCTTGATAAAAAGATGGATGTTCAGGCTGATACGATAGCCATGAGTAAGCCACATCTTATTGATTACACACTTACTTTTTCTGTTTCCGATTCCAAAGATGATTCAAAAAGTGAAGATGAATCTGCAAAAGAAACAAAAGTAAAGCTTAAAACAGAAACTGAACTTGAAAAACCACCTGTGATAGCAGGTCTTACATATGAATCAACCGATGATAACAACTTTGCAAAGTGCTACAGAATACACAGATATTCAGACGGCTACGCGGTTATAAGTATAGATGACGGAAGAAATTATCTTGTCGTACCTGACGGAAAAGAAATCCCTAAGCTTGAAGATAAAGATGAAGAAATGAAAGTCTTACAACAGCCTCTTGATAAGATCTATCTTGCAGCATCCGGAGCTATGTGCCAGTTTGATACAATAGGAGCTGTTGGCAATATAGCTCTTTCGGGAATCGAGAAGGACAATTGGTATATAGATTCGGCAAAAAAGCTGATGGAAGAAGGGACGCTCAAATACGGCGGAAAGTACAGCGCGCCAAATTATGAGATGATGGTGTCCGATGATATCGATCTTGCGATTGAATCGACTATGATACTTCATTCTCCTAAAGTCATTGAGAAACTTGAACAGCTCGAAATACCTGTTTTTATTGATAAATCGAGCTATGAGCAGGACCCACTCGGAAGATGCGAGTGGATAAAGATATACGGTCTTTTGACGGGAAAAGAAAAAGAGGCGGAGCAGGCTTTTGCAGAGCAGATTGTAAAAGTTACATCGCTTGATGATATTGATTTTTCGGGCAAAACAGTTTCTTTTTTCTCTGTAAATTCAGAACATCTGATATTTACGAGGGGGAAAGACGACTATTTTGCAAAGATGGTAGAAAAAGCAGGCGGAGTTTACGTTGCACCGCCGCAAACCGGTAAAGAAGGTAATTCGTCATATCTTAGCGTAAGTACTGAGGCATATTATGACTATGCAAGAGATGTTGATATTCTCATATATAATGCTGCGATAGAGGATGCGCCCGCAGACCTTGACGAACTTAAGCAAAGCGATGTGATATTTAATGATATGAAAGCTGTAAAGAACGGCGATGTCTGGTATACAGACAAATCACTGTATCAGTTTGCAAATAAAACCGGTGATATAATAAGTGACCTCGGCGGGGTGCTCTCAGGTAAAAGCGATGATACGGGATTTTTTCATAAGCTTAAATAATCATGACATCTTAAATGAAATTACAGAAATCCGCACTAGCTGCGGATTTCGTGAGAAAGTGATTCAAGAGTCAACCAAGCCCCATCGACAAAGTCGATTCAAATTGGCTTGGTTGATGCATTCTTGAACTTTATGTTCAAGAATGCATGAAATATTGGAGGGCTATTGGGCGGTAGTATCATTGAAAACGATGTGATAATAAGTGATTAGCATAGCTAAATTACAGCAGTATTAAAATGAGGAAAACAGATGGAAATTAAGCACATTCTTCCTTCCGATATAGAAAAAACAAGTCTTGGCATAATTAAAAAAGAACTTACACAAATGGGAAAGACGCTTTCTTGTGATACGGAAGCTACCGTGATAAGGGTGATTCATACCACAGCTGATTTTGAGTACGCGGATACAATGATGTTCTCGGAAGGCGCGGTGGAAAAGGGGCTTGAGGCCATTAAGAATGGCGCACACATTGTGACCGATACGAATATGGCACTTTCGGGAATCAGCAAAAAGACTCTTGCGAGATTCGGAGGAGAAGTTCATTGCTTTATGGCTGATGAGGAAGTTGCAAAGGAAGCCAAAGAGCGAAATGTCACAAGAGCTTATGTCAGCATGGAAAAGGCGGCAAAGCTCGGCGTTCCGATAATTTATGCGATAGGAAATGCGCCGACGGCACTTATCAAATTAAAAGAGCTTATGGATGAAGGCTACAGACCTGAACTCATAATAGGTGTGCCGGTCGGTTTTGTAAACGTTGTTGAGGCAAAAGAACTTATAATAAATAATGACAAAGACGTTCCTTATATAGTTAACAGAGGACGTAAGGGCGGAAGCGGTGTTGCGGCGGCAATATGCAATTCGCTTTTGTATAAATTGTATCGTTGACGCTGTTTTTGTCATATGGACGAGTGCGTTGTTTTGATCATCTATAATCAGATTGTGCAGTATACGGGGGTAAATTCTGTTTATTTACAACTGTGACAGAGCATCGGAGGAAAATAGGCATATGGAACTAAGGAGCGGCTTTACGACGGGGAGCTGTGCGGCGGCTGCAGCGAAGGCAGCACTTATGATGCTGCTGGACTTGGTTGAGGTTTTGAAGGCAGAAGTAGAGCTTGATTCAGATCACGGACCTGTCGCAGATAACAGAGTTAAGGATATTGAGTATGTGAATATAATGACTCCCAAGGGAATACCGTACTATGCGGAGATAGTCAATGTCGTGCGCGATGAGAGCGGGAAAAAAGTCACCTGTTCCGTTATTAAGGACGGCGGCGACGATCCGGATGTCACGACGGGGGCTTATATCGAGGTCAGCGTTAGAATTGTAGACGAACCAGGAATTGTGATTGACGGCGGAAAAGGCGTCGGGCGTGTTACTAAGCCGGGACTTGATCAGCCTATAGGTGAAGCTGCGATAAATTCTGTTCCGAGGAAGATGATAGAAGAAAACCTTAATGAAGTTCTTAAGGAAAGAAATGCCGGGAACACCGGGCTTGAAGTTATAGTGAGCGTTCCGGGAGGAGAAAGAATCGCTGAGAAGACTTTTAATCCTAAGCTGGGAATAGTCGGCGGAATATCAATTCTTGGCACGACGGGCATAGTTGAGCCCATGAGTGAGAAGGCGATAGTTGATACGATAAGAACCGAGATGCGCGTAAGGAAAGCAGAGGGGCGACAAGTTCTTTTGGCTGCGCCGGGTAACTACGGAATAACTTTCCTTAGCGAAAAGTGCGGTATAGATAAAGACATTGCCGTTATGACTTCTAATTTTGTTTATGACTCCGTTATGATAGCAAAGGAAGAGGGCTTTTCCGAGATGGTCTTTGCGGGGCATATCGGAAAGCTTGTTAAGGTCGCAGGCGGGATTAAGAATACCCACTCAAGATATGGCGACCACAGGATGGAGATTCTGACTGACATCACGGGAATGTTTTCATGTGGAAAAGAGTTTGACGAGTTAAAAGAAAAGCTCGCCGAGTGTGTTATGACGGATGAAGCCGTCAGGATAATCACTGAAGCAGGGCTTGCTGATAAGGTTTTTCCTAAGATGGCAAGTCTTATAAAGGAAAATATGGAAAAATGGGCTGAGGGAATGCTTAAAGTTGAAGTAATAGTTTTTTCTAACGAATACACGGAACTTGTAAGTACCGTAAATGCCCATGAATACTTGGAAAGGACAACTTAATGGTACATTTTGTCGGAGCGGGACCCGGAGCTGTCGACCTTATAACGGTCAGGGGAAAAGAACTTTTGGAAAAAGCGGACGTCATAATATATGCGGGATCGCTTGTAAATCCTGAGCTTCTTAAGTATGCAAAAGACGGCTGCGAGATACATGACAGCGCAAAGCTTGACCTCGGGCAGGTTATAGAGATCGTGCAGAAAGCGGAAAAAGAAAATAAGATGACGGTGAGACTCCACACGGGGGATCCGAGCATCTATGGCGCGATAAGAGAGCAGATGGACGAGCTTGATAAGCTTGGTTTTGAGTATGATGTGACACCGGGTGTCAGCTCTTTTTGCGGGGCGGCGGCAGCACTTAATATGGAATACACATTGCCGGGCGTAACGCAGAGCGTAATTATCACAAGGATGGAAAAGAGAACTCCCGTGCCTGAGAGAGAGTCTGTAGAGGAACTTTCAAAACACGGGGCTACGATGGTTTTCTTTTTGTCGGCAGGGGATACGCAGACACTTAGCAGGAGGCTAATAGAAGCGGGAGTTGCAAAAGATACTCCTGCGGCGATTGTATATAAGGCAACCTGGGATGATGAGAAGAAGTTCGTTACGGATGTTGAGAATCTTCCGAAGGTTGCGGTAGAGAACGGTATAAATAAGACGGCGCTTATCATAGTCGGAAACAGCGTCAAACAGGCGGATTACGAGAAGTCAAAGCTGTATTCGCCTGATTTTACTACGGGCTTTAGAAAAGGCAGAAATACAAATGGCTAAGAACGGGAATAAAAGAGCGGTAGTGGTTTTTGCGCTACTGATAGGTCTTTGCGTCTCGGCTTTTTTTGCAAATATTTTTATCGGAAATGTCAGGATAAGTCTTGATGAAGTGATGAGGATATTGTTTGCGGGCGGAGGAGACGTTAAGAGCAGGAATATAATAGCAAGCATAAGACTTCCGAGGACTGTTATGACATTTGTTCTTGGGGGAGCTCTTGCGGTATCCGGATTTCTTTTGCAGACATATTTCGCCAATCCGATCGCGGGCCCGTACATTCTGGGAATTTCGTCGGGAGCAAAGATGGCGGTTGCGATGAGCCTGATATTCATAACATCGGGAACGGGTTATACATCGAATCTGATGCTTGTGATGACTGCTTTTGTCGGAGCGATGGCTGCTACGGGCTTTATCATTCTTATTTCCAAGAGGGTGCGGAATATGGCGGCGCTTCTTGCGGCGGGAATAATGGTAGGCTACATATGCAGCGCTGTGACGGATTTTCTTGTCACTTTTGCGGAGGATTCGGATATTGTCAATCTTCACAGCTGGTCGCAGGGGAGTTTTTCGGGAGCGTCGATGAGCGCTGCTTGGTTCTCTGCGGTGATCGTGGCTATTGTTTTTGTTGCGGTCATGCTTATGAGTAAAGTTCTGGATGCGTTCAGGCTCGGAGAAGTGTACGCTGCGAGTGTCGGCATAAATGTGAAGCTGTGCAGAGTCCTTCTTATCGTGCTTTCAAGTATTTTGTCGGCGTGTGTGACGGCATTTGTGGGGCCTGTTTCTTTTATCGGAATCGCGGTGCCTTTTCTTATGAGAGAAGTGTTAAAGTCGTCTAAGCCGATAATCCTGATTCCGGCGTCTTTCCTGTCGGGAGCGGTTTTTTGCATGATAAGCGATCTTCTTGCGAGGATGCTTTTTGCACCGACTGAGATCAATATTTCTGCGGTGACTTCACTTTTTGGGGCGCCGATAGTTATTTTCATGATAATAAAAAGAGGTAAGACAAGGTGAAAATAGAGGATTTATCTGCGGGATATCGCGGAAAGGCGGTTGTTCCGGGAGTTAATCTTGAAATAAAAAAAGGAGAGATAATCTCCTTCATAGGACCGAACGGTGCGGGGAAGTCCACTCTTTTAAAGACTCTTTACAGGGAACTTACGCCTGTTGCGGGAGCGGTATTTATTGACGGCGCAGATGTGTCCAAGATGACGCTTAAAGAGCTTGCAAAGAAACTGTCCATAGTTACGACGGACAGGATAAAGCCCGAGCATATGACTTGCAGAGAGGTTGTGATGGCGGGGCGCCTTCCTTATACGGACGGATTCGGAGTTCTTGGAAAAGAGGACAGGCAGGCTGCGGAAGATGCGATAGCTCTTATGAAAATCGAGGGCTTTGCGGACAAGCAGTTTAATAACTTAAGCGACGGGCAGAAGCAGCGGACGCTTATTGCAAGGGCAATAGCGCAGTCTCCCGAGTATCTTGTAATGGATGAACCCACATCCTATCTGGACATCAGGTACAGGATGGAACTAATGGAAGTTCTGGAAGGTCTTGCGAAAAAAGGTGTGACGATAGTTATGTCGATTCACGAGCTTGAGCTTGCTGTTTCTGTTTCCGACAGGCTTCTTCTTGTATATTATGATGGAAAGACGCTGTGCAAGACACCTTTAGAAGTCATGGAAGAGGGGCTTATCAAGGATTTGTTTTCACTTACGGATGAAATGTATGAAAAGATTTATGGAAAAGGCAGAATATAAGAATTATAAGATCATAAGTTTCACTTCAAGGGGAAAAGAGCTCGCGGAAAGAGTGCTTTTCCTTGTTTCAGGTGGAGAGTTTGAACGAGACTGTGATGACAGTGGACTTGGCAAAGGAGAACGATATAAGAAAAGTTTTGGCAGAGAAAATGCTGTCGTGAAAGGCATAGATGAGGGCTTTACATTAGATGACTTTGTTAAAGAAAACTTTCATCAGGGAAATGTTATCATATTCATAGGCGCTGCCGGAATCGCGGTAAGGGCGATAGCGTCTTATATTGAAGATAAAACGAAGGATCCTGCGGTCATTGTTATAGATGAAGCGGGAAAGAATGTGATACCTCTTTTGTCAGGGCACATCGGAGGCGGTGTGAGAGAGGCAAAGCGGATTGCGGAGCTTCTTGGTGCGAATCTGGTTGTTACTACGGCGTCTGATGTTTCGGGAGAATTTGCGGTTGATGTTTTTGCTTCCGAGAACGGATTTGTGATTTCCGATATGAAGAAGGCAAAGGAGTTTACGGCAAGGCTTCTTGAGGAGAAAGAGGCTGCGTATGAGGTGGATGCTGAGATTGCGGGTATGCCCTCTTATGATGTTGATGCGGGATATGCGAATGTAGTCAGGCAATTGGCGGCTGGAGAGAGTTGTGGCAGTGAGGTTAAAGGCACTGATATCAAAGTAGATACAGATTGTAAATACGCTGAAAATATAGCGGGTAAGAATGCTGTTAAAGAGAGCAATATTGAAAGAGACAAAGCATGTTTTACAATTTCTTTTCGCAAGGATAAGTCTGAGAGCGGAGTGCTAAACCTGATTCCTAGGTGTATTGTAATCGGCGTCGGCTGCAAGAAGGGGACGCCTTATGAGAAGCTGCTGGCTTTTGTTGAGGATAAGCTTTCGGAGCACAACATAGATAAGAGGGCGGTAAGTGTGCTTGCTTCCGCGGATATTAAGAAGGATGAAGAAGGACTGATCCGTGTGGCTAAAGAGCTTGGGGCTGAGTTTAAGTTTTTTTCTTCGGATGTCCTGATGGCGCAGGAAGGGGAGTTTACGGCTTCTGAGTTTGTAAAGAGCATCACGGGGACGGATAATGTCTGCGAGAGAGCGGTCGTTGCCTGTGGTTGCAAGAAGATTCTTGTTAAGAAAGAACGCTCTGACGGGATGACTTTTGCGGCAGGTGTGATGGGAAATGGCAATGTAACGTCTCAGGGCACGGAGTGTGACGGAAGAAGTGAAGAGAGTGCTGAGATAGATTTCGCATGCAGTAGTGAAGCTGTTGTAAGCGGTAGGAATGTCGGAAAAGTCTCGGTTGTCGGAATAGGACCCGGAAATTATGAAAATATGACGGTTAAGGCGGCAGAGACACTTAAGGCATGCGATGTGATTGCAGGATATACTGTGTACTGCGATCTTGTCAGACCTTTTTTTCCTGATAAAGAATATATCTCAACGCCAATGATGGGTGAGGAAAAGAGAGTCAGACTTGCTTACGAGAAGGCGGCGGATGGATTTAAGGTAGCGCTTGTATGCAGCGGAGATGCAGGAGTTTACGGAATGGCCGGGCTTTGCTATGAAGAGGCGGTTAATTTCGATAACGTTGATACGGAAGTTGTTCCGGGAGTTACGGCTGCAATAAGTGGTGCGGCGCTTCTTGGGGCACCACTTATACATGATTTTTGCCTGATAAGTATGAGCGACAGGCTTACGCCGATGGAGCTGATCGAAAAGAGGCTTCGCGCTGCGGCGTCGGCAGATATGGTCGTTGTCATCTACAATCCCGAGAGTAAGGGGAGAAAGGGATATCTTGCCCATGCCTGCGAGATTCTGATGGAGAATCTGCCACCCGAGCGGGTTTGCGGAATTGCAGGAAACATCGGAAGAGACGGCGAATACTGTAAGGTTATGACTTTGGGTGAATTAAAAGGTGCTGAGGTGGATATGTTTTCGACGATATTTATCGGGAATTCTTCTACTAGAAATATTACAGAGCACATGGTTACTTTAAGAGGATACAGAAGTGAGAGATAAGGTTCTTATTTTCGGAGGAACAACTGAAGGAAGAGAGCTTGCGGCTGCGCTTTCTGCGGAGGGCGTACAGCACTTGGTGAGTGTTGCGACTGATTATGGCAAGGAAATTGAGGACTCTTTTGGAGAAAAAAATGTCATTGTCGGAAGAAAGAACGCGGATGAGATGGCAGAGCTTATGGTTTCCGGGGGCTTTACGGTTTGCGTTGATGCGACACATCCTTTTGCTACGCTTGTTTCTGCTGAGATTAAGAAGGCCTGCGAAAAGACGGAAGTTGAGTATATAAGGCTTCTTAGAGATACAGGGGCGAAGGCTGATATGGAGAATGGCGGAATTAAGATTTTGAGTTGTGATTCTGTCGTGAGCGCGGCGAAGGAGCTTGAGAAGATACAAGGCAACATACTTCTTTTGACGGGAAGTAAGGATCTGAAGGCGATTATGACTGAGATTTCCGATAAGAGCAGGGTGTACGCCAGAGTTCTGCCGAATATCGAGAGTATCACAAAGTGCGAAGAAGCGGGGCTTCGCGGAAAGCAGATTATTGCTATGCAGGGGCCTTTTTCCAAAGACATGAATGTAGCTCTTATTAAAGAGATTGGAGCGGCGGTTATTCTTACTAAGGAGAGCGGTGCTACGGGCGGGCTTGATGAGAAACTCCTTGCGGCGAGAGAGTGCGGGATTAAGGCCATCATGATAAAGAGCCCGGAGAGCAGAGTAGGCGGTCCGGGAAGCGATGAGGGCGCATTTGCAAAAGGGTATAGTTTGGCGGAAGTGCTGGAAAAACTTGGAGTTGATGAGCAGAGGATTGAATCAATTAAGGTTGAGAATGATGAAATAAGCAGTATTAGAGTTAATGAATCCGGCGAGAATGAGAAAAAATGTCGAGTATCAAAAGGGGGCAAGACAAATATCGGTAGGCATATCACACTTGCCGGAATAGGCCCCGGTGATGCGAGATATTATACAAGAGAACTTGAAGTGGCACTTGAGAGCGCGGATGTGATCTTCGGAGCAAAGAGTATTCTTGACAGGGTTGATAAGAGTAGGGTTAAAGCAGAATTTGTGCCCTGTTACATGGGAAAAGATATCCTTGAGTTTTTGAATGAATCTCCAAAATACAAGAATCCGCTGGCTCTTTTCTCGGGAGATATAAGCCTTTGCAGCGGTGCCAAGAATGCGGCGAAGGTTTTTGAAGGTACAGGATATGGAGTTCATAAGATATCAGGGATTTCTTCGATAGCTCTTTTTGCAAACAGATTGGGACTTGGGCTGGAAGACTGCAGTATAGTGAGTGCGCACGGAAGAGAGTGCAATGTTGCGGGATATATTGCGGAAACTAAGAGACTTATCATTCTTCCTTCAAGCTGTGCGCACGCGGGCGAGATTGCGAGAACTACGTTTGCTGTAGCGAAAATAAATGATTATGGCAGAAAGAATGGCACAATAGATGGAGATTTCTCCGAATACGAAAGTATTAAGATTGTAATCGGATATGAACTAGGAACAGCACTAGAGCGGATTGTTGAAGTGTCGGAAGATGAGCTTGGAAATAGACTTTTTTCACCTGATGAAAAGGGGAAGTGTTTAATGTATGTTGAGAATAAATGTGCGGGCGAAACGCCTGTAATAAGAGGAATATCTGACGATGAGTTCATCAGGGGCAAGACTCCGATGACTAAAGAGGAGATAAGAGCTATATCTATCAGAAAGCTGGGACTTTCCGCTGATTCCGTGCTCTATGATATCGGCGCGGGGACGGGTTCCGTATCTGTGGAGGCAGCTCTTTTGCACCCTGATATCAAGGTCTTCGCGATTGAGAGAAACGATGAGGCGGCCGAGCTTATCAAGAAGAACAAAGAGAAGTTCTGCGCGGATAACATTACTGTGATAAAGGGCGAAGCATCGGAGGTGCTTGGCAAGATGGCAGTATCGGAAATTGCAGCGCCTAAAGAAACATGGGGATCCGGTATTTCGGCTTCAGCAAGCGAGTGCTCCGATATTGGTGTTGAAGGAAAGTTACTTGTGCCTACGCATGCTTTCATTGGCGGAAGCGGCGGGAATATGCGGGCTATCATTGATCTTCTCAAACAGAGGAATCCCAATGTACGAATCGTGATAAATTGCGTCACGCTCGAGACGCTTACTGAAGTGCTTGCTGTTATCAAAGAGGGAGATTTTGCGGAGCCTGATATTGTGCAAGTCAGTGCGAGCAGGTATAGGAAAGTCGGAGAGTATCATATGGCCGATGCGATCAATCCTGTGTATATAGTGACAGTGAGCGGCATATGATTTATGAGAGCATATAGAGGCATATAGGGAATATATGGGGGATGTTCACTGAGCTGAGAATGCTACCATTATGTATTTGAGAATGGTAGCAGAATTACTGAGGCAAAAAACTGTTGGAAATATGAGAAATCAGAATATCAACAGGGAGTTTAGACATCGGATTCTGCCATAACATGTCAAAACATGCCAAAGCATACCGAAACACACCGAATCATGCCTGATCCGGTGAGTGGCCTGAGTTGCCGTAGGGTTCGATCTCATCGATCATCTCCATGTCGTCTTCCGAAAGTTCGAAGTCGAACAGCTCGGAATTTGAGCGGATTCTTTCGGGATTGACGGACTTGGGGAGCGGAACGACGTCGTGCTGCATTTCCCAGCGAAGGATGATCTGGGCAACGGTGCGGTCGTACTTTTCAGCAAGGTCCTTGAGAAGCGGATGCTCGAGGGACTTGCCTCTTCCGAGCGGGCTCCAGGCTTCTACGAGGATGCCGTGTTCCTGACAAAAATCTACTGTATCTTTCTGCAGGAAACCGGGATTTATCTCAATCTGATCGACTGCAGGGATGATGTCGAATTCCATGAGTGCCTTGAGGTGATGAGTGAGGAAGTTTGAAACGCCGATTGCTTTGACGCGTCCTGACTTGTATATCTCGATCATAGCCCTCCAGGTCTCTCTGTTTGTATTCTCCCAGTCATCGTCGAATGCATATGATGCGGGCCAATGAATAAGATAGAGGTCAAGATAATCAAGACCGATCTCGCTCATTGTCTTTTCAAAAGCTGCAAGAGTCTTTTCATAGCCAAGTTCTGACTTCCATACTTTGCTGGTTACGAAAATATCATCCCTTTTAGCGGCACCCGTAGCGATAAAGTCGTTTATGGCCTGTCCGACCTGCTTTTCATTTTCATAAAAAGCAGCAGTATCTATATGACGATATCCGATCTCGAGAGCAGATTTCACAGAGTTGTAAGCTTCTATGGGATCTTTTATCTTGTATGTGCCAAAAGCAAGGCAGGGTATAGCTGTTCCGTTATTCAGCTTGATTCTGTCCGTGAGTGTATTCATTGGTTATACCTCTTTCTTTTAGAGAAATGTTTATCTGAATCATTTTTTCCGGTGCTGCTGTCACCAAATAACTCGACTTATTTGGTGACAGCAGCACTGATTACATACTTACACAATAGTACCATATAATTCTTGAATAAGAAATTTAATAATGCCCCAAACAAGCCTGTTTGGTAAGAGCATTTTAATGACAATCCGATACTTTGAATACCCTTACGAAAAATTGGTGATAATTAACAAATTAAAAGTATATAGGTGAAAATGTTGTGTACTAATGAACAGAGTTAAAATAAATTTTAAAAAACGCTTACAAAAGTACGGTTATGTTGTATTATAGAAATACATAACACTACTACAACAAGGGGTATCTATGACTAATTATTTTCCAAGAGTAATGATTTCGGGAACCGGAAGCGGCAGCGGCAAGACAATGGTCACATGCGCTCTTCTGAGGATTCTTAAAAGAAAAGGTTACAAACCTGCAGTATTTAAGTGCGGGCCTGATTATATAGATCCGATTTTTCACAAAACGGTTTTGGATGTACCTTCAAGAAATCTTGATATCTTTATGGCAGGAAAAGACGGTATTCGCCGTACACTCGACAGAGGAAGCGAAGGTAGGAATTTTGGCGTTATAGAAGGTGTAATGGGCTTCTATGACGGTATCAGCGCATCCGGAATCGATGGATCGAGCTATGATATCAGTAAGGAAACGGAAACCCCTGTTATACTTGTTGTAAATGCAAAAGGGATGAGTATGTCCATAGTTCCCATGGTACAGGGATTTTGCGATTATGTCGGTAGAATTAACAATCCAATTAAGGGAATTATACTCAATAATATCTCCCCGATGATCGCGGATGATATATCAAGACGAATCGAGGAAGATGTTCATATACCGGTTGTAGGATATATCCCTCATATTAAGGATGCCAATATAGATAGCAGACATCTGGGGCTCGTACTTCCGAATGAGATTCCGGATCTCCTTGAAAAGATAGATGCCGTAGCTGATAAACTTGAAGAAACGCTTAATTTTGACAAACTCATTGATATCGCTGAAAAAGCGGAGAGCTTTCGTACTTTGCAGACAAGTTTCGCACTTCCGCTCTGCGCAGAGCCTGCTGAGGGTGGCCCGCTGAAGGTTGCAGTGGCAAAGGATGAGGCTTTTTGCTTCTATTATGAAGATAATTTTGATCTTATGAGAGATATGGGGCTGGAGCTTGAGTTCTTTTCTCCTCTTCATGATAAAAAGCTTCCTGACGCGGACGGTTATATTTTTGGAGGCGGTTATCCGGAGCTTTATGCAAAAAAGCTGTCTTCCAATACTTCAATGCTCGAAGATATAAAAAAAGCTACCGATAACAATGTCCCTATTATTGCGGAATGCGGTGGATTCATGTATCTTCAGGAAGAAATTGAGGATAAAGACGGTAATACCTATAAGATGGTAGGAGCGATTCCCGGCAAGGCATTTATGACCGGCAAATTGACAAGATTTGGATATGTGACGATCGCGGCTGCAAAAGATAATACATATATTAAGCCGTTTGAATGCATAAACGGACACGAGTTCCACTATTATGACACGACGAATAACGGAGATACCTGCATTATAACCAAGGGCACGCAGAATCGTTCCTGGGAAGGAATTCAGATAAAAGGAAATCTCTTTGCGGGATTCCCACATCTTTATTACCCTTCATGCAATTCTTTTATAGAAAGATTTGCAGCAAGCATGCTGGTAGTCCGTTCACAAAAAAATGAACTGTGAGAGGAAAACTTTCCAAATGAACATACATCTTTGCAAAAACGACGAAACTCTTGAACAGGCGCTTGAATATATTAACGAGCACGATTCAGAGGGAAGAAAATATACATTCGATAAAGAAAAAGACAGATGCTACGTCGGCGACGAAGCTTTCGCATCCGCACCTGTCATCATAAATCATAAAAACAATTATTGGGCACTACACATTGCAGAATAACAATGAGAGCGGCGACGGTTGTTGAAAAAAGTATGACATCTTAAATGGAATTACAGAAATCCGCACCAGCTGCGGATTTCGTGAGAACATGAATCAGGAGTCAGCCAAGCCCTATCGACGAAGTCGATTCAAATTGGCTTGGTTGATGCATTCTTGAACTTCATGTTCAAGAATGCATGGTGTTGTAAGCACTTAATGAGATATCTTGTTAATGTGCATGCAACACCATTTTTTATTTGATAGGAAATTCCTATCAAATAAAAAACGCTCCGCAGGGATGCGCAGCTCGCGGTAAGGAATATATTGCTTACGCAATCCGCTCGCGCGCTAGCATTTCGCGAGCGAAATGCTCTTTTGTATAAAGATATTCTTTTTAGTATGTCTTTCAGTTATAGGAATATGATAAAATGAATACGTATTAACGTATATAATACGTTGATTTATATTGTGTATCGTATATGCATAATCAATAATCATTACATAGATGAGAAGCCAGAGAACGAACTCCGTGCCAGCGAAGGCGTATATATATTTTTTGCGATTTTGTGCCACGGAGATAAGCCCAAGTCATAATTTCATGCCTATGCATGTAATTATGACTGCCCTGGGCTTATCGCAGTTCCCGGCACAATCGGAGCAAAAAATATATATACGCCTTCGCTGGCACGGAGTTGTCCCTTGGCTATCCATAATGTTTCTATTTGCATTTACACGTAACGAAGCTTACAGGTGAGCCTATGAGAAAAAGTAAGTATTTTGTTTTTTTCACCAAAAGAAACCGGGTTGATCTGGTGCTTGTACTTGTAGCATCTGCCCTTACTTTGATTTTGGCCGATATTTTAGGGAACGTAGGACCGGATTCCATATTAAGGACTGTTAAGTATATCCCAATCATGCTTGTTACGGCACTTTGTGGTATTATCCCCGGAATGCTGAGTCTTGTTCTGATTTTTATCTTTGGTTCTTTTTTGCAAGGATCGATCATGTATCATGCTTTTGCATATCTTCTGATCGCTTGTGCTATGAATGTTCTTACCAGAACCGGTTTTTTCAAAAAATTTTTTAAAGTAATACTTGCTTCTATGATCTTGCAATTTATTTTGGGCGATCTGTGGGGATTTTGTAAGCTTGTGCTTAATGACATAGGTTTGGCCGGATTTGACCCTGGGAAGCTTATTCCGCTGTTTTTTAGAGAAGCCCCCGGATGTCTGTTTACCTGTTTTTTCGTATATATTCTTTTTAAAAAATTGCCGGATGATATCAAATTACAATTAGGAAGCGGACTGTACTATGTGGACACCACAAAACTTGATGAGGACGACAGATATGTTGTTGAAGGTAAGTCTAAAATCGGAAGCGTTGTAATGCAGGTGATAGTTTTTGAGGCAATAGTGCTTGGAATTATTGCTGAGATCGCAGCGAGAGAGCTGTACGCGGATATGACATTACGCGGCGGAATAGAGATGGCGATGCTCATATCGATCATAATTACTCCGATGGCGATTTTTGTTAATAACTATGCGCAGTACAGGATTGCAGAGCCTATAAGGATTTTGTCGAATGCCGTTACCGATATTTACAATTCCCAGGACACGGATATAAATGCAAGCGTAGAGGGGGTTCACAGACTTAGGATAGATACCAACGATGAGATAGAGGATCTGTATCATGCTATCGATCTTACTTTTTACAGATTCATGGAATACATTGAACTTGTGAAGAGCAGACAGCATATTGAGGATCAGCTTAGAGTGGAAAAGAGTGCCAATGAAGCCAAGTCGCGATTTCTTTCAAATATGTCTCATGAGATAAGGACACCTATAAATGCAGTACTTGGTTTTGATGAATTGATACTCAGGGAATGTAATGATGCGAATATCTTAAGTTATGCCACAGATATTCAGAATTCGGGAAAAACTCTTTTGGCACTTATAAATGACATACTTGATTTCTCCAAGATTGAAGCGGGAAAGATGGAGATACTGCCTGTAGAGTACGATGTCTGTTCGATGTTAAACGATGTTATCAATATGATCGATGTAAAGACCTATGAGAAGGGGCTTGAGTTTGTCGCAAATATTGCGGAAGATATACCGCATGTGTTGTTTGGCGATGAAACGAGAATAAAGCAGTGTATAATGAATCTTCTTACAAACGCGGTGAAATATACCGATACCGGAACGGTCACAATGGTCATATATAAAGAGGATTATGAGCCTGAGATAAACAGTAATGACTTTAGCGAGAAGATAGTCCTTGGAGTGCGGATAATCGACACCGGAATAGGGATAAAAGAGGAAAATATTGAAAAACTTACGCATGCCTTCGAGAGAGTTGATGAAATGAGAAACAGAACGATTGAAGGCACAGGACTTGGAATAAGCATAGTCACAAATCTTTTGGGACTTATGGGGGCAAAGCTCAATGTAAAGAGTGAATACGGAAACGGCTCGGAGTTCTCTTTTGAAGTGATACAGACCGTGATCAACAGAGAGCCTGTCGGAGACTTTAGCAAGAACTACAGTCACAGCAAGGTTGACATGAAGCAGTATAAAGAAAGCTTCCATGCACCTAAAGCCAAGATTCTTGTTGTCGATGATGTGAGCACTAATCTTGCCGTGATACAGGGACTGCTTAAAAAAACACTTATTACTGTCGATACGGCGCTCAGCGGAAGAAAAGCTCTTGAACTGGTTGCCGCCAATAAATATGATATTATTTTCCTTGATCACAGGATGCCTGAACTTGACGGCGTTCAGACTCTTCATATGATGAAGGGGCAGAATAACAATATGAATAAGAAGACTCCGATTGTGGCACTTACGGCAAATGTCATTTCGGGATCGAGAGAAATGTATTTCAGAGAAGGATTTACGAATTACTTATCAAAACCTGTTTCGCCGGGTAAATTGGAGGAAATGATACTCAGCTATCTTCCTTCATATAAAGTTTCACTTCCGGGAGACAGCGATTTTGTTGAAAACGGTAATGAGGATAAAAAGAAAGAAGATGATATAGAATCAAGGCTTGGGCAAGTGCAGGGGATTGACGTTAAGACGGCTATAGCAAGGTGCGGTTCGCCCGAAGCGGTTGTTGATGTTATCAAGGATTTCAGGATTTCAATAAAAGAAAAAGCTAATCTTATTGAAAAAACTGCGGATGAAGATATCAAAAATTACAGGATATATGTACACGGGCTTAAGAGCTCCGCGATGGCGATAGGAGCAAAAGAACTCTCACGACTTGCGGAATATCTTGAGGATTGTGCGGAAAAAGAAAATCTGATCGAGATCGAGGCGCAGACGCCTAAGCTTCTTGAAATGTACAGAAGTTACATTGACAAACTGGCCGGTATCGCGGGCGAAGCAGAGGATGATCAGGATAAGCCGGTTATACCGGAAGATGAACTTAAAGATGCTTTTTCTGCGATAAAAGAATTTGTTTCGGCATCATATTTTGATAGTGCCGATGACATAATGAACATGCTTGAAGAATATAGTATTCCTGAGAAATATAAGGATAAGTACAGAGATGTAAAAAGACTTATGGCGGCAGTTGACAGAGACGGACTATTGAATATATTGTAGTAATAGCGCAAAGCGGAAGGGCATGATATGGAAAAACGCGTACTCTTAATAGGCCATGGAAAAAGCTTTATGGTTAATGCCATAGAGAAGGGGCTCGAGAAGGAAGGATACGGAGTTTTAATGACAGAACCCGAACGGGAGGATATTGAGGGCATGGAGAACCGGCCCAATATTTATCTTTTGTACATGGGTGATCTGGCGGAGTCTGACCATGAGCTGCTTGAATATCTTAATGATGCGATAGACAGCGAACGTTTTTTGCTTTATATCATTGGGAATAAAGAAGAACTTGATCTGGCAATCAATTATATTGCCAAGGAAAAAGTTCAGGAAATGTATCTCAGACCTCTCGATGTTAAGCTGATTACGGAAAATCTCAATTCTGTTGTGGAATACAGCGAGATTGATGATGAGCTGAAAAAGAAAATCCTCATAATAGATGATGACGGAACTATGCTCAGAATGATGAGAACCTGGCTGTCGGTGAAGTATCATGTATATATGGCAAGCTCGGGAAAGATCGCTCTGTCTTTTTTGGCGAAAAATCCTATAGATCTTGTACTTCTTGATTATGAAATGCCGGGAATGGACGGGGCAACGGTTTTGAAGGAAATAAGAAACACTCCTGCATACAAGGATATTCCTGTTATTTTCCTTACCGCTAAAGATGACAAGGAGAGCGTTATGAAGGTGGTTGGACTTAAACCTGAAAAATATCTCCTTAAATCAATGCCGAAAGAAAAACTTACCAATGCGATTGATGAGTTTTTTATTATTAAATCTATGAAAAAAGCGAGGAAGGAATAGTTATATGATTTCAAAATTGATCGACAAGATTGTAAACACAGGTGCGCCTATTGTAGTGGGACTCGATCCCAAGCTTGATTTTGTACCTGATGCAATAAAGAAAAGATGCTTTGAAGAAAAGGGTGAGAATCTTGACGGAGTTGCAGAGGCGTTCTGGCAGTTTAACAAAGAAATCATTGACAATATATATGATGTGGTTCCTGCAGTAAAGCCACAGATTGCAATGTACGAGGAGATTGGTATTCCCGGTCTCATCGCATTTAAGAAGACAGTAGATTACTGTAAGGAAAAAGGACTTATCGTTATCGGAGATATCAAGAGAGGCGATATCGGTTCTACAGCACAGTCTTACGCAGTCGGACATCTTGGCGGTGTTAAGGTTGGAGACAAAGTATTTAAAGGCTTTGATGAAGATTTTGTAACTGTTAATCCTTATCTTGGATCTGACGGTGTTAAGCCTTTCATAGATATCTGTAATAAAGAAGACAAGGGTATATTCGTTCTTGCAAAGACATCAAATCCTTCAAGCGGAGAGTTTCAGGACAGACTTATCGACGGAAAGCCTCTCTATGAGATAGTAGGCGCTAAGATAAGAGAGTGGGGCGAAGAGTCGACAGACGGTTCATACAGCAATGTGGGTGCCGTAGTCGGAGCAACATATCCCGAGATGGGCAAGGTGCTCAGAGAGATCATGCCTCACAATTACATCCTTGTTCCCGGATACGGAGCACAGGGCGGTAAGGGAAAAGACCTTGTTAACTTCTTTAATAAAGACGGACTCGGAGCAATCGTAAATTCTTCGAGAGGAATCATAGCAGCATGGAAGAGCGACAATTACAAGCAGTTTAGTGACGGAAAAGTCGGAGAAGCAGCTAGAGCAGCTGTGCTCGATATGAAGGCAGATATTGCCGGTGCGCTCGCTGAGTAATAAAACAAAAGGAATAATTTGCATACTGGCAGCGGCTTTCGGCTTTGCACTTATGACGGCGTTCGTTCGTGCAGCCGGAGACGTTCCCGTTATGCAAAAGAGCTTTTTCAGAAATCTGGTTGCAATGTTCATCGCATCTATCGCTCTTATAAGATCGGACATTGGTTTTAAGATTGAGAAGAGCTACAGACTTGATATTTTCTTTAGGTGTCTTTTTGGTACGTCGGGTGTTATCGCTAATTTTTACGCCATAGGTAAACTTGGAATCGCAGATGCGAACATGCTAAATAAACTGGCACCGTTTTTTGCTATCATACTGTCGATTCCGTTATTAAAAGAAGTTCCGTCAAAGATTGATGCGATATCAACTTTGATTGCTTTTGTCGGAGCTCTTTTTATCATAAGACCGACAGGTATTGTTTCCGAGATGTTTCCGGCTCTCGTTGCTTTTTACGGAGGATTCGGTGCGGGAACGGCATACGTGTTTGTTAGAAGAGCAAGCAAAAAAGGTGCAGAGACACCGACTATTGTTTTTGCGTTTTCAACTTTTTCATGCCTTGTAACGCTTCCGTTTATAGTATTTGACTATCATCCCATGACAAAGTGGCAGCTGATAAGTCTGCTTATGGCGGGAGTATCCGCTTCGCTCGGACAGTTTTCGATTACTTCGGCGTATCGCTTTGCTCCGGCAAAAGATCTGTCGGTATTTGACTATACACAGGTTATATTTGCCGCGCTTATCGGTATTGTGGCGTTTTCTGAGACTCCGGTTTTGCTGAGCATACTCGGATATGTCATAATAATAGGCGTTTCGGTGGTCAGATGGCTTAAGAGAAATGAAGAAAAATGAAGTGAATATATTAATTGTAGATATTAATGTAAGATGCTATAATACTTTCTCAGAGGAAACGAATACGTTTCGGCATTATATATAAAGACAATATAACTAAAGGAGTTTATGAGTTATGGAGAGATATAAGGAAGAGTTCATTGAATTTATGGTAGACAGCAATGTCCTTAAGTTTGGAGAGTTTACTCTGAAGAGTGGTCGTAAATCTCCTTTTTTTATGAATGCGGGAGCATATGTTACCGGTTCACAGCTTAAAAAGCTCGGTAACTACTATGCGAGAGCAATTCATGATACATTCGGACTTGAATTTGATGTCCTTTTTGGACCTGCATATAAGGGAATTCCGCTTACTGTTGCAACAAGTATGGCAATCAGCGAGCTTTACGGAAGAGAAATCAGATATTGTTCCAACAGAAAAGAAGTAAAGGATCACGGTGATAAGGGAATTCTTTTGGGAACAAAGCTTCGTGACGGAGACAGAGTTCTTATAATCGAAGATGTTACAACATCCGGAAAATCTATCGAAGAGACAGTTCCGATCATTCAGACTCAGGCTGATTGTGATATCGTTGGACTTATGGTATCTTTGAACAGGCAGGAAAAAGGTCAGGACAGCGACATGAGCGCTCTTGACGAGATCAAAGAGAGATATGGCTTCAGCGCACATTCAATTGTTACTATGGATGATGTTGTAAGTTATCTTTACAACAGACCGATCGACGGAGAGGTTCTTCTTACAAAAGATATCAAGAAGGCAATTGACGAGTATTACGCTGAATACGGCGCTAAGAAAGACTGATAACAGACTGCAGCGGTGAAACCGCCTATGGAGGTACATTATATGGAAGAACATACATACAAGGTGCTTGGAGGCACGGGCGCTATGAATATAGCATTGGGAGTGGTTTCACTTGTAGTGGGGATAACTGCCGGAATATTGCTTATAGTATGCGGAGCAAAGCTTCTCGGCAGCCGAAAGAATGTAATTATCTGATATTTAGAAAACGACTGGAAGGCATGAAGAAATTCAATTTAAAAAAGATCAATATTCTAAATAAGCTTAGTCTAGTCAGGGAAAAGTACGTCTTTACTGACAACAGACATCCTGAAAAAGGAATAATGTCTACCATACTCGGAATCCTGTCAGATGTATCGCTGGTGACGGCAGTACTCTTTTCATACAGGAACGGGGGGCAGGCTCTTATGAGATACGCCGCAGCGGCATTTGTTGCGGCGATATTTTCATGTTTGGGACTCACTCTTGGAATCATGTCCCGAATGGAAAAAGATATATTTAAGTTGTTCCCGAATCTTGGAATTATACTTAACCTGATTGCAGTTCTTTTTATTATTTTTATTTTGGTTCTCGGCTTTATGTGATCATAAGCGGGAGAGAACAGCGGGAGCGAAAGGAAAACGGAAATGACTGAAAATGAATCAGTATTTGAATTTAGCGTTGGAAATGATGTTACCGATGAGAGATATTCTCTTGCAATTGAGAGGGTGACGGAGATTTTAGGCGAACATATAGAGAATAAAGAGTTTGATGACTATTTTCACACGGTCAGAGATTTTATTCTTATGATAGACGAGACCTATAAATGGTCCGAAAACGGCGGGAAAGATGCGGATACTCTTAAGGAGCTTCAGGAGAGAAATAAGAAACTCTACAGCGACATTCTTCCCGAGAACTATGACAGAAGTTATGGAAATCCTGCATATGCATGCGGTAAGCTCGGAGATGAATTCGGTAAGATCTTATCGGCATTGTATTTTGAACTTCGATCAATGATCACAAATGCTTTTGAGCTTCAGAAGTATGAGATTTTGATCAGGGTAGAAATGTTTCTTGAAGTATACGGAGCTTTTTTGCAGGCTTCGGAAGAAGGAAAACTTCCTGAATATGAGAGCATCAGACAGATCATGTACTGGTTCTACAGCGATTATGCTGAGGAAGAGAAGATGCTCAGATTTGCACAGATGGTCGATCCTGAGGATGATTATTTCAGGAATATTATAATGAACAGTGATCTGAGTGACATACGTTACCTGTACAAATTCGGTGAGTATGTAACGGACAATGAGATAAAGACAGCAGAACATCTCATGAAGATGTCGGAAGAAGAGATTACCAAGATAGCCGATACTTTCACTGAAGGTTATCGTATCGGATTTGCCGTAACAGGCAAGGATATCAGCATTAAAAGTACTGCATCTGTAATTTATATTTTGGGATTTGAGAGAATCATCAGAAAGGCTGTTGCCAATTTTGAAAAGATTGGACTTAAATCCGGAATCTTTCGTTCCGTCATGAGCACTTTCTACACAGCAGGAAGTGCAAGAAGGGCCGGATGTCACGGTGCGATTCCCAACAAGCAGTTTGATTACGATCACAAGGATGACGATGGTTTATTCCTTGATGCAGCTCTTGTTAACAGAAGACTTGAAGCAGTCAGAGCTGCGGGAGAAAAATATAAGAAAGAAGCCAAGTTATACGGCGGTCCCGCTGTGCTTGACGGATTCGGCGATGTACCTTTTTCACCCGAACAGAAGAAGGAAGCGGTTCATCTTAATGACGAGCAGAGTAAGCTTCTTAGTGATTTCAAGATCAGGGCTTCGCTTATTCAGAACGAATATATTATAGGAAAAGAGAGAAGCTTTACTATCATTTCTTTCCCTGTGCCGAATATCGGTGACCGCTATGAAGAAATCTTTGATGAGACTGTCAGGATAAATACTCTTGATTATAATCTCTATCAGAATATACAGAAGAAGATAATCGATGCGCTTGATGAAGCAAAGTACGTGACAGTCAGGGGAATGGGCGATAATCACACGGATATCAAGGTTATGCTTCATGAGATAAAAGACAAAGAGAAGGAGACAAATTTTGAGAACTGTGTTGCGGATGTAAATATTCCCGTCGGAGAAGTGTTTACATCACCAGTACTTGCCGGAACGTCAGGAATACTGCACGTTACGGGCGTTTATCTCAAGGGACTTTACTTTAAAGATTTAGAGATTAAATTTAAGGACGGATGTATCGAAGATTACAATTGTTCAAATTTTATAATTGAAGAAGACAACAAAAAATATATAAAAGAAAATATCATGTACAACCACGATACTCTGCCCATTGGCGAGTTTGCAATCGGCACAAATACCACAGCTTACATGTTTGCGAGGAAGTTTGGTATCGCAGACAAGCTTGAGATATTGATCGCAGAGAAGACAGGACCGCATTTTGCGGTGGGTGACACATGTTATTCCTATGAAGAGGATAACGACACATTTAATTTTGACGGAAAGAAGATCATTGCAAAAGAAAATGAGATTTCCGCAAAGCGTAAAACAGATCCGGATAAGGCATATTTCAGCTGCCATACAGATATAACGATTCCTTACGACGAACTCGGCGAGATAAAAGCTGTAAGAGAGGACGGAACCGGCGTAACTATCATAGGAAACGGCAGATTCGTGCTTCCCGGCACGGAAGAGTTAAATAAGCCTCTGGATGAATAAAATAAACCATAGGTTGTAAGAAAAAAAACTATTGGTTGAATAAAAAAGTGGCACAATATATTGTGTTGTGCTATGATACAAGTGGCTAAATGTTGAAGCAGAAAAATGGAGGAAAACATGGCAAAAGTTGGAATAGTAATGGGCAGTGATTCAGATATGCCTGTTATGGCAAAAGCTGCAGATATTCTTGAGGAGCTCGGGATTGAATATGATATGAGAATTATATCCGCTCATAGAGAGCCCGATGAGTTTTTTGAATATGCGAAGACTGCAGAAGAAAAGGGATTTAAAGTAATTATCGCCGGAGCAGGAATGGCGGCACATCTTCCCGGAATGTGCGCTGCGATATTCCCTATGCCCGTTATAGGAATCCCTATGCACACAACTTCTTTGGGAGGCCGTGATTCTTTATATAGTATAGTTCAGATGCCTACCGGTATTCCTGTTGCTACAGTTGCTATCAATGGTGGAGCAAATGCAGGTATACTTGCAGCAAAGATTTTGGCAACAGGTGATGAGAAGCTTCTTGAGAAACTTAAGAAGTACACTTCTTCACTTAAGGACGGAGTTGTTGCCAAGGATGCAAGACTTCAGGAAGTCGGATACAAGAACTATTGATCGGTTATTGAATATAAATAGGCGAAATGCGAGGAGTTAAAATATTATGGCATTGGATTACAAAAAGGCTGGCGTTGATATCGAAGCAGGATATAAGTCTGTTGAACTTATAAAAGGTTATGTTAAAGAGACAATGAGACCGGAAGTACTTGGAGGACTCGGTGGTTTTTCGGGTGCATTTTCACTCAGTAAGATAAAAGACATGGAAGATCCGGTTCTTTTGTCCGGAACAGACGGAGTCGGAACAAAGATTAAGCTTGCGTTCCTTCTTGACAAGCATGATACTATCGGAATTGATGCTGTTGCAATGTGTGTGAACGACGTTGCATGTGCAGGCGGTGAACCGCTGTTTTTCCTTGATTATATTGCATGCGGCAAGAATATTCCTGAGAAGATCGCTGCGATTGTTAAGGGTGTTGCCGAAGGTTGTAAGCAGTCTGATGCTGCACTTATCGGCGGAGAGACAGCCGAGCATCCCGGACTTATGCCAGAGGATGAGTATGACGTTGCAGGATTTGCTGTCGGCGTTGTAGACAGAAAAGATATGATTGACGGAAGCTCAATAAAGGACGGAGACGTACTTATCGGTGTTGCTTCAAGTGGTGTTCACAGTAACGGATTTTCACTTGTAAGAAAAGTATTCGATATGACAAAAGAGAGCCTTGAGACATATTATGATGAGCTCGGTGCTACTCTCGGTGAGACACTTCTTACACCTACAAGAATCTATGTAAAGATGATGAAAGCAATCAAGAATGCAGGTGTTAAGGTTAAGGGATGCAGCCATATCACAGGTGGCGGATTTTATGAGAATGTGCCCAGAATGCTTCCTGACGGAATCAAGGCTGTGATCGAGAAGAACAGCTATGACATTCCCCCTATCTTCAAGCTTATGCAGACAAAGGGCGGAATTGAAGAACAGATGATGTATAACACATATAATATGGGACTTGGCATGGTTCTTGCCGTTGATCTGAGTGATGTTGATGCTGCAATGAAAGCTATTGAGTCAGCAGGTGATAAGGCTTGGGTGGTAGGTAAGGCAGTTGCAGGCGAGAAGGGTGTAGAACTCGTATGAAGATAGCGGTTATGGTTTCCGGTGGCGGAACAAATTTGCAGGCTATAATTGATGGTATCGCAAACGGTACTATCACAAATACTGAGATCTCACTTGTATATAGCAATAATCCGAATGCTTATGCAATCGAGAGAGCAAAGAAAGCCGGTATTCCTTACGCGGTTAAGAGCCCTAAGGAATTTGAAAACAGAGATGATTTTAATAAAGCATTATTAAAGATCTTACAGGATGCCAATCCGGATCTTATTGTTCTGGCGGGATGTCTTGTTGTTATTCCGGAATGTGTTGTTAAGGCATTTCCCAACAAGATAATCAATATCCATCCTTCACTTATACCGGCATTTTGCGGTACGGGTTTTTACGGACTCAAGGTACATGAACAGGTGCTTAAGAGAGGCGTAAGAGTATCAGGTGCCACAGTTCATTTTGTTGACGAGGGAACGGATACGGGACCGATAATATTGCAGAAGCCTGTTATGATAAGACAGGATGACACTCCGGAAGTGCTTCAGAAGCGTATTATGGAGCAGGCAGAGTGGAAAATCATGCCGATGGCGATTGATATGATAGCAAACGGCAGAGTAAGAGTAGAAGACCATAAAGTAATTATTGACGGATACGAAGAGGAGAAGATTTTTTCATGAAGGTTTTAATTGTTGGCGGAGGCGGAAGAGAACATGCTATTGCTGAGGCTGTTTCAAGAAGTCCTCAGGTTTCAAAGATATATTGTGCTCCCGGAAACGGTGGAATTGCTGAACTTGCTGAATGTGTGCCGATAACACCTATGGAATTTGATAAGCTTGTTTCTTTTGCGAAAGAAAAAGAAATCGATCTTACCGTTATCGGAATGGACGATCCTCTTGTAGGAGGAATCGTAGATGCATTTGAAGCTGAGGGACTCAGAGTATTCGGCCCCAGAATGAATGCGGCAATACTTGAAGGAAGTAAGGCTTTTTCAAAAGACCTTATGAAGAAATACAATATCCCTACAGCGGCTTATGAGACATTTGATAATGCCGGGGATGCTCTTAAGTATCTCGAAACAGCTAAATTTCCCATTGTTCTTAAGGCTGACGGACTTGCACTCGGTAAGGGTGTTCTTATCTGCAACAACCTTGAGGAAGCTAAGGATGGCGTAAAAGAGATCATGGAAGATAAGAAATTCGGAGATGCCGGTAATCACATGGTAATCGAAGAATTTATGACAGGAAGAGAAGTTTCCGTATTGTCTTTTGTAGACGGAAAGACAATAAAGCTCATGTCCTCAGCTCAGGATCATAAGAGAGCGGGAGACGGAGATACTGGACTCAATACGGGAGGAATGGGCAATTTCTCACCCAGTCCTTTCTACACGGAAGAAGTAGACAAGTTCTGCCGTGAGAATATTTACAGCAGAACCGTTGAGGCAATGGCAAGTGAGGGAAGAGAGTTCAAGGGAGTAATCTTCTTCGGACTTATGCTCACACCGGACGGACCTAAGGTTCTTGAGTACAATGCAAGATTTGGAGACCCTGAGGCGCAGGTGGTACTCCCGAGACTCAAGACGGATATTATTGATGTATTTAATGCATGTATCGACGGCAAGCTTGATGAAATCAATCTTGAATTTGAAGATAAGGCAGCCGTATGTGTTGTTCTTGCAAGCGAGGGATATCCGGTAAGTTATGAGAAAGGTAAGCTTATAACCGGTCTGGATAATTTCAAGGGCAAGGATGGATATTATTGTTTCCATGCGGGAACAAAAAAGACTCCGGAAGGAATTGTTACTAACGGAGGAAGAGTTCTTGGTATCACCGCAAAGGGTGATACATTGGAAGAGGCTCGTACTAAGGCCTATGAAGCTACAGAATGGGTGAGCTTTGAAAACAAGTATATGCGTCATGATATAGGAAAAGCAATCGATGAAGCAAAAAAGTAATAAAACCAGCAAAAAGTGCCTGCAGTATATGGCACAAATCCTAAGTTGAAAAGGAGGCTGTATGAAGAATACGATGGAAAAGATAATAAGAAACACTATACTTTCTCTAGCATTGTCATTAGCAGTTTTTATCGGCTTCGGGATTGGTGCGAATGCATATACAACGACAACCGGAAAAGTAAAAGCTGATAATGTTAAAGTCAGAGAATCAGCAAGCACCACATCTTCTCAGGTATCAAGTGTAAGCCAGGGAGCTACGGTTGACATTGTAGATGAGGAAAAAGACGATTCCGGATATGTATGGTATAAGATTAAAGTAAAAAATGATGAATATGGCTACATAAGAAGCGATCTTGTCGAAAAGTCAGGCGGTTCATCAGGAGATTCATCCGATAACAGCGGATCATCTTCTGAAGTAAAAGCTGTTGATCAGAAGACCGTAGAAGTTCTTGCTGACAGTGGAACTATCAGACAGGGTGCAGGTACAAATAAGGACGCTGTAGGAAAAGTAAAAAAAGGCGACACAGTAACAATTGTTGGAGAAACAAAAGGTTCAGACGGAAAGAAATGGTATGAAGTTACTTTCGGAGAGAGCAACAGTAAGGGTTTTATCAGAAGCGATCTTGTTGCTGATTCGGAAGTTGCATCCCAGTCCGTAAAGTCAGAACAGACTGATGCTCCTTCGGATAACAGTAGCCCGGATGTTGTTGCTGAACTTGCGGAAAGCGATGAGCTCTTGAATGAAGACACAGAAGAGGAGCCGGAAGCAGATACTGAGGCTGAGGCTGAAGCAGGTGCAGAGCCTATTGCTCCTGATGAGGTAGGAGACGGAAAGTACTCTCTTACATATGAATCTGAGAACGGTACATGGTTCCTTAATGTTATAGAAAAGAAACAGAGAGTGGATGTTGATAATCTCTTGCAGGTTGCTGACAGTTCCAAAGGATATTATGAAAACGCTCAGACATTTAAGAAAATAGCAATTGCTGTAGGTGCATTGGCGGTTGTTCTTGTGATCATAATTGTAATCCTCATTTTCAGACTCAGAGATGCATCTTATTATGATGAGGAAGAGGATGAAGATGATGAGGATGACGAAGACGAGGAATTTGATCGTTATTCTTCACCCAAGAAGCGTTCAAGAGATAATGCAAGAAGCAGGGATGTATCGAGAAGTGAAGTAGAAACTGACGACGATATGGGCGTTAACTTAAAGAAGAGAAGACGCTCAAGAGATGAGGATGAAGAAGAACCTCAGAGCCGCAGAGCAGCAGCCAGAAGAGCTCCTGAAGATGCTCCCGAAAGACCTGCAAGGAGAACGGTTACTCCGGAAGACAGAGCAGCCAGACCTGCAAGGCCTGAGCGTCCTATGAGAAGAAGACCTGATGATTCTTTCGAAGAGCGTCCTTCAAGAGGCGCGGAAGAGAGAACTGTCAGACCTTCAAGAAGAGATGACGATTCTTTATATGAGGATTCAAGATATGAAGAAAGACAGCCATCTGACAGAAGGATGAGGACAGAGGAGACAGCAAAGGATGAAGCTCCTTCAAGAAGAGCTAAGAACTTCCTTGGAGACGATGACGACTTTGAGTTCGAGTTCCTTGATCTTGATGATGATGACAGATAATTTGAACAAAAATGATTTAAAAGCGCCGGTTCTTGGCTTTTGTGAGAGAACCGGCGCTTTTTTCGGGATTTTTTATTCATAAAATTGACGAATCTGTATCACGTGTTATACTAAATATATCACAAGTATGCAACAGGAGGCGGAGATGATCATAGAAATTGATTTTAACAGTGATGAAGCTATTTACATACAGCTTTGTAATCAGATCATTTTGGGCATAGCTACGTCTCAATTTCGCGAGGGAGAACAGCTTCCCAGCGTGAGGCAGCTTGCGGAGACCATTGGTATCAATATGCATACGGTCAACAAGGCTTATTTGATCCTGCAGAGAGAGGGATTTGTTAAGATTGACAGAAGGCGGGGAGCTATAATCGCCATAGATATTAACAGGATTCAGGCACTTCAGGAGGCTCAATCAGAGCTGGCTGTCGTTCTTGCAAGAGCTATATGTAAGGGCATAGGACGCGGCGAGATACATGAACTTGTAGATAAGCTTTACGACAATTACGAAAGGATAGATGGGATATGAATGATCAATTTACTGTCATGGCTGAGGATGCGCTCAGACTCGCCAAGAAAACAGCAAGAAATTTAAAACTTAATTACGTTGGTACAGAACATATTCTTATGGGACTTATCCTTGAGGACGGAAGCGTTGCTTCCAGGATCCTTATCGATAACGGAATAGATGAAGCCAAGATGATGGACATGATAAAGGACCTTATCGTTCCGGGAAGCAGTGTGAGGACACTCGACAGGGATGGTTTTTCGCCGAGAGCGGAGAAGGTTCTTGAGGATGCACATATCATGTCTGAGCGTTTCAAGGCGGATAAGACCGGAACAGAGCATATTCTGCTTGCTCTTATCAAAGAGGGTGAGAATGTGGCTGTAAGACTTATCAGCACGCTTGGTGTACCTGCGCAGAAGATTTATGCAGAGACTTTGGCTGCAATGGGAGAAGATCCGAATCTGGTAAAAGAAGATCTCGGAAGAAGGCCCAATCCCAGAGGAAGCAAGAAAGGTTCTATTCTTGCGCAGTACAGCAGGGATTTGACTGCTCTTGCGCGTGAAAAGAAGCTTGATCCTGTAGTGGGAAGAGAAAGAGAAATAAAGAGAGTTATTCAGATATTAAGCCGCAGGACCAAGAACAACCCTTGCCTCATAGGTGAACCCGGTGTAGGTAAGACTGCGGTTGTAGAGGGACTTGCACAGAGAATAGTTTCCGGAAATGTGCCTTTTACAGTGCAGGATAAGAGACTTGTTACACTGGATCTTTCCGGAATGATCGCAGGCTCCAAATACAGAGGTGAGTTTGAGGAGAGAATCAAGAAAGTCATAAAAGAAGTTACAGAAGACGGAAATATAATTCTTTTTGTCGATGAGATGCATACTTTGATCGGTGCCGGCGGTGCAGAAGGCGCAATCGATGCATCAAATATCTTAAAGCCCTCTCTTGCAAGAGGTGAGATTCAGATGATCGGTGCGACCACTATTACTGAATATCGCAAGTATGTAGAGAAGGATGCTGCTCTTGAGAGACGTTTCCAGCCTGTAAATGTGGATGAACCTACAAAGGAAGAGTCTGAAGAGATATTAAAGGGCATAGTAAGCAAGTATGAAGAGCATCACAGGGTTACTATTACTCCTGAAGCAATAAAGGCAGCCGTAGAGCTCTCTGAGAGATATATTAACGACAGAAATCTGCCGGATAAGGCAATAGATCTTATCGATGAAGCTGCATCCGCTGTAAGACTTCGCACGGTTGGAGGATCACCTAAGCTTAAAGAAGTTGAAGATGCTATTGTTGAATATGATCATAAGATTGAAGAAGCGCTCAAGAGTGATAATTTTGACCTTGCGGGACAGCTTAACAATGAGCAGAAGAAGCTTATGTCCAAGTATAACAGGGTAAAGAATGCGGACAAGAAGAAAGAACTTTCTTCAGGCCTTGTTGTAAATGAGAATGATATTGCGGAAGTTGTTGCCCAGTGGACAAGAATTCCGGTTAAGAAGATTGCTGAGAAGGAATCGGAGAAGCTCCTTAAGCTTGAATCTGTTCTTCATAAGAGAGTTATCGGACAGGAAGATGCCGTTAAGGCAATATCCAAGGCTATAAGAAGAGGCAGAGTCGGATTACAGGATCCTAACAGACCTATCGGTTCGTTCCTGTTCCTCGGACCTACGGGTGTGGGTAAGACAGAACTTTCAAAGGCTCTTGCCGAGGCTATGTTCGGTGATGAGAATGCTCTTATACGAGTTGATATGTCAGAATACATGGAAGGCCATTCGGTATCAAAGATGATAGGATCACCTCCGGGATATGTCGGCTATGATGAGGGCGGACAGCTAAGTGAGAAAGTCAGAAGACATCCTTATTCCGTAATACTTTTTGATGAGATTGAGAAAGCTCATCCCGATATATTCAATGTACTTCTTCAGGTTCTTGATGACGGACATATAACTGATGCAAAGGGACGCAAGGTAAGCTTTAAGAATACAATTCTTATTATGACTTCTAATGTAGGCGCCCAGAAGATTGTTGATCCCAAGAAGCTTGGATTTGGCGCGGGTGATGATGCAAAGAAGGACTACGAGGATATGAAGGCCGGAGTAATGGAGGAAGTAAAGAGACTCTTTAAACCGGAGTTTATCAACCGTATTGATGAGATACAGGTATTCCATGCGCTCACAGAGAAGGAGATGATGGATATTGTCACACTTCTTTCGCGTAATCTCAGTAAGAGATGCAAAGAGCAGATGAATATCAATCTTACTATTTCTCCTGCGGTTAAGAAGTTCCTTGTTGAAAAGCATTCTGATGCCAAAATGGGTGCAAGGCCGTTAAAGAGAGCTATTCAGTCAGCAATTGAAGATGCGATGGCAGAAGAACTTTTAAAGGGCAATATCAAGGGTGGAAGCGATGTTACGGTGTCATTAAAAGACAAAAAGATTGTGTTTGTTTCAAGTGATGGCAAAAAAACATCAGTAAAAAAGGTGGCTGTAAAGACTACTAAGCCCAAGAGAGCGCTTAAAACAAAGACTTCTGTGACAACCAAGAAACCTGCTTCAAAAACAAGTAGAAAAAGTGCCAAAAAGACGTCAAAAAAATAAGTGAATTTTAAGTTTATAATTTGACGAATATGAATTATAATAATAATAACTATTATTAGCACTATATCTCAGGAGGGTTATTATGGCTGTCGTAGAGCAGTTGATACGTGCCGAGAGCGATGGAAGCATCAGCTTCGGTAACTATGAGCTTAAAGAAAAGACTAAACTAGAAAACTTTGAACACAATGGAGATGTATTTAAAGTAAAGACCTTTAAAGAAATTACAAAGCTTGAGTGTAACGATAATTTCGTATATGAATCCGTTCCGGGCACTGCAGTTACAGGCTTTAAAGAGAATGAAGGAGGAGTTGAGTTTAGTGTAGAAGGCGAGAATGATGCGCAGATTACACTTGGTCTCCTCGAAAATACAGAGTACAGTGTTTATGTGAATGGTAACAGCATCGGCAAGATGAGTACCAACCTCGGAGGAAAGCTTAACCTGAGCGTTGAGTTATCCGGAAATGGCGCTACTAGCGTTAAAGTAGAGAAGTAAGATTATGTCGGAGGGCTTTTCGAGTATTTTCGAAAGGCCCTTCGCTTTTCGTAGAAATTGTTTTATTTAGGGGGAGAATGTATGGCAACAAAGATCAAGACAGTTTTTTATTGCCAAAACTGCGGGTATGAGTCATCCAAATGGATGGGGCAGTGCCCGGGATGTAAAGAGTGGAATACCTTTGTGGAGGAGACTGCAAAGCCTGTTTCAAAGAAAAAAGGTAATTCATCTGTATTATCAAACGGAGGCGAATACAGCAGTCCGAAATCACTTTCCGAGATTGAGATGAAAGATGAGGAAAGGGCTGATACTCATATAAATGAACTTAACAGAGTGCTTGGAGGCGGCCTTGTCAGGGGCTCACTGATACTTGTGGGCGGTGATCCAGGAATCGGCAAATCAACGCTTCTTCTTCAGGTTGCAGGCAATCTTTCAGGTGATAAGAGAGATGTTCTCTATATTTCCGGAGAGGAATCGCTTAGACAGATAAAAATCCGCGCAAACAGGATCGGTGATTTTTCCGAAACTCTTAAGTTTATGTGCGAGACTAATCTTGAGAACATCGAAACAACCATAAACAGAGTTAAACCTGAGATTGTCATTATTGATTCGATTCAGACAATGTTCAGTGATTCTGTGACATCGGCGCCCGGAAGTGTTTCACAGGTAAGGGAGTCGACGGCTGTACTTCTTAGAATTGCGAAGAGCCTTAATATAACGGTATTTATCGTTGGTCATGTGACGAAAGAAGGACAGGTTGCGGGCCCCAGGGTACTTGAGCATATGGTTGATACTGTTCTGTATTTTGAGGGAGACAGACACGCATCATACAGAATACTTCGCGCTGTTAAGAACCGTTTCGGATCTACAAATGAGATAGGTGTTTTTGACATGCAGGAGAAGGGACTTGTTGAAGTTACCAATCCTTCAGAGTTTATGCTGGAAGGAAAACCTGAGAATGCCAGCGGATCGATTGTGACATGCTCTGTTACGGGAACAAGACCTATACTTATCGAGATTCAGGCCCTAGTATGCAGGAGCAATTTTGGATTCCCAAGGCGTCAGGCAAACGGAACCGATTATAACAGGGTAAACCTCCTTATGGCAGTTCTTGAAAAGAGAGTAGGGCTTCAGATGGGTGAGTATGATGCATATGTCAATCTGGCAGGTGGAATGAAGCTTGCAGAGCCTTCACTTGATCTTGGAATCTGTATGGCGCTTATATCGAGTTTTAAGAATAAGCCTATAGGAGATGATGTAATCGCTTTTGGAGAAGTAGGACTTTCTGGTGAAGTGAGATCGGTGAATATGGCTGATTCAAGAGTGCAGGAAGCTGAGAAACTGGGCTTTAAGACATGTATAGTCCCCAAAGCTCTTGAAGATAAGCTCAAAAAGAATGTAAAGAATATAAAAGTTGTAGGTGTCTCATCTGTAGCGGATGCGATGAATTACATAGGATGAAATAATCTTTATATGAAAAAAGAGAGTTGTGAAAAACTCTCTTTTTTCATATATATTATTCGTTGATCTTTGCTTTTGAAAGATATATTGCCGTCACGGCAGCTGTCAAAATGATAAAGAAGCGCAGATTAACATGTGTTGCGTCGAATGTTTTGGACATTCTGGCCAATCTGCTGACACCAAGAATCTGGTTATCATTTTCTGCACTTGTTTTTTCAAGACTCTTACCGCCTACGATAATGGTCTTTTTGGAATTCTTAGTATCTTTTGTTGCCGTTGCCGGCGCAGTCTCTGTAGTTTTGCTCGATCCCTTACCGTTATCCTTGGCATCGACAAGTGTGAGTTTTCCGTTTACACAGTTTACCTCGTAGTATTTGGTAACATCATTGCCGTTTTCATCGACAATTCTGAAATTTGTGATCTCATTTACGGATGAACCGACACCGCTCTGGCTTCCGTTGATAACGACGTCAACAAGTTTGTGTCCTTCAAGGAGCGCACCTGATGTAATCTTGACGTTATTGTTTGTTATAGTCTTTCCTGAGTAGTTCTGCACTGTTGTACCGGCTTCAAGTGTGAGCTTTATCGTAGTTACTTTTATCTGTGAACGTTCAGGGGCAGGCTTAACAACCTTGGATGAAGGCATGGTGGATAATACATTTCCTGAATCATCAAGCACCTTTACAACGATTTCTTCGGGAGCAATCTCTTTTCCGTCAAATATAAAAGGAATATGATATGAGCTTATCTGCTTGGCAACAACATATGCTGCATCGATATTTACCCAATAATGTATGCCGTTGTGTTCAAAATGTGTTCCTTCACCTTTTGCACCGGCATTTACTTTCTTTGTCACAAAGTTACCGAGTGCGTCAAAGAAGTGGGTCACGGAATTTACCAAAGGAACGTTATCTTTTACAGTGATGGAAAATCCACCGAAATAGTGATCCTTGCCATCGTATACAAATTCCGATGTGTCGCAGAATGTTGAAATCTCAATAGTTACATCGGGGACAAAAGCCTCGACAACTTCCTCTTCTTTTTTCTCAATCTCTTTTACGGGAGTCTTTGCTCTTATGACACCGTCTACATATATGTTGTCGGGGTCGCATCCGTCTATAAGGTACCATATAACATACTGTTTCTTGGGGTTGAAAGAAGGGTATACCTGTTGAATATCAGTTTCACTCGGATAACGCTTTAATGAAGATACAATCTTGTTTGTAGCGGTAAAATTGTCTTCTTCAAGATTGTCTTCCGAGCCGTCTGAATCGCTTTCGTCCATTGTATCGTCAATAGCATCTCTGAGTGTTATGCTGTCTAAATAGTCATAACCGGTAGAAAACGCAGTTGCTTCCTCGACGTTACCGTCAGGACCTCCGAGGATACGGAAAGTAACGGGATAACTGTAGCTTTCTTCGGCAACTTCCTTGAGTTCTTCTTTGTATTCTTCTTTATATTCAACTTTGGGCTCTTCTTTATAGAGCTCTCGGATTTCTTCTTTTGGCTTATCAACAACTTCATTTGGAATGGAGTTGTTATCTCTATCAATTTTTTTTTCTATAACTTTGGGTAGATCTGATGAATTATCAAAGGATGTCATTTTACCAATAGATGTCGGTTCATCTTGTAATTTTAGTTCTGAAGTATTATTGTCTGATGAAGTATCACCTGTACTTGAGCTGTTGCTTTGTACGGTCTCAGCTTCTTTTGCATACGTCGGAACAGAAGGGCAGAGACATTCTGCCATGGTCAATCCTGCGATCATTATAATAGGAATTATCGCAGAGATACATCTCTTGCGCATAAATAGTTGCTCCTGTTTTTCAAATATAAATGTTCCAAATTTAAATATTCCGAACTATAATAACACAAACCTAAACTTTTTGTAAAATATGTCGATTAATTTTATATACTGTATATAAGATAATCCTATTCGGAGGAAAGTAATAGATGAAAAATGTAGGTTTGAAGGTGGTTTCGGCAATATTATCGGTGATTATTTTTACTTGTATCTCTTTTTCGGAAGTAGCAACACTAAAAATTCATGCCGGAGACGATCCTTATACGGCTTTTTCCAAAGCAACAACGGTTTATAACGGAGTTGATTATAAAGCGGAATATAATCCTTTGTACTACTATCTGAATTACGGAGACCTCAGAGCGGCTTACGGTGCCAATCCGGACAAGCTTATCGAGCATTGGGTGACATTTGGTAAAAAAGAAGGAAGAGTTGCCAACAGACTTATCGGAGACAGCACGGAGTTTGTTGTTCCGACAGGTGATAAAGATGTGATCGTTATTCCCAAGACTAAGCATGACAACGGCGGGATGACATACGATCAGGAAATACAGGCAAGAAATATTGCAAAGCAGATCGCAGAGGCGATTGAAAAAGCTGCCGACGGCGGAGATTCTTCGGGATCTTCCAAATCCAAATCATCCAAGAAAAAGAATATTAAAGAAGTTGAGAAGGTCGCATATGCTGCGGGAATAGTTAAAGCATACTGTGATCTTGGAACATATACAACAAAAGGCAAGATGTACCGCACTGCCTACGGAGTATTTATCGGAGGCGAGTATTCATGCGCGGGAGCTACAAGGGCTCTTGGACTTATACTTGATTATCTTGGCATATCATGGGTTCATAAGAATATAAATACATGGGAAGATCAGTGGTGTCAGGTTATCGTGGACGGCAAAGAGGGATACGGTGACGGTATAAGCGCTACCGCCGGATACGGTAAGCATCCGAATGAAGGCGGAGATGTCAAGGATGTTGTATCTTATTCAAAGATAAGGTATAAATTTGATGTGGCTACTGAAAAGCCAAAGAAGGATAAATAATGAATAGAAAAGGAATGCGAAGGGGAACGAAAATAGCGGCAGTGCTGTTATCTTTTGCTATAGCATTCGGATTGGCGGTTGAAGCAAGAGCTTCGGGAAATACTTCGATAGATGCTCTTACTTTTAAGAAAAATCCGGATGTGACCACTATTCATATCGGAAGTGAAGTAAATTCGATAACATCGGACGCATTTAAGGGACTCTTTAAATTGAGGTCGATTACTGTGAGTGAGAAGAATTCATATTACTCATCATACAGTAATTGCCTCTATAACAAGAATAAAACTGAATTGTTGTGCTTTCCGCCCGCGCTTTCGGGAGCGAAGATACCTGCAACGGTTACTTCGATAGGAGAAAATGCGCTTCTTGGTGTGGGACCGGAATTAAAAAAGCAGATAATAAATGCCGTCAATTCTCAAACGGGTGACAATCTCACGGAAGATAAGGTTCCGGGAGAACATTTTATTCATACTCAATATGGGATCAGATGGAAAGACAAAAAGGGGAATCTGATCGAACCAAACAGTGAGATTATGAGGCTTACGGCTTCTGTTGTGGAAGCATGTACCGACGGAAGCATGACGCAGAGCAAACAGCTTGAAAAGTGCTTTAATTACTTCATAAATGAGGTTTCCTATGAAAGGGAGATGAAAGTCCCGCTTGGTGATTGGACGGGCGATTATGCGCGTCAGATTCTTTTTACGGGAAAAGGAAATTGTTATAAATATGCTGCAGCATTCGCTTATATAGCAAAAGGTCTTGGGTACGATGCAAAAGTTTGTACAGGTACCGTTGCGGCAGCGACCGGAGGAAGGACGCCGCATGCGTGGACTGAAGTAAAGATGAATGACAAGTGGTATATTTTTGATACTGAGATGCAGGATGCGAAGGGGAGCGGCTATTACAAGCAGACATATGAAAAGTACCCTGCGGGACCGCTGGAAAAAGAGGCCACTTGGTCAGTGTATTTTGATTAAATGGGCTCTAGCCTGTTTAAATATATTTTTTTGAGGGGAAGTTTTACAAATGAAAAAAGTAGCAGTAACATCGTTGATATTCATGGGATCGGTTATCTGCCTGTGTGTATTCAACATCATTCTATGTGTGGCGGTGCCGGGATACAAGGATTTTTTGGCATCGGCGGTCGTAGAAGACAAAATCATGCCTGTAGCAGAAGTAAAAGATACGAAGGCTTCAACTGAAGCTTCTACAACGGGCGAAAAGAAGATGACGCTTGAGGAACTGAAAGAGAAATATGATATTTCTGCTATATCGTGCGTTTCATCGGACAACGATGAGGACGATGATAAAGCGGGGCTTTCTATTGTTGATAAAGCTTATCATGAGGATTGCGGAACAGGGAAAGGATATTGGGTTATTACTTATTCTGACGGAAGTACCGCGGTTGAGTGATGAAATTCATATATTTAGTGGGAAAAAAGGTGCTGGCGTAGTTATAGTCAGCATCTTTAAATTTGGAGGATAGAGAGAATGAGAAGGAAATTGTTTACTTTGTTGACAGTTTCTGTGATGACGATTGCTATACTTACCGGATGTGCAAAAGAGAACAGTGAGATTTCGGAGGCGGCAAGTGTTGCTTCTTCTGAAGAGGAGAAGGAACTTACTCCCGCGGATATGAAGGTTGGAGTGTGTATACACAAGTTCTCGGATATTTATATGTCCCTGTTTAAGAATGAGCTTGAAAAAGATCTTATAGAAGCGGGATTTAACAAGGATAATATCAAGATAGTAAATTCAGCCGTCAGTCACGGATATGAAATGCTTCAGATCAGGAAGCTCATTGAGGAAGGGGTTGATATTCTTATTGTAAATCCTGTAAATACATCTATGACGGAAGAAGTTACAGATCTTGCAATTGAAGCCGGAATTCCTCTTATATACGTGAACAGAGAGCCTTTGGCGGCAGAAGAGCTTCGATGGGAGAAGAATAATTGGAAAGTCACCTATATCGGATGTGATGCCAGACATGCCGGAATCATTCAGGGTAAGATTATCACGGATCTTGGAATGGATGTTGTTGATAAGAACGGCGATGGTGTTGTTCAGTACATCATGATCGAGGGTGAGAGAAATAATACTGATGCCTTTTTTAGAACCAAGTTTTCTGTATCGACGTTGGAGAAGGCAGGATGGAGAGTCGCTTGTCTTGCCGACAGTTATGGCAATTGGGATAAGAATATTGCGGAATATGCCGTTAATAAGGCACTTGAAGAACATCCGAATGCGGAAGTGATTTTTTGTAATAATGATTCTATGGCACTAGGGGCTTTGGTTGCTGTGGGCAACGCAGGGCTGATTCCGGGGGAAGACCTTTACATTGTCGGAGCGGATGCATTTGAAAGTGCACTTGAAGAAATCTTAAACGGAAAGATCGCAGGAACGGTATTTAACGATTATGTTCAGCAGGCGCGCCTTACAACAGGGGCGGTTTTGTCATATATGAAGAAACAGAATGTCGAGCATTATTACGGCTGTGATTATGTGAAGGTTACAAAAGAAAATGCAGAGAGCATACTTGATATTATCAGGGATGACAGCGAGGATGAAGAGGAAAATGTGGAGTCCTCCGCAAATTAATGATTACACACTGTGAAAAGCCTGAAAGCATGATGGATACGACGGTTTAATAGTTTTTTTAGCATTGTTTTTGTCCGGTTATAGTATTATATAAGTACTCCTTTTTTGGTGGGGGTGAATGGAGGCATTATGCACGAAGCGACTCAAATCTCGTATGGTTTGGGCACAGTGAATATTACTCTTAATTCAGAAAGCCGGACAGAAATAGATGCACCGGACTTTCGCTTTGCAGACTATGACCAGGTGCTGTGTTCTTGCTTTACGCAAAAAGAATTAGAACAGATTGCGGAAGGCGATCACGCTGAACTTATATTCAATCTTGTTATAAATGATTCTTCCGGCGGTGAAAATGCCGTAAATCCGTTGTCCGGTTTTGCAAGGCTACAGGACAAGATTATTCGTAATTTTAATGAGGGCGTGTATCTGAGTTTTGATGCGTCCAAATCACTTGGAAATAAAGAAGAGTCACAACTTGAGATGTTCTATGAAAAAGTAGATCTTCAGTTTGATATTCCCGAATATCTTTTGAGTGAAGGAAGAGAATTTTTTTTATATTCTGATTATATGGGAAGTGCTGAATTGTTTGAAGATACGGATAAAGAAGCTGAAACATTATCTGTAAATACCAATTTTATCGGTACAAGCATGTTGGGATATCGGGATTTTTCATTTGTTTCCAATGCAAAAACAAGTTATCCTCATGGTCATCAATCCCAGTATTTATGCGTGATTGGGATAATAGCACTCCTGCTGTTATGGAAAAGAATTGATTTTTTACATAAAAAAGAATAAAAAACTATTGCTTTTCTCAAAACAGCGTTATATAATGGAGAACGTCGTCGGGGTGTGGCTCAGTTGGTAGAGCACTATCTTAGGGAGGTAGGGGCCGCGTGTTCGAATCACGTCACTCCGACTATTAAAAACCGCTCAGTTGAGCGGTTTTTTGTTGCTCATTTTTAAAATTTGTTTGACCAAATGTTTGACCTTGTATTGTTTTCACCATTTTTTTATATTTTATTGATTTACTTATTATTTTATTTATATTTTTTTCGATATACATATTGGAGGTATATCGAATGAATACATCATTTAATACAATATGTTCTTTATCACAAACATATTCTTACTCATTTTCTTCGGTCGAAAAAAATACCGAAAGCAGTATTGATTTATCAAAAAAGTTTGATGTAACACCGGTACCTAACCAAAATGAAATAAAGCATGATGAGTTAGTTCGCATTGATTTTGCATTGTGCGGTGAGAAGGGAAATCCATCTGAGCCTTACTGTCAATTTTATAAACCTGCAAACTATTCTGATGATGATCCTGTTTTCGTTGCAAAATTTTATCCATGGGACGATTCAAAGCCTGTTTCCCACGAAATTCATTTGAAAGATATAGATTTTTCTCATACAGACAAATACGAAGCTTTTGCCTATGGCATATACTTGGAAGAACAAGGGAAAATTTCTTATCTGGATGAAATGGTAATTGCTTTTGATCATGCAAATGATAATATGCCGGACAATACTTCAAATTTTAACAAGGTAGATCTCATAGGTTCTATAAAAGAATTTATGAATGAAGGGCTTAAGCATGGATACTATGAACAGTATATGCACTACTTAACTATCTTTAATTCAATAAAAGGAGCAAAGCTATGATTAGGATTAATAATTCATCTAGTCCATTAACCTATAGTAAACCCGCTACTTTATCTTCTGAATCACAGCATATGCCTTCACGTCCGCCTCAAAATGGTGCAATTCTTCAGAGCTATAATGTCCAACGTGATATTTTTATCAATATAACTCCCGAAAGTAATGGAAATATGTCAGTGGATGTAATTTCACCAAAGAATCACGAAATCCTAGAGCATCATTCTATAAATCCAATGGAGGTTAATCCTTCTAACGCGTCTTATCTTGAAATGCTTGCATTGGAACAACACTTATATTCACAGGGAAAGTGTGAGCAATTACTATCAGGTTTTTTCGGAATTCTTTACGAAAATGAAGGCTTGAACGAAAAAGCAAATCATTTAGAAGAGTTAAAAACTTCTATGGATTACTTTTTAAAAGACAATACTTTTGATATGTACTTAAAAAATCGTCAAGCCACGTATGAAATACTAAATTGGAGACCTAGAAAAAGTAAATGATATTTATGTATTGATATAAAATTTTGGCAATCTTAAAAGAATGGAAGGCGTAAAATCTTCTTTGATTAATGTTATAATAAAGCCACAGAAGGGAGCTTTATGTCAGAAGAAATACTTAATGATTGTCTGGATGATAAGCTAAAAACTACAAGTTCATATAATTCTCCTCTAAGAATCCCAGATGAACTTAGAAAGTTTACAGAACGTAGAGAACAACGTGCAGAAGAACTTGGAATTGCATTGTATGTTTTGGAGACAGATACTCGAAGTGATTATGAATTTCAGAAATTAGAAGATTATATAATGGAGAATTTTATTGATCTAGATCTAGATGTTCCGGAAGATATTAAAAAGAAATATCTGGAAATGAAGAAGGATAGAGAAAATTCTTATAATAATTGAGTCGGAAGGTTAAATGCATAGGAATATCTGAAGTTGCGATAAAACGTTGTGTTTGTTTTTGGCGGGGGCGAAGATGAATATAAATATAAATAGCAAGAAAAAAATTCGGATAATAGTAGCTGTTTTAATAACTTTTGGAGTTATTTTGACAGCAATCATTAGTAGCGCTTGTTTGAGAGCAAAAGCAAATTATGAACAACAGATGCAAGATCCTGACATGATAAGATATAGGCAAGAGTTGGCAATCAAAGAAATGATTGATGATTATACAGATGAATATGTAGAACATACTTGGGTATTTGCGCACCAAGAAGATAACAGCGAGCAGTTAAGCGATATAGCTGCATTTATTGTATATAATACTGAAGTTCCTGAGGATATAAAAACTTCTTTGATTGAGGCTATATCTGATGAATTTTCTATAGATAAAAGTAGTATTACGCTGGAATATATGGATTATGAGGAGCTTAAGAAATATTGAGTAAAAAAGGATAAAGAACTACAAACATAGATTTATCTAAGTTTGTAGTTCTTTTGCGTAGAAACAAAGAAATTTGTCGTTGTTGAGAAAGTTGAAATAACCATTTAAAAATGATATATTTTATTCGAAAGAATTTTATTAAAAACAATTTGAATAAAAATAATTTGAATAAAGTGGGAGATTTTGAATGTTTATTGGAAGAGAGCGTGAATTACGTTCGCTGGAAGCAGTGTATGATAAAGCCGGCTTTGGAATGACTGTTATTTATGGCAGACGAAGAGTAGGGAAGTCTACGCTTATTACAGAGTTTATTAAAGGGAAAAAGGCGATTTTTTACACTGCAACGAAAGTAGGCACGGAAAGAAATGTGGAGCTTTTTGCCAAGCAAGTTTTGGATGTGGTAGATCCTGACTATAGTGATGCGTCTTTTTCGTCTATTGAGAGTGTTTTGGATATTCTGACTAATAAAGCGTCTGAATCAGATGAGAAGATTATTCTTGTTATAGATGAGGTCCCTTATTGGGCAGAAAAAGATGAGGCACTTCTTTCGGTTCTTCAGAAATATATAGATACACGGTGGCTTGATAAGAACCTTATGCTGATATTATGCGGCTCGGCACTGAGCTTTATGCAGAATAAGGTGCTGAGTGAAAAGAGCCCTGTTTTTGGAAGGCGTGATTCTCAGATAAAGCTTGAAGCATTTAATTATAGGGATTCTGCATTATTTGTTCCCGGATATTCTTCTGAGGATAAAGCCATTTGCTATGGCGTAACCGGTGGTGTGGCTAAGTACCTGGCTATGATTGATCCAGCCAAAAGTTTGGATGATAACATAAAACGGCTATTCTTTAGCACGGATGGCTATCTTTTTGATGAGACCAAGAACCTTCTTACGCAGGAGTTTACCGATGTGACGCTGGTTAATAATGTTATTGAGCAGGTTGCGTCCGGAGAAAATACTCTTAATATAATAGCAGCTAAAGTAAGAGAGAAAGATACCACAGTGCTTTATTCTTTGGAAAAGCTGATCGATGTGGGATTGGTTGAAAAGAAAAAGTGCATTACAGAGGAGAAAAACAAAAAGAAGACCCAGTATGTGCTGAAAGATCATATGTTTAAGTTTTGGTATGAGTTCATACCAAAAGCCATAAGCGTAATAGAGATGGGGCAGGGAGAGCTATATTATGAAAAAGTCGTAAAGCCGCAGCTGCATGCGTTTATGGGAAGTGTATTTGAGGATATGTGCAGATATTATACCCTTGAACAGGGAATTCGAGGCGCTTTTGGATCTTTTTTGACAGAAGCAGGTACATGGTGGGGCGTGGAACAACTTCAGGATGATAATGGCAAGTGGTATCAGCAGGCTACGGATATAGATGTTGTAGGGTTGTCTACAGTGGATAACACTGCTGTAATCGGTGAATGTAAATTCAAGAATGAGAAAATTGATAAGAGCATATATGAAACGCTTATAGGAAGGTCGAGGTTGATCTCGGGTAAATATAATATAACAAAATATCTTCTGTTTTCGCTGAGTGGATTTACAGATTGGTTTGATACGCTAGATAAAACCAGTATTGTCATGATTACAGTAGATGATATGTACAAATAAAAAAGTGCAGACTTTTGCACATATATAATTTAAACGAGGAAAATTAAATGAAATATATGGTAATTTTACTTGAAAAGATGTGAATCGAATGGAGAAAAGCGTGGAAGAGAAGCAGCATAAAAGACGAGTTCGTTATTCGGGAAAATATCCAAAGAAGTTTGAAGAAAAGTATAAAGAGCACAATCCGGAGAAGTACAAGGATGTGGTGGAGCATGTTATAGCCAAGGGTTCTACGCCTGCGGGGATGCATATTTCCATCATGGTAAAAGAGATACTTGATTTCCTTCAGATTGAGCCGGGGCAGCAGGGGCTTGACTGTACGCTGGGATATGGCGGGCATACTTCAAAAATGCTTGAAAAACTGCAGGGAGAGGGCTGTATCTATGGGCTTGATGTTGATCCCATAGAATCAAAGAAGACCGTGGATAGACTGCGAAACGCCGGATACGGTGATGATATATTTAAGTTTAGGCTGATAAATTTTGAAAATATAGATAAAGTATGCGAAGAAGCGGGCAAGTTTGATTTTGTGCTGGCGGATCTCGGTGTTTCGTCTATGCAGATAGACAACCCCGAAAGAGGCTTTTCCTACAAGATTGACGGGCCTCTTGATCTAAGACTCAATCCTGATAGCGGAGAGTCGGCAGCAGAGCGCCTTCATAATATTACCAAAGAAGAATTTGTCGGAATGCTTGTTGAAAATTCCGATGAGCCGTATGCGGAAGAAATTGCGGAAAAAGTCTTTTCACTTATGAAAAAAGGTAATCCCATGGATACGACAACGGCGCTCAGGGAGGCTATCGAGGCGGCTCTTTGGAAGGTCCCCAAAGAGGAAAAGGCTGTGACTATAAAAAAGAGCTGTGCCAGAGTATTTCAGGCACTTAGGATTGATGTAAACAGCGAATTTGAAGTGCTTTATTCTTTTCTTGATAAGCTTCCTGCGATTCTCAAAGACGGAGGGCGTGTTGCGATACTTACGTTCCATTCGGGCGAAGACAGGCTTGTTAAGAAGTCTTTTAAAGAACTGAAAAAGGCAGGGGTATATAAGGAAATATCAGAGGACGTTATCAGACCGTCCGCGGAGGAGTGCAGGATAAATCCCAGAAGTAAATCTACAAAGATGAGATGGGCTATAAAAAACTAATCTATGGAATGGAGACAGAATGGGGAGAAGAATTCTTATAACCAATGATGATGGGATAAAATCGGAGGGACTTTACAGACTTGTAAAAGAAGCGGTTAAATTCGGAGAAGTGTGGATAGTTGCTCCTGAGAGTGAAAGAAGTGCGGCATCACACAGCATTACCTTAAGACATGGAATAGATGTATATCCTGTGGAATATGAGGTAGAGGGAGAGTATGCGGTTCATGCATATTCTTGCAGCGGAACACCGGGAGATTGTGTGAGAGTAGGATGTACCGCTATAGTTCCGGAAAAACCTACCGTAGTTCTTTGCGGGATCAACTTTGGCTACAATGTGGCTTCTGATATTCAATATTCGGCTACATGCGGATCTGCTTTTGAAGCGGAATTCCAAGGGGTTCCCGCGATAGCGTTTTCAGAAGGCGCGGGCAAATGCCATGAGGTTTCGGACAGATATCTTTTTGAAATATTGGAAAAGCTTATAGATACAGAATTTATGCTGGGAAAGATTTATAATGTAAACTTTCCTTTTTGCCCTCTTTCCGAGTGCAAGGGAGTTCTTTTTGACAGAGGAGTGTCAAGAGGAATGGTATATAAGGACGGATATAAGGTGGCTGAAAAGCTTGAAAACGGCGGCGTGAGATATATGGTCGACGGAGTTTTTACTCCCGAAGCGGAAAATGGGACAGATTACAGAGCCGTTCTTGATAATTATGTATCTGTCGGAACGGTACAAAACGTCGGAAATATATAATGAATATCATTTATAAAAATGCTGAAAAGAATGCATAAAAATTTAGATTTTTCTTTATTTGCTGGAATAAATTATCAGAATAATATAAAATTAATTGTATGAATACTGATAAGATCTTTGGTAAAAGTGCATATTTTTATGATAAAAGAACTGATCCCGAGGAACTTATAAAGCTTGTTTCTTACGGGATTCAGCAGGATGACAACGGCTATCTTTTTCTGGATAATAAAGGAAAATGTGTCTATGCAAACAGGAAAGCCTATAGCATGTTCTATGTTATGGAGGATCTTGACTTTTTGTATGAAACATTTGATTCGTGGAGAAGAGGACTTGGCATAGAGGCGGATGCTACGACCTGGTGCAGAATCTATGCTTCTACGGGAAAAGAGCGTCTTTATCGTGTCAGATTCAGAAGAGTGCATGATGAGAACGGTAAGATCATAGGAAGCGTATATGTCGTTCAGAATGTATCGGATTCACTTGAGGGAGAATACGGCGAGCATTACAGGCTTACTCATGATGACCTTACCCAGCTCTACAACAAAGAAGGATTCATTGCAGCTGTCAGGAACCTTTTGATGAATTCCGAGGAAGAGAAGAGCTATGTGCTGGTTTATTCCAACATAAGAGACTTCAAGCTCATCAATCAGCTCTTTGGCATTGATAAGGGAAATGATATTCTCGTCAATATTGCTGATGCAATTTCCCAGAGAGTCAGGGAAGAGGACGTATACGGAAGGATAAACGGCGATCAGTTTGCTCTTTGCATGCCCAAGGAGAGATTTGACGAAAACGAGTTCAAAGGTGCGGTAAAAGATGTTACAACGCGCCTTACGAGTGCGTCTTACTCTGTGCATATGCAGCTTGGTGTGTACGAGATAAGAGACAAAGATATGGATATATCGCTTATGTGCGACAGGGCTTACATGGCATGCAAATCGATAACGAAGGATGGAACCTGTGAGATTGCATGGTACAGCGATGATATGCTTATCAATGCTCTTTTGGAAAAAGAAATTCTTTCGAGCTTTGATTTTGCTATCATAAACAGACAGTTTGGGATTTATCTTCAGCCGCAGGTCTATGCGGACGGGAAAATGTTTGGGGCGGAGGCCCTTGCAAGGTGGATTCATCCCGAGAATGGTATTATCCAGCCGGGTGTATTCATCACTGTTTTGGAAAAAGCAGATCTGATATACAAACTGGACAGATATATATGGGAACTTGCTGCTAAGCAGCTTGTTCAGTGGAAGGGCACCGATATGGAAGATATTTCTATTTCGGTGAATGTTTCTCCAAAAGATCTGTACTACATTGATATCAGAGAGGAATTCAATAATCTTGTCAGAAAGTACGGGATAGATCCCCGCAATTTCAATATAGAGATTACAGAAACTGCGGTAACAACCGATGTTGCCAAGTGCGCACAACTTATTCTGGGGCTTCAGAAAGACGGATTTATAGTTGAGATCGATGATTTCGGAAGCGGTTATTCATCCCTGAATATGTTGAAAGATATAAATGCCAATATCCTGAAGATAGATATGGGATTTTTGAGAAAAACCGAGAATCAGAAGAGAGCGCAGGTGATTCTCAATTATACGATCGATATGGCTCATGAACTCGGTATGGGCGTGATTACCGAAGGCGTTGAGACTGCTACACAGCTTGAATTTTTAAAAGAGCTCGGTTGTGAGATGTTTCAGGGATACTATTTTGATATGCCTATGCCGGTTGATGAGTTTGAAAAGAAATTTGCAGAAAAATATAAGCATATGTAGGATTTTAGCATTGCATTCAGAAGAATGTCTACTTTCCAAGAAGACTTGGGATGTGGGCATTCTTTTTTGTTTGATAGGAAATTCCTATCAAATAAAAACGCTCCGCTATGGATGCGACCGATGCGCAGAAGTATTATGCAAGCTAAAGCTTGCGCGCATCGGCGCGCAACGAGTCGCGAGCGACTCGTTGTTCTTTAATAAAAAATCTTGACATATTACGACTGACGTAGTATATATACTATGACAGTCGTAATATGTTTGACGTAGTACGATAAACGTAATAAGAAATCTAATGAAAGGATTTATGGTATGAAAAAAGGAATACAAGGTTTTGCAGTTGCGATAACTATTGCTTCTACTCTTGTTTCTTCGCTTTACGGAGTTGATGTGCGGGCTGGGGAAGCGAGCGGTGAAGCTGGCAGTGGTAAGAAACCTAAACTGTCAACGGAAATACGTCCGCAGGATGATTTTTTTGGATATATAAATGCTAAGGTGCTTAGGGAGGCGGATATCGATCCCAAATACGGATTTGGTTCGTTCGCTGAATGCTCAAGGATAACAGATCAAAAGTTATTTGATCTCATTGATGAGATAAACGGTAGAAAAGAACATACTTCGCAGGATGAGCGTATGATCGCCGATTATTACAAGCAGGTCGTATCTTATGACGCTTCGGCAAGTGATGCCGATAAGGACCTGGACGCCGTAAGAAAAGAGATTGAAGGAATAAGCAGCATACAGGAATATATGGAAATTCTCGGTAAGTATAAAAGATTGTATGGTATAAGCCCTGTACTTGATTTTGATGTAGATAGCGGTTTGCTGCGAGCTGAAGAATACGGTTTTAGTTTTAGCGGAATCAGAATGATCTTTGAAAAAACAAATAAAGATATTGCGGATTCGCTGGAAGGAAGAACGGCTGTAAGAGAGCATGTAAGATCAGTTCTTGTGGGCCTTGGAACCGAAAAGAAAGAAGCGGAAAAAGCAGCTGACAAGTTCGCGGCATTGGCATTGGATATAGCATATAAAAGCAAGGATATGAAATTCGATTATGGCAGCGTTGCTAAAATTGATGCCAAAGAGATGGATGAGCTTAAGTTTGATGTCAAGAGCTTTGAGAAAGGTTTACAGATTGAAAATCCGTACGACTTTTGGACTGTTGCAGAAAAAGAACAGTTTGCGTATATTACCGAAAAACTTAATGACGAGAAGAATCTTGAAGTATTTAAAACGTGGTTACTCGTTGATTATGTAGATAGATATAACAAGTTTTTATCTGACAAATACAAGTATCTTAAAGCTACGTACGGAGTAGATACAGAAAATCCGGATATGCAGGCAAAGGCAAAGATTATGAGTGATCTTCCGGATGAGCTTGGAAGATTATATTCGGAAAAGTACTACTCCGCATCAAAGGATGAGAAAGTAAGAGAGATGTGTGAGAATATCAAGGATTCTTACAGGGAACTTATAGGAAACGCAGATTGGCTTACTGAGGATGGAAGGGCCAAGCTTCTTAATAAGCTTGAAAATATAGAATTCAAAACCGGTGGTAATTACAATGAAAAGCTTATCGAGACGGACAATCTGCTGGGAAAAGATTCTTATGAAACATATAAGAATATGCAGAATTATAGGAGTGAGAATTATAAAGAGTTATTAAAGAGACCAAGACCTAAGATGGGTGGAATAATGCAACCTCAGACAGTTAATGCATGCTTTAATCCGGATAATGTGGTTGTTATTACAGCTGCAATTACAGACGGTGTTTTCTTTAACGAGAATTATAGTGAATTCAGTAATCTCGGAAGACTCGGAATGGTTATTGCCCATGAGGTTGGACATGCATTTGATTCAAATTGTATTAATTGGGATGCTGAGGGAAATTATAACCCTGAATGGCTTAATGAAACAGACAGAAAAGCGTTAAAGGCCAGAGCTGACATGTGTATTGATTATTATAATGCCTGCACGATCATGGATGTATATCATGTGGACGGGGTTCAGACTCTTGGTGAAAACTATGCGGATATTGGCGCTATCGAGTGCATTTCCAATATTGCAAAAGAAAAGGAAGACTATATTGAAATGTACGAAGGATTTGCGGAGATATGGAGAGAGATCAGAAGTGATGTAGATGGAATAATGCTTCTTCACACTGATGTACACAGCCCGGGGCCTGTAAGGGTAAACGCTCCTCTCAGTTCCTGTGAGCAGTTCTATGAAGTCTATGACGTAAAAGAGGGTGACGGTATGTATGTCGCTCCTGAAAAGAGAGTCGAAAGGTGGTAACATGGGAGTCATTTTAAAACATACATTCAGAAATATATTTGCGAAACCACTTATGACATTATTTCTTGTGGTTACTATTACTATATGTTCATTTGCGGGCATGCTTGCTTTTGATATGAACAATAGTATCGAAAATATTTTTATAGGGTTGTTTAATACGGTAGCGGGAGCAGCTAATGTAGTTGTGGCTTCGGCTGATGACATAGAGGAAAGTGATTTTGAAGGTCTTTCCGGTTATGAAGCGGCATATGTTTCATCAAAAGATTCAAATGTGACAGTTCGTAACAATCAGATGTATGCGTATTACAATCAGAAAAAACTGGATATTTACGGCGTTGATGTCGAGAGTGCTTCTAAAATGAGGATTATTCCCAAAGATGTTGCGCTTAGTGAGAATGATATCATCATTGATGAAGTTATGGCTAAAGAACTTGAACTTAATGAGGGTGATCATTTAAAAGTTTACGGTGACAACTATGTCGATGTAGAGTATAAGATCAAGAAAATAGCGAAATTAAGCGGACTTCTTGAATCGGAGTATTCTGCTGTTATTTCGGATGAAGGAATGGCAAGGCTGTGCT